>Ga0126311_10000310_pt1 | contig 23457 bp, 20 predicted proteins | sample Plot61_FD_92539 | JGI IMG/M metagenome (GOLD analysis project Ga0126311, IMG submission 92539) | Serpentine soil microbial communities from UC McLaughlin Reserve, CA, USA - Plot61 | ecosystem: Environmental > Terrestrial > Soil > Grasslands | place: USA: UC McLaughlin Reserve, Lake County... | reverse complement strand
GATTCCAGCGACCTTCGTCCTATCTGGCTCCGCAGGTAGGACTCGAACCTACAACCCTTCGGTTAACAGCCGAATGCTCTGCCATTGAGCTACTGCGGAGTATTTGGTGGCGCAGTTCTTATACCAAATGGGTTTCGCCAAAATCAACCGCCGGTCAGACATAACCCCAATACTCCGCGCAAACTTGCGCTCCGACACAATCTGCGAGAATATCTCCAGCCCTGATCCCTAACGAAAGGTCGGAAATGGAACGCCGCACAACCGCCTGGTATAGCCCGAACCTGAACATGGAAATGCCCCTCGTCGCCTATGGCCACGCCGGGCCACCCCTGCTCATGTTCCCAACCGCAGCCGCCGACTATCTCGAATACGAACGCTTCTACCTCGTCGACGCGATCAAATCGTTCATCGAAGCCGGCAAACTGCGCGCGTACTCCATCAACAGCGTCAACCGCTATAGCCTCCTCAACGAGCAGATGCCGCCGCATCTCAAGGCCGAGCTGCTCACACGCTACGATCGCTATATCACCGATGAAGTCCTGCCGCTGATTCGCAAAGATTGCGGCGACGGCGAGAACCGCCCGCTAACGACCGGCGCGAGTCTCGGCGCGTTTCTTTCAGCCAACGCTTACTTCAAGCATCCGGACGTCTTTCGCGGCGTGATCGCGATGAGCGGCAGTTACGATGTGCGCTCCTATCTAAAAGGACACTACGACGACAACGTCTATTTCAATAATCCCGTCGACTACCTTTCTAATCTCGACGACGACCACTACCTGCCGCTGCTACGCAAGGCCGATGCGATCCTGATCATGTCAGGGCAGGGAAACTACGAAGCGCCCGATCGCAGCCGCACGCTCTCAGACATTCTCAACGCCAAGGGCATCCCCCACACGCTCGATCTCTGGGGACCGGACGTGGACCACGACTGGCCGTGGTGGCGCAAGATGCTGCCTTACGCACTCGGAAACTTGTTGTAGAAACGCCACGGATAACACGGATGGAAATCCGGATTATTTGCGTTCATCCGCGGTTCCTAACATCTGTTCGGCTTCGGTGCGGAGAGTGTCGAACTCTTTTTTCAACACCTGATAACGCTCGATCGCGTCGCGGCCGATCTTCTGGTCTATGTTTGCCGTCATGCTCGCGAGATAGGTGATGTGCGCCTGGAGGCCGGGTTTGCCGTAACGCACCGGCTCGGTCAACAACTTCGCCGCGAGAGTCGTTAGCCGGGCGTCCTTCGGTGACTTGCCCACCGCTTCGCGCACGCGCGTCACGAGCTGATTGACGCTCGTCACCAGCTCGCGCATGCGCATGTTGTGTTCAAACTGTTCCTGCAAGTCTGAAACTGTCACGCCGTCTGTTGCGACTCTCGGATCGATCAGAACGTTGAATGTTCGCACCTGACTCGCAGCACCGGTTTTTAACCGAACTTGATATTGACCCGGCGGCAACGTGACGCCAGCCTGATTTCGCAGGTCCCACGCAAAGCGATTGATGCCTGCTGTTTTCGTGACTCGTGGCGGCGGTGTGAAACGGCGCATCGGCGCGGCATCAGGATCCGACTCCGGGCCGGCGCCACCGACACCCGGCATTCCCGCCCCCTGGTTCCCACGACCGCCACGCGGCGCTGCCGTTTCGCTGTTATACGAGTTGAGCACCGCGCCCTTCCCATCAAGAATCTCGATCACGACAGCTTCGCTCGGCGCCGACGGCAGATAGTATTCAACTACTGGTCCAAGCACGGTCGGACTAACGCGCGTGCGATAGCCATCACGTGGCTTAAACAGCGTGGCGTCTGAAGTTTTCATTGACGACTGGAGTTGATGCAGCGAGGTGAGATTGTCGAGAATCCAAATCGCTCTGCCTTGCGTTGAGACGATCAGGTCTTTGTGATGCACCTTGATGTCGCTCACCGGCACGTTCGGTAAGTTCAACTGAAACGGCTGCCAGTGTGCGCCGTTGTCAAACGAGATAAAGAGGCCAAACTCGGTCCCGGCGTAAAGCAAACCCTCACGATCCGGATCCTCACGCACGACGCGCGTGGGCCAGTCAGCGGGAATGCCGTTTTTGCCGGTCGTGAGCCTGGTCCATGTATTACCGTAATCGTTTGTGAAATAGATATAGGGCTCGAAGTCACCGAGCAGCCAGCGATACACCGCAAAGTACGCCGAGCCCCTGCGATGCGGTGACGCTTCGATGAACTGCACGCGACCGCCCGCCGGCAGATCTTTCGGCGTCACGTTCGTCCATCGCTTGCCGTTGTCGCGCGTGACATAAAACGGCCCGTCATTCGATCCCGTCCAGATCACACCCTTTTCAAGCGGCGACTCAGTGATCGCATACAGCGTGCTGTAAAACTCTTCACCCGTGACATCGCGAGTGATCGGCTCACCGCTGACGCCCTGGCAACACGCCGGATGCGCAGTCAGATCCGGCGAGATCCGTTCCCAGGTCACACCTTTGTCGCGCGTGCGATGCACAAACTGCGAACCGTAATAGAGCACATCCGGATCGTGCGGCGACGTCGCCATCGGCGAGACGCGCTGCATGCGATAAATCAGATCGCTCGCGGGATTGCCATACAACGACTGTCCGCCGATCCAGTAGCTCTTCTCCTGACCCGTCTTCAGATTCATCACGCCGTACTGTCCCTTGCACGAGCCGTAAACAATGTCGGGATTCGCCGGATAAGGCATGATTGGACCAGTCTCACAACCCGGACCTGGTCGCCAATCATTGGTTGAAAACGGCTCGGCCTGACTCGAGATGATCAGCGTCGTGTTGTCCTGCTGCGCGCCGTAGAGCTTGTAAGGAAACTGATTGTCGACCCAGATGCCGTAGATCTCCGCGGTCGGCTGGTTCATTTGCGACGACCACGTACGACCGCCGTCAGTCGAAACATTCGCGCCGCCGTCATTTGACTGGATTATGATCTGGCTGTCTTCGGGATTGATCCAGATGTCGTGGTTGTCGCCGTGCGGCGTGCGAAACGGCGTGAACGTTTTGCCGGCGTCAGTTGATTTAAAGAAGCCTTCAGCACCGGCGTAGACCACATCTGCGTTCGAAGGATCGCCGCCGAGCGTCGTGTAGTAAAACGGACGTTGGATCAGTGCACCGGATGAATTGATTAGCGCCCACGTTTGACCTGCATCTTCGGAGCGATAAAATCCGCTGCCGGGTTTGGCTTCGACCAGTGCATAGATTCGATTGGGACTTGCGTTTGTAATTGCGAGATTTGCTTTGCCGATCAACTCATTCGGCAGACCGTTCGTGACCTTAGTGAAATGCTCGCCGCCGTCTGTGCTTTTGTAGAAGCCACCTTCGCGCCCGCCGCTAATGATCGTCCACGGCTTGCGTTGGAGTCGCGACATCCACGCGTAAACAACATTCGGATTGTTCGGTTGCAGCTCGACGTCCATGGCGCCGATCGCGTCGGAGATAAACAACACCTTGCGCCACGTCTGTCCGCCGTCAGTTGTTTTGAACACGCCACGCTCGTCGTTTGCTTTGAAGACGTCGCCGTTGGCTGCGACCCAGACGATGTCCGGGTTGGTCGGATGAATGCGAACGGCGCCGATCTGTCCGGCGTTGTAGAGACCGATGAATTTCCACGTCTGTCCGCCGTCGGTGGATTTGTACATGCCGCGGCCAGTGGAAACGTTGCTGCGCACACCGTCGGAGCCCGTGCCGAGATAGATCACATTTGGATCCGAATCTGCAACGGCGACAGATCCGGTTGAGCCGAGTGGAACTTGGCCGTCTGTGATGGGCGTCCAGGTCACGCCGCTGTCAGTTGTCTTGAACAATCCGCCGCTCGCGACGCCCATGTAGAACGTCTTTGGTTGAGAAGGAACGCCGGTCACGGTAGTCACGCGCCCGCCGCGCGCTGGCCCGACGAGGCGATAGCGAAGCCCGTTGAAGAATGCCGGATCGACGTTTGATTGCGAATGAACGGGAACGGCGAGTGCGCAGAGCGCGACCAGCAAGAGCAAGCTTGAGCGAAGCATCGGTTTTCTCCTGTCCGCAGATTACGCAGATTACACCGATTTGGTCTAATCTGTGTAATCTGTGGATAAGTTTCCGGAACAGATCAAGAGTGCGCGCCGGTTGCCGAGCGAGCGAGATAAAAATTACTTATTGACTGATGATTCAGGTCAGCAGTTTGTTCTGAAAGTGGCGAACACTGCGGAGTCGCGCTCGGTTCTCGAAGCACAGAATGCGGTGCTGGATTATTTGTCGGAACGTGTTTCGTTTTGCCAGCGGGTTATAGGTGAAATTACCGAATTCGAAGGGCATCTCGTGCGGCTGGTAACGTATCTTCCCGGTGTGCCGCTCGCCGAGATCAAGCCGCACACGCCGGGACTGTTGCAGGATCTTGGTCAGAAGCTCGGACAGCTCTCACGCGCACTCGCCGGCTTCGATCACCCTGCCGTGCATCGCGATTTTCACTGGGATCTCGCGAATGGAAATCGCATTGTGAATGAGTATGCATCGCTAATCGAAGATGCTGATCTGCGTGAGCTGGTTTTGAAGTGCAGGTTTGAGCCCGCGACTGAGTTGCGCAGAAGCGTGATTCATGGCGATGCGAATGATTACAACGTGCTCGTCGATCCAGAGAGCCTGACGGTTTCCGGGCTGATCGATTTCGGAGACATGGTTTACAGCTACACGGTTGGTGATCTCGCGATCGCGGTTGCGTATGTTGTGTTGGGTGAAGGTGATCCGCGTGACGTAATAGCTGGGTACCGGAGCGAGTTTGGGTTGCTTCAGGGAGAGAAAGAAGCGCTGTGGCCGCTCGTGCGGTTACGATTGGCGATGAGTGTTTGTATTGCAGCCTATCAGATGCGGCAACAGCCTCAGAATGAATATCTGGGGATCAGTCAGAAGGCGATTCAGAAAACTTTGCCACGGATTTTCACGGATGAATACACGGATTGATCTGTTGATGGACAGGCGCCAGCGGCTTCTGGGGCGCAATCTGAGTGTTGCGTATGAGAAGCCGTTACATGTCGTGCGTGGGTCGATGCAGTATCTGTATGACGACGAGGGGCGGCAGTATCTCGATGCGTACAACAACGTCGCGCATGTTGGGCATTGTCATCCCAAGGTTGTTGCGGCGGGGCAGCGACAGATGGAAGTGCTGAATACGAATACGCGCTATCTTGGTGATCTGATTCTTGAGTATGCGGAGAAGCTCACTGCTACGCTACCTGAGTCGCTGAGCGTTTGTTTCTTCATCAACTCAGGCAGTGAAGCGAACGAGCTTGCGATTCGACTTGCACGCGCGCATACGAAAGCGCGCGAGATGATCGTGCTCGAACATGCCTATCACGGAAATACAACGACTTGTATTGATATCAGTCCTTACAAGCATGATGGCGCCGGTGGTGAGAGCGCGCCGGCGTGGGTGCATACAGCGCGGCTGGATTCCGGACACGTGGTCGAAATCATTCAAAAGCTCGAAGCGCCGCTTTGCGGCTTCATCGCGGAGTCGATGCCGAGCGTCGCCGGACAGATCGTTTTGCCTGACGGTTATCTCAGCCAGGCTTATGACGCAGTTCGTCGCGCCGGAGGTGTTTGCATCGCGGATGAAGTGCAAACAGGATTTGGACGCACCGGCACACATTTTTACGCATTTGAAAGATACGGCGTCGTGCCCGATATCGTTGTGCTCGGTAAACCGATCGGCAATGGACATCCGATCGGCGCAGTGATCACGACACGCGCAATCGCCGACTCGTTTGATAATGGAATGGAGTTCTTCAGCACGTTCGGTGGAAACAACGTGTCCTGCGCGATCGGATTAAAAGTCCTTGAAGTCGTCCAGGAAGAAAACCTTCAAGCCCACGCCCTCCGCGTTGGACAACATCTGCTCGCCGGCCTGCACGAACTGAAACCGCGTCACGAAGTGATCCACGAAATCCGCGGCTCCGGTTTTTTCCTCGGCGTCGAGCTCGCGCATGAAGCCGGCGCCGTTGTGAATCAGATGCGTGAGCGCGGCATACTGATGGGAACCGAAGGCCCGCTTCACAACGTGATCAAAATCAGACCACCAATGCCATTCTCTGAGATGGATGCGGATCGACTGGTTAGTACGCTTGCTGAAGTACTTATTCGCGGTTGAGGATAAAGGAAAGTGAGTGTCCGCGCGTGGTCCAACCACCGTTTGAGTAATGGATCGGAAGATCTATCGCCGTCGTCTTCTCTTCTTTCCACACTGCGCTCGACACCTGTTCGCAGTGCAAAAGGTAATGCTCGATGCCTGTGAAGACGCTGCGCCAGTAGCCACCGTAGACTGTCTTATAAACTACACCACCGACTTCCACATAAACCCTGTTGCCACTCAGAATCCGGTAGTTTATGCGCCCGAGCAGATCGAGAAGCCGGCACTGTTCGCGCTTCGACGGGTCACCGTCAGGCTCGTGACCGTCACGCCAGGCTTCGGGTTCGTATTGCGCCATTATTCGCCGCACATTATTCTCCTGTCGGGATAAAAGTCAAGAAAAATGGCGGCTTCATCAATCAAGGAAGGCAAAATGCTACTACGTTTTGCATTTGTGCTCACATTTCTTGGAGGAAGTGTGTTCGCAATGCTTTTCACGGGGTGTAATCGACAAGGCGCGGTGGAAGGGAAAACAATGAAGGCAGGGCCTCTTGTTTATGTCGCGCTCGGGGATTCGACGGGTTACGGTGTTGGGGCGAGGGAAGGCGGATACGTGAAACGGTTGTTCAATCGTATTGTTGAGCGGCGACCGGAGTCGACCTTGCAGAATCTTTGCGTGAGTGGTGCGACGACTGATGATGTGATACGTGGTCAATTAGATCGCGCGGTGGCGCTTAATCCGGATCTCGTGACGGTCGGTATCGGTATCAACGACGTCGGGCACGGGTTGACGCTCGAACAGTTTTCAAAAAATTACGAACAGATACTCAGCACGCTGAAAGAGAAGACGCACGCGCAGATCGTGGTGACCAACCTTCCCGATGTTTCGAGTGCGCCGCGTATTCCGAATTCGATGCGGAGCGTGTACCAGCGACAGATCGATCAGTTCTGTCAGCGGCTGGTTGAGATTGCGGAGCGGCATGGCGTGACGATCTTCGATATATATTCGATCACGAAGGACGAGCTGCCGTCGCATCCCGAGTATTTTTCGAGTGACGGGTTTCATCCCTCGGATACGGGGTACGAGCTGTGGGCGACGCAGATGTGGCCCACGGTGGCGAAGGTGATTGGCGAGCCTGAATAGGGCCGCAAAAAGGCACAAAAGCACAAAAGAAAAAGTTCAGAGTTCAGCCTTTAGGCTGTCGTCTCAGGCTTAAGCGAGCAAGCTAAAGCTTGAATTCTGAACTCTCTTGTTTCGTGCCTTTGGTGATCCCTGAAACTGGATCGAAGAAATGCAGCTTGTCGTTAGCGAGTTTGAGCCACACCTTCGTGTCGACGTCCGCCGGGAAGTCAGCGGGCGCGCGGGCAATCAATCGATTTGCTCCCACCGATAGAAAGACGAAAGTCTCGTTGCCCATCAACTCCGTGACGTAAACACGCGCTTCAATCGCGCCATCCTCGGGTGTGGTTAACACCTGAATGTGCTCAGGTCGAATCCCGATTGTCGCGTTCTCGCCATCGATGAAATTCATGCTCGGACTGCCGACAAACTCCGCCACGAATTTATTCGCCGGATGATTGTAAATGTTGAGCGGCGTGTCGAACTGTTGCAGTCGTCCTTTCTTCATCACTGCAACGCGTGACGCGAGTGTCATCGCTTCCGCCTGATCGTGTGTGACGTAGATCGTCGTTGTTCCGAGTTGATGTTGCAGACGTTTCAGCTCGCCGCGCATCTGCACGCGCAAACGCGCATCGAGATTTGAAAGCGGCTCGTCCATCAAGTACGCGCGTGGCTCGCGCACGATCGCACGCGCGAGCGCCACGCGTTGTCGCTCGCCGCCTGACAACTGACGTGGCTTACGTTCGAGCAATGATTCGATCTCCAGCATCGCCGCAACGCGTTGCACACGCGCAGCGCGGTCCGCTTTCTCGATTTTTCTGACGCGCAATGGATAGCCGATGTTTTCGGCGATGGTCATGTGCGGATAAAGCGCGTAGCTCTGAAACACCATCGCCAGATCGCGATGCTGTGTCGGCACGTCGTTAACGCGTTCGCCGTTGATCAGGATGTCGCCGGAGGTCGCTGTCTCGAGACCCGCGAGCATCCGCAACGTCGTCGTCTTGCCGCAGCCCGATGGTCCAAGCAGCACGATGAACTCGCCATCGCGCACCTCGAGCGAGAGATCCTCGACGACGCATACGCCGCCGAACGTTTTCGTCACATTACGAAATTCGATACTCATCTAACCCTTCACTGCTCCCATCGACAGTCCGCGCACAAGATATTTCTGCAACGCGAGTGCGAACACCAGAATCGGAACGATCGCCACCGACGCAGCCGCGCTCATCACACCCCACTTGATCTCGTACTGCGTCACCCGTCCAGCGATCCCGACAGGCAACGTCATTGCTGCGTCAGTCTGCGTCAACACGAGTGCAAATAGAAACTCGTTCCAGGAGACGATCAAGCAAAAGACCGCCGTCGCGGCGAGACCCGGCGAAACGAGAGGCAACACAACACGCACGAGCGCGCCGAGACGCGAGTCGCCGTCGACGAGTGCGGCCTCTTCGAGATCGCGTGGCAAGTCTGCGAAGAACCCGCGCATCATCCAGACAACGAAAGGAAGATTGAAGGCTGTATACACGATGATCAGCGCGGCGCGCGTGTTGAGCAATTGCACGTCGCGCATCATCAGGAAGAGTGGGACAGCGGTGACGATCGCGGGAAACATTCGCGTCGAAAGAATCCACAAAGAGAGTCGCCGGTTGAGTTTGAGCGGCAGCTCGAAGCGCGCGAGTGCATAAGCTGCGAGCGTGCCGATTACGAGCGCGCAGGCAGTCGATGTGACTGCCACAATCGCGCTCGTCAGTAAATACTGTCCAAAGGCGCGCGTGACGAATGCGTCGTAGTAGTGTTCGAGTGTGGGCGTGAAAACGAGCCACGGCGGCGGGCTGGCAAACTGCTCACCTTCTGTTTTGAACGAGATCGTCAGCATCCAGTAAACCGGCGCGAGCGCAAACACGAGCGCCGCAACCAGTGCCAGATACATAAATAATCTGCTTAATCTGTGGATAGACTAAGATTCCTTTGCTTGCAGGAACTTGATGTACAACGCGCTGATTACATTCGTCAGCGCCAGCAGCACAAACGACATCGCCGCCGCGTATCCAAAATCAAAAAACCGAAAAGCCGCGCGATAGATGTAAAGACTGATCGTCTCAGTCGCAAACCCTGGTCCACCTTCAGTCAGGATAAAAATCTGATCAAAAACACGCAGCAAATCCATTGTGCGCAGCAGCAACACGATCAAGATCGACGGCTTGAGCAACGGCAGCGTGACGTGCCGGAACGTTTGCCACCGGTTCGACCCGTCAATTAGCGCCGCTTCGTAAGGCTCCTGCGGAATGGCCTGCAATCCTGCCAGTAGCACGAGAAACACGAACGGAGTCCATTGCCAAACATCGACCGCAATCACTGACAGCATCGCCAGCTTCGGCGACGCGGTCCACGTCAAACTCTCCGTGTCGACACCAAACTGTTTGAGTGTTCCATTAACAGCGCCGAAGTTTGGATTGAGCATCAGTCTCCAAACAACACCGACGACGACCGCCGGCAGCATCATCGGCACGAGCAGACTCGCGCGAAAGAAAGTGCGCCCACGAATTTGATTGTTGAGCAGCAGTGCCAGACCGAGTCCAAGCAGAAACTCACAAGTCAACGCCGCTGCCGCGTAGACAAACGTGTGGCCCAGCGCAGTCCAGAAGAAGTTGTCTGATAACAGGCGCGTGAAGTTTCCGAGTCCCCACGTGACGCCGGCAGCAGTCTCCTGTTGCAGACTGATCGTGACGGAATAGATGAGCGGGTAGATTGAAAGCGCGAGAAGCACCGCGAGGGCCGGCGCGAGAAACAGTGCGGGCACCAGCAGCTCGCGCTTATTTTGCGCGTTGAAGAATCTTCTCGATCTCGGCATTCGCCTGATTCATCGCTTCGGCCGGCGACAGCTCGCCGCTGTTCGCTTTCGAAAGAAAGATGCCGAAGGCGTTTTCGATTTCGTTCCAGTAAGGCGTGCGCGGTCGCGGCCTCGAGCTTTCGAGCGATCGTAACTGCGCCGGGTACGCGGGATTCTTTGCGACCAGCTCCGCATCGTTGAAAAGCGATCGGCGCGTTGGTGGATTCCCACGCAGCGCTGACAGTTTCATCTGCTCGGCAGCGGTGGCCCAAAGTAAAAAATCCATCGCGGCCTCCGCATTTTTCGAGTAGCGCGGGATCGCGATCAGCCAGTTGCCGATTTCAGCCTGGCCAGGTTTCTTCGCACCCGGCAACGTCGTGAACTCCATCTTTCCGATCACCTTCGACCGCGACGGATCGCTGAATGGGCTGATCCAAACGGGCCAGTTAATCGACATCGCCGCCGTGCCTTGCAACAGGTGTGCACCAACTTCGTCGGCATTGAAACTCGCGTAACCCGGCGGCGAGTATTTACCTAGCTCAACCATGAACTCCAAAGCCACGATCCCTTCAGGACTGTTGACCGTGGGCCTTCCATTCGCGTCAAACATCTCACCGCCGAAGGCCCAGAAGATGGGCATGAAGTCGGCGACCGCGGCATTGCCCTGCGCCGCGCGCATCACATAACCATAAACCTTCGAACCGTTCGCGCCTGCGGTTTCTTTCTCGTGGATTGTTTTGACTGCCGCGAGCGCGTCGTCCCAGGTCGCCGGTGCTTTCAAAGAATATTTCTCAAAAAGATCTTTGCGATAGAAAAATAATTGCGAGTTGCCGACATAGGGAAGAGCGTAGAGCGCTCCGGTTTGAAACGGGTGACGACAGACGTTCAGCGACGCCTCGACAAAGTCTGAATCCGGGCCGGATTGCCCGCGTTTTTGCAGCAAAGGCGTCAGCTCGGTCAACACGTTCTCATTCGCAAACCGCGGAAACCACGGGTCGTCGAGCATGATCAGGTCGTAAGCGCCGGTGCGAGATTTGAGATCTATTAATTCTTTCTCAAAAAGATTTGCATAAGGAAATTGAGCGATCTCGATGTGCATGCCGGTCTGCCTCTCGTAGTCGCGGGCAGCCTTTTTGAGTGCTTCGCCTTCGGCTCCCGAGATCACAGCCACGGTCAGTTGTTTTCCAGATGGTTGAGTGGTGCAGCTAACGGCCAACAGTAAGAGCAGCGTCAAGAGTAGGATGCGCATATTGTCGGCACAGATTAACACTGGGCAGATTAACACTGATAGCCCGGATCAGAACTGATAATATGCCCGTATGCGACAAATCGTGACGACTGCAAACGGCGACATTGACGTGCTCAAGGTCCAGGAGAAGCCGGATCCCACACCGCGCGACGACGAGGTCGTGATTCGTGTGCGCGCTGCCGGCTTGAACTTCGCAGACATTCTCGCGCGCCAGGGTTTGTATCCGGATGGACCGCCGAAGCCGTGTGTAATGGGATACGAAGTGAGTGGCGTCATCGACAGTATGGGCAAAGATGTGAACCGCTCATTCGCCGGCAAGTCGGTCGTGGCGATGACGCGTTTCGGCGGGCAGTCGGAGATGATCGCAGTGAAGGCGACGCAGATGTTTGAGAAGCCTGAGCAGTTGACGTTCGAACAGGCTGCGGCGATTCCGGTGAACTACCTGACTGCGTATGCGTTGCTCGTCGTCATGGGCTCACTGCACGACGGTGAATCGATCTTGATCCACAATGCGGGCGGCGGCGTCGGACTCGCGGCACTCGACATCGCGAAGAAGATCGGCGCGGTAACTTACGGCACCGCGAGTCAGGGGAAACACAAGTTTTTAACTGAGCGCGGGTTGGACCATCCGATCGACTATCGCAACCAGGACTGGCAGCCGCAGTTGATGCAGCTCACGAATGGTCGCGGTGTCGATCTGATCATCGACCCGATTGGCGGCGCGCATTGGAAGAAGAGTTACGCATCGTTGAGGCACACCGGGCGTTTAGGGATGTTTGGCGTTTCCACTGCCTCGGCAAATGGGATTTCAGGCAAGCTGAAGATGCTGAAGGCGGTGATTCAGATGCCGCGGTTTCATCCACTGGGTTTATTGAACAAGAATCGCGGCGTGTTTGGGTTGAACCTGGGCCACATGTGGCATGAGCCTGAGAAGGTTGCGTTGTGGATGCGTGATATTCTGCGCGGTGTTGATGAAGAGTGGATCAACCCGCACGTGGACCAGACGTTCTCGTTTGATGAGGTGAGCAAGGCACACCGACGGCTCGAAGAGCGAAAGAATATCGGGAAGGTTGTGCTGATTCCTTAATCCTCGGATCTGCGCTTGGCAAGAAAGAACGAGAGCACCGTCGAATAGACCAGGCCGAAAAGCAGTGCGCCGATAAATAAGCCGAGGAATGCGCCGAGGATAATGCGCGACATCGGTGCGTTCATAGCGCCGGGTTCGCTCGCGAGCCACTTCGTTCCGACGATCGCGAGCACGACGACGAAGAAGATCGATGAGGTGAGTCCGTAGACGAAGGAGATCGCGACGCCGGTCTTCAGGCCTTCTTTGAAATATGGGCGCTCGCCTTTCGCATGTTCGAGTGCTTTCAGTCCGAGGTAGATCATCGCAAACTGGAGGACGTTGAAAAAGATCGGGCCGCCGAGTGTGTGGATGATCGATTGCGGATTGGTGATGAGCGAGCGCGTGATCAGCACCCATGCGATCACGCCGAGCGTGATCAGAAGTCCGTATTTGAGTGGTATTTTCATAGTAGCCACAAAAAGCACAAAAATCAGAAAAACTAAATTTCAGTTCAGAGTTCAAGCTTTAGCTTGTCCGGCGGGCAGAACAAAAGCGCAAGCTAAAGCTTGAACTCTGAACTCTCCTCTCTATTCCCATGCGGGTTTATCGTCCCAGTAAGGAGCCCACGCGAGGGTCAATACTTTTACGGCGATGTTGGCTTTCGTTGGTTTCAGACTGACTTTCTCGAGTTGTTCGGTTTGTGGATCGAGAGAGCGCTCGAGGGCTTTGGTGTCGGCCTGAAAGTCTGCTTCAAGATCGGCGAGCTTCTGCGAGATTGCTTCGACATTGTCCTGGGCCCGCTCGATGTCCTGCGACTCTTTCATCGAACGACCGACGCCGCGCGCCGCAGTCGTTGCCCTGCCGAGTGTCGACATACTTGTTCGCTTTCGACCTAAAAACGACGACAGCAAGGTTGCACCAAACGAGATCGCTGTCTGCATTTTCTGTCCCTTCGCCTGCTCCGACTCGCGCGCGACCGCCTGCTCCGCACGGCGCTTTCGATCTTCGAGTACTTCAAACTTCGGCGCGTACTTTCGTCGCAACTTTTCTACTGCCTCGTCGCGTTGCTCACGCGCGAGCTGTTGCAAGCGCACACGAAAGTCGCGCTCATTCTCGCTGGGATTCGAGACGATCTGCAACGTTGGACTCTCCAGTAATTCGAGTCGCTGGTTTCGATAGACCCAGCTCGCGAGATCCTTGCGCCAACTCGCGTAGCTCTTAACTTTCGTCGCTTCAGACGGCACTTCAGCGAACTGCGCACCGGGTTCCGGCTCAGATTCGAGATCCTCGACAGGCAGATCGATCGCCGTTGCCCCGCTCCAGTCGAGACCTGCTGGTCCATCCGCAAACGCGGCCAGTAGATTCAACTGCTGCGTCATCTCGACTGTCTTCGAATCGCTGTAACGAACTTCCGCCGTCCCGAGCAACATCGGATGATAAATCAGGGTTGCATTTGCGGCGCCCGCTGAGCGAACGGGAATGTAATACTGGCTCACGTCCGGCGACAGTATTGCTCGCTCGGTTTTCGGCGGCGCGCTCGTAGCTGGCGCAGGCGCCGAAACCGTCGCGGCAGGCGCCGGCGCTGTCGTCGCTTTCAGAGGATCCATCAACAGCTTGATCTGCGCGCGCGTCAGTGGTCCACGCAGGTACGACAACGCCCAGCGCGTTTCGAAAACCTCTGGTGCGTCGTCGTGTACGTTGTTCAGCAGGAAGATGCGCCTGTCGAGTCCGGCAAGCAGTTGCTCCATCGCCTGTTTGTCAAACTTCTGACCCGTGCCTGCCGCGACACCTTCCAGCCCTTCCAACACGCGCGCCTTATCACGCTCTGTTTGCAAGCGACCGATGAACCACGTGCCGGTGTTTGCGAGTCCCTTGTAATCGAGATCGACCGGGTTCTGCGTCGCGAGCACGACACCGAGCCCGAACGCGCGACCCTGTTTCAACAAAGTCAGCAGCGGTAACTTCGACGGCGGGTTTGCGACTGGGGGAAAGTAGCCGAAGATCTCGTCCATATAGAGAATCGCGCGCAGGCTCGTCGTGCCCGACTGCGTTCTCATCCAGCCGAGCACCTGGTTCAGCAACAGCGACACGAAGAACATGCGCTCCGCGTCTGAAAGATGCGCGATCGAGAAGATCGAGTGGCGCGGCTTGCCTGCTTCGGTGTGCAGAAACTTTGCGACGTCGAGCGCCTCGCCTTCCATCCAGCTCGCAAACGACGGCGACGCAAGCAGGTGATTCAACGACATCGCCAGCTCGAAACGCGCGTCAGCAGGGAAGTACGAATCGAGCTCCATCACGCCGACTTTCGTTACGGGCGGCGTCTGCACTTTTTGAATCAAACTCGCAATGTCGAGATCTCTTCCGGCGGACCACTCGTGATTCAGGATGTTTGAAAGCAGAATGTGCTCGCGACTGCGAACCGGATCGGCGTCGATGCCGGTGAGCGCGAGCAAACTCGTCACGGTTGTGTTAATGCGTTCCGACAGTGCTTCGCTGTCGTGCCTGATCGTTTCTGGTGGAGCGACAAACGATTTGAGAATCGAGACCGGCAGTCCCGCATTGCTGCCCGGCGTATAAATGCGGAAGTCGGCGGCGTCGCGCAAACGTTTGATGCGCTCGCCATCTTCGCCCCACTCTGCGAGTCCCTCTTTCCAGAGTTGTGCCTGTTGTGCGGCGTCAACGCCTTCCTCAACCCACGGCGCGAAGTCTGCCGGCGCGAGGTTCGGAAACGTCAACAGCAAGTTACACAAATCACCTTTCGGATCGATGATGATCGCAGGTATTCCATCGATCGCGGCTTCTTCGAGAAGATTGATGCAGAGACCGGTCTTGCCACTGCCGGTCATGCCGACGCAGATAGCGTGCGTGACGAGATCTTTCGAATCGTAGAGCAGCAGATCGTCGTTGGCCTTCGACTTGCCCAGATAAAAGACACCCAATTTTTCGAATGATTCCATTAAAATAAAAAACCTTTCATCCACAGATTACACAGATTGTTGTTAGAATCTGTGTAATCTGTGGATAAGAACCTGGTCTAAATCACAGTTGCCCCTTCACGACCGCAAATAAGCGAGACTCGCCGCAGCCGATGAGCCTGTGAATTCCGCGATCCTCAAAACTGATTCCCGAACCCGCAACGAGATCTTTCACCGTGCCAGACACCAGCACCTCACCCGGCTCAGCTTCATTCGCGACGCACACACACATCTGGGCCGCAGCTCCTGCAACCTGTGCGTCTACGATTTCCCACTCGCCGGTATGCAGTCCGGTGCACGTCATCACACCGAGGCGCGAAGTGTATTCAGTAATCGCCGCAGCGCAACGAATCGCGCGCGCCGGTCCATCGAAGATCGCTAATAAACGATTCTCCAGAATGTCGACTTCGCGTCCCCGAAACCATTCGATCTCTTTCGTAATGTGCGTGTGCAAACGTCGCCACCACTCCGGCCAACGCTCTGGTCCAAGCGTTTGCACGCGCTCCTTTATACCAACCAGCCGCGCCACCATCACTGTCGCGAGCACCGTATCAGGCTCGATCGGGTGTCGCACGCCAGTCAGAAACTCTTCCACTTCATCGAGTATCGCGTCCTGATCGCCGACGAAGGGCAGATGATCGTTTCCCGGAAGCTCGACAAACTTCGCGCCCGGAATCCGCTGCGCCACAAACCGTCCTTCTTCAACTTTCAAACATTGATCGTCTGAACGATGAATCACGAGCGACGGCACGCGTATCGACGGCAACACGTTCCGCACGTCGATCTCTGCGTTCATCTGCGTCAACGCGACAGCCGCGCCGGGACTCGCGCCCATTCTCAAGTACGTGGCCCACCAGTCGCGAAACTCCGGATCCGTCGCCACACTCGGGGCGCGCTCATCAATGCCGACTGGTCCACCCCATTGCTCCCGCATCACTTCGAAAAACTGTTCGCGCTGCTCGAGCGTCGGTCCCCACGGATACTCCGCATCACGAATCCGCTTAGCGTACGTGCCGATCATCACGAGCGCCAGCGTTTTCTCCGGATACGTCGCCGCGAACAGGCTACACATTGGACCACCCTCCGAGACGCCAATCAGCGCCGCGCGCTCTGAGCCAACGGCGTCCATCACCGCGCGCACGTCGTCCATCCGTTGCTCGAGTGTCGGCAGTTGATTGATGGGAACACGATCGGAAAGTCCCGTGCCGCGTTTGTCAAAAAGTATCAGACGGGAGAACGACGCAAGTCGCAGCAGGAAGCGCGCGAAGCTCGGCTCGCGCCAGAAGTATTCGAGGTGCGACACCCAGCCCATCACGAAAACGAGATCGAGTGGCGCATCGCCGATTACCTGGTACGCGATGTTCACATCGCCGCTGCGCGCGTACATCGTTTCCGGTGGTCGTTGTAACACAGGCTCAAGCTGCTTGCGCGCGACTTCGCCCGGCGCCATATCGATCACCCGAGCAGCGTCATCTTCATCATCACGCTCGACGACGATCCGCGCGCGCGTGCGCTCGCGGACGATCACGCTCTCCTCTTCGCCACCTGTCGCGCTAACGTCGCCGACAAAACGATAACCGCGCTTCGGCACGGTCTGTATGTACGGTTCACCGTCAGGAGTCTTACCGAGTGCTTTCCGCAGTATGGAAATGTTCTGCGCGAGGTTGTTCTCCTCGACAAAACTGTCCGGCCATACCTGCTGCATCAACTCCTTCTTCGTCATCACGTGACTGGAGTTTTCGAGCGGCACGAGCAACGTGTCGAAGACTTTCGGCGTGAGCGACACCTCTCGATTCTCTTTGAAGAGAAGGCGCTCGTTTACGTCAACTCGAAAGCTGTCAAATAGATAGAAGCGTCCGGGCCGGTACATCATTGGCTTTCAGAACTTATTGAGAACAATCTCACAGGCATTTCAGGATTCTCTAAATACGAGACGCGCCTGCCGCCCGTATCCTCCACGCACTCACACCCCGACAAACTTGCGCCGAGATTATTTAGGAGGAGTTGCAATGAATACAAGTTCGAAGCGCCAGGCTGATCGCGACGGCCATGCGCCGAGCCGCCATGCCGTGGTGCTTGGGGGGAGTCTTGCGGGGCTTTTGGCCGCGCAAGTTTTAACTGATCACTTTGACGAAGTCACGCTAATTGAACGTGATGTTTTAGCGATAACGACGGAAGTGCGTCGCGGCATTCCGCAAGCGAATCACGTACACGGGTTGTTATTGCGCGGACGAGAGGTGGTCACTTTGAGCGTGCGAAAGAGTTGGCCGGAAAAGTTTTTGCTATTCGGCGATGCGGTTTGTTGCTTTCAATCCGGTTTACGGGCAGGGCATGACAATCGCTGCGCTTGGCGCACTCACGCTTCGAAATACTCTACGTGAGAATGCGAATCTGCGCGGCTTGTCGCATCGCTTTCTGAAGCGACTCGGAAAGGTGAACAAAGCGCCGTGGCTCCTCGCGACTGGTGAAGACTATCGCTATCCCGCGACTGAAGGTCACGGTGCGACTTTCATGACGAAGTTCATGCACCGTTACATGAACCACGTGATTGCGTTGGCAACGGAATCTGTTGCCGTCCGCCAGGTGCTCTTGCGCGCGTTCAGCATGATGATTCCGCCGACGGCGCTCTTCCATCCATTGATCTGCCCCCCTTTCCTGATACGCAGATCCGCGTAAATCCCGTCTTTATTCCGTGTTATCCGTGTTAACTGTATTTCCCCCAACCCACACAGTTTTGATATTCACGAACTCGCGGATCCCAAACTCCGCGAGCTCGCGACCATAACCAGAATTCTTTACACCACCAAACGGCAGCCGCGGATCTGACGCAACCATGCCGTTGATGAAGACTGATCCCGCTTCAAGCTCTTCAATAAACCGCAACTGCTCGTTTGGATCGTTGGTCCATGCAGCCGATCCCAACCCAAACTGCGTCGCATTCGCAATTCGGATTGCTTCGTCAATATTCGAAGCACGGAAGAGCATCGCAACCGGTCCGAAGATCTCTTCGCACGACACCGGCGCATTGATATCGATATCGACCAGCACTGTCGGCTCGTAGTAATTCCCGGGACGATCGATCTTCTTTCCACCGGTCAGCACGCGCGCGCCACGCGCGATCGCCTTCTTCACCTGTTCGTCGAGATCGTCCACGATCTGCGCCGTCGCGAGTGGTCCGATCTCAGTCGCTTCTTCCATCGGATCGCCGATCTTCAACGCGCGCATCTCCTCGACAAATCGTCGCTCAAATTCATCATAGATCTCAGCCGCAACGATGAAGCGTTTGGCCGCGATGCACGATTGCCCGTTGTTAATCGTGCGCGCTTTGACACCCGTTGTTACTGCTTCGTCGAGATTTGCTGACGGCATAACGATGAACGGATCACTACCGCCAAGCTCCAGCACCGTCTTCTTGATCTGCGTGCCCGCTATTGAGGCGACGCTGCGACCAGCCCGCTCGCTGCCCGTCAACGTCGCTGCCACCACCCGTCGATCGTTCAGTATTCCCTCCACTGCATCTGATCCAATCAACAGCGTTTGGAATGCGCCTTTCGGAAACCCCGCGCGCGCGAAGATCTCCTCGATCGCGAGCGCGCACTGCGGCACGTTTGACGCATGCTTCAGCAGTCCGACATTACCGGCCATCAGCGCCGGCGCCGCAAATCGAAAGACTTGCCAGAACGGAAAGTTCCACGGCATCACTGCGAGCACCGGGCCGAGCGGTTGAAAGTGTACGTAACTCTTTTGCGCGTTCGTTTCGACGACCTGATCTGCCAAATGATGCGGCGCGTTTTCAGCGTAGTAACGGCAGACCGACGCACACTTTTCCGCCTCGGCGATAGCAGCCTTGATCGGCTTGCCCATCTCGGCCGTCATCATCTTCCCGAGTGCTTGTTTGTCGGTTTCGAGAATTTCAGCCGCGCGTTGCATCCGTGCCGCGCGCTCGGCCATGGGCGTGTGTCGATAAGTGCGAAATGTGTCAGTGGCGAGCTGGAGTTTTTCCTCGATCTGCGCTGCCGTGAGCGCTTCGAAAGTTTGCAGAGTTTTCCCCGTGCTTGGATCTACTGAATTTATTGGCATGTATGGATTATACAGAACCGAGCGCGGTAGCGCCGGGTCAACTCCTCCATCAAGGCTCGATTGGAAGACTTGACCCGGCGCTACCGCGCTCGGTTCTGTATAATCAACTGTAATGCCTGATAAACCACAACTCGACCGCTTCGGCGTAGCTGCCGCGCTCCAGGAGATCGCGCAGTTGATGGATCTGAAAGGAGGCCAGTTTCGCTTCAAAGCAAAAGCGTACAACGCCGGCGCGCGCGCCATTCAAGGCGTTGCGGACCTCGATCGGCTCGTCAGGGAAGATCGTCTCACCACCTTGCCGCGCATCGGCGACGCACTCGCATCGCAGATCAAACAACTCTACCTGACCGGAGAATCTTCGGTCCTGAACGGCCTGCGACAAGAGTTTCCCAAAGGCGTGATTGAGCTCTCATCGGTGGCAGGACTGAGTGTCGAAAAGATCAAACAACTTGACGAAGCCGGTATCAGCTCGATCGCGCAGCTCAAGTCCGCCGCGGAAACGGGACGTCTGGAAACACTGAAAGGCTTCGGACCAAAGACCGCGCAGCGCCTGCTGACCCAACTCTCAAATCCCGTGCAGAAACCGAAGCGTCGACTACATCTTCATCAAGCGTGGAGCACGGCCGATCAATGCATCGAGTATCTGAAAGTGATCGACGGTGTCGTTGACGTTAGTGTTGCCGGCTCGTTGCGACGCTGGGAAGAAACGATCGGCGTCATCGACATCGTGGCAGGCGCGAAAGATCCGGCGGCTGTTATCGAGCAATTTCAGAAATTTCCACTCGTGCTGTCGAGCCAGCTTGATGGTCCAAATGCGTGTGTGGCGCACTTCGCTGATGGCGCACAGGTCTGGCTGACAGTCGTGCTGCCGCAGGAGTTTGGAATCACACTCTTCGTCAAGACCGGCTCACAATCGCACATTGAAAAGATCAAGGACTACGCCGAGCGAAAGAAGGTTAACTTCGCGCGGCTGCCGCGCACTGAAGAACAGCTCTACAAACGTTTGGGCATGGCTTACATTCCGCCCGAGCTACGTGAAGATGCGGGCGAGATCGAAGCGGCACTCGCGAAGAAACTCCCCGAAGATCTCGTGACGGAAGCCGACATCAAAGGCATGGTCCATTGTCACACGACTTATTCAGACGGCATCCACACGCTCGAAGCGATGGTGCGCGGCGCTGAAGAGATGGGCATGAAATACATTACCATCACGGACCATTCGCCGACTGCGAGTTATGCCAACGGTTTGAAACTCGATCGTTTGCAACGGCAGTGGGAGGAGATTGATGAAGTGCAGGAGAAGGTGTCGATCAAGATCCTGCGCGGCACTGAGTCAGACATCGTTGCGAGTGGCAAGCTCGACTATCCCGATGCGGTGCTTGAAAAGTTTGACGTGATCGTCGCGAGCATTCACGCGCGCTACAAGATGGATGCGGAAAAGATGACGCAGCGCATCACGACTGCGATGCGCGAGCCGGTGTTCAAGATCTGGGGACACGCGCTCGGACGTTTGCTGCAACGCCGGCCGCCAGTTGAGTGTGACGTCGAGCAAATTCTCGACGTAATTGCGGAGTCGCGCGCGGCGATTGAGATCAATGGCGATCCTTATCGTCTCGACCTCGAGCCACGTTGGCTACGTGAGGCGCGCAAGCGAAAGATCAAATTCGTAGTCTCAACTGACGCGCACTCAGTCAAGGCAATGAACAACATCAAGTACGGTGTCGCTATGGCCCGCCGCGGCTGGATCACGCGCAAAGAAGTCCTCAACGCGCTCAACCCCACCGCCTTCGCCAAAGCCGTCAAACCAATTTAGATCCATCCACAGATTACACCGATTATGAATCTGTGAAATCTGTGGATGGTTTTTGTGTGCTATCTCCGCCTCCTCTGAACGTCGCAGGTGGGTGGCAGGTTGGGGTTCTTTGTTTCGTAGTTTTTAATCTCCTGCTCGAATTTGAGTTTTGCTTTCTCACGCTCGTCGTCGCCAAACAACTTTGCGTTGCCGGACTCCTGGCTCACTCGCGCGCGCAGGCGTTGCGCGGCGTTCATGATCTTTGGCCGCAAGTCGCGATCCAGATCGATGATGTAAACCGCGGTCGTTCGGCGCAAAGGTACGAGCGTGCGAAAGGGAATTCCGGCGCGTTCGAGCTCGTTTGTGAGTGACACCAGATTTCTGCGCGTGCGCGGCCGCAACGTGTAGAGAGCCACCTTGGCGCCGGGTACGGGATGAAAATAGATGACGTACTTCTGCTCTGCATCGCGTCCCATGCGCGAGAGAACGTACCGCAGTGTCGCTTCATCGCCTCTGACGCGCAACAAGACCGAATGCTCTGCACCGTCACTCCACGCTCCGAGCGCGCGAAAGGCTGTGATGCGCGTGCGCACGACGCAGCCGAGATTGACAGCCTTGTTGAGTAGCTTCGCTTCCTCGGCAGATTTCATTCCCGCGATCGCCTGCTCGAGTTTCAAGTCAGTCTTCGTGTTTGGACTGACGAAGCCGTAGTTGAAAGTCTTGTGATCCTGTTGGGCTGAAGCGAGCGTGGTCCAACCGAGAAGCAGAAAAAGTAAAAATGATCGTGACGCAGAGAATCGATGTGTCATAGAATGAGCCAACCTTAAACCTCATCAAGGAGACAAATCAATGCGACGAAGAACCCTCACCGAGCTCGCCAATAATCCTGATCTGATCTCAGGGATTTACAATTACTGTGATCGTTGGTGTGAACGGTGTCCTTTAACCTCACGTTGTCTGGTCTATGCGACCGAACAGGAAGACAACGATTCACCTGAAACTCAAGACACTCGCAACGAAGCATTCTGGCGGAAACTGAATACGCTTTTCCAGGAGACGCGCGAAATGATCGTCGAGTGGGCGACAGCAGCCGGAGTTGATCTCAATGGGACGGCGGAAGATGACGACGGGCGCTGCAAAAGAAAACGCCAGCTTGTCGACAATCATCCGTTGACGAAACTCGGTAAGCACTATGCGAATACTGCGAGTGATTGGTTTCGCGAGTTTGACCAGACGATCGAAGTCAGCGATCCGGAAGATGCACGCGAAGTGATTCAGTGGTATCAGTATCAAATCGCTGTGAAGACGATGCGCGCGCTTTCCGGCCGCAAGGAAGAGCTCGACGATCCCGAAATTGCGGATTTTCCGAGGGATTCCGATGGATCTGCGAAGGTGGCGCTGATCGGGATCGATCGTTCGATTGCGGCCTGGCGGATGATGCAATTATCGTTGCCTGACCGCATGGAATCGATCGTGCCGCTGATCTTGCAGCTCGACCGTTTGCGGCGACGACTGGAAAATAGTTTTCCACAGGCGCGAGATTTCATTAGACCCGGGTTTGATTAAAGAAATCCGTTCCAAATCCGTGTAATCCGCGTTTAATTAACCTCGGATTACACGGATGAAAAAAGGATTTTCACGGAGGAGAGATGGATAGCTGCCTCTTTTGTCGAATTGTGTCCGGTGAGCTGCCGGCGACGATTGTTTACGAAGACGATAATTCAATCGCCTTTCTCGATCATCGTCCGTTGTTTCCCGGTCACACGTTATTAGTTCCGCGCGAACACGTGGAAACACTCGGCGAGTTACCGGCAAAACTTGTCGGTCCATATTTCGAGGTCGCGCAACTGTTATCTCGCGCAGTTGAAGCAGCAATGGAAGCTGAAGGAACTTTTGTCGCGATGAATAATCGTGTCAGCCAGAGTGTTCCTCACTTGCACGTTCACGTTGTGCCGCGAAGAAAAAAAGATGGCTTGAAAGGATTTTTCTGGCCGCGTACAAAATACAAAGGCGATGAAGAGATGGAAGAAGTGAAGAAGAAGATGGCTAATGCATTAAAGAAAATCAAAACGCAAAAATAAAACACTCAAAAATTTGATCTAAAAACGTCTCAGGAGTATAAAGCACGTGTCGCGAGGGTTACGGCCTTCGAGACCGAGAAAGGGATCGGCAATCGTGGTGGTGACACCCGAGCGAGAGAAGAGACAGGCGGCTGTTGATTCTATTGACGCCCTAATCG
>Ga0126311_10000309_pt1 | contig 23495 bp, 22 predicted proteins | sample Plot61_FD_92539 | JGI IMG/M metagenome (GOLD analysis project Ga0126311, IMG submission 92539) | Serpentine soil microbial communities from UC McLaughlin Reserve, CA, USA - Plot61 | ecosystem: Environmental > Terrestrial > Soil > Grasslands | place: USA: UC McLaughlin Reserve, Lake County... | reverse complement strand
CGCAGGGTTTCGACGTCCTGCCGACCACACGGTCGCAAGTCTATCGCGGACTCACTTCGGAGCAGCCGCTCTCGACGCGTGCCGTTGACGAGACGCGCGGGCTCATCGCCACCTACCAGGGCGAACCGATCAACGCGCTGTACACGTCGACTTGCGGCGGCCGCACTGAAGACTCGGAGAAGATTTTCAACGACGCGATTCCGTATTTGCGCGCGCGCGAGTGCGCGGCTGAAGGTGCGACGTTCGATCGCTTCGTGATCAAAACATCGCGCGAGCCGGCGGAGTTGCGTGATGACTCGAATGTCCTGCTCGCGCGCGACGTCAGTCTTTTACTGACGCAAAACTTCGGCACGTTGCACGAACGCCTTTCGGATACGTGGTTGTCGGTTGATGCGACAGTTTCGGAAGTTCGCAATTGGCTTGCGAACGTGGCGCGCGTGGCTAAACAACCAACACCGCCGGGCGGTGACGATCTGAATCGACCGCCGGCATTTGCGACCGCGTTGTCGCTCGCAGTCTTTGGCGAGAGCAGAGCGGGCACGCTTTTGAATAACGCTGATGCCGATTATTTGCTGGCAGTCAAAGATGTACAGGATGTGCCGCCCGGGAATCGCGCGGACCTTGCGATGCTGTTGCGTGATGGACATCTGATGGTCTATCCCGATGCGACGTTGAGACCACGCATGCCGCTTTCGCGAGCACGCGTGCTACACGCGATTGCGGGTCTGCTCGAAGCTCGGAACCTGTTGCAACTTCAAAAAGCGAGTGCGCGGCCCACGAGCGAAGGGCAGCTGATTCTTCGTTCAAGTAAAGGTAAGGAGCAGTCGATCAGAGTCAATCCGGACGCGTTTCTGTTTCGCTATCTCGGCGAACGCGCCTTTCCGGTGTCGTCGGTGGCGCTCGTCGGTGGCGAGCCGGTTACATACCACCTCGCCGCAAACGGCCAGATTGATTTTCTTGAAGTGAAGCCGGCGACGAATGGAGCGGCGGCTGATCGATTTTCACCGTTTGCTAACTGGACGCGGGGATTGTCGGTAGGCCAGGTACAGGCGCGGCTCGCGCGTGCGGCAAAAGGTATTGGTCCAATTGTCGATCTGCGCGTTGCCTCGCGCGGCGCATCTCGTCGCGTGACAGATCTCGAAATTATCGGGACGAACGGAACGGCACACGTTCGTGGTGGTCGTATTCGTTCGGCGCTCGGTTTGCGCGAGCAGCTCTTCGTAATAGATCGCGAGTATGACGATGACGGACGCGTGACGGAGTTTGTCTTTATAGGACGCGGCTGGGGCCACGGCGTGGGCATGTGCCAGGTCGGCGCCTACGGTCTTGCGAAGCAAGGTTGGTCCGCCGAGCAGATTCTCAAGGCCTATTACACGGGCATCGAACTCACGCGCATGTATTAATCCACAGATTACACAGATTCTTTTTTTAGATAATCTGTGTAATCTGTGGATATGAAATTCTCACGCAATCAACTGATCGGCGGTCTGCTTGTGCTCATACTAATCTGGTTAGTTATACTCGTCCGTGCCCTCTGAAACGCCAGTCATAGCCATCGTTGGTCCAACGGCCTCCGGCAAAAGCACCCTCGGAATCGAAGTCGCACTTCAACTCAACGGCGAGATCATCAACTGCGACTCCGTACAAGTCTATAAAGAGATCCAGATTGCCACAGCCAAAGTTCCTCCCGAAGAGCGCAAAGGCGTTCCACATCACTTGATCGACTTCGTCTCTCCTGAAATCAACTACACCGCCGGTGAATGGGCTCGCGAAGCTGCAAACAAGATCGAAGAGATCGAAAGCCGCGGCCGCGTGCCGTTGCTCGTCGGCGGCACGGGTTTCTATTTACGCGCGTTGCGCTATCCATTGTTTGTGAGTCCGCCAACTGACGAATCGCTGCGCCGGCGACTCACACAAATACGCGAAAGACACGGCTCGGAACACTTGCACCGCCTGCTGAACCGCGTCGATCCGGCAGCAGCAGAACAAAATTTTCCGCGCGACTGGCCACGCGTCCAACGCGCCATTGAAGTCTATTTTCAAACTGGAAAATCGATCGTGGACCAACGGCCTGCTCGTCCCGAACCGCACGAAAGCTCGCGCCGGCTGCGCATTCTCGCCCTCAATCCACCGCGTGCCGAGCTCTACCAGCGCATCAACGAACGCGCCGAAGCCCATTTCCGCGCCGGCATGGTGGATGAAGTCCGAGACCTGCTGGCTCGCGGTGTTCCACCGTTATCGAACGCACTCGGCGCACACGGCTACCGGCGCGTAGTCGAGTATTTACAAGGATCGCGCACCCTCGAAAGCGCCCTCGAACAGACGAAACTCGACGTGCGTCACTACGCCAAACGTCAATTGACATGGTTTCGCCATGAAGCGGGCGTGGAATGGTTTGACGGTTTTGGTGAGGAAAACGACATATTGCGATCGGTTCTTGAATCTCTGGCCAGTGGGCCACGTTCCAAATAATCATCTTTCTCTCACATCTACTCGGATCTCTTGTCAGCCAAAGATCGGTGTTGTAATCTCCTTAGTAACCGCGCGGTTAACCAATCCACCCCCGGGTTTTCAACATGTCGGACGGCAAACAGGCACCACAAAATATCCAGGACGCCTTTCTCAACACGGTGCGTCGTGAGAAGACTTCCGTGATCGTTTATCTACTGAATGGCGCCAAGCTGACGGGCCGAATCCGAAGTTTTGATAAATTTTCGGTGCTGCTCGAGTCGGGCTCTCAGGAACAACTGATCTTCAAGCACGCCATCTCGACAATCTCACAATCGCGACGCGCGACCGGCGAACTGCATTCACAAGCCAGCACCGAAGCCAACCCGCGTGACATGCGCGGTCCCGACGTCAACTCGCCTGAGGCCTAACATTCGTTTACACTCTCGCGCTGTGTCTGGAACCTTCATTACTTTCGAGGGAATTGACGGCAGTGGGAAGTCGACTCAGTTACGCTTACTGGGCAATTTCCTGCGCGCGAATGGTTGTGAGCCCTTACTGACTCGCGAGCCCGGCGGGACGGCGCTCGGTGTGCGCCTGAGAGCAGCACTGCTTGACGCGATGGAGGAGGTCGATCCGTTGACCGAGCTGCTGGTCTTTGCCGCTGACCGCGCGCAACACGTGCGTCGCGTCCTGCGTCCGGCGTTGAAAGCGGGAAAGGTCGTGATCTCGGATCGTTATGCCGACGCGACGGTGGCATACCAGGGCGCGGGTCGTGGTTTTTCGCCGGAGTTGATCTCGCAGATCGTGCAACTCGCGACAGAAGGATTGAAACCCGATCTGACGTTGCTTTTCGATGTCACAATTGCTGAATCAACCAGCCGCACTGCCAGACGTACAACGGGAAGATCTTCGGGACGCGATCGTCTCGACATTGAGAAAGACGATTTTCACGCACGCGTACGCGACGCCTATTTGCAAATCGCGCTCGCCGAGCCTGAGCGAGTGAAGTTGATCGACACGAGTGGTCCAGTCGAGCACACGCAACAGCGCCTGAAGGAGATCATCATTCCGTTTCTGCAAAGCCGCGGTCATCTCGCGATGAACTATGTTTGACGAGTTAACCGGAAACGAGCGCGTCAAAACAGCGCTGAAACGGATGCTGGTGACCGGGCGGTTGCCGGGCGCGATGCTGTTCGTTGGCGAAGAAGGCATCGGCAAGAAACGGTTCGCACTCGAAGTGGCGCGAGCCTTGAACTGTCGCACGCCGAATGACCATGAAGCATGTGGCGTATGTTCGTCCTGCACGCGCATCGTCAAACTCAACTATCCGCAACGCGAAGATGCAGACGAGTGGACGCAGATCATCTGGACGAACCATCCTGACGTCGGCCTGGTTGTCGCTCCGAAACGCGTGTTGCGCGTCGAACAGATGCGGCAGATCGAGAAAGAGGCAAACTTTCGCCCCTTCGAAGGTAAGGCGCGAGTTTTCCTGATCGATGAGGCCGACAAACTCAATGACGCTTCAGCGAATGCCCTCCTTAAAGTACTCGAAGAGCCGCCCAGGACATCGCACCTGATCCTGATCACTGCGCGTCCGGCTATGCTTTTGCCGACGATTCTTTCGCGTTGCCAGATGATTCGTTTCTCACCTTTAACACCGGCTGAAATCGAAACCCATTTGACGAAGAATAAACTGGCAGACACTAAGACTGCGCGACTGCGGGCGCGTGCAGCGAGCGGCAGCATCGGACGCGCACTCTCGGGTGATCTCGTAACCTTCACCTCGCAGCGCAAAGCGATGCTCAAAGTGCTGAACGCGCTCGTGCTCAGTCAGGATCGCGCGCAATTGCTGCGGGCGGCTGAACAGCTCAACGAAGCCCAGTACAAAGACGAGTTTGAAGAACGGCTAGACGTGCTGGAGACGCTGATTCGCGATGCGTGGATGTTGTCGCTCGGAGTCAATTCAGAGCAGCTCGTAAATGAAGATTTGTTGGGTGAGTTGCAAGAGATTAGCGAGAAGATGGATTCTTCGCGCGCGGCTGACTGGATTCTTCAGATCGAAGATCTGCGCGAACAACTGATCGTGAACGTGAATCGAAAGATAACGACGGATGCGTTGTTCCTGGTGATGGCGGGCGACGTTGCCGCACAGAAGCGGGCGAAGGTCAGGTAATCTGCGGCTGATTCTTTAGTTCAGAAAGTAACTTCTCGGTTTCCATCACGAACGCTTCGACAATATTCTCACCCGCGACCTTGCGCATCGGCACGCCGTCTTTGAAGATCATCCCGACACCACGCCCGAACGTGATCCCGAGTTGTGAATCATGCGCTTCGCCTGGGCCATTCACCGCGCAACCCATGATCGAGAGATGAAGTGGTTCTTCAATGTGGGCCAATCGCCGTTCGATCTCGGTTACGATACCAACAAAGTTATCCACGTCGAGACGGCCACAGGTCGGACATGCAACCACCGTAACTCCACGCGTCCGCAATCCCAGTGACTTCACGATCTCCCAGGCCACTCGCACTTCTTCCTGCGGTTCAGCCGCTAGCGAAACGCGAATCGTGTCGCCAATGCCTTCGTAGAGCAGAATGCCGAGTCCGATCGAAGACTTCACGGTGCCACTGAACGAAGTACCCGCTTCCGTAACGCCGAGGTGAAACGGATAGTCAACTTTCTGCGCCAGCAGTCGATAAGCCTCAACCGTGCGATGCACGTCGGAAGCCTTCAGCGAAATGATGATGTCGGTGAAATCGAGATCTTCGAGGATCTGAATGTGACGCATCGCCGACTCGACCATTGCTTCTGGCGTGGCCGTCCCATATTTCTTGAGTAAATCTTTTTCGAGCGAGCCGCCATTCACTCCGATCCGGATCGGAACTTTCTGCGCTTGCGCCGCGCGCACCACTTCGCGCACGCGTTCGTGAGCACCAATATTACCGGGATTCAAACGCAGCTTGTCGATACCTGCTTCCAGCGCCATCAACGCGAGTTTGTAGTGGAAATGAATGTCGGCAACGATCGGAACGTCCGGCACGCGCTTGCGAATCTCTTTCAACGCTACTGCCGCATCGTTATCGGGAACGGCGAGCCGGACAATCTCACAACCGGCTCGGACCATCTCTTCGATTTGAGCCACAGTAGCGCCCACGTCCGCGGTATCAGTCTTTGTCATCGACTGAATCGCTACGGGGGCGCCACCACCAATCTGTATGTGCTTTACCTGAACTGGACGGGTCTTGCGCATTGGCTATTTCTGTGCGGGTGCAGTGGCCGGCGGTTTCTCCGGTTCGCGATTTCCTCCGAACGTCTTTATCAGATCATTACTGATCACAAAAACCATCAAAAGCAGGACCATCACGAAGCCGACCTGCTGAATGCGATCGCGCACGGCCGCAGAAATTGACAGACCGATGAGCGCCAGCAATCCTTCAAGTAGAAGTAGAAAGATCGCGCCGCCATCGAGCACCGGAATCGGCAGCAGATTAAAGATACCGAGATTCAGGCTGAGAAAACCGAGCATGCCAAACACGCCCTCCCAACCGATTTTCTCGATTGTTTTTTGCGTGGCCTGATAGATTCCGATAGGACCAGACAGCGTATTCCGGACTGACCGTTGGCCACTGAAAACCTGTCCTAAAGCTTTGCCAGTCAGGCGAAGGATCTGAATGTTCTGGTTGTAGGCGTACTTGCCTGCCGAGGCTATGCTCGCGGCGTGAAGTGGATATTGTTCACCAACGATGAATCCCAGCCGTCCATTGACGCGGCGTTCGTCGGTCTTGAGTTCCGTGGCCTGTCCGTTTCGCTCAACGGTAATCGCGATTGGCTGCGCATCATGACTGCGAATGTATTCCGTCACCTGCGCCGAGCTCTTGATATCTTCTCCGCCGATTTTCAGAAAGCGGTCGCCCTCTTTCAAACCCGCGGCTTCGGCGGGCGAACCGGGTTGAACTTCACCAATCACCACCGGCAAACCGCCGTAATCGGGAATAAAGTCGAGATACCCGGCGGCCTCGCCGTTTTCCGTTCGCGTGGTCGGCGTGATCGTAAGTGCGACTTCACTGCCGTTTCTATTTACGACGACCGGCAAAGGACGGCCGGGCGCAAGCAGTGCATCGCCACTGATGACGTCCCAACTCGGATTATCATAGCCATTAAAAGAAATTATCCGGTCGCCGGGCTGAAGACCTGCCTGAGCGGCTGCACCGTTTTCATTGACATAGTAAACCACGGGCGCGGGCGTCGCGGGCACTCCGTACATAAAAGCTCCCGCAAACGGAATCGCCATCGCCGTAATAATGTTCATCACCGGGCCGGCCACAGCAACGAGCACACGTTGCCAGCGCGGGCGCAGGTTGTATTGCTCTTCAGGCGGAATATCCACGGCGCCAGCGCCTTCGAGCGGAGCGTTTGACTCGTCGCCGCCAAGCTTTACGTAGCCGCCGAGCGGAATCGCCGAAACGCGGTAGTCCGTATGTCCCCATTTTCTGCCAAATAGACGCGGCCCAAAGCCGACTGAGAAGGTCTCAACGCGAATCTTAAACAGTTTGGCAACAATAAAATGGCCGAATTCGTGGAGGACAACGGCTGAACCGAGGATGAAGATAAACGCTAGCGCAACTAATAAAGTCATTCAAGACCTTCTTCTTATAGTCTTACGTCAAACAACCCCTTTTAGACTCGACGATTTCGAATCAGGTTGCATAAAAATCAGTTTAACACGGATCCATGGCTTAACTCTTCAATTGTGGCGCGGGCAGCGAGGCGCGCTTCGTGATCGGCATGGAGGACAGTTTCGATGTTTTTCGCAGGTTTATTCACGTAATCGTTCATCACCTTTTCAATAACCTGCGCGATTTCAGTCAAGCGGATCTGTTCGTCCAGGAACGCGCTGACGGCCTCCTCATTCGCAGCGTTCATCGCGGCCGGCAGTGTCCCGCCTTCACTCAAAGCCCGGTACGCGAGACGTATGCATGGAAAACGATCCAGATCGGGCGCTTCGAAGTGAAGACCGGAGACAGTGGTCAGATCGAGCGGCGGCAGTTGGCACGTATGCCGCTCGGGATAAGTGAGCGCGTACTGAATCGCGTGGCGCATATCAGTAACACCCAACTGGGCAATCACGGAACCATCGACCATCTCGATCATCGAATGAACTACCGACTCGGGATGAACGAGAATGTCGATCTCTTCCGGCCCGAATCCGAACAGCCAATGAGCTTCGATAACCTCGAGACCTTTGTTCATCAAGGTTGCTGAATCGATCGTGATCTTCGCGCCCATGTTCCAGGTCGGATGGCGCATCGCTTCAGCGACGGTTGCGAGTTCCATCTCGGCTTTGTTCTTGGTGCGAAACGGACCGCCGGAAGCAGTCAGGATGATGCGACGTACTTCTTCACGTTGTTCGCCTCGCAGGCACTGGTGCAAAGCGTTGTGCTCGGAGTCAACCGGCAACAACTCGGCGCCTGACTTTTTTGCAGCCGCAGTCATCAACTCGCCCGCCATCACGAGTGTTTCTTTGTTGGCAAGCGCGACGCGCTTTCCGACTTCCAACGCCTTGAGTGTGGGAACAAAACCTACTGCGCCGACAGTCGCGGAGATCACGCAATCAGCATTCGGATGAGTGGCGACTTCACACAATCCTTCTTCACCAACGACGATGCGCGGCAGATCCACATCACGCGCAAACAACATCGCGCGCAGATCGTGCGCCGCTGTTTCAGTGTCGACTGAAACTACTTCCGGCAAATGTGTCGCGATCTGATCCGCCAGTCGCTCGACATTCGTTCCGGCAGCGAGCGCAACGACACGCATGCGAGTGGCAGTTAACGACTCGATCACGCGCAGACTATTACATCCGATCGACCCGGTTGAACCAAGGATTGCAACACCTGGGCTATCTATTGTTCCAGTCATGCAGCTAAGCGGGGGCTTTGTACCTTTGTATCGTAGGGGTCGAGTAGAGGGATCTTCTGTCCGTTTGAGTTCACATACGACGCTGAGGTTACACGCCAGGCGTTACCCTGCACAAGCATCAGGTCAACGGTGGCGTTCACGGTCTTGCGTTCGCCAAAAACCTTTAGCTTCAAAGTCACTTCGCTATTGCCGTTGCGATCATTGATGGCCGCGGTAACAATGTTGCCGAAGTTTTGCACTTCGCCGATATCCTGCTTCAGCTTCTCATTACTGCGCAGATAGGCCTTCGCCTTTTCCGCCGACTCGCTATTTTTTACCGTATAAAGCCCCGCAAAAACGATTACTACTATAAAGATAGTTGTCAAAAGCGCGAGCCCGACGAGCACAGCGCCAACAACGAAAACGCTCTTCTTCGTGATCATCAGCTATGGAAGTAGAAGCGTGCGAAATAGTAGATGAGCGGCGCATTGAAGAGCAAGCTATCCAGTCGATCGAGTATGCCGCCGTGTCCCGGCAGAATGTTGGCAGCATCCTTTGCGCCCGCGCCACGTTTGAGCGCGCTTTCGGCGAGGTCGCCGAAAATTCCGACCACTGTCATCAATACTGCGAGTGGCAGCATGTATTTGAGCGGCAGTTCGCGAAAGAACCAGAAATGCGCGAGCGTCGCCATCGCGAGTGCCGCGAGGAGCCCGCCAACCGCGCCTTCCCAGGTTTTACCGGGACTGATCGAGGGCGCGAGTTTACGTTTACCCAACGCGCGTCCGACGTAATAAGCGCCTGCGTCTCCACCCATCAACACTAAAAAGAAGAACGACAACAGGTGCGCTGATAACGTCTGGTTAAATCCGGTGCGTAGCGCAATCAGATTACTGCCCAACAACGGAATATAAAGCACGCCGAGGATCGTCGCGCCGACTGAGGCAATCATCTTGTCGAACGGAGCGCCACGCAATGTCGCGGCGATCAGCGTGCCTACGGTCAGCACAATGATCACGAATTGGACCAGCAAAACGTTAACAGCCGGATCGTTCTGCAATGAGATCGTGACGATTGCCGCGCCCGCGATATATCCGGCGCCGGGATCGGGTTTGAGCTGAAGTTTTTTCGCGAGCAGGTAAAACTCCCAGAGACCGATAACCATCGCGGCCGCTACGAGCAAGACAAACACCCACCATAAAGAAGCAAAGAGAATTGAGGCGATCAGGAAGGGTAAAACGATGATCGCCGTTAGGATTCTTTTCATCCAATAGGACCTAAGTTTTATTCACGACGAGCTTCAATCCACCAAATCTTCTATCGCGGCCCTGATAGTCAACCACGGCCTCGAGCAAGTGTACGCGGCGAAAGTCGGGCCAGAGGGTTTCAGTAACATAGATCTCGCTATACGCGCTTTGCCAGAGCAGGAAGTTTGAGATTCTCAACTCACCGCTCGTGCGCACGAGTAAATCAAGTTCGGGCAGGTTACGCGTGTAGAGTTCGCTGGCGATGCGCTCTTCGGTGAGTTCATCGGGACGGCCGCCTTCGTCCGTTAGACGCCTGACCGCTGCGCGTGCGGCATCGACGATCTCGGCGCGCCCGCCGTAATTCAGTGCCACTGTCAAAATCATGCCTTTGTTTCTGGCGGTCTGCTCGGTGGCTCGCGCGATTTCGTGACGAACGTTTTCCGGAAGCGCGGCGATGCGACCGATTGTCTGAAACTTGATGTTCTGACGATCGATGGCGTCGAGTTCGAGACGGAGGTAACGACGCAACATGCGCATCAAGGCATCGACTTCCAGGCGCGGACGTTTCCAGTTCTCGGTCGAAAACGCGTACAACGTTAAGGCATTCAAGCCTAAACGTGCGCCGGTATCGACGGCAGCGCGCACGGCTTCCACGCCCGCTTTGTGGCCCGCGATGCGTGGCTGTCCGCGTTGGGCGGCCCAGCGACCGTTACCGTCCATGATGATCGCCACGTGCCGCGGCAAACGATCCCAGGCCACTGCGCCGAGCAGTGCCTCTTCCCGCGTTCCTTTTTGAATTATGCCGGTGAAATTAGAAAGCATAGAAGCAGTATAGGTTATATAAGTCCAATAGGACCTATTGATTCATAACGCACAGACAGCAAGGTTAATCCACACGGCGGAGCGGTCACGGCAGCAAGTGGGCGGTTTCCCGTTTCGAGCGCTTCACCGACAGCATCATGATCCAGTTCGCCACGGCCCAACGCCATCAAGGTCCCGGCCATCGCTCTAACCATATAACGCAGAAATCCTTCCGCGCTTACACGAATCTCGATCAAAGTTCCTTGCGAGCGCTCATCAGGCCGCTCCATGACTTCGATTTCAGTAACGGTTCGTACGCGATCTTCGACGTCCGACTGTGCTGCTGAGAATGCAGTCCAGTCGTGCCTGCCACGCAACAACTCCGCACCTTCACGCATTTGCTCCAGGTCAAGCGGACGCGCGTCGTGATGAGCGTAGCGCCACCAGAATGGTGAAACTACTGGCCCATTCACGATGCGGTAAACGTAAGTCTTCTCGATCGCAGAATAACGCGCGTGAAAATCGTCAGCCGCAGTTTCAACTGTCAACACACGCATGTCTCGCTCGACGTTACCATTGATCGCCGCGCGTAACTTTACAGGCGAGATGTCCCGCTCGATCTCAACGCTCGCGACCTGTCCTTCAGCGTGAACGCCGGCATCAGTACGTCCGGAGCCATGAACATTAATGCTACGACCATCGATCAGCGAGAGCGCGCGCGTCAGTTCGCCTTGAATCGTTCTGTGACCTTCCTGAATCTGCCAGCCGTGAAAGTCTGTGCCGTCGTACTGAAGAAGTAGTTTGTATTTCACGGAGTAATTTTCCGGCTGCCGGGCTTCACGACTGGCTCACCGAGGTTGCACGCATCACACTCAGCAGCACTAACTGACAACACTTTCAGCGCGACGAGGGCTGTCAGCGGCACACCGACATCAGCACTGCCCGCAGAACGATCAATAATCGCCGCCGCTGCAACAACATCCGCGCCGGCACGTTTGAGTGCTGCGATCGTGTCGCGCGTTGAACCGCCAGTTGTGATCACGTCTTCAACCACTAAAGTCTTCTCACCCGGTGAAACGGTAAACCCACGTCGCAACGTCATCTGATCGCCTTCGCGTTCGGTCCAGATAAATCTCGCGCTGAGCGCTCGCGCGACTTCGTGTCCAATCACGATCCCGCCAATCGCCGGCGACGCCACGAGCTGAATTCCCTCGCCTCGATACTTCTCCGCAATTGCACGTCCAAACGCTTCCGCACGCTCCGGAAACTGAAGCGCGAGCGCGCATTGCAAATAGACCGTGCTATGTAAACCACTGGAGAGTTGAAAGTGACCTTCCAGCAGCGCGCCGGTAGTTCTGAATTGATCGATCACTTGTTCAGCGTTCAATTCCTTACCTCGCTATGTATGTACATGCTACAATTCGAGTCGAATGCTGCCTTATTCGAATTTAGTTTCAGATTCTACTCTCGTTCAGGACACAATCGACCTGCTAACTTGCTCCGGCGGACGTGCGGCTGCGTCGGAGATCGTCGACGCCGTTTTCAAACTCTCTCACATCGACGACGACCTCGCGGGACTCCTCGTCGCGGATCTCATTCGTAACGATCGTCGCTTCAAGTTCGTCGAGAACAATACTGTCGAATTACTGGCTGATGACAGTCACTCGCGACAGCTCAAGGATCTCGACTTCGTGGTCGTTGACGTTGAAGCGACCGGAGCGAAGACGCCGCCCAACCGGCTCATCGAACTCGGCGCGTATCGCATTCGCGGCGGACGCATCGTCGATAAGTTCGTGTCGCTCGTCAATCCTGAGATTCCGATCCCGCGCTTTGTTGCTTCACTCACCGGCATCTCGAACGATATGGTGAAACGTGCTCCGGTCTTTGCCGAACTCGCGCCGCAGTGGCTTGATTTCGTGAGTGACTCAGTGCTCGTGGCCCATAACGCACCGTTTGACACGAGCTTTTTGAATCACGAGATCTCGCGCGTTTATCCTGGTCACCGCATGGTGAATCCGCACCTTTGCACAGTCAGACTTTCAAGACGCGCTTTGCCCGATCTTTCCAATCACCGTCTCGATACGATCGCCGATCACTTCTCGATTCCGATCACGAGCCGCCATCGTGCCTTCAGCGACGCACTCGCCACCGCCGAAATCTTTATCTTGTTACTCACCGAACTGGAAGAAACGTACGGCATCAAAAATCTCGCCGCCGCGAGAAACTTTCAGTTTCCGGAACTAGGCGACCAGGCACTTACCTGATTCCGTCGATCGTCTGTTCTACTACTTCAGTCTCGCGACTAACCCAACGCTTGATCAATACGAACACCACGATCGCCGCGACCAGCACCAGGCCAATCCACGGATAGTATTTCGCGAGTATCTCTTTCGCCTGCGCGCCGTAACGCACGGCGAAGTAACCTTCCAGCAGAAACCGAAACGCACGGCCGACGATGATCGCGATCATGAACCGCAGCAGACTAAACCGAAACACGCCCGCAGTGATTACGAACAGCTTGAACGGAAACGGTGGCGGCAACAGAGTTGCCACCAGCACCGCCACCGCGTCATAACGTTCGATCCAATGCTTAACTCGTCGCTGTTTCGCTTCTGAAAACTTGCTCAGCGCCCGTGTGCCAGCCCGTCGCGACACCAGATAAAGAATCCAGCAACCAATCGCCGAGCCCGCGGTGGCCATAAACGCGTAAAGGACCATCCAGCTCGGGTAAGTTGTCGACAACAAAATCATCAACGCGTCCGCACTACTCGGCAACGGCACAAACGTTGAATCGAGCAGCGCGACTGCAAACAGACCAAAAGCACCAAACGTGATCAGGTATTCAGAAAGACGTGTCAGCCACTTGGTAAAGAAATGAATAGGAGATTTCAATCCTGGGGATTCCTTTCAGTCGGAACTGTTCTGCGGCGCTTAATTAAAAAATAAACGAGCCCGCCGAGCAGCAAAAGCGTCGCGACGATACTAATGATTACCAGTCCATTATCCTTCATGAAGAGCAGGACGCGGCGACCATAGTACACAGCCAGAATGCCTTCGACGTAGTAGCGCAGCGAACGTGCAACCATCACGGTCAGCAAAAACTTCCAGCGCGGATACTCGAGCGCGCCGGCAGTCGCGACGAAGATCTTGAACGGCAACGGCGGCGGCAGTATCGCGGGAATCGCGATCGCAAAAAAACCAAAACGCTCGTAAGCTTGCTCGACGCGTTTGATACTTTGCAATGGAAATCGTTTCCGCAACACGGCCTGACCGCCGCGGCGAACGATCGTGTAGAGAAGATTGCAGCCGATCACACTGCCGGTCGCGGCAAAAAGCGGGAAATAAAACGCTGCACTCGGGTCTTTAAAACAACGCCCGATGACGAGATAATCATTAATTTCAGGTAACGATAAAAGCGAGGAGTCGAGCGCCCCGATAACGATCATCGCGGGCGCCGCTAAATAAAACGGCAAGCCAATAACGTTAACTTCCAACCAGCGAGCAATCGCCGCTAACCAGTCATACATGCGGCGCTAATGAAACCACAGATGAATAATCGGCGTCTATCTGCGGCCTATTTAACTGGTGCGAAAACGGAAGGTGTGTCGTAGGTGACTCCGATAGTAAATCCGGAGTTGGGACTGAAGCTGGTGAGACCTTTGATACCGGCGAAATCGAAACGCAATCCAGACGCTCGAATCTGCATGCCGAGTCGCGCCTCCGCCTGCGACTCTGTTCCGAGCGGACCATTTCCCGGTCGCGTGTTGGCGCGCCCGTTAACCTCGCCGGCGACGCTGAATTGTTTGTTGATCCGGAAGATACCTGCAAGCCCGTAAGTCAGCACGTCGTTCTGTGTGAAGAGTTCGGTCGGCGCAGTCAGAATCGCGATACCGAGATTGCCGAACGTATTCAAGCGTCCGTCCTGTCCAAACTTCTTACCGACCAGGATCTGCCCGAACGCATTCGTTTGATTCAGACCGATGCCACGCGCCTCATTCGAATTCGGAAGCTCTACGCCGAAACGAAATCCGAGTGATGGACCACGACGCGTCTCGTTACGCAGTTTGAATTTAGCTGAGAGAGTGAAATCGCCGATGTCGTTGGTCGAGTTCGCGCCCGGCAGTAGATCGAGCGGAATCGCTGACGGCCCACGTGAGTTGATGCTGACGTAATTCTGAGCTACGCCTTCGATCTGAAACTCCACGTTAGGGCTCATCCCGAAAGTAACTCCAATAACACCGACGCGCGTCAGGTCGCCTCTTATACCGGACACGCTATACTTCGCACCCTGCATAAAATCGATGCCCGCTTCGATGCGGATCGATCCCGGCGGAATGATGTCGACGTCTTCAGTGATGAGGGGCCGCTGTTGTGCGGCGACAGCGATAACGCTGCACATCAGCAGGGTCAGAATGAGAGCGAAACGAGCCATTTGCGCCAACGATTCTAGGACAAGATTTCGTGGTTGACAAGATTTCGAATTGCTCAGTTTCGCTGAATAGCACGGCCAGGTTGATTCTGTTCGAGAATAACGGCCGAGCACAGTGCCAATATTGCGTGCAGTCGCAAAGTAAGATCATTTAGTAAGCGTATGTCATGAAGGGTCGCGTAATAGGAACCAGCAGTGAGCCGTTTTATGAGGTCAAACACATTGAACTCATCAGATCCAAAGATCAGCGGCTGAGAACGCTGCCTCCCGCTGGTTCGATCGCATGTAACTGGCAACAATATTGCGTCGTTCAACAATGGCGGACGTCTTGATCGGCTGGTAAGCCGCCACCCACGGCTCAATGATATTAAGAACATAGAAATCACCTTCTATTCCTAAAGCCAACGTTTCGATGTTACCTGCGTTATAACGAAGAGGATTCAAGAGGGTATGACCCACCAACTCGAGATACTGTTGCGCCAGAGCAGCGTCGACCGGGTAGCTCTTCACCAGGTCCAAATAACCAGGTATGTTGAGGAGACCTATTCCCTGCGACACGACAGTCGGCACTCTAAGCGGCGAGAAGACGTATGCGTAAAGCAGCAATAACTCGTTTACGTCTCTCGCGCCTCGAAGCCGGCAACTTCGGAGTGCGGCAACAAAAAAGCGATTGGCTGATGGGATGTCAACTTTTCTCAGAGACGCCAAAAACAACAGCGTGTCAGGCGAAATGCCATTGGCTAACGATCTGGTGGCCAACTCCACGGCCAGAGAGGGATTGCTGCGGGTCAATTCGGAGGCGATTCGCAAGTAAAGAGTAGAGGCACTCGTATCGCTCCTGGCTGCTCTGTCAACAGCTTTAAGGGTTGACAAGGTCTCAATGTAATTGCGCGCCAATTCGACATCAATCAATGCAGCCGCCTGGATGATTCTACCGACGATCGAATCGAGATCGGATGGGGCCGGATTAGTTTTCGCAAAGTCAGTCTTTAATGCGATAGCATCATCGAAGAGAGTGTTGAGCAACTTGCGCAAACGTTCGGGACGTGACTTGGCCAGGATTCGAACAAGTTTCTCAGCCAATGCAACACGTGAGCGAAGATCCTTAATTTCGCTAACCTGATCGATAACCTGATCGGCAGTAGACAATGCATCTTGCCGAATGGCTAGTGACACTGCATCTGATCCGGCCTGATTTTTTGGCATCTGCCGCGAGGCTGGCTGCGACAGCACCTCAAAAGAGATTAAGAGAAGGAGTACGACTGAATAACGCATGCTCGATAACAGATCAATTACCTGACTGTCGACTACTGTATGACTGTTTCTCCATTGATAATGCTGAAAAGTTCCTGAGTACTCGTTTCGCTCAACGCACCAACGCGCACCCATTGTGTTCGACCGTGCTCTGAGACGAGCATTACCGTGGGGGTAATTTTGATTCTATAGGCCCTAAGAAGTGCAGCATCGTTCATCTTCAGGATGTCAAAATCGCGACCGTTCGTATCGGACCAAGGCTGCTCGTCGTCAGTAGCGAGTCCCAGAACTACTACGTTTTTGGACCTCGCTCTTCTCGCAATCTCGGCATCTCCGAGTCGAAGGTGAGTCACACGGAACTAGGGACTATATTGCGTTTTGCCGGACGCAATCAACGTCCAGGAATTTTAGTTACCCACGGATTATACGGATTGTTTGTTAGAATCTATGCAATCTGTGGATGAAAAAGGGAGTCGAACCTATGCAACGCGTTGCCGTCCTCCTTCTTGCCTTAGTTTGTTTGTCTGGTTCTATCGCACAAGCTCAACAAAATGCCGTTCAGATCAAAGGCATCAAGGACAAGATCACCATCTACCGCGATGAGCGCGGCATTCCTTACATCGAAGCAAAAAACGACGAGGATCTCTACTTCGCTCAGGGTTATGCCACCGCCGCCGATCGTCTCTGGCAAATGGATCTGTTCCGTCGCACGGTGCGCGGCGAGCTGGCGGAAGTTCTCGGCAAAGTGCAGAACAACATCGCTGTAGACCAGGACAAGCTGCATCGCACCTACGGATTTACCCAGGCCGCGGAAGCGGAATTCGCTGCCGCTTCGCCGCGGACGCGTGCGGTTTTGGAAGCGTACGCAAGCGGCGTCAATGCCTACGCCGCATCACTCGATCCGAAGTCGATGCCGCCGGAGTTTCAGATCCTGCAATACAGCTTTCGTCCCTGGACGCCGACCGATTCTCTCGCAGTCATCAAAATATTTTTCGAAGCACTCTCCGACACGTGGCGTTTAGACGTGATGCGTCAGGCGCTCTCGGTTTTACCTGCCGAGAAACGCTCGGAACTGTTGCCTGAAATCTCGCCGATCGACGTGCTCGTCGTCGGCAAAGACGCGCAGACCAAAGGCGCGTCCGCGCGACTAAAAGCGGAGCCTGTGTCTCGCGATTCTTTAGAAAAACTCGCGTACAACCAGGCGATCGCGGCCGCAGCATTGAACCGCATCGGTTTCGATACCGACGCACTCGCCGCCAGCAACAATTGGGTCGTCAGCGGAAATCGAACCGTCACCGGCAAACCATTACTCTCAAACGATCCGCACCTTCGTCCGACAGCGCCATCGATCTGGTACATGATCAACTTGAGCACGCCCGGCGTGCGCGTAGCGGGCGTCAGCACAGCCGGTTTGCCCGGAGTGATCATTGGTCACAACGATCGCATCGCGTGGGGTTTCACGAATGTTGGACCAGACGTGCAGGATCTATATATCGAGAAGTTTAATCCCGACAATCCGAAGCAGTATCAAACGCCGTCAGGCTGGCAGGACGCGGTCATCCGCCGCGAAGAGATCAAAGTTAGAAAAGGAATCGGCAGTAGCGAATACGAAACCGTTATTCAGGAAGTGACGGTGACGCGTCATGGTCCAATCATCTTCGAAGGCGACGGCAAGCGCTACGCACTGCGCTGGACCGCTCTCGACCCGGCTAAGAACAATGCCGACTCGACTTTCATGCTGAACCGCGCGCGCAACTGGAAAGAGTTCAACACCGCGCTCGAATCGTTTACCGCGCCCACACAGAATATTGTGTATGCAGATGTTGACGGTCATATCGGCTATCACGCGGCGGGTGTCGTTCCGGTTCGGAAGTCTGGGGACGGCAGCGTCCCCTACGACGGTGCAACGGATGCTGGTGAGTGGACCAGCTACATTCCGACTGTGAAGTTGCCGACGCTTTACGATCCGCCGTCTGGAATAATCGTCACCGCCAACCAGCGAATTGTCGGCACTGACTACCCGTTCTTTCTGACTCACTCCTGGGCGCAGCCATATCGCGCACGCCGCATCTGGGATCTCCTGAACGAGAAACCAAAACTTTCCGCGGACGATTTCAGACGCGTGCTCGGTGACACCTATTCCATCGCCGGTGTTTTCTTCACCAAAGAAGCGGTCAAACTATTGAGAAAGCTGACGCCTAGCGATGATAAGTTGCGCGCGACGCTCGACGCGTTTGAGAAGTGGGACGGCCGGGTCAACGCTGAATCAACGGTCGCTCCCGTCGTGTCGCAGATGCGACTCGCCTTCCGTTCGAAGATTCTGACCGCCGCGCTTGGTCCGGAACTCGTGCGAAATTATCAGTGGAACAACTTCGATACGACGCTCGATCGCATTCTTAAAGATCAGCCAGCCGCCTGGTTACCAAAAGAGTTTTCAAGCTACGCCGATCTGCTGCGTGCCTGTTACGACGAGGCGATCGCTAACTTGACAAAAAATCTCGGCGCCGACGAAGCCAAGTGGACGTGGGGCGAGATGTTCAAAGCGCGTTTTCCACATCCGCTCGGTAACGCGCCGTTGATCGGCGCGCAATTCACGGTGCCGCCGTTTCCGCAAAACGGAACTGGTGGCTTCATCGGCGCTACGGTGAACGTTGGATCGAGCGTGTCAATGCGTTTGATTGCGGACCCGAGTGATTGGGACAAGACGCAACAAGGCATCGCGCTCGGCGAGTCAGGCTTGCCGAAGAGTCCACACTGGAGCGACCAACTGGCGGACTGGCGCGCGGTGACGCCGCGTGAGTTTCCGTTTACCCCTGCGGCAGTGATTAAGGCGGCGAAAGAGACGCTCGTGCTCGAGCCGTTAAAATGACTACGTGGCGAGTATTCTGTGCTGTTGAGCTTTCGGAGGACGTGCGCGCGCGATTACAGGATCACATCGCTCGCTTGAGAAAAGAAGTTCCCGACGCAGCGGCAAGTTGGAGCCGAGTTGAGAACATTCATCTGACGTTGAAATTTTTCGGCAACGTCCCGCTCGATCTCATCCCGAAGATCTCTGCGGCCGCGACACAGACAACTGAACAGTTCTCAAAATTTCATATTGAGATTGGAAATACAGGCGTGTTTCCGCGACCGAGCCGAGCCCAGGTGCTTTGGATCGGTATCAGCGATTCCACAGGCAAACTGACGGAGCTGCAAAAAAGATTCGAAGACGAGTGTGCGGGAGAAGGTTTTCCAAAAGAAGACCGCGCCTACAAACCTCATCTAACAATCGCACGCCTCCGCAAACCCGAACGCCAACTCGCCGAAACTCACTTGCAAATCGCCTTCGAATCTATCGAAGTCCCAGTACACGAACTAATCGTCTTTCGCAGCGAACTCAGCAGCAAAGGCTCGCGTTACACCGCGATCTCTCGCCACCAGTTACCGCGGTAACTCACGTGGCGGTGGCGGTTCCTTTTGCTCCTGCTCGCCCGTTTGCGACAACACTTCCTTAATCGCGCCCAGACTCGAAAGCATCGACGAAGTCTCAACCGGCATGAAGATCACCTTCGAATTGTTCGTACGTGTCATATCGCGCAGACTCTCAATGTAGCGCACGGTGATCAAATAATTACCCGGATCACCGCCTGGAATCGCACCGGCAATTCGACTCAGCGCTTCCGACTCCGCCTCCGCATTTCGCAAACGCGCCTGCGCCGCACCCTCGGCTGCCAGTATCGCTGACTGTTTTTCACCTTCCGCACGTGTCACGGCCGCCTGCTTCTCACCTTCAGCGCGCGTGATCGCCGCCTGGCGATCGCCTTCAGCTTGCAACACGAGTGCGCGACGATTGCGTTCCGCGGTCATTTGTTTCTCCATCGTGATGCGGACGTCTTCCGGTGGATTGATATTCTTCACGTCAACGCGCGTAACTTTCACACCCCACTTATCAGTAGCTTCATCGAGGATTATACGGAGTTTGGAGTTGATCTGATCGCGCTGCGAGAGTGTGTGGTCCAGGTCCATGTCGCCCATCACCGCGCGCATGCCTGTGATTGTCAACTGCACGATGCCGCCCACCAGGTCATTCATTTCGTAAACAGCTTTTATTGCATCGGTGATCTGCCAGTAAACAACGGAGTCGACGTGGATGGTGACATTGTCGCGGGTGATCACCGGTTGCGGCGGCAGATCGATGTACTGTTCGCGTAAGTCGATCGACGTCATGCCCGGACGCGCGTTGGTCCAGAAGACCGCGCGTGGCTTATCGATAAAAGGCACCAGGATGTTGAGTCCTTCCCTGGCAAGCCGGTCGAATCTCCCCAGGCGCTCAACCAACATGACTGTGGCTTGCGGCACAATTCTGATGGTCTTCGCCGCAATTACCAGCAACACGATTGCGATAAAGCCGAAGAACAGGAAGGCAAGAAGGGTAGCGGCTGGTTCCATGATTCGACTCCTATCAACAGATTACGCACATTATATAGCTTCTTCGATTATTTCAGCGGCCCGCAAGACCATCTCTTCCGCAAAAGGAGGGCCTGCAATCTGTACGCCAATCGGCAAGCCGTCGTTCGATCTTCCGGCGGGCACAGTCACTGCCGGCAGATCAAAGACGTTGAATGTCTGCGCGTAGCTGAATGCTTTAAATGTACCGAAAGTCGAGTCGCCAACCGTGACCTTCAGCGTACCGTGCGGATAAGCAGGCGTAGCTCCGACAGGCGCAACGATCAGTGGCGTGGTCTCGATCCATTCGAGCAACTCTTCACGCATGCGATCTCGCTCCATCCACATCGCGATGTATTCATCGAGAGTAGGTGGCGGACTATTCTCAGCCGTCCTAAGCCGCCAACTGACAAACGAGCCACCCTCTTTCTCACGACCCGTGTAGACGTTCCTGAGTTGCACGACCGACGCACGCGAAAACATCTTCAACCATAATTCGTTTCCACGTTCGACGTGCGGTGGCCGCCGTTCGTCAACTATCAAACCTGCATCGCTCAACGCTTGCGCTGCTGTGCGCACGGCATGGGCCGTCTCTTCAGTGACCGGCGCAACTCCATCATCGGTGTACCATGCCACTCGCAAACCGCGCAGATCTTGTGACTGGCGTTCAAACGGATCCTTGCTGAGCGCCTGAAGCAGTATTTGTAAGTCGACGACCGTCCGGGCCATTGGTCCAATCACGGCGCCGAGTGAATATGGACCAACCCCGGGCGGAAACTGAAGCTCGCCAGGCACTCGCCCTGTAGTCGGTCTTAAACCACAGATGCCACAGAAATGAGCCGGGATTCTCACTGATCCAGCCAGATCGCTGCCGAGTCCACCGGGTGACATGCACGTCGCGATTGCTACAGCTTCGCCGCCACTCGATCCGCCCGGCGTCAACTCCGGATTCAGCGGATGATTAGTGCGACCGAAGACAGGATTGTCCGCCGTGTAGTCCATTGCCATCTCTGCGGCGTTAGTCTTGCCGAGAATGATCGCACCCGCAGCTTTCAGCCGCGCCACCGCAGGCGCGTCATTCTCGGGAACGTATTCCCTTCGCAGAACTGAGCCGCTGGTGGTGCGAATCCCCGCGGTTTCGATAGTGTCTTTGATCGTGATTGGCACACCATGCAATGGGCCAGAAGGATCTTTGGCCTGTTCAGCGACTTTCGCACGCTCCAACACATCCGGCGCCAGCGTGACAATCGCGTTCAAGCCCGGGTTGAGTCTCGAAATCTGCTCCAGGTGCGCCTCAACCACCTCAACCGGCGACAATTCTCGCCTCTTGATCAATCTCGCAATCTTTCTTAAAGACTTATTTGTAATATCCGTCTTCATCGGTTCAGATCATCCGTCTAATCCGTGGTTTTGCTTTTCTTCAACTTCCCAATATAATCGAACTTGCTCTTGTACCGACTCATTAACAACCTGCCTGATCGCAAAGGAGTGCATTCTTGGCTATTCGTTTGAGCAAGACCTTTGTCTTGCGCAAGCTGCATCAGCTTACCGGTATTCTCCCTCTCGGCATCTTTCTTTTAGAACACTTTTACACTAACTCAAAGGCGCTGAGCGGCCCGGGTGACTTCAATAACGCAGTCAAAGACTTGCAGTCGATCCCGTATATTCTCTTTGTCGAGATCGGCGGAATCTTTATTCCGCTGCTCTATCACGCGATTTACGGTCTGGTCATCACGATGGAGGCGCGGCCCAACAACCTCGCGTACCCGTATGCGCGTAACTGGTTCTACACGATCCAGAGAGTAACGGGAGTCATCCTGTTCTTCTTCATCACTTTTCACGTGCTCAACTTCCGCTTCGGACTGGTTCCCGGACTGAACATGCAATCGGTGGCCCATCATACCGACGAAGCATTCAACATCGTCGCGCGCGAGTTTCGCATGATTCCGATCTTCATCATTTACATGATCGGCATCACGGCAACTGTCTGGCACCTCGCGAATGGTCTCTGGTTGTTTCTCGTCGATTGGGGTATCACGATCGGTGAGCGTGCCCAACGTTTGACTGGTTACGCGTGCATCGCTTTTGGCGTGCTGTTGCTGCTGGTCGGGATCAATGCCGCTGTCGCTTTCATACGGCCGGGAGGCTTGCTAGGAGGAATCATTTATTAATGGCCAGTAACGGAATGAAAATCGCGATTGTTGGAGGTGGACTCGCAGGCCTCGCGGCCGCCATGAAGATCGCGGAGGCCGGCCATGCTGTCGATCTGTTTTCCGTCGTGCCGGTGAAGCGCTCGCATTCGGTTTGCGCGCAGGGCGGCATCAACGGCGCAGTCAATACCAAAGGCGAAGGCGATTCCACGTGGGAACATTTTGACGACACAGTTTACGGCGGCGACTTTCTCGCCAACCAACCGCCCGCGAAAGCAATGTGCGAGATGGCGCCGGCGATCATCTACCTGTTCGACCGGATGGGTGTTCCCTTCTCGCGCACGAATGAAGGACTGCTCGATTTTCGTCGCTTCGGCGGCACTAAACATCACCGCACCGCTTTCGCCGGGGCTTCGACCGGCCAGCAACTTCTTTACGCGCTCGACGAACAAGTCCGGCGTTACGAAGTGAACGGCAAAGTACGGAAGTTTGAACACTGGGAGATGCTGTCGCTCGTTCTTGACGATCACCAGGTCTGTCGTGGATTAATCGCGATGAATCTGCAAACACTCGAGCTCAAAGCATTTCCCGCCGATGCCGTAATCATCGCTACTGGTGGTCCAGGTCTTATCTTCGGCAAGTCGACGAACTCGATGGTCTGCACCGGCAGTGCAGTCTCAGCCTGTTACCAGCAAGGCGCAAGATACGCCAACGGCGAGTTCATACAAGTTCATCCGACATCCATTCCAGGCGAGGACAAGTTGCGGCTGATGTCCGAGTCTGCGCGTGGCGAAGGTGGACGTGTTTGGGTGCCGCGGAACAAGGGAGATGTCCGCCCACCATCT
>Ga0126311_10000308_pt1 | contig 23518 bp, 24 predicted proteins | sample Plot61_FD_92539 | JGI IMG/M metagenome (GOLD analysis project Ga0126311, IMG submission 92539) | Serpentine soil microbial communities from UC McLaughlin Reserve, CA, USA - Plot61 | ecosystem: Environmental > Terrestrial > Soil > Grasslands | place: USA: UC McLaughlin Reserve, Lake County... | reverse complement strand
TTCTTCGCCGCCGGCTGGCCAGGCGCGGCGTGCCGCAGCGGGTGCTGCTCGGCTTTCGCGACCGGGCGCACTCCGGCGCGGTCGAGGAGCTCTTCTCATGTGAGGAGGTGCGGCTTGCGAGCGAGGACGGCCACGCCGGACACCACGGCTACGTCACCGACCTGCTCTCGGTGATGCTGGCGGGCGACGAGGCCTCGAGCGCGGTTGTCTACGCCTGCGGCCCGCCGGCGATGCTCGAGGCGGTCCGGACGATCTGCGCCGAGCATGGCGTGGCGGCCGAGCTGGCGATGGAGTCGCCCATGGCCTGCGGGTTCGGCGCCTGCTTCGGCTGTGCGGTTCCGCTGGCGGAGGGCGGCTACATGCGGCTCTGCGTCGACGGGCCCGTCGTCCGCGCCGACGAGATCGAGACGGCCCTGGTGGCCGGGGCGGGCCACCGGTGAGCGGGCTCGCCATCGAGCTGTGCGGCATCCCGCTGGAGCACCCGGTGCTCAACGGCTCGGGGACCTTCGACGCGATCGCGGCCCGGCGTGCCTTCGGTGACTCGCTCGACCAGCACTTCCCGTTCTCGGCCTTCGTCTCGAAGACGATCACGCCGCAGCCGCGAGCCGGCAACCCGCCGCCGCGCCTGTATGAGACGCCCGCGGGGATGATCAACTCGATCGGCCTCCCCAACAAGGGGCTCGCCGGCTTCGTCGAGCACGACCTGCCGGAGCTGGCGCGACTGCCGGTGCCGCTGATCGTCTCGGTCATGGGGACGAGCGCCGACGAGTTCGCCGAGCTGGTCGACGGCGTCGGCGGGCGCGACGAGGTGGCCGCGCTGGAGCTCAACATCTCCTGTCCCAACGTCAAGTCGGGCCTGATCGTGGGTGAGCAGCCGGCCGAGACGCTCTCGCTGCTGGAGACCCTGCGGCCGATGACCGCGAAGCCACTGATCGTGAAGCTCACGCCGAACGTCGCCGACCCGAGTGCCGTGGCGGTCGCCGCCCAGGAGGGCGGAGCCGACGCCGTCTCCCTGATCAACACGCTGAAGGCCGCCGCGATCCGGCCCGGAGGCGCCGAGCCCTGGCTCGGGTCGGGCAGCGGCGGGCTCTCCGGCCCGGCGATCCGGCCCGTCGCGCTCGATCAGGTGCGCCGGGTCGCGGCCGCCATCTCGATTCCGGTGATCGGGATGGGCGGTGTCGAGACCGGAGCCGACGCGGCCGACTTCCTCGCGGCGGGCGCCGCCGCGGTGGCGGTCGGAACGGCGAACTTTCGCGACCCGATGGCCGCTGGACGGGTTCGGAAGGAGCTGGAAGGCGAGCTTTCGGCTCGCGGCCTGGGATTCCCGGCCGGCCTCCCGGCCCGAAGTGGGGCGTTGACCTCAACCTGAGGTCGAAGCGAATTTCGCAAAAACCGGGCCAGCCCCCTTGCGCGCTCGCGAGACAGGTATATGATCGCCGCCGCAGTTGGCCCCCCCCGTCGACACCTCTGCCGCCGTTCCCGAGAGGACCAACGAGCAGAGGATGCGAGCCCTCCGGAGGGCCAACGAGATCCGTACCGCCCGGGCGCAGCTCAAGCGCGACCTCAAGGGCGGCAAGGTCCAGATCGAGAAGCTTCTGCTCGATCCGCCGGAGTACGTCATGTCCGCGAAGGCCTTCGACATGATCCTCGCGGTCCCGAAGTACGGCCGGGTCAAGGCCAACAAGATCCTCACCCAGTGCCGGATCTCCCCGTCGAAGACGATCGGCGGACTCTCCGAGCGCCAGCGCGCCGAGCTGGTGCACATGCTGCGCCGCTAGCGCGCCGTCGGTAGCGAGGCTCGGGGATGAGCCGGCACGAAAGTGCGCTCGCTCGGGCCGAGGCCCAGATCGCGGTCGTGCGCGACGATCCCGCGGCCCGGCTTGCACTGATGTCGCGGGTGTTCGCCGGGCCGACCGGCCGGGCGCCGCGGCACCTGCCGTTCCGCCGGGCGGCCCTGTCGTTCATGCGCTGGCAGGCCCGCCGCGGCCTGCTGCAGCCGCTCGATGCCTCACCGCCCGGCAGCGTCTGGTGGCGGGCCGTCAACGAGCGGTTGCTGCGGGACGGCTGCGAGACCGTCGCTCTGCTGGGCGGCCTGACGGGAGAGCCCTCGTCGCAGGCCGTGCGCCTCTGGCTGGAGTTCGCCGCGAGGCCGACTGGGCACAACTGGTATCGGGCGCACAACGCGAGCATCGTGGGCGCCTATCTCGAGCACCGAGGACTCGCCGAAGTGGAGAGCGTCCCGGAGCGCTTCTTCATGAACGTCGCCCTGGGGCGCGTGCTCTACGCGCACGCGCTCGTGGCGTCGCCACGGCTCGCGCTGGGGCCGCTGGCCCCCCTTGGCCGGCTGGTCGCCGACCCTCGGCTGGGGATGGCGGGAGCCTTCCTCTCGCTCAGCCGCGTGCTCCCGAACCGCTATCCGCTCGACCGTGACGTCGAGCGCTACATCGACAACGAGCAGCGCGTGGGCCGGATGCTCGACTACGCGGTGATCGTCCCGCGGGCGCAACCGCTGTACGAGTGGTCCGCCGGCGAGCTCGCGGAGCCGCGCCTGCTCGGGTTCATCCGCGACGGCAACCCGATCTACGCCTGGCCCTTCGAGAAGCGGCACGTATGGCGGTCGTCCCACATGCCGCTCGCGGCCCGCGTGCTCGAACGCCTGACGAGCCCGGCGAAGGGGGAGAGGGCGAGGTTTCCGGCCACTCGGTAGGGCAGGATGCCCGACGTGGCGAAGGTGTTCGTGATCACCGGTCCCTCGGGGGTCGGCAAGGGGACGCTGATCGGCGAGCTCCTGGAGCGGATCGACGGCCTCGAGCTGTCGACGTCGGCGACCACCAGGCCGCCGCGGGAGGGGGAGGAGGACGGTCGCGAGTACCACTTCCTCTCGCCGGACGAGTTCGACCGGCGAGCGCAGGCCGGCGACTTCCTCGAGCACGCCACCTACAGCGGCAACCGCTACGGGACGCTTCGCTCGGAGGTCGAGCACTGTCTCGAAGAAGGGGTCTCCCTGGTGCTCGAGATCGAGGTGCAGGGCGCCCGGCAGGTGAGGGCGGCGATGCCGGAGGCAGTGCTGGTGTTCATCGGCCCGCCGAGCCCGCAGGCGCTTCGCCAGCGACTGGAGGGACGCGGGCTGGACTCGGCGGAGGCCATCGCCGAGCGGCTGCGGACCGCCGAGGACGAGCTGGCGGCCCAGCAGGAGTTCAAGCACGTGGTCGTCAACGACGACATCGCCACCGCCGCCGACGAGCTGGAGCGGATCGTGCGCTCCGAGCTCGACTGATTAACGACGGCGCCCGCAACCCCTACAATCGCCGCCGCATGATCAAGCCACGTGTCGACAAGCTGCTCGATCAGACCGACTCGCACTACGCGGCGGTGGTGGTCGTCGCCAAGCGCGCCCGTCAGCTCAACAGCTACTACCGCGCCCTCGGCGAGGGCTCCTACGAGGAGTACACGCCGCCGATGGTCGAGACCAAGACGGGCAACTACCTGACCATCTCCCTCGAGGAGCTGGCGCAGGGCAAGCTCAAGTACGAGTACCGCCTCTAGCGCGCGCAACGCCCCTGTCGGCCTGGGCTCCGACCCGCTCTAGCATCTACCCATGGCCCGGATCCTTCTCGGCGTCAGCGGTGGGATAGCCGCGTACAAGGCGCTGGAGCTTGCGCGTCTGGCCACCAAGGCCGGACACGGCGTGCGCGTGCTGATGACGCCCGCCGCGGAGCGCTTCGTGGGCGCGGCGTCGTTCGAGGGGATCGTCGGCGCCCCGGTGCTGAGCGACGAGTTCGAGCGCGACCCGATGCGAGGCGCCTTCCCCGGCGACCGCATCCCCGAGCACGACCCCATCGGGCACCTGGCCGTCGGGGCCAACGCCGACTGCTATCTCGTCGCGCCCGCTTCGGCGAACACGATCGCCAAGCTGGCGGGCGGGATCGCCGACTCGATGGTCACGACCTCCTTCCTCGCCTGCACGGCGCCCCGGGCGGTGGCCCCCGCGATGAATGACAAGATGTACGCCGACGGCGCGACGCAGGCGAACCTCGCGACCCTGCGCGAGCGCGGCGTGCGGGTGATCGAGCCGGGGACCGGGGCGCTCGCCTCCCGCGGCGAGTGGGGCGCGGGCCGGCTGCCCGAGCCCCAGCACCTGCTCGAGCAGATCGAGGCGATGCTTCCCGCACCGGCGGGAGCGTGGGACGGGCTGCGTGTCCTGGTGACCGCGGGCGGCACCCGCGAGCCCATCGATCCCGTTCGCTTCATCGGCAACCGCTCCAGCGGCCGCATGGGGCTGGCCCTGGCGGAGCGCGCCCGAAGCCGCGGCGCCGAGGTCGTCCTCGTCGCCGCCAACGTCTCGCTGCCGAGCTCCGCCGGAATTCGCCGCATCGACGTCGAGACGACTGAGCAGCTCGGCGATGCCGTCCGCTCGGAGTTCGCGTCGGCGCACGTCCTGCTGATGGCCGCCGCCGTGGCCGACTTCACGCCCGAGGAGACCAGCGGAGAGAAGCTCGCGCGCGCCGGGAGCGGCGGGCTGGAGCTGCGCCTTGCCGAGACCGAGGACATCCTCGCCGGCGTGGCCGGCTCGCGAACCGGCGAGCAGACGATCGTGGGCTTCGCCGCCGAGCACGGCGCCGAGGCGATCGAGCGCGCCCGCGGCAAGCTCGAGCGCAAGAAGGCCGACGCGATCGTCTTCAACGACGTCTCGCGCGAGGACATCGGCTTCGACTCCGAGCGCAACGAGGTCACCGTCGTCGAGCGCGACGGCGAGCACCACGTCCCGCTCTCCTCCAAGGAGGAGGTCGCCGACGCCGTGCTCGATCGCGTAGAGGCCTTGCGCTCCGGCCTACACTCAAAGCGTGGCTGAGACACACACGGAAGAGACGTACGACCTCTATCGAAAGGGGGTCGAGCTGCTCGAGGACGGCAGCTTCGGCGAGGCCACGGTGCCGCTTGCCGAGGCGGCGCGCCGGGCGCCCGAGAAGAGCTCCGTGCGTGAGGCGCTGGGCCGCGCGTACTTCCGCAACCGCCAGTTCGCGGAGGCGGCGACCGAGTTCGAGGCGATCGTCGAGACCCACCCGGTCGACGACTACGCGCACTTCTGCCTCGGCCGGGCGCTGAGCCTCACCGGCCGGCCCGACCGGGCCCGCCACCATCTCGCGCTGGCGTCGAACCTGCGGCCGGAGCGTCGCGACTACCGCCTCTACCGCGACCGCCTGCGCAGCCGGGCCTCCTGACTCGGGTTGCGGGCGCTCGTCCAGCGCGTCAGCCAGGCGGCGGTCGACGTCGAGGGCGACCGCATCGCCCGGATCGGGCCCGGGGTCCTGGTGCTGCTGGGCGTTGCGGGCGACGACACCCCCGAGCAGGCCGACCGCCTCGCCGACAAGGTGCGGGCCCTGCGGATCTTCGACGACGCCGACGGCCGGATGAACGAGCCGCTGGGCGATCGCGAGGCGCTGTGCGTGAGCCAGTTCACCCTCTACGGCGACGCCGGCAAGGGCAACCGGCCCAGCTACGTGGCGGCGGCTCCCGCCGAGATGGCCGAGCCTCTGTACGAGCGCTTCTGCGACCGCCTCGGCGCCGAGCGCGGCGTGTTCGGCGCCTGCATGGGCGTGGCGCTGGTGAACGACGGGCCGGTGACGCTGCTGCTGGAGGCCTGATCGGCGCACGGTTCCAGGCACGAGCCCACGGCTATACTCAGCGCAGCTTCTTCGTACCCGAACCCGTTCGATCGGTGGGCCCGGGCCCACCTTTCTTTTTGGGCTGGTACGGGGAGCGGAGAGAGAAAAACCGCACCAAGAGGAAGAGTTGAGCGAGACCGCCGAGCTGGAGCAGACCATCGAGCGCCGGGTGACCGAGCTCGACCCGGCCATCGAGCTGATCGCCGTCGAGCAACCGGCGGCCGAGTCGCTGCGCATCTACGTCGACCACCCCGGTGGGGTGGACCTGGCGCTGTGCGAGCGCGTCACGTCGCAGCTTCGCGAGCTCCTCGAGCGCTACACGCTGGAGGTCTCGTCGCCCGGCGAGGATCGCCCGCTCACGAAGCCCGAGCACTTCCGCCGGTTCCTCGGCAGCCGCGTGCGCGTGCGTACGCGCGAGGCGATCGAGGGGCAGCGCAACTTCACCGGCACGCTCAAGGCCGCCGACGAGGCCAGCGTCTCGCTCGACGCGGACGCCGGCCGGGTGACGATCCCGCTGGAGGGCATCCGCCGCTCCAACCTGGTGCCCGAGCTTTCCGGAGGTGACGCGTGAGCCGCGAGATCGTCGAGGCGATCAGGGGCCTCGAGCAGGAGAAGGGAATCGACGCCGAGACGCTGATGGCAGCGCTCGAGGACGCCCTGCTCTCGGCCTATAAGAAGACTCCCGGCGCCGCGAAGTACGCGCGCGTCGACCTCGACCGCGAGACGGCGGACTTCCGCGTGTTCGAGCTGATCCTGCCGCCCGAGCTCGAGGAGAAGCTCCTCGACCAGGCGGCGGAGGAGCAGGAGCAGGAGATCGATCCCGAGACGGGCGAGATGCGCGAGCCCGAGGACCCCGAGCTCGACCCCGAGATGCTCGCCCCCTACGAGGATCAGATCAAGACGCGCGACGTGACCCCCGACGACTTCGGGCGCATCGCCGCGCAGACCGCGAAGCAGGTCGTGCTCCAGCGCATCCGCGAGGCCGAGCGCCAGATGATGTACGACGAGTACCAGGACCGCGTTGGCGAGTTGGTCACCGGGATCATCCAGCAGTCCGACAACCGCTACACGCTCGTGCAGCTGCGCGAGCGGGTCGAGGCGCTCCTGCCTCGCTCCGAGCAGGTGTGGAACGAGCGCTACGACCATGGGATGCGCGTCAAGGCCGTGATCACCGACGTCTCGGCCGAGGGCAAGGGCCCGAGCATCGTCGTCTCGCGCCGCAACCCCGAGCTGATCAACTCGCTGTTCGAGCTGGAGGTGCCCGAGGTCGCCGACGGCCTGGTCGAGATCGTGGGCGTGGCCCGTGAGCCCGGCTACCGCTCGAAGATCGCCGTGATCTCCCACACCGACGGCGTCGATCCGGTCGGCGCGTGCGTCGGGCCCCGCGGGTCGCGCGTGCGCATGGTCGTCTCCGAGCTGCGCGGCGAGAAGATCGACATCATCCCCTACAACGAGGAGCCCGCCCGCTTCGTCGCAAAGGCGCTCTCGCCGGCGCGCGTTCGCGAGGTGCTCGTAGACGACGACGACAAGCAGGCCACCGTCATCGTCCCCGACGACCAGCTGTCGCTGGCGATCGGCCGCGAGGGCCAGAACGCCCGCCTCGCCGCCAAGCTCACCGGCTGGCGCGTGGACATCAAGTCCGAGACAGAGTTCTCCGAGGCCGAGGAGGACATCGAGATCGAGGGCACCGAGGAGGTTGACGGGCGCTGCGCCGCGGTCCTCTCGGCCGGCCGCCGCTGCCCGAACGCGTCGCTGACGGGCTCGCGTTACTGCGGCCTGCCCCAGCACCAGGCGCTCGCCCGCTTCGACACCAACGAGGTGACCGTCGTCGCGGCCCTCAGTGAGACCGAGATCGCCACGCTGGCCGATGGCGACGCCGACGAGGCCGAGGTCAAGGCGCTCGTGGAGCGCGCCCAGGCGGCCGAGCCTGAGCCGGAGGCCGAGGAGCCCGCCGCTGAAGAGCCCGATGAGGCTGGCGAGCCGGCGGCCGAAGAGCCTGACGAGAGCGGCGATGAGGAGACCGACGCGGAGGAGCCGGCTGAGGCAGAGGAGCCCGTCGCCGAAGAAGTCGCCGCGGAGGGCGCAGAGAGCTGAAGGTGGCGAAGAAGCGGGTTCATGAGATCGCCAAGGCCCAGGGGGTCACCTCCAAGGAGGTGATTGCCGCGCTCGCCTCGGCCGGTGTCGAGGTGAAGGCTGCGGCCTCGAGCGTGGAGGAGCAGGTCGCCCTCGACGCCCTCAGGAGCGCCGATGGCGCGTCGGCCGAGGCGAAGCCCAAGGAGGCACCCGCCAAGAAGGCCGCTGCTGCGCCGAAGGCCGCCGCTGCGGCCAAGCCGGCGGGCGGGGCCAAGCCGGCCGCCAAGCGGATGCGCCGGGTAGTGATCGACTCGCAGGCGTCGCGCCGCGAGCGGATGCCCGCGCCGCCGCCGCAGCGCCCGCCCCGCCGCCGCGGCGGGCGCCGCCGCAGGCCGCTGCTCGAGGAGCCGGTCAAGGCGCCGGTCGAGCAGGTCGAGCAGCCGGCCGTCAAGGTCGAGTCCGGCGCCACCGTTCGCGAGGTCGCCGAGACGCTGAAGCTCAACAGCGCCGACGTGATCAAGAAGCTCATGGAGCTGGGGGAGATGGCGACGCTCACCCAGACCCTCTCCGACGAGACCATCGAGGCGATCGCCAAGGAGTTCGACCAGAAGGTCGAGGTCGTGAGCGCCGCGGAGGAGGCGCCGGAGGAGCCGTCGTTCGATGATTCCGACGACGAGCTCACCGAGCGCCCGCCCGTCGTCACGGTCATGGGCCACGTCGACCACGGGAAGACCTCGCTGCTCGACGCGATCCGCGAGACCGAGGTGGTCGCGGGCGAGGCCGGGGGCATCACCCAGCACATCGGCGCCTACCAGGTGCATCAGAACGGCAAGACCATCAGCTTCATCGACACGCCCGGTCACGCCGCGTTCACGGCGATGCGCGCCCGCGGGGCCGACGTCACCGACATCGCGGTCATCGTCGTGGCCGCCGACGACGGCGTCATGCCACAGACGGTGGAGGCCATCGACCACGCCAAGGCCGCCGAGGTCCCGATCCTGGTCGCGATCAACAAGATCGACCTGCCCGCCGCCAACCCCGACAAGGTCAAGGGCGAGCTCGGCAACCAGGGTCTCTCGCCAGAGGACTGGGGGGGCGAAACCGTCTTCGTCGAGGTCTCGGCCAAGACGAAGGAGGGCCTCGACAGCCTGCTGGAGATGATCCTCCTGGTCGCCGAGGTGGAGGAGCTCAAGGCCAACCCCGAGGCGCAGGCGTCCGGCACCGTCGTCGAGTCCCATCTCGACCCCGGCCGAGGGGCGATCGCCACCGTGCTGGTCCAGCGGGGGACGCTGAACGTCGGCGACGCCGTCGTCGCCGGCCCGGTGTGGGGCAAGGTCAAGGCGATGCAGGACCACACGAGCAAGCGCCTGAGCAAGGCGCGGCCAGGCGATCCCGTCGAGGTCCTCGGCTTCGACGGCGTCTGCGAGGCCGGCGAGCGCTTCGAGGCGGTCGAGAACGAGCGGCGCGCACGCCAGCTGGCCCAGGAGCGCTCGCAGCGGCTGAAGACCGAGCAGCTCGCGCGCCGCCAGGCCCGCCGCGTCAGCCTCGACGAGGTCTTCGCCAAGGCCCAGGAGGGCCAGATCAAGGAGCTCAACATCCTGCTGAAGGCCGACGTTTCGGGCTCGGTCGAGGCGCTCCAGGACGAGATCGCCAAGGTCCCGCAGCAGCAGGTCGCGATCAACATCATCCGCGCGGCGCCCGGCGGCATCAACGAGTCCGACGTGATGCTGGCCGCCGCGTCCGACGCGATCATCATCGGCTTCAACGTCCGCCCGCTCGCCGACGCCCGCCGCGCCGCGGAGGCCGAGGGCGTCGAGATCCGCACCTACTCGGTGATCTACAAGGTCACCGAGGAGCTCCGCGGGGCGATGGAGGGCCTGCTCGAGCCTGAGGAGGTCGAGGAGACCGTCGGCCAGGCGGAGATCAAGGAGCTGTTCAAGGCGTCCCGGATCGGCACGATCGCCGGCTGCCTCGTCACCGACGGCAAGATCACCCGGACCGCCGAGGCACGCCTCGTCCGCGAGGGAACCGTGGTGTGGACCGGGCGCATCGGCTCGCTGCGGCGCTTCAAGGACAACGTCCAGGAGGTCGAGGAGGGCCTCGAGTGCGGGATCGTGCTCGAGGGCTTCCAGGACGTCAAGGTCGAGGACGTCATCGAGGCGTTCGAGAGCCGCCAGGTCGAGCAGACGCTCGACTAGTCGCCGGACGCTACCTTCGGTGCGTGACCACGTATGTGTGCGTGATCGAGGCGCACCTGCACTTCGGCGAGCTGCACGACCTCAAGGGCAAGCGCAAGCAGCTGCACTCGCTGAAGGCTCACCTGCGGCGGCGGTTCGGGGCGTCGGTGGCCGAGACCGAGCATCACGACGCCTGGCAGCGGTCGACGCTGGTATGCGCATTGGTGGGGGACGGCGACGTCGCGGCGCGGGCCGACGATCTGGAGCGCTACATCGAGTCGCGCTGCCCCGGGGGCTGCCGGTTCGAGCGCGACACGCTCACGCTCGAGGACGTTCGCGGACTCTGAACACGCTGCTATGTTGGCCCGCGATGGCCACTGAGCGCATGAGGCGCATCAATCAGGTCATCCGTGAGGTGATCGGGGGTGCGATCGCGACGGAGCTCGAGGACCCCCGCATAGGTTTCGTGACCGTGACATCCGTTGACACCAGCCCCGACCTGCGCTCCGCGCGGGTGTACGTGAGCGTCCTCGGCGACGAGGAGGAGCGCGAGCGTTCGCTGGCCGGCCTGCGCGCCTCCCATGGCGTGATCCAGTCGCAGATCGCCCGCGAGATGCGGATCAAGTACACGCCCACACTCAGCTTTCACTACGACGAGGGGCCCGAGCGCGGCGTTCGCGTGTCGCGGCTGCTCGACGAGTGAGCCGGCCGCCCGTGGTCGCGACCGGGGAGCAGCCGCTGGCGGCCGCAGTGGACGAGCTGCGGTCCAACGAGCGCTTCCTGCTGACGACGCACGAGAACCCCGACGGCGACGCGCTCGGCTCGTTGCTCGCGATGCAGGCGATCCTCACGCAGCTCGGCAAGGACTCGGTGATGTACCTCGCCGAGAAGGAGTTCCCGTTGCCGGTGGAGTACCGCTTCCTGCCGCTGGAGGAGGTCTTCCATGAGCCTCCGGCCGACATCGTCGACCGGGTGCTGGTCTTCCTCGACTGCGGGAACATCGACCGCACGCCCGAGGGCTTCCTCCGCAGCGACGAAGCCCACGTCGTGAACATCGACCACCACCACGACAACACCCGCTTCGGCACGGTGAACCTGGTCGACACGAAGGCCTCGTCGACGGCCGAGATCGTCCACGAGCTGGGGCGCGAGCTCGGCGCGGACATCACTCCCGAGATCGCCTCGGCGCTCTACGTCGGGCTGGTCACCGACACCGGGCGCTTCTCCTACGAGAACACGAACCCGGACACGCATCGGCTTGCCGCCGAGCTGATCGAGGCCGGGGTGGACGTCGCCGACACCTACCGCCGTCTGTACGAGCGCGTGCCGATCGAGAAGCTCAAGCTCGTCGCGCGGGCGCTGGAGGGGATCGAGCGCCGCGAGGACTGCGGCCTGGCGCTCACCTACCTCTCCGACGCCGACTACGCCGAGACCGGTTCGTCGGAGCTACTGAGCGAGGGGATCATCGACTTCATCCGCTCGCTCGAGGGCACGCTGGTGGCCGCCGTCGTCCGCGACCGTGGGGAGGCGGCGGGGTCGGCGCGCAAGGTGAGCCTGCGCTCGACCGACGGCGACATCGACGTGTCCGAGATCGCGCGCCGCTACGGAGGTGGCGGCCACCGCCGCGCCGCCGGCTTCAGCACCGATCTCACCTACGGGCAGATCGTAGAGGCGCTCTGTGCCGACCTCGAGCAGCGCTGACCCCGGCGCCGGGGTCCTGCTCGTAGACAAGCCGGCGGGGGTCACCTCGCACGACGTCGTCGCCCGCGTCCGGCGCGGGCGGGACGCCAAGGTCGGCCACGCCGGCACCCTGGACCCCTTCGCCACGGGCCTGCTGGTGGTGCTGGTCGGGCGCGAGGCGACCCGCGAGCAGGCGCGCTTCATGGAGCTCCCCAAGGCCTACCGGGCGGTGGCCCGGTTCGGCGCGACGTCGACCACCGGCGATCCGGAGGGCGAGATCACCGAGACGGGCGTCGTGCCGCCCGCCGAGCTCGACCTCCCGACCGGGACGATCCGGCAGACAACGCCCGAGTTCTCCGCAGTCAAGGTGGGCGGCGAGCGCGCCTACCGCCGCGCACGGCGCGGCGAGAAGCTGGAGATGCCGCCGCGGATCGTCGAGGTGCATCGCTTCACCGAGCTGTGGCGCGAGGGCGATCGTGCCGAGTTCGAGGTCGAGTGCTCGTCGGGGACGTACGTGCGCACGCTGATCGCCGACCTCGGCGACGCCTACTGCCTCGAGCTGCGGCGAACCGCCATCGGCCCGTTCGAGGTCGACGAGGCCGACGACGAGAGCCTCGTGCCGCTGCCCGACGCGCTCGCGCGGCTGGAGGGGTAGCCGCCTAGAGTTCTGGCCCGATGAGCATCACCGTCACGTCGCTGCCCGATGCCGAGCCGCGCCCGCGCCACGTCGCGATGGGGTTCTTCGACGGCGTCCACGTAGGCCACCGCCAGGTCATCGACGACGCCGACACCGTGCTGACGTTCGACCCGCACCCGCTCTCGGTGATCCACCCCGAGGCGGCGCCGAAGCTGATCATGCCCTTCCAGATCAAGCGCGACGTCGTCGAGGGCCTCGGCGCCTCCGAGCTGATGGTGATCCCGTTCGACGAGGAGTTCTCGGCGATCGAGGCCGAGGAGTTCTGCTCGCAGATCCTGGTCTCGCGGCTCGGGGCCCAGAAGGTCTCGGTGGGGGAGAACTTCCGCTTCGGGCGCAAGGCGAAGGGCGACCCCGAGATGCTGGCCGGCCACTCGGAGTTCGAGACTCGCGTAGTCCCCCTGGTGGAGGTCCTCGGCGAGACGGTGTCGTCGACGCGGATCCGGGCCGCCGTCGCCGCCGGCGACGTCGAGACCGCGACCGCCTGCCTGGGCGCGCCCTTCCTGCTCGAGGGCGAGGTGGTGGAGGGCGATCGCCGTGGGCGGTCCCTCGGGTTCCCGACGGCAAATGTCGTGCCCTCCGACGAGTACGTGGTGCCCGGGCACGGGGTGTACGCGGCCTTCGCCAACGGCCACTCCGCCGCGGTGAACGTGGGCATCAGGCCCACCTTCGAGACGGGCCGCGGGCTGCTGGTGGAGGCCTATCTGCTCGACTTCGACGGGGACCTTTACGGCCAGACGCTGCGGGTGGCGTTCATCAAGCGATTGCGCGGCGAGCGGCGCTTTGCCGGGGCCGAAGAGCTGATCGCGCAGATGCATCGCGACGTCGAGGAGGCCCGAGAGCTCTGTGCTAGCTTCCGTGCCCCTTCGCCGCGACCGTAGTCGCGGCGTTTCTTCGAGATGAGCGTCACGAGCGAGAGAAAGCGCGAGCTGGTCGGCAAGTTCGGCCGCTCCGACGAGGACACCGGCTCGGCCGAGGTGCAGGTCGCGCTGCTCACCGAGCGCATCAACGAGCTGACCGAGCACCTGCGCGAGCACCGCAAGGACCACCACTCGCGCCGCGGGCTGCTGATGCTGGTGGGCAAGCGCCGCCGGCTGCTCCAGTACCTGCAGCGCTCCGACGTCGAGCGCTACCGCGCGCTCGTCGCCGAGCTCGGCCTGCGCCACTAGCCGCGCCGTCGGCCCATGGCCGAGCGCACGAACGAGGAGGTCATCCGGGATGGCTTCCAGGCGTTCAGCGAGGGCCGGTTCGAGGACTGCCTGGAGACGCTCGACCCGGACGTCGAGTGGCACATCGCCTTTCGCCTCCCCGACCTGCCGCCCGATCAGCAGGTGGCCCGCGGTCACGACGAAGTGAGCGAGGTGTGGGCGCGCTTCACCGGCGTATGGGAGGAGCTGATCTTCGACCCCGTCGAGTTCATCCATGACGCCGACGACCTGGTGATCGCGAAGGTTCATGCCCACGGCGTCGGCCGCGAGAGCGGCATCGAGGTCGACCGGACGCTCTATTACCTGATCTCCACCCGCGCCCAGCTGCTGACGCGAATTCTTCCCTTCGACACGCTTGCGGAGGCCGCTGAGGCGGGGGGAATCCAGCTGCCGGGCTCCCAAACGGCTTGATGAAGCCCTTCGCTACGATGCCCGAGTTCGAGAACGAGAGTTCTGAGAGAGATGGCCGCCAACCGGGCGGTCGGAAGGAAAAAACGAATACATGAGTATGTTTGACCCGAAGCACGTCTCGGTCGAAGTCGGAGGCAGGGAGATCACCTTCGAGACGGGCAAGCTGGCGCGACAGGCCGGCGGGGCAGTCGTCGTCAGAAGCGGCGAGACCATGGTGCTGTGCACCGCGACCGTCGGCGGCCTGCGCGACGTCGACTTCCTCCCTCTGACCGTCGACGTCGAGGAGAAGCACTACGCCGCAGGCAAGATCCCGGGCTCGTTCTTCCGCCGCGAGGCGCGAGCGGGGGAGAAGGCCACGCTTACCGCGCGCATGATCGACCGCCCGATCCGCCCCCTCTTCCCGAAGGGCTACCACCACGAGACGCAGATCGTCGCCCAGCCGATCTCGGTGGACCACGTCCACCCCTACGACATCCTGGCGATGAATGGCGCCTCCGCCGCGCTGGCGCTCTCGCCCGCCCCGGTCGAGACGATCACCGGCGCGGTGCGCGTCGGCAAGCTCGAGGGAGATTTCGTCGTGAACCCCGATGAGGAGTCCCTCGAGGAGCTCGAGATGGACCTGATCGTCTCCGGCTCCGCCGACGCGATCCTGATGGTCGAGTGCGGCGCCTCAGGCGTGACCGAGGCCGAGGTCCTCGACGCGCTCGACATCGCCCACAGCGAGATCCGCAAGATCATCACCTCGATCGAGGAGCTGCGCGGCATCGCCGGCAAGGAGAAGGTCGAGGTCGAGGTCCCCGAGGTCGACGAGGGCATGCTGGAGCAGGTCAAGTCCGCCTTCGGCGCCAAGCTCGACGAGGCCACCCAGGTTCCCGAGAAGCTCGCGCGTCAGGACGCGATCAAGGCCGTCGAGGCCGACGCTCTGGCGCAGTTCGCCGCCGGCGAGGGAGAGGCCGAGACCGATCCCGAGAAGGCACCCGAGGTCGTCCGCGCCTTCGGCAAGCTCGAGAAGGACATCATCCGCAGGCGGATCGCCGTGGACAAGAAGCGTCCCGACGGTCGCGGCCAGGACGAGATCCGTCCGATCGAGTGCGAGACCGACATCTCGCCCCGCGCCCACGGCTCGGCGCTGTTCACCCGTGGCGAGACCCAGATCCTGTCGAGCGTCGCGCTCGGCACCACGCGCATGGACATGAAGGTCGACAACCTCGGCCTCCCGGAGACCAAGCGCTTCTGGCACCACTACAACTTCCCGCCCTTCTCGGTCGGGGAGGCCGGCTTCATGCGCGGCCCCAAGCGCCGTGACATCGGCCACGGGGCGCTCGCCGAGCGGGCGCTGACGCCGACGATCCCGGGCGAGGAGGAGTTCCCGTACGTCGTCCGCGTCGTCTCCGACACGCTGGAGTCCAACGGCTCGTCGTCGATGGGCTCCGTGTGCGCGTCGTCGATGGCCCTCCAGGCCGCCGGCGTGCCGGTGTCGTCGCCCGTCGCCGGCGTCGCGATGGGCCTGATCAAGGAGGGCGACGACCACGTCGTACTCACCGATATCGCCGGCGTCGAGGATCACCTCGGCGACATGGACTTCAAGGTCGCCGGCTCGGCGGAGGGCATCACGGCCCTCCAGATGGACATCAAGATCTCGGGCGTAACGTTCGAGGTCCTGCGCGATGCCCTCGAGCAGGCGCGGCAGGGCCGGCTGTTCATCCTCGACAAGATGTCGGAGGCGATCGATGGGCCGCGGGACTCGCTCTCCGAGCACGCGCCCGCGATCGAGACGATTCAGATCGATTCCGAGAAGATCGGCGCCGTCATCGGCAAGGGTGGCGAGACGATCCGCGGGCTCCAGGAGGAGTTCGAGGCCGAGATCGACATCGACGACGACGGCACCGTCCGCGTGTACGCCCCCTCTGGCAAGCTCGTCAAGGGCTGCATCGAGCGGATCGAGGCGATGACGCGGGAGGCCGAGGTCGGCGACAAGTTCACCGGCAAGGTCGTGAAGACGACCACGTTCGGCGCGTTCGTCGAGCTCGTCAAGGGCACCGACGGTCTGCTGCACATCTCGAACGTCAAGCCCGGCGAGCGCGTCGGCGCGGTCGAGGACGTGCTGTCTGCGGGCGACGAGCTCGAGGTCACCGTGGTCGAGGTCGACCGCGAGCGCGGCCGCATCGGCCTGCGCCTCTCCGACGACCCCTCGGTCGAGGGCAAGACGGCGGAGGAGCTGACGTCGGTCGGCACCGGCGACCCGGGCCCCAGGCGCGGCGGCCGCGACGGCGAGGGCCGCGGCGGCCGGGGCCGTGAGCGCCTCGACGGCGGCGGCGGCCGTGAGCGCGGCCGCGGGCGTGGCGGTCGCGACCGGCGCTAGTCACAGCATTGAGCGCGCTGCCTGAGAACGTCGAGCTCACCGAGCTGGACGGCCTTCGTGTGATCACGGAGGCCGTCCCGGCGGTCCGCTCGGTTGCGCTCGGCCTCTGGGTGCGCACGGGCTCGCGCGACGAGCAGCCCGGCCAGGCCGGGCTGTCGCACTTCCTCGAGCACCTGCTGTTCAAGGGCACCGAGAGGCACTCCGCGATCGAGATCTCGGAGCTGTTCGACGGCATGGGCGCGGCCGCGAACGCGGCCACGAGCAAGGAGTCGACGCACCTGCACGCCCGCTTCCTCGACGAGCACACCGAGGACGCGTTCGCGCTGACGGCCGAGATGCTGCTGGCGCCCGCGCTCCCGCCAGATGAGATCGACCCCGAGCGCGAGGTCGTTCTCGAGGAGATCGCGATGTACGAGGACGAGCCCCAGGACCGCGTCCACGACGTCCTCGCCGAGGCTGTCTACGGCGACCATCCGCTGGGCCGGCGAGTGCTGGGCGAAGCCAAGGTGATCGCCGGCGTGCCGCGCGACGAGATCGCCGCCTACCACTCGGGCCACTACGTCGCCGAGAACCTGGTCGTCGCCGCGGCGGGCCACCTCGAGCACCAGGCGATCGTCGAGCTGGCGCGCAAGCACCTGAAGCCGCCCGCCGCCGGGGCCGGCGGCGTCAACGGTGCCGCGCACGACCCCTCGCCGCGGCTCGGCTTCCACGAGAAGGAGACCGAGCAGTACCACATCTGCTTCGGCGGGAAGGGGATCGCCCGAGGCGACGACCGCCGGTTCGCGCTGGGCATCCTCGACGCGATCTTCGGCGGCTCGACCTCCTCGCGGCTGTTCCGCGAGATCCGCGAGAAGCGCGGGCTGGCATACGCCGTCGGCTCCTACACCGAGCAGTACGTCGACCGCGGGATGGTGGCCATGTACGTCGGCACTCGCGAGGAGAACGTCGCCCAGGCATGCGAGATCGTGGGCCGCGAGCTGGCCGCCCTGCGCGACGAGGGCGTCAGCGCCGAGGAGCTCGCGCGCGCCAAGGAGCACGTCAAGGGCAGGATGGTCCTGAGCCTCGAGTCGACCGGCGCGCGCATGTCGCGACTCGCCCGCAGCCTGCTGTTCGACATCCCGCTGCTGTCGATCGACGGGCTGATCGAGCGCGTCGACGCGGTCACCGCCGACGAGCTGGCGTCGCTGGCCGACGAGCTCTACGACCCGAACGCGCTCTCGGCCGCCTGCATCGGCCCCAGCGAGGAGCGCTTCCGGACGGCGGTCTCCTCGGTCAGTGAGGCGCTGGTCGCGTGATTCGCGTCGTCGTCAGCGGCGCGGCGGGACGGATGGGCGAGACGGTCTGCGAGGCCGTCGAGCGCGCCGACGACGCCGAGCTCGCGGGCCGCGCCGATCCCTCGCTCGACGCACCGCTGGAGGACCTTCTCGGCGACGCCGACGTCGTCGTCGACTTCACCACGCCCGAAGCCGCGCCTCAGAACGTGCTCGCCGCCGTCGCGGCGGGCGTCCACGCGGTCGTAGGCACCACCGGATTCGACCTCGACGAGCTTCGCGGGCACGTCGAGGCCGAGCGCAGCGATGGCGCCAACGTCCTGGTGGCACCGAACTTCGCAATCGGGGCGGTACTGATGATGGAGTTCGCACAGCGCGCGGCGGCGCACCTCCCCGAGGCCGAGGTGATCGAGTTGCATCACGCGGCCAAGCTCGACGCTCCGTCGGGGACGGCGAAGCGGACGGCGCAGCTGATCGGCGAGGCGGGCGGCAACGTCCATGAGCCGATCCACTCGGTGCGGCTGCCGGGCCTGGTCGCGCACCAGGAGGTCATCTTCGGCGGCGAGGGGCAGACCCTCTCCATCCGCCACGACTCGACCGACCGGCATTCGTTCATGCCGGGTGTCCTGCTCGCGGTACGCGGGGTGGGCGGCCTGCCGCAGCCGTTCACCGTGGGCCTCGAGAACCTGCTGTGAGCGGGGCCGTGCGTCCCCCCGATCCGGGATAATCGTTCCGATGGCAACGATCTCGGGCGTGATCACTGCGATGGTGACACCCTTCGACCAGAGCGGCGAAGTCGACCTCGACGCCGCCCGCTCGCTCGCCGCCCGGCTCGTCGACCAGGGCTCGCACGGGCTCGTGGTGGCGGGCACGACGGGCGAGTCGCCGACGCTTTCGGACACCGAGAAGCTCGACCTCCTGCGCGAGGTCAAGTCGGAGGTGGGCGACCGCGCAACGGTCATCTGCGGCACCGGCTCGAACAACACCAGGCACGCTGTGGAGCTGACCAAGGGGGCCTGCAGGGTGGGCGCCGACGCCGTGCTGGTCGTCACCCCTTACTACAACAAGCCGAACAGGGCGGGCCTGCGAGCCCATTTCGCGGCGGTCGCCGAGGCCGCGGGGCGAACGCCAGTGGTGCTCTACAACATCCCCTCCCGCTGCGTCGTCAACCTCACCGTCGACTTCATGGCCGAGCTGGCTCGCGACATCGACAACGTGGTCGCCGTCAAGCAGGCCAACAACGACGAGCTGGGCCCAATCGAGGGACTCGACCTGCTGGCCGGCAACGACGACATCTTCCTGCGCACGCTGGAGCTGGGGGGCACGGGCGGGATCCTGGTCGCCTCACACCTCGTCGGCTCCGAGATGCGGGCGATCTACGAGGCGCACCAGACCGGCGAGGGCGCCCGTGCCCACGAGCTGGAGGCCGATCTGCGGCCCGTCTACGAGGCGCTGAGCGTGACCGCGAACCCGATCCCGGTGAAGGCCGGCCTCGAGATGCTGGGCGTGATCGACGGCGACATGCGGCTGCCGATGGTGCCCGCGAGCGCACAGGAGCGGGCCGTGGTCCGCGCCGCCCTCGAGCGCCGGGGCCTGCTGGTCGCCGGCGGGACCACCTGAGTGCCGCGGCACCTGCGCGAGTGAGCGGCAAGCTCAAGATCCTGCCCCTGGGGGGCCTCGGGGAGATCGGCAAGAACATGACGGTCCTCGAACACGAGGGCCGACTGGTGATCGTCGACGTCGGGCTGATGTTCCCGACGGCCGAGATGCTCGGCATCGATCTCGTGCTCCCGGACTTCTCGTCCCTTCGCGAGCGCGCCGGCGACATCGAGGCGGTCGTGCTCACCCACGGCCACGAGGACCACGTGGGGGCGCTGCCCTTCTTCCTGCGCGAGGTCGGGATGCCGAAGGCGATCTACGGCGGGCCGCTGACGATCGGCCTCGTGCGCTCGAAGCTCGAGGAGCACAAGCTGCGCGACGCGCCGCTAGAGGTGATCGACCCGGGCGAGCGGGTGGCCGCGGGCCCGTTCGAGCTCGAGACCATCCACATGTCGCACTCGATCCCCGACTCGCGGGCGGTGGTGGTTCGCACGGCGCTCGGGACCGTGCTCGTCACCGGCGACTACCGCTTCGACCAGACGCCCATCGACGGCCGTCCCGCCGACATCGCCCGCCTCGCCGAGCTGGGGTCCGAGGGCGTGCTGTGCCTGTGCGGGGACTCGACCAACGCCGACAGGCCGGGGATGGTCCCCTCGGAGGCGACGGTCGGCCCGGCCCTGCTGGACGAGTTCTCGCGCTGCGACGGGCGGATCATCGTCACCTGCTTCGCCTCCAACGTCCACCGCGTGCAGCAGGTGATCGACGCGGCGACGCAGCTCGACCGCCGGGTGGCGCTCGTCGGGCGCTCGATGCGCAAGAACTTCAACATCGCCTCGAACCTCGGGATCGCGTCGGCACCCGACGGGCTCCTGATCCCACCGAAGGAGATCGAGGACTTCCCGGACCACAAGGTGATCGCGATCTCCACCGGCAGCCAGGGCGAGCCGCTCTCGGCCCTGCGCCGGATGGCGTTCAACGACCACCGCGACGTCGAGCTTCACTCCGGCGACACCGTGGTCTTCTCCGCCTCGCCGATCCCCGGCAACGAGCGCTCGGTCAACGAGACGGTCGACCGCATCTACGAGATCGGCGCCCGCGTGGTCACCGCCGCCGACGCGCCCATCCACGTCTCCGGACACGGCTCGCGCGAGGAGCTGAAGCTGATGCTCAATCTCACCCGCCCGCGCTACGTGTTCCCGTTCCACGGCGACCACAAGCGCATCCACCTGCACGCCGAGCTGGCAGAGTCGGTGGGGATCGACCGCGACGACATCTTCAAGGGGCGCAACGGCCTGGCCCTCGAGATCGACGAGTCGGGTGCACGCTTCGGCGAGGACGTGCACGCCGGCCTGATCTTCGTCGACGGCGTCGACATCGGCGCCCCGGACGACGTCGCCCTGCGCGACCGCCGCACGCTTTCCGGCGATGGCGTGTTCATCGTCGTCGCGACCATGTCGGCCGACGACGGCTCCCAGGTCGCCGCGCCCGAGGTCATCTTCCGCGGCGTCCCGTTCCTCGAGCAGGAGGACGCGGCCGAGCTGATCGAGGAGCTGCGGCGGGTGGTGGTGGACTCGCTGTCCGCGGCGGCCGACGACGGCGTTACCGAGCCGACCCTCATCCAGGAGGACCTCCACGACGACATCGCGTCGTTCGTCTACGACCGCCTGCGGCGCCGCCCGATGGTGCTTCCCGTGGTCGTCGAGGTCTGAGCTGGCGCAACCCAAAGGCGGTTCGTGTGTTCTGTACATTGACCCGCCCATCACGGGGTGCGGGCGGGAAAGGACCTCGAGCTTGAGATACGCACGCCGAATCACCGCAGCGATGGCTGCCCTCGTGGCCGCCCTCGCAGCCGCGCCCATCGTCGAGGCGAGGCCGGCCGGCGTCGAAGCCGCGCTCAAGGGCGCCGATGCCCCCTCGGGCCAGCTCACGACCACCGCGACGTCTGAGCTTCCGGGCGGCTCGGTGGTGTACCGCCTCGGCCAGGAGGTGGGAGGGGTTCCCGTGGTCGGCGCCGGGGCGGTGGTCGTCGACGACGCCGGAGCCGCTCCGCAGCTGCTGTTCGACAAGACCGATACGGGGATCGCGGCGCCCGGCGATGCGGCGATCTCGCGCGCGACCGCGGTTAGCGCCGCGGCGCCGGCGGACGCCAAGCACGTCTCGGCCCGCCAGGTGATCGTCCCGGGCGGCGACGGCACCCTCGCCTGGGAGGTCACCTACACGACGCGCTATCCGCTGGGCGACTGGGTCGATGAGGTCGACGCCGCGTCGGGCGAGGTCCTCTCCGAGCGCAACCGGATCGTGAACGCGACCGGCAATGCTCAGCTCTTCGTGCCGAACGCAGTCGTCGAGAACAACGGGTACGACGGCCTGAAAGACCGGCACGACAAGGACTCGACACTGCTCACCAAGCTGCGCGAGCCGGTGGATCTGGAGCGCATCGACAACGACTGCCTAAAGGGCGATTGGGTCAGCGTCAAGCTCGGCGTGAGGGGCAAGCAGGTATGCAGGACGTCGCGAAACTGGGACGACATCACCCGCCGCAGCAATAAGTTCGAGGCGCTGATGGCCTATTACCACGTCGACCAGGCGCAGCACTACATCCAGAGCCTCGGCCTGGACTCGATCAACGAGGAGTCGCAGAAGGTCACCGTGGACTCGATCCCTGACGACAACTCGTTCTACCAGCCCTCATCCGACCGGATCACGATGGGGCGGGGCGGCGTCGACGACGCCGAGGACGCCGACGTCATGGTCCACGAGTACGGCCACGCGGTGCAGGATGCACAGAACCCCGAGGCTTTCCAGACCGGCAACAACCAGACCGGCGCCCAGGGGGAGGGCTTCGGCGACTACTTCTCGCAGGCGTACTCGACGGAGAAGGTCGGCTTCGACGTCGAGTGGAGTCACTGCGTCATGGAATGGGACGCAACCTCGTATGACAACAACTCGTTCCCGCCCCCGGGAATCTGCCTGCGCCGCACGGACAACGACAGGAACCTGACCGAGCAGCACATCCGTTGCGGCCGACCGGAGATGGGCGGCGACCCATCAGAGATCCATTGCGTGGGCGAGATCTGGGGGAGCGCCCTCACAGATCTGCGTGAGCTCCTGAATGACGATCCCGGAGGGGACAGCGTCATGGACACGGTGGTCCTCGCCTCCCACGAGCTCCTTCCGCCGAGCCCGACCTTCGAGCAGGCGGGGCGGGCCTTGCTCGAGGCCGACGACGCGATCTACCCCGACGGCACCAACGATTCCCAGATGGGCGACGGCGAGCACTGCACCGCGATCCTTGCGGAGATGCAGGAGCGCCAATTCATGGTGCTTCCGTTCTCCTGTACCTAAAAGGAGCGAGCCCGCCGGACCAAGGGAGGGGGAAGTCCGGCGGGCTCTGGTGGCCTTGTTTTTTGGCCAGTAGCCCGCCGTACCTGGGGGAGTCCGACGGGCCTTGTCTCGTCCCAAGTCGAAAGCTAGGTGCCGCTTCTAAACGCCTCCTAAGACTTTGCGGGCGCTCCGTCAGGAGCCCGCCGCGGGCAGAATCACGGTGAAACGCGCCCCGCCCGAGCCCGAGTCGCCGACCTCGACCTCGCCACCGTGGGAGCGGGCGACGGCCTGGACGATCGCGAGGCCGAGCCCCGTGCCCGAGTCGGGCGCGACGTCGGCGGGGCCGTCGAGCCGGGCGAAGCGCGAGAACACGTGGGCGCGCTGGGCGGCGGGGATGCCGGGGCCGTCGTCGCTGACCTCGAGCACGGCGTCGCCGTTTCGTCGCCGCACCGCCAGCGCGATCGTCGTGCCCGGGGGCGTGTGGCGCAGGCCGTTGTCGAGCAGGTTGATCGCGAGGCGGTGGAGCTCGTCAGGGTTGCCATCGACCGCGACGGCCTCGTCGGCGTGCAGCTCGAGCGGATGGCCATTGGCGACGGGCTTGACTTCGGCGAGCGCGGCCTCCGCGACCTCGGCGAGGTCGCACTCGCGGCGCGCCCCGGTACGTCCGGCGTCGGCGCGCGCGAGCAGCAGCAGGTCGGCGACCAGCCGGCGCATCCGCTGCGAGGAGCTGAGGGCCGAGGAGACGATCTCGCCCTGCTCGCCGGCGCGCTCGTGCTCGGAGAGCTGCGCGTCGAGCAGCTCGAGGTTCGCGAGGATCGACGTCAGCGGGGTGCGCAGCTCGTGCGAGGCGTCGGCGATGAACTCGCGCTGCGCCTGGACCATCTGCTCGCTCTCCGAGCGCGCGGCGTCGAGCTCGCGGAGCATCTGGTCGAGAGTCCGCGCGAGCTCGGCCACCTCGTCGTCGCGCGGCGGCTCCGGGATCCGCTGCGAGGGGTCGCGGGTGGAGGCGATCTCGCGGGCCGTGGTGGTCAGGGCCGCGATCGGCCGCATGGC
>Ga0126311_10000307_pt1 | contig 23618 bp, 18 predicted proteins | sample Plot61_FD_92539 | JGI IMG/M metagenome (GOLD analysis project Ga0126311, IMG submission 92539) | Serpentine soil microbial communities from UC McLaughlin Reserve, CA, USA - Plot61 | ecosystem: Environmental > Terrestrial > Soil > Grasslands | place: USA: UC McLaughlin Reserve, Lake County... | reverse complement strand
TCGCCGTCGTGCCGCTCAGCCGCCCGGAGGGCGAGAAGGTCGCGGCCACTTCGACCGCGGGCGCGACTTCCGCGTACACCGCGCCGATGCTAGGCATCCCGACCTTCAAACGCGGCTCGGACACCGAAGTCAAGGTTAAGCTCGCGGGCGCGATGACGGGCTCGCGCGTCAACTTCAACATAGAGCCGCGCAAGGACGGCCCGACGGTCGTCGTCGCGCGCTTCCACGAGTTGAAGGAGTCGCCCGCGGGCCAGGTCTACGTGCTCTGGGCGGTCTCGCCCGACAACAAGTACGTCAAGCTCGGTCAGGTCGTGAACACGGGCCAGCGCAACGAGGCCGAGATAAAGTCCGAGACGACGCTCGCGGACTTCGGCCTGCTCGTCACGCTCCAGAGCGAAGGCGAGACGCCGACCGGCGACGTGGTCGTCACGGGCGTCCTGCCCTAGCCCGCAGGGCTAAACTCGAAGCGACGGGGCCGAGAGCGCCCCGCCTCGCGGTTAACCACGCAGGGCCGCCCGGCCGACGGGCGGCCCCTACTTTTTCGCGCAAAAACCTTCCCACATCCCCGGCCGTGACATTTCCGACATAAAGTGTTTGACTTCTCACAGAATACGTTCATAATGTCTCGACCGTCGGCGCACGCCCCGACCCCGCGCGGACGGCCTAAAGGTTTCGCCGAAGAAGCCTCCCCAGAAGAGCCGCGTTGTTCTAAGGCTCGATTCACTCGTTGAGAAGAAAGTCCCCGCAGATGTTGAAACGCAAGCTTCCCCCGTGGCTCGCGCTCGCGGCCCTTCTCGTCTTCGCGTGCGCGGCGCGCGCCGAAGAACTCCCCGAGCTGGTGCGGCGCGTCAAGCCCTCGGTCGTCTCCGTCATCACCTACAACGCGGCGGGCGAGGTCGCGCTCACGGGCAGCGGCTTCTTCATACGCCCCGGCGAAATCCTGACGAACCTTCACGTCGTAGAGGGCGCGCACCACGCCGAGATTCGCACGTTCGAGGGCAAGGGCAAGACCTACCAAGTCTCCGGCCTCACGGGCGTTGACCGCGAGGGCGACCTCGCCACGCTCAGCGTCGCAATGCCCGCCGAGCGCGCGCGCGTGGTCGAGACGACCGCCGTCATCCCCGAAGAGGGCGAGAAGATTTTCGTCATCGGCAACCCCTTGAGGCTCGAAGGCTCGGTCGCCGACGGCATCGTCTCGGCCGTGCGTGAGGTTCCCTCCCTCGGCCGCATCGTGCAGATAACCGCGCCCATCTCCCACGGCAACTCGGGCAGCCCGGTCTTCAACATGAAGGGGCAGGTCGTCGGCATCGTCACCATACGCGTGATGAACGGGCAGAACATAAACCTCGCGCTCGGCGCGTCGCGCTTTGGCGCGCCGACGGCGGCCGCGGGCTCGAAGCTTCTGAGCTTCGCCCAACTCGCCGCGCTGACGGCCGACACGCAGAAGCCCGACGCGCTCGCCGACTGGTGGTACAGGAACGGCCTGAACTCGCTCTGGCTCGGCAACTACGACAGCGCGCTCGGCTACTTCGAGACGGCCGTCAACAAGAACCCGGCGCGCGCCGACGCCTGGATTCAGGTCGGCTTCTGCAAGGTCAAGCAGGGCAAGAATCAGGACGCGATACGCGCATTCGAGCAGGCTTTGAAGCTCACGCCCGACTCGTACGAGGCCCTGAACAAGCTCGGCGACGCGTACTACTACGCGGGCAACTACTACAAGGCGCTCGAAGCCTACAAGCGCGCGGTCGCGCAGCGCCCCTCGGAGGCCGAGGGCTATTACAACCTCGCGCTGGCGTACGTCGAGGTGGGCGACCGCGCCGCGGCGCTCGCGCAGGCGCGCGCGCTCAAAGGTCTCGACGCGGAGCTTTACCGTAAGCTCTCGGCCGAGATGGAGCGTTAGAAACTTTTAAGCCCCGGAGGAAGACTCACATGGAACCTCAGACGCAGACACTTTTCGACTCGGAGCCCGGCGACGCCATCTCGCGCCGTCAGGACGAAGAGCGCGCCGGGTCGGGCGCGCGCTGGTTCTACTGGATAGCCGCGCTCTCGCTCGTGACCTCCGTCATGTCGCTACTGGGCGGCGGGTGGGCGTTCTTCGCGAGCCTCGGCGTCACGCAGATAATCGACGCCGTGGCGGTGCAGCTCTTAGCGCCGAGGATAGGCGAGAGCGTGAAGATAGTCGCGTTCCTCTTAGACGTGCTCGCCGCCGGGCTCTTCGCGCTGATGGGCTACTTCGCGTCGAAGCGCCAGACGTGGGCCTTCGTCGCCGGCATGGTGCTTTACGTGCTCGACGCGGTCGTGTTCCTCGGGTTCGTACTCTTATTCGGGGCCTTCTCCTTACCGGCGCTCATCATGGCGGCCTTCCACGCATACGTCCTCTGGAACATCTTCAACGGCTACAAGGCGTGCGCGCGCCTCGCAGCGTCGGGCGACAACTCGCCCCCCTCCCCGCCCCCCGTCGCCACGCCGGTCTAGTAAAGGCGAAAACAGAGCCGCGGGCGGCGGCGGGCGGGTGTTAGTTACGCCGAGAGTCCGTATCGCGTAACTAACACCCGCCCGCCGCCGCCCGCGGCTCTGTCTCTTTGCCTTACTCTCCTGACGAGGGAGTGAAGACGGCTTTGTCTATCTGGCCCGGATCGCCGATGACGACGAACTGTAGGTTGCGCATGTACGTGTTTGCGACGCGCTTCACGTCCGACGGCGTGACGGCGCGGAGGCGGTCGAGGACATCGGCGCTGTTGCGCCAGCCGCCGCCGATCAGCTCGAACTGCGCCAGCTCGCCCGCCTGCGCGGCGTTGGTCTCTTGCCCGAGGTAGTAGCGCGTGAGGAACTGCTGCGCCGTGGCCTTTATCTCGTCGGGGCTTATCTCCTGAGACTGTAGGCGCGTTATCTCCTGGAGCATGACGCGCACGGCCTGATTCGCGTCCACGGCCGTGACGTATATGCCGCCCGTGTTCGCGCCGCGGCTTTCGAGGAACGCGTCGGGCGCGTAGGAGAGGTTGCGCTTGACGCGCACTTCCACGTAGACGCGGTTCTGAAGGATGGCCGAGGCGACGCGCATCGGGTAGATGTCGTTCGAAGTCAGGGGCGGCGCGGCGAAGACGCCCGAGACGTAGTTGGTCGGGATGGTGCGCGCCGTGACCGCCACCGTCGGCGCGGCGAAGGACAACTGCGGGACGGGCCCGGCCTTGTACTCGCCTTTGGGCAGCTTGCCGAAGGAGGCTTCGACCTTGCGCTGTACATCCTTCGGGTCAACGTCGCCGACGACGACGAGCAGCAGCCTTGAGGTCTGCATCATCTGCTGGTGGAAGCGGCGCACGTCTTCGAGCGTGAGCTTCGAGACCGAGTTGACCGTGCCGCGCGGGTCGTTGAAGTACGGGTGGCCCGCGAAGGCCGCGCGCGACTGCAAGACTTGCAGGAAGGAGTCGGGCGTGTCCTCGTCGTCAGAGAGCGAGACGAGCGTGCGGTTCCTCACGCGCGCGAAGTCTTCCGCCGTGAAGCTCGGCCTGAGCGCCGAGTCCGCGAAGATGTCCCACGAGCGGTCGAAGTGGCGGCGCGTGCTCGCCAGGGTGAGCACGGAGTAGTCGTAGTTGATTCCGAAGCTGAGGCTCGTGCCCGTGCGCGCGAGTTCCCTTCGCATCTTCTCAAGGGGGAAGTTCTGGCTCGCCTCGGTCGCAACGTCGAGCATCAGGGACTCGATGCCCGCGTTCTCGGCCGACACGTTGCGCGAGCCGCCGCGGGAGAACAGGCCCGCCACGACCGACTGGCTGCCCTCGCGCCGCTTGACGAGAACCTTCAGCCCGTTCGCGGTCTCGAACTCCGTGACGAGCCTTTGCAGGTCTCCCGCCTCGCGCGACACGGGCGCGGCCGCGCGCGCGTTGTTCGTCTGGGCCGGAGGCGCAGTCGCCCTGCCAGCCTCGGACTGCGCGACCGCGCTCGCGCCGAAGGTGCAGAGCAGCAGCGCGAGCGCGAGCAGCCGCGAAGTCGTCCGGCGCCCCGCGCCGTTTAAGTTAAGCGTCTTTCTCATCATTCGTCCCTTAAAAAACTTTCTCACCCCGCCGCCGACAAAAACTCTCACTTCACTGCCGCCGCGCCCGCGGCCCGCGCGGCCTCGGGGCCGACGAGGTCTGCGTCCGTCAGGCCCGAAGCCTTCAGAGCATCCGCGTTGAGGAGCGCTATCCCGACGTGCGGCTTGCCCTGAATGTACAGGCTCACGTAGCGGCTTATGTCCGCGCGCGAGGTGGCGCGGAGCCGCTTGAGGTAGCCGCGGAAGTAGTCGAGCCCGGTCGAGGCCCACCAGAAGCTCAGCGTGTGCGAATAGTCGGAGAGCTTCTCGCGCGAGTAGAGGTCGTCGGCCTCGACGAGCGCCTTCGCGCTCTCAAGCTCCTCGTCCGTGAAGTAGTCCGGGTCGTTGAAGTGCGCCATCTCGCCGTAGGCGGCGCGCACCGCGGCGCGCGCGTTCTCGGGGGTGGTCTGGATTATGAGCGAGATGGGGCCGACGTTGCGCTGCGTGTAGTAGCCGAAGCCGACGCCCGTCGCGAGCCCGCTGTCCACGAGCGCGCGCTGGAAGCGCGAGTTGGGCTGGCGCAGGATGAAGGAGAACACGTCGGCCGCGTAGGTCGCCGCGTCGTCCTTGCCGATGGAAGGCCCCTGCCAGCCGAGCTGCACGACGACGTTGTTGACGGGCTTCGTGATTATCCCGGCCTCGCTCTTCGCGAGCGGCGGGTGCTCGACGAGCGGGAACTCCTCGAACGGCTCTTTCGCCCGCCTGGCCCACACGCCGAAGAGGTCTTCGACCTGCCGGAAGGCGTCGGCCGGGGTCACGTCGCCCGTGACGACGATTGCCGAGTTGTTCGGCACGTAGTAGCGCGACTGTATGAGCCGCATCATGTCCGTGGTGGCGGCGCGCACGGTCTGGCGGTTGCCGCCGGGGTCTTTGCGGCTCGGGTACTTGTAGAAGAGTCGGTTGTTGACCTCGTTGCCTATCGCGCCGTAGGGGTTCGACTCGTGGCGGTCTAACTCGCCGACCACTACCTCGCGCTCCTGCGCGAACTGCCCCTCGTTGAAGGTCTGGTAGACGGCCTGGTCGCGCATGAAGCGCAGGGCGACGGGGAAGTTCGGCGTCGTCGTCGTGAAGTAGTAGTTGACGACCTCCTCGTGCGTCTCGCCGTTGTAGACGATGCCGAGCGAGTCTATGCCGCGGAGGTAGTCGTTCTTTATCGCCTGCTCGGGCGCGACCTTGAAGAACATGTGCTCGTAGAGGTGCGAGAGGCCGTTCAGCTCGGGCGTCTCCGTGAACGAGCCGTTGCGCACGGCCAACTCGACGGTGACGAGCGGGACGGAGTGGTCTTCGAGGACGATGACTTCGAGCCCGTTCGGCAGAACCTTGTTGACGAAGGGCGCGGCCTCGGCGAGCGGCCCCGTCGGAGTCGGCGCGGGTGCGGGCTGGGGCTTCTGCTGCGCGGGGCGCGCCTGCGGCTTCGCGGCGTTGCGCTGCGGCGCGGCGGCAGAAGCGACGGCCGCGGGGGTCGCGAGCGCGCCCGCCCAGAGAGTCGCGGCGAGCGCGAAGACGAAGAGATTGCGTCTGAGCTTTGTTGACTTCATAAGACCTTAACCGATTATCACCGGGGACGTGCGGCCGGACGCGCCGCCTTAAGGCGAGACTCATCGCTCGAAGGGCTACTCGGACGCCTACCCGATTCTCGTTCGCAGTTTTGAGGCGATGATAACACGACGGGTTGCTCGGGCCGCAACGAGGAAGTGACGAGCGGCGGTTTACGCGTGACGAGCCGGAAAAAAAGCGTAAGACAGAGGAGGAGTGCAGAAGTCAGGGTGCGGAGTGATGAATTGAAGACAGCGTGCCTTTCTTAATCACTCCGCACTCTGACTTCTGCGCTAATGCGTCCGGCTGGGGCGCTCCGAGGCGAGCGGGAAGTTGCGCAGGACTCTGAAGGCCGTGAGGCCGACGGCGACGCGGTCGCCGACCTTGAGCGCGGAGGCGCTGGCTTCGGGCTTCGGGCGCGTGACGAAGATGGGGACGCCGAGCCTGCGCTCGGGCGCCTCGGAGATGTCGTAGAGCGGCGGCTCGCCGGGCGCGGGGCGGCGCGCGACGAGGTCGAGGCGCACGGTCAGTCGCTCGTACGCGCCCACGAAGTGGCGCTCCTCTATGAAGCCGTTGGTCAGGCGCCTGCAACCCGCCGGGAGGTGTACGCCGAGACTCAGGCACACGTCCTCGGGCCTGAAGACGAGCTTCACGGCCTGCCCGTCGTTGAAGCGCGCCGACTCTTCCTCGGCCTCTATCGAGGCAGTCCCAAGCTCCACGCGGCCGTTCGCGACGACGCCGAGCAGGAGGTTCGCCGCGCCGAGGAACGTCGCCACGTACTCAGTCTCGGGGCGGTTGTAAACGTCCTCGGGCGTGCCCACCTGTTCGAGGTGTCCGGCGTGAAGCACCGCGATGCGGTCGCCCAGCTCAAGCGCCTCCTCCTGGTCGTGCGTGATGAAGACGGCGGGCACGTGTACTTCGCGGAGCAGCGTCCGAATCTCGCGCCGCAGGCGCACGCGCGTCTGCGCGTCGAGCGCGCCGAAGGGCTCGTCGAAGAGTAAGACCTGCGGCTCGTAGGCGAGCGTGCGCGCAATCGCCACGCGCTGCTGCTGGCCGCCCGAGAGTTGCGAGGGGTACTTCTTGCTGTGCTCTTCGAGGTGGACGAGTTCGAGCAGGCGCGCTACCTTCTCCTTGAGTTCCTTTCGGCTCACGCCGCGTATGCGCATGCCGTAGCCTATGTTCTTCTCGACGGTCATGTGCGGGAAGAGCGCGTAGGACTGGAAGATGACGCCGACTCCGCGCTCGCGCGCGGGGAGGTCTGTAACGTCCTTGCCGTGGAGTATTACCCGGCCGGAGTCAGGGTGCTCAAGCCCCGCGATGATTCGAAGTATCGTCGTCTTGCCCGAGCCCGACGCCCCGAGCAGCACGAGCGCCTCGCCCACGCCCACGTCGAAGCTCACGTCTTCGAGCACGCGCGCCTTCCTGAAGCTCTTGCTCAAGCCCCGGACGCTCGCGGCGGGCGCGGGAGACTCGACACGCGCGTCGGCGTCAGCGCCCGCGCCCTCTTCGCGCGTCGCGTACCCTTCGCGGTCTGACTTCTCGGGGAGCATGGTTTGAATCGGCTTCACTTCACTTGGCTTCGAGCCAGTCGCGCGCGAAGAAGAGCACGCTGAATATCGCGAAGGAGAAGAGCGCGAGCACGATGGCGACTGCGTTCGCGGCCTCGACCTGCCCCTCGTTGAACTTCGCGAAGATGTAGAGCGGCGCGGTCTGCGTGCTGCCCGCGAGGTTCCCCGAGACGAGGATCGTCGAGCCGAACTCGCCTATGGCGCGCGCGAACGTCAGGAGCGCGCCCGTCACTATCGCGCCGCGTAAACTGGGGAGCGTCACGTGCCAGAAGGTCTGCCAGCGCGTCGCGCCTATCGTCGCCGAAGCCTCTTCGAGCGAGCGATCCATCGTCTCGAAGACGCTCATCAGGACGCCGAAGGCGAGCGGGAACGTGACGAAGATGTTCGCAAGGATTATCGCGTACGGCGTGAACATTATCTGGTGCTCCTCGGAGAGGAACTTCCCGATCATGCCGTACTTCCCCCACAGCAAGAGCAGCGCGAACCCGGCGACGGCCGTCGGTATCGCCGTCGGGAGCGAGATGGTTACGATGAGCGCCGTCCGCCCGAAGAACATGTAGCGCGACAGGACGTAGGCGGCCAGCAGCCCGAAGAGCACGTTGAAGACGGTCGCGTAAAAGCTCGTCACCACCGACAGCTTCAGGGCGAAGACCGCATCCGGCGCGGTCAGCGCAGACCAGAAGGTTCTGAGCCCGCTGCTCGTCCCGAAGATGAAGATGGACGCCAGGGGCAGCAGCACCAGCGGCAGCATCAGCAGTATGACCATGCCGAGGCTGAAGGGCTTCACCACGTCGAAGCCCCGCACGTGCTTCATCGTCGCTATCGCAGAACTCATAGGCTTCGCCGGTGATAAGTGATAAGTGATAAGTGATAAGTGGCTACTCTCATTACATGCCCACTTTGTGTTTTAGGTGCTGCGAAAGGCCGAAAATCATCCGGCCAATGTTATCAAGCTCGGAGCTTAGTTCGTGGTGAGCCTTCTCGCTCAGGAATCCTAACCGATACGCGATTATAAGCTCCGTCGCGAGTTCGCTGGCGGAGCCCTGTGCGTTCGAAAGGAAGTGGATGAACTCCCGCGTTGATTCACGCCCCGCCCCTTCGGCAATGTTCGCGGGTATGGAGACGGCCGCCCGCCTTATCTGAGACGTGAGCCCAAACTTCTCCTCGCCGGGAAAATTCTCAGACCCCCTGTAAACGGCGGTCACAAACTCTATCGCCCTGCCCCACACCTCAAGCTTCTCGTGAGGTCTCATCTCCCGTCGCCTTTCTTATCACTTATCACTCATCACTCATCACTTCTGTTTGACCTGCCTGCGCCAGACGCCGTCTATCACCTCGGGGTAGGCGCGCTGCCAGCCGCCGAAGAGATCGCCGACGGTGAAGGGCAGCTCGATTTTGGCGAACTCCTTGTTCGCGTCGTTGAACTCTTCGCGCGTGACCGAGCGGAAGTGGAACTTGACGAACGCCTGCTGCGCCTCGTCGCTCCAGAGGTACTGCATGAAGGCGTCAACGACCGCGCGGTCTTCCGCGGGGACGTTCTTGTCTATGACGACCGCGGGGTGCTCGCTAAAAACGGTCGAGCGCGGGGCGACTATCTCGAAGGGCGCGCCCGCATCCTTCATCATCAAGCCTTCCAGCTCGTACGTGATGAGCGCGTCGCCGTAGCCCGTCTCGAACTGCGTCCGCGCGGCGCGCGCCGAGTCGGGCGTCGAGAGGACGTTCTTCCAGACGCCTTTGAGCAGTTGGAGCGCGCGCGCCTGATCCGTCCCGCCCGTCGCGGCCTCGGCCTTCTTCAACTCCGACCCGTAGATGGCGAGTATAGACCACTGCGCGCCGCCCGAGCCGTCCGGGTCGGGGTGTATGAGCTTGACGCCGGGCTTGGCGAGGTCGGGGAAGTCGTGAATGCCTTTCGGGTTCCCCCTGCGGACGAGTATGACGAAGGGCGTCTTGTTCGCGATGCCGCCGGAGGGCGCGGCCTTCCAGTCCGACGTGACGAGTCCCTTCTGCGAGAGGCGCTCCACGTCGCGCTCTATCGAGAAGATGCCGACGTGCGCGACGACGCCCGCGAGTATCTGGTTCGTGATGGTCTCGGAGCCCGCGTAGGAGGTTGTGAAGCTGACGACCTCGCCGTCGTGCTCGCGCGCCCACTTCGCCGCGAAGCCCGGCAGCACGGCCTTGTCCATGACCTCCTTCATCACGGAGAAGCCGTATAGCGTTATCTGCCGCCCGCCGTGGCGCGCGCCCGTCTGCGACTTCGGCAGGCACGCGCCCGCGAGCGCCAGCGCCGCCGACAGAAGCGCCGCCGCCGCGCGGCCGACTTTCGGGTGTACTCTGCCCTGTACGGTGACTCTCATAATGGAAACCTACCGCCCGCACCCTTGTTAGAGATTGGAAAATTTTTGGCTTCTATAACACACTTCGAGTCCCGCGGGGAAGCTTTTCGCGGCGCGGGCGCGCTTTTAAAAGGCGCGCGTTGTGTGCGATGCTATCCGCGTCGCGCGCCGCTTGAGGGGCGCGCGACGCGGACTCGTAAGAACTATCCCGGAGGTTTTAATGAAAGGTAAGACAAAGCTCGCGGCGGCGACGGCGCTGGCCGCGGCGGCCGCAATCTTCGGCGCGTGCAGGGCCGACGACACGGCGGGGGACACGGGCGCGTCTCAGGCGGCGTCGAAGTCTGCGACGGTCGCGAAGCCCTCGCCCTCTGTGGTCGCGCAGGCCCCGGCCGAGGAGCCGCGGCGCGTGACGGCCGAGGAGTTGAAGAAGATGATCGACTCGGGCAAGACGGCCGTCTACGACACGCGCGCGAAGGCCGCCTACGACGCCGAACACATAAAGGGCTCGCTCTCGATGCCGTCTAACGAAGTGGCCGACCGCGCGGGCGAGTTGCCGAAGGACAAGACGTTAGTCTTCTACTGCACTTGACCGGCCGAACACACGAGCGCCGGTGCGGTGCTCACACTCAGGTCGAAGGGTTTGACGGACGCCGCCGCGTTGCTCGGCGGCTTGGGCGCGTGGAAGGATGCCAAGCTGCCGACCGAAGGGGCGGCGGTGAAGTAAGGCGAAAGTAAAAAGGCGAAAGTTAAAAACAGAGCGGCCTTCATCGTTGAATGATGAAGGCCGCTCTTCTTTGCGCTCGAACACACCCGCTCGCCACCGCCCGCGGTTCTGCTTTTGCCTTTACTTGCCGCGGCGTCGTGTGTAAAACTCCGCCCGTTCTACCCGCGCGCCGCCCGGAGTTCGGCGCGTCCCTGTCTACAAGCGCAATCCCGAATCCAAAGTGCCGGAGGCAAAGCCTTGCTTCGAGGACTCTTTCGCACCAAAAGCCTTGACGACATACTCGCCGCGGCGGGCGGCCCGCAGTTCTCCCTCAAGCGGACGCTCGGGGCCTTCAACGTAACGCTCATAGGCATCGGCGCGATCGTCGGCGCGGGGATTTTCGCGACCGTCGGCACGGCGGCCGCGGGCGACGCGTCGCGGCCGGGCGCGGGGCCGTCGCTGATGCTCTCGTTCGTCATCACGGCCGTCGTCTGCGCGTTCACGGCGCTCTGCTACGCGGAGATGGCCTCGATGGTGCCCATCTCCGGCTCGGCCTACACCTACTCTTACGCGACGCTCGGCGAGTTCGTCGCGTGGATAATCGGCTGGGACTTGATAATCGAGTACGCGGTCGGCAACATCGCCGTGGCGATAAGCTGGGCCGAGTATTTCGCCAAGCTGATGCGCAACCTCGGCGTCGACATCCCGCCGTGGCTGGCGACGAACTACCGCGCCGCCGCCGCGCTCAAGATAGCCGACCCGGCAAAGTACGCCGAACTCTTCGGCAACGTGCCGACCCTCTTCGGCTACCCCATCATCTTCAACGCGCTGGCGGTCGTGATCGTCGCGGTCATCACCGTCGTGCTCGTGTGGGGCATCAAGGAGTCGGCCAACTTCAACGCGGTGATGGTCGCCATCAAAATCCTCGTCCTCGTCTTCTTCGTGGGCGTCGCGTTCTACTACGTCTCGCCCTCACGGATGGCCGCGAACTGGGTCCCCTTCCAGCCGACGGGCTGGCACGGGACGTTCGTCGGCGCGGCGCTCGTCTTCTTCGCCTACATAGGCTTCGACGCCGTCTCGACCGTGGCCGAGGAGACCAAGAATCCGGCGCGCGACCTGCCCATAGGGATCATCGCGTCGCTCGTCGTCTGCACCGTACTATACATCGTCGTCGCGGCCGTCTTCACCGGCCTCATCCCCTACCCCGAACTCGTCCAGACGACCGCCTCGCAGCAGGCCGAGTCTTTGACGATGGCGCTCGACCACGTCGCGCCCAAGGGCACGACGTGGCCCTCGACCTTCGTCGCCTTCGGCTCGGTCATCGCGCACACGGCGGTGCTGCTGGTCTTCCAACTCGGGCAGCCGCGCATCTTCTTCTCGATGGCGAGGGACGGGCTGCTGCCGCCGGTCTTCGCGAGCGTCCACCCGAAGTTCAAGACGCCGCACGTCACGACGATTTTGACGGGCGTCTTCGTCGGCGGCGTCGCCGCCTTCGCGACGATTGACGAGATGGTGAACCTGACGAACATCGGGACGCTCTTCGCCTTCGTCCTCGTGTGCCTCGCCATCCCGATACTCCGGATGAAAGACCCGAACCGCACGCGCCCCTTCCGCGTGCCGTTCGGGGCGTGGCTCCTGCCGCTCTTGGGCGTCGGCTCGTGCATCTTCCTGATGATCTACCTGCCGCCCGAGTCCTGGTGGCGCTTCATCGGGTGGCTCGCGCTCGGCATGGCGATTTACATCTCCTACGGCTACACGCACAGCGGCATCGGCCGCCAGATAGGCCGCCCCACGCGCGCCCCGCTGCCCGTCAAGGTCTCGGCGCTCGGGTTCTTCGTGATGGCGGTCGGGCTGTTCACCATCCCGCACGACGCCAACCCCGCGGCGATTCTCAGGCAGGCGACCGACGCGGGCGGCGAGCACCACGCGCGCGCTCTATACGGCGTCATCCTCATCGCCGTCGGCCTCCTGACGGGAATCGCGGGATGGCTCATGGGCGGCTCGCGCGAAGTCGCACGGGCCGAAGACTCGGAGTGAAGGAGCGGTTCATTGCGGATTGCGGATTGATGAGGGCCACGCCGTCCTTCATCAATCCGCAATCTATTCGAGTCCGGCTCTGAGGTCTTTGTAGAGGCGTTTGTGGAAGAGTTGTTCGCCCCCTCGCGGCGGACGGAGAGCCGCGACGCCGACTCCGCCCGACGGCGTATGCCGTGAGCCGAGAGCTAACGGCTAATAGCTAACGGCTCCTAAACGACCGGCGTCGCGGTCTTTCGCTTCGGGTTGAAGAAGGGCGTCTTGACGACCGTGGCGGTGGCGCGGTGGCGCACGGCCTCGACCGTGACTTCGATTTCGAGTCGCGTTCCGGGTTTGGCGTGTTCGCGTTTGACGGTCGCGAGCGCGAGGAACTTCTTAAGCGTCGGCGACCACGCGGTCGAAGTCGCGCGGCCTGCCTGCGCGCCCGACGCGTAGACCGGCACCGCGACGCGCGAGGCGACGGGCGAGACGCTCGGCGGCAGCCCCGCCTCCTCGTACAATCTCTCGACGCCCGTCCAGTCAATCTCAAGCCCGACTATCTCCCGCGCGTGCCCCCGCTTGCGTTCTTCGACCAGCGCGGCCTGGCCGACGAACTTCCCCTTGTCGAGGTTGACCAGGCGCCCGAGCCCCATCTCGAACGGCGAATACTTCTGCGCCTCCGTGAGCGCCTTCTTGCTGCCGTGAAAGTCCACGTCGATGAGCAGCAGCCCCGCCTCCACGCGCGCCACGTCCAGCGCGAGCATGCCCGCGGCGTGTATGTCGAACGCGCGGCCCGCCTCAATCAGCGCGTCCCAGACTTTGACCGCCGCCTCCGAAGGAATCCAAATCTCGTAGCCGAGGTCGCCCGTGTAGCCCGTGCGCGAGACCTCGACCGGGACGGCCGCTATCTCGCCCGGCGTGACGTGGAAGTATTTCAGGTTTTCGATGTCGGCGTTTTTAACGAGACTCTTCAGCAGACGCCCCGAAGTCGGGCCCTGAAGCGCGAGCGCGGAGACCGACTCCGAGATGTCTTCGACCTCAACGTCGAGCCCCGCGGCGTTCTGCGTGAGCCAGCGGAGCGACGGGTCTGCGGCAGTCCAGCGGTACGTGTTCTCCGCGAGGCGCGAGACGGTGCCGTCGTCTATCACCTTCCCGCGCTCGTCGCACCACGGCGTGTAGATGACCTGCCCCGTCTTCACCTTGCGCATGTCGCGCGTCACGACGCGGTCTACGAGCCGCGTCGCGTCCCGTCCGGTGAGCCTGTACTTGAAGAGCGGCGAGATGTCTATCAGCGCGGCGGCGTTGCGGATGGCGTTGTACTCGTGCTCGTGGTGCGACTCGTAAGAGCTTACGGCGTAGTAGCCCGACCACTCGCGGTAGCTCAAGCTCTCGCAGAGCGCGAACGTTCTCTCGTGAAAGGCAGTCCCAATCGGCATGTAGGAATCTCTAGTGGGTGATTGTCAAGACGTGCGATTATAAGTATCCTAGCCTGTCTTCATCAAGCAACAAGAATTTTCCGACACACACATGAATCAACGGTATGACGTTATCGTCATCGGCGGCGGGCACAACGGGCTGGTGAACGCGGCGTATCTGGCGCGCGCGGGCAAGAAGGTGCTGGTGCTCGAACGTCGTCACGTGTTGGGCGGGGCGGCGGTCACGGAGGAGGTCTTCAAGGGCTTCAAGTTCTCGGTCTGCTCGTACGTCGTGTCGCTGTTGAGGCCGGAGATAATCCGCGAACTCGACCTGCCGCGCCACGGCCTCGAAATCCTCCCCTTAGACGGGACGTTCACGCCGATGCCGGACGGCGACTACCTCTGGCGCGTCAACGACCACGCGAAGACGCGGCGCGAGATAGCGCGTCATTCAAAACTCGACGCCGAGGCTTATGACGAGTACGGCAAGGCGATGATAGAGATGGGGCGCTTCGTCAAGCCCATCATGGGGATGACGCCGCCCGACCCGACCTCTCTCAGCCCGAAGGGGCTGATGGACTTGCTATTCCTCGGCCGTCGCTTCCAGAAACTCTCGCACGAAGACAAGTACAATCAGGTTCAGTTGATGACGATGAGCGCGGTCGATTTCCTCGACCGCTGGTTCGAGACCGACGTGCTCAAGGCGACGATGTCGGCTTCGGGCATCATCGGCACGTTCCTCGGCGTGCGCTCGCCCGGCACGGCCTACGTCCTACTCCACCACTACATGGGCGAGATAGACGGCGCGTTCCGCTCCTGGGGCCTGGCGCGCGGCGGGACGGGCGCCATCTCCGAGTCAATCGCGGACGCGGCGCGCGAGGCGGGCGCGGAGATTCGCACCGAGTCGCCGATTGCGAAAGTCGTAGTGAAGCAGGGTCGCGCGACCGGAGTCGTGCTTGAGAACGGCGACGAGATTTATGCCAACGTCATCTCTTCGAGCGTTGACCCGCGGCTGACGTTCATGAAGATGGTCGGCGAGGAGCATCTGCCGGAAGACTTCGTCGAAGACATCAAGCGTTACAAGTTCCGCGGCTCTTCGGGCAAGGTGAACCTCGCGCTCGACGGCCTGCCCGACTTCAGGGCTCTGCCGGGCGCGGGCGCACACCTCCGCGGCGCGATCTCCGTCTCGCCGAGCGTCGAATACATGGAGCGCGCGTACGACGACGCGAAGTACGGGAGCTTTTCGCGCCGCCCGTACATCGACATGGTGATTCCCAGTTTGACAGACCCTTCGGTCGCGCCGCCGGGGAAGCACGTCATGTCGTGCTTCGTCCAGTACGCGCCTTACAACCTGAAGGAGGGGGCGTGGGACGAGAGGCGCGAGGAGTTCGGCGACACGGTGGTCAACACGATTGCCGAGCACGCGCCGAACATCAGAGACCTCATACTCCACCGTCAGGTCTTGACGCCGCTCGACCTCGAACGCGAGTTCGGGCTCACCGAAGGAAACATCTTTCAGGGCGAACTCACGCTCGAACAACTCTTCTTCCTGCGGCCCGCGCCCGGCTGGGCGCAGTACCGCACGCCGATACGAAACCTGTACATGTGCGGCTCCGCCACACACCCCGGCGGCGGCATCATGGGCGCGTCGGGCCGCAACGGGGCGCTGAAGATTTTGAGTGACACTTAAAAGGACTGAGTACTGAGTACTGAGTACTGAGTGGGGGAGCCGGCGCGACGTTGAGCGTTCACAACTCAGTCCTCAGTCCTCAGTACTCAGTACTCAGTACTCAGTACTCACCGTTTATGTCTGACAGAATCGTCATCGTCGGGGCGGGCCACAACGGGCTCGTCGCCGCCTGCTATCTTGCGAAGGCGGGGCTCGCGCCGCTCGTGCTCGAACGCCGCGGGGTCGTAGGCGGCGCGGCGGTCACCGAAGAGTTTCACGAAGGCTTCCGCTGCTCGACGCTCGCGCACGCGGCGGGGCCGCTCGTGCCGCAGGTCGTGCGCGAACTGGGGCTGGAGCGCCACGGGCTGACGTTCATACGCCCCGACGTTCGCGTCTTCGCCCCTTCGGCGGACGGGCGCGCGCTCGTCATCTACGACGACGTTCGGCGCACGTCCGAAGGGCTCAAAAACTTCTCCGCGCGCGACGCCGAAAAGTATCCGCAGTTCTGCGAGAGCTTCGCGCGCATCGGCCGAGTGCTCGCGCCGCTCCTCGCGCGCACGCCGCCCTCGATTGATAAGCCGACAATCGGCGACCTTTGGAGTCTCGGCAAGGTCGGAAAAGATTTTCGCGGCCTCGGCAAAAGGGACGCGTACCGCCTCCTGCGCTGGGGGCCGATGGCCGTCGCCGACCTCGCGGCCGAATGGTTCGAGACGGAGTTGCTGCGCGCCGTCGTGGCCGCGCGCGGAATCGCGGGCGCGTTCGCGGGGCCTTGGTCTGCCGGCACGAGTCTGGGGCTTCTCATGCAGGCGGCCTTCGGCGGACACCCCGTCGCGCCCGCCTCCTTCGTGCGCGGCGGGATGGGCGCGCTCACGCAGTCGCTCGCCGACGCGGCGCGCGCGGCCGGCGCGGAGCTTCGCACGCACGCGGGCGTCGAGCGCGTTCTGGTCAAAGACGGAAGGGCCGTCGGCGTCCGTTTAGAAGGCGGCGAAGAGGTCGCGGCGCGCGCCGTCGTCTCGAACGTTGACCCGCGCGGAACCTTCCTGCGCCTCGTAGACCCGACAGACCTCGACCCCGACTTCCTTCTGAAAGTCCGCGGCTACCGCTCCAAGGGCACGGCCGCCAAGGTCAACCTCGCGCTCGACGGTCTCCCCTCCTTCAAGGCGCTGAAGAATGCGGGCGCGGACTTGCCCTCGGAACTCTCGGGCCGTATACACATCGGCCCCGACATCGACTACCTCGAACGCGCCTTCGACGCGGCGAAGTACGGCGACTACTCGCGCGCGCCCTACATGGACATCACGATCCCGACGCTCACAGACCCGTCGCTCGCGCCCGAGGGCAAGCACGTGATGTCGGTCTACGTCCAGTTCGCGCCTTACGAGTTGAAGGAGGGCGACTGGACTTCTCGCCGCGAAGAGTTTGCCGACACTGTTATCGAGACACTTTCAACGTACGCGCCCGGCGTGTCCGACTTAATCATCGCGCGACAGGTCATCACGCCGCTCGACCTCGAACGCGAGTACGGGCTGACGGGCGGCCACACGCTCCACGGCGAGATGTCTCTGGAACAGTTCTTCACCTTCCGCCCCGTCATCGGCTGGTCGCAATACCGCACGCCCGTCGGAGGACTCTACCTGTGCGGCGCGGGCGCGCACCCCGGCGGCGGCCTGACGGGCGCGCCCGGCGCGAACGCGAGCCGCGAGATTCTGAAAGACCTGAGATAAATTCTGACGCCCACGTAACGGATGGAGGATGCCGTCATGTCCCCCGAACAGATATTCTCGCTCTGCGGAATGCTCGTGCTGCCCGGCTGGCTACTGCTCGTCTTCCTCCCGCGTCGGCGTTGGGCGGCGCGTCTCGTCTGCCCCGTCGTGATTCCACTCTTGCTCGCGCTCGTCTACCTTTGGCTCGTCGCGACGACGTTCGGGCGGACTCCGGGCGGCTTCGGGTCGCTGGACGAAGTGTCGCAACTCTTCAGTAACCCGCGTGCGCTGCTCGCGGGCTGGATACACTACCTCGCCTTCGACCTCTTCGTCGGTAGCTGGGAGGTGCGCGACGCGCAGCGCGTCGGCGTCCATCACCTGCTCGTCGTGCCCTGCCTCTTGCTCACGTTCCTCTTCGGCCCCGTGGGGCTCCTACTCTATTTCATACTGCGCGCAGGCTTACGGCGCAGGCTCGCCGTGGGTGACGTGACGTGACGACGGCGCGCGGATTTTTAGTCGAGCTGTACAGGCGCAACCGCGTCCTCGCGGTGCTCGGCTGGCTGCACCTCGCGGCGTTCGCCGTGCTGCTCTTCGTCGCGCCCTTCGACGCGCGCACGATTCTCGGCCTGAACCCGTGGGTCAAGCCTCTGAAGTTCCTCGTCTCCATCGCCGCCTACGTCTGGACGCTCGCGTGGCTCACGCGCTACATCTCAGCCCACAGGCGTTCGGTTCGGCTGATAAGTTGGGGCACGGCCGTCATCTTCGTCGGCGAGATGGCGTGCGTCATCATGCAGTCCGCGCGCGGCACGACCTCGCACTTCAACCTCAAGTCGCCCTTCGACGGCCTCGTCTTCAGCGTGATGGGCTTTCTCATCGCCGTCAACACCCTGCTCGTCCTCGTCACGCTGCTCCTCTTCCTCAAGCCCACCGAACGCCCCGCGCCCGCGTACCTCTGGGGCGTAAGGCTCGGCCTCCTGCTCTTCTTCATGGGGAGCCTCGAAGGCGCGGCGATGGTCGCGAACGGCGCGCACACGGTCGGCGCGCCCGACGGGGGCGCCGGGCTCCCCTTCGTCAACTGGAGCACGAGCGCGGGCGACCTGCGCGTCGCACACTTCCTGGCCTTCCACGCGCTCCAACTCCTCCCGCTCGCGGGCTTCACCTTGAGCCGCTACAAGACAGACTGGCCCGCGCGACGACAGACCGCCTGCGTCTTCATGCTCGCGATTCTCTACGCCGCCTGCGTCTCGCTCATCTTCTGGCAGGCGATGCGCGGCCGCCCGTTGCTCAGTTTGGGCGCGTTCGTTCTATAATCCCGCCGCAGTCTACTCCGTAGCTCTCCCAAGTCCGGCGCCGTCCCGGCGCGACCGCGTAAGAGGAAAACTTATGAACGCACTTCCGATCATCGTCGGCGCGCTGTGCGTGATGGCGATTGCTTACAGGTACTACTCGGCCTTCCTCGCGGCGAAGGTTCTGGCGTTGGACTCGAACGCGCCCGTGCCTTCGAAGGAGATGTACGACGGGCACAACTATTACCCCACGAACAAGTGGGTGCTGTTCGGGCATCACTTCGCGGCCATCTCGGGCGCGGGGCCTCTTATCGGGCCCGTGCTCGCGGCGCAGTTCGGGTTTTTGCCGGGGTTGTTGTGGCTCGTGATAGGCGTGTGTTTGGGCGGCGCGGTTCACGACTTCATGATTCTCGTGGCGAGCGTGAGGCGGCGGGGCAAGTCTCTCGCGGAGATAGCGCGTACGGAGATAAGTCCGCTCTCGGGTTTAGTGGCGGGCGTGGCGATTCTCTTCATCGTCGTCATCGCGCTCGCGGGGCTCGGGCTCGTGGTCGTTAACGCGCTGGCCGAGTCGCCCTGGGGGACGTTCACGGTCGGCTTCACGATTCCGCTCGCGCTCCTGATGGGGCTCTACATGTACCGCTTCCGCGCGGGTAAGATTCGCGAGGCGAGCGCGCTCGGCGTCGTGGGGCTCCTGTTCGCGGTCGTGGCGGGCGGCTGGGTCGCGGAGAGCGCATGGGCCTCTTCGTTCACGCTCTCGAAGAACACGATAATCCTCCTGATGGCGGCCTACGGGTTCGTCGCGTCCGTGCTCCCCGTGTGGATGCTCCTTTGCCCGCGCGACTACCTTTCGTCTTATTTAAAGATAGGCACGGTCGCGTTCCTGATTCTCGGCGTGATACTCGTCCACCCGACGCTGAACATGCCCGCCTTCACGCCTTTCGTCGCGGGCGGCGGGCCCGTGATTCCGGGCAAGGTCTACCCGTTCGTCTTCATCACGATTGCGTGCGGCGCGATAAGCGGCTTCCACGCGCTCATCTCCTCGGGCACGACGCCCAAGATGATGGAGCGCGAGACGGACGCGCGCATGATCGGCTACGGGGGGATGCTGATGGAGGGCGTCGTGGGCGTAGTCGCGCTGATTGCCGCCACGTCACTCTTCCCCGGCGACTACTTCGCCATCAACACCGCGCAGAGCACGCCGACCCAACAAGTCCGCTACGCGCAGATGGTCGAGACGCACACGGCCGAAGGCTTCGACCTGCAACCCAGAGAGATCGACCGGCTCGAAGCCGAGTCGGGCGAGAAGAACCTCCGCGGGCGCACGGGCGGCGCGGTCACGCTCGCGCTCGGCATCGCGAAGATTTTCGACGGCGTGCCGGGCCTCGCCGGGTTGATGAAGTACTGGTATCACTTCGCCATCATGTTCGAGGCGCTCTTCATTCTGACGACCATCGACACGGGGACGCGCGTCGCGCGCTTCCTCGTGGGCGAGTTCATGGGGCGCTTCTACAGGCGCTTCGAGGAGCCGACGTGGACGCCGGGCGCTCTCGTCACGACGGCGCTCGTCGTCGCGGGCTGGGCCGCGTTCATCTGGTCGGGCTCAATCTCGACCATCTGGCCCATGTTCGGCATCGCGAACCAACTGCTCGCGGCAGTCGCCCTGTGCGTCGCCACGACGGTCATCATCAACTCGGGCCGCGCGCGCTACGCGTGGACGACAATAGTGCCGCTCACCTTCGTCGCAACCACCACGCTCGTCGCGGGCTGGAAGTCTATAACCGACAACTTCTGGCCGCTCTCGCAGCGCCCGGAGACCGCCGCGCAAGGCTACATAAACACCGCGCTCACGGCCGTGCTGATGGCGGCGTCCATAATCATACTCGTGGACTCCGTCCGCCGCTGGACGCGCGGCCGTCGCGCGCCCGTCGGCACGGCCGAGCCGAGCGTCCTGCCGAGCGCGGGCTGAGTCTGACGGCGAATCGGCGGCGCTTTGCCGCGTCGCGGGAAGACAGGCGTGTGAGCGTCCGGCGGGTCGGGTTCAGTCTTTCAGAAGACCTTCGAGAGTCTTTATGAGGTCTTCGACATCGCGCTCCCATCGCGTGTCGCTGAGCGCGAGGGCGTTGCGGCGTACGAGCGGCGAGAGGTCTTCGGGCAGTTCCTTCGGCGCGGGCATCGACGCGCCCTGAATCAGAATCGGTATCACGCGAATCTTCCGCCCGAGCGCCGTCGCCACTTCGCGGCGTACGTAGTCGTCCAAGTCCGACTCCCCGCCCGCGCCCCTCGACCACCCGCGGCTGATGAGGGCTATCATCACCGCGCACGACTCCGCCGCCGACGTGATGGCCTCGACGAAGTCCTCGCCCCAGCCGATGTTCTCCGTGTCGATGAAGACCCGCTCCCTGCCGAAGCGCGCGGCCAGCCGGTCGTAGAGCCTCCCCGCGTACGCCGCGGCCTCGCTGCGCCGGTAGCTGATGAAGACTCCGCCGAACCGCCCTTCGTCTTCCGGCCGCGAGACTCGGCTCTCCTTTATCGCGCGCCTTGCGTTCTTCTGAATCTCCGACAGCGAGAGTTCTTCAATAGAGGCGGGCGGCGCGGCCGGGCGCGACGCCGCGGGGATAAGCATGCGGACGTGACGCAGGAGGTCTTGCAGCCCGGCGTGCGATTCCTCATCGTTCCAGTCCGAAAGGTCGAAGGCCGGGAGGAACATGAGCCTGATGGGCAGTTCGACCTTTTCGAGCAGTACCGGGACAAAAGGAACCTGCCCCGAGCGTTTACGTGCCTCCAGTACGAGGCGCGACTCGCGCGCCGCGCTCGACCAGAGCACGACGACGACCTTCGAGTGCTCAAGCTCCTGCATGGCGGCTTCGAGGTAGTTCGCTCCGGGCGTGATAGTGGACGCGTCCCACCAGACAGTCCAGCCCTGCCGCCGGAAGACGGCGGCCAGCTTCTTCGCCGTCACCCCGTCGTCTATCGCGCAACTGAGGAAGATGTCGCTCATCCGTGTAAGCCCGAACAGGTTCGAAAGAATAGCAGGGCGAGGGTACGTCGGTTTCAAGACCTTGTCCAGAGAGGCGACACCGGGCGCTGCGCGGGCGGTTCTGACTTTGAACTTTCCGCCCTTTTCAGCCATAATGCCCCTCTTTTAGCGAGACCAAAAAAAAGGGTCTGTGTGTACTGTAGTGGCACGTCCTCCCGTGCGGCTTCGGCGGCCGAACGCGCGTGCCGGGGCACCAGACCCTTGCGCCCCCTGCGACTTGAGGCGCGTTTTTCACTCGCCACTCTTTAGACGAACAAGAAAGGAATCTTTTACCTTGTCTACAACGTTTTTGCCGTCTCTCTCCAAGGGGCTGCTGCGCGCTCTAACAGTCTTCGCCTTGCTGGCGACCTTCGCCGTGGGCGTCATGGCGCAGCCCGAAGGGCACGGGGCCGGCAGCGCCGCGCAGACGGGCCACCGGCCGGGCGGCGAGGCCAACCTGCTCCTGCCCGATTTGTCGAAGCAGAGCTTCCTCGGCGTAGACGGCCACACGCTGCTGCTCCTCGGGCTCGTCGTGTGCGGGCTGGGGCTCGCCTTCGGGCTGATGATATTCACGCAGCTAAAGAACCTGCCCGTTCACCGCTCGATGCGCGACATCTCGGAGTTGATATACGAGACGTGCAAGACGTACCTCGTCACGCAGGGCAAGTTCATAATGCTCCTGTGGGTCTTCATCGGCGCCATCGCCGGAATCTACTTCGGCTTCCTCGCCGAGACCGTCAACGACGCGGGCGTGACCGAGCACGGCTTCCCGGCCTTCAAGGTCGTGGTCATACTCCTCTTCAGCCTCGTGGGCATCGCGGGGAGTTACGGCGTCGCGTGGTTCGGCATACGCGTCAACACGTTCGCCAACTCGCGCACGGCCTTCGCGTCGCTCGGCGGCCGCCCCTACCCGATTTACGCGATACCGCTCAAGGCGGGCATGTCCATCGGCATGATGCTCATCTCCGTCGAGCTTCTAATCATGCTCTGCATCCTCCTCTTCATCCCGCGCGACTACGCGGGGCCGTGCTTCATAGGCTTCGCCATCGGCGAATCTCTGGGCGCCGCGGCGCTGAGAATCGCGGGCGGCATCTTCACGAAGATAGCCGACATCGGCTCCGACCTGATGAAGATCGTCTTCAAGATTAAGGAGGACGACGCGCGCAACCCCGGCGTCATAGCCGACTGCACGGGCGACAACGCGGGCGACTCGGTCGGCCCCTCGGCCGACGGCTTCGAGACCTACGGCGTGACGGGCGTCGCGCTCATCACGTTCATACTGCTCGCGGTCGGCTTCGTCCCCGGCATGAGCGCGGCGACGCGCGACGCCTTGCAGGTGCAACTCCTCGTCTGGATTTTCGTCATGCGCGTGGTGATGATAATCGCCTCGGCGCTCTCCTACTTCCTCAACGAGGCGGTGGCGAAGTCGCGCTACGGCCGCGCCGAGACGATGAACTTCGAGGCGCCGCTCACGTCGCTCGTCTGGCTCACCTCGATAATCTCCGTCATCCTCACCTACGTCGTCTCGTACCTGATGATTCCGAACCTCGGCGACGGGAGCCTCTGGTGGAAGCTCGCGACCATCATCACCTGCGGCACGCTCGCGGGCGCGATCATCCCCGAGCTGGTCAAAATCTTCACCTCGACCGAGTCGAGCCACGTCAAGGAGGTCGTCACCTCCTCGCGCGAGGGCGGCGCGTCGCTCAACATCCTCTCGGGCCTCGTCGCCGGCAACTTCTCGGCCTACTGGATAGGCATCGCCATCACAGTCCTGATGGCAATCGCCTACGTCTTCAGCACTCAGGGCCTGGGCGCCCTGATGGCCGCGCCCGCCGTCTTCGCCTTCGGCCTCGTCGCCTTCGGCTTCCTCGGCATGGGGCCCGTGACGATTGCCGTGGACTCTTACGGCCCCGTCACCGACAACGCGCAATCCGTCTACGAGCTGTCGCTCATCGAGCAGATTCCGAACGTCGAGGAGGAGATAAAGCGCGAGCACAAGGTCACCGTGAACTTCGAGCGCGCCAAGCACCTCCTGGAAGAGAACGACGGCGCGGGCAACACCTTCAAGGCGACGGCCAAGCCCGTGCTCATCGGCACGGCCGTGGTCGGCGCCACCACGATGATTTTCTCGATCATCCTGCTGCTGGGCAAAGCCGGCTTCCTCGCCCTCAGCCTGACCGACGCGCCGGTGCTACTCGGCTTCATCTGCGGCGGCGCCGTGATCTACTGGTTCTGCGGCGCGTCCATGCAGGCGGTCACCACCGGCGCGTATCGGGCCGTCGAATTCATCAAGAAGAACCTGAACCTCGA
>Ga0126311_10000306_pt1 | contig 23652 bp, 24 predicted proteins | sample Plot61_FD_92539 | JGI IMG/M metagenome (GOLD analysis project Ga0126311, IMG submission 92539) | Serpentine soil microbial communities from UC McLaughlin Reserve, CA, USA - Plot61 | ecosystem: Environmental > Terrestrial > Soil > Grasslands | place: USA: UC McLaughlin Reserve, Lake County... | reverse complement strand
GCCCAAGCGCGTCCACCACTTCGGTACCGGCATCTATCAACGCTTCGATCTGGTCCCTGCTTCCGACACTCTCGATCACGCCATCCCGAACAAACATCCCTCCATCAAAAACGATGCCGAGCTCCCGCAGCTCCGGACCGACGCGCGGCCGCGGCGGCCCGGCAAGCGTCACGAGCTGCGAACAGTTAATAACAGCGAGCGTTTTACTTTCTTTTTCTGAGGACATAGATCGCAACGCCGATAACATTCGCTATCAACACGGTGATGATGATCTTGAGGGCAAACGACAGGGGACTTCGCACGTCCGTAATTGGAATGATAGCGAAACGCAAAAAAATCAGCGTCGCTAGAAAGCCCGACGCGCACGCGATCTTGAGCCACCACGGCGCTTTGACGCCCAGGGCCTTCATCCCAAACAACGGTATCGCGAACAGCGCCAGGTACGTCAGCGAGTAGAAAACGCTGCCGGCGTTCTCCAACACCTGAAACGCTTCGTGCGCATGCACGCCGCTCAGGCTGAGAAGACCCAGCATCAACGCCACTCCGCCTACAAACAGAATCGAGTTGATCGGCGTCTTGTATCTCGGATGCAGGCGACTAAACCACGCGGGCAACAATCGATCCCAGCCCGCGACCATTGGCAAACGCGTGTTGCCGGTGAAGTAAATACTCGTCAGTGCTATCGATCTGACGACGATACCGAGAACTGCGATAGAACCGATCATCCCTACCCAGCCGGAGGAACCAAACCCGATTGTAAGCACCTGCGGGATTGGTCCAATCAGATCGATCTGATCGCGCGGAACAAATGCGACTACCGCGCTTGTGCCGAGAATAAACATCAGCGCGATTATAGGTGCGGCAATCACGACGGACCGGGTGATGTTTCGTGCCGGTGCGCGCGTTTCTCCTGCAAGGATCGCGACGTACTCGAAGCCCGTCAAAGCACCGAGCGCGAGTTTGCTGGCAACGTTGATGTTGTACTCGGAGAAAGTCGGAAACTGCATCGCGAAGGGCCTGTACTCTGCTCCTGTTGCCCGGGAGAGAGCAACCAGCGGCAGCAGGATCAGGATGGCAAAAGTGAGCAGGTGCACCAATCCGCCGGCATTGTGGACCCACTTACCGAATGCGAGGCCACGCATCGCTGCCACCATCATGGCGATCACAAGCAGAAAACTTATCAACGTGATCATGTACGGGTTTGTTTTCATCCACGCTGCCGCTGGTCCAAGCGAATAAGAGATGCTCGTTGTGACGAGTAATCCGGCGCTGGCGAGAATCGTGATGGCAAAGACCCAGAGGTTCCAACCCACCATGAAACCGACAAAATCGTTGAAAGCCAGTTTGGACCATTGATAAAGACCGCCCTCGAGCGGCATTAGCCGGATGAGAAAGATCACGGCAGCAGCAAGCGGCAGATAGAAAGTGACTATGGCTAAGATCCAGAATAGATTTTGCTCGTATCCTAACCTCGCGGCCCAACCAACCCAGAATGTTCCCACGACGAACATGATCTGAGTCAGCACCAGATCGAAAAGCCCGAGCTCCTTCTTCAAGACAGCACTGCGAGCTTCGAGATCACGCTCGATGCCGGCGACGGGCGAGGCAGTGGTGGTTTCAGTGTTCATCGACAGTTTTGGTGAGCCATTGGACCACATCTACACGCATTTCGGGAACAATTTCGTGCGTCGCGTCATAACTCTTGAACTGGACTGACCGCGCACGTGTCTTCAGTCGACGCTCGTAATCTCGCACCCGTTCCGCTGGATAGAATTCATCGCGCGTGCCGGCGAGATGCAGGACGTCGATTTCCGCGCGGCGATATGTTGAGCTCGTTTCCCAGTCGCCCGGGAGGCCGCCACAGATGCCAACTACTCCGCGCAGGTGCTCGGGATGTGTGAAAGCGAAGCGATAGTTGAGTGCGCAGGACTGCGAGAAGCCGAGCAGGAAGACGCGTTTGGGATCAGCGACGCCTTCATCACTCAGCATGCGGATCAGGTCGAGCAGTGCCTGATGATGGAGTGCGACCGACTCTTCGCTGCGAAAGTTTGTTAGCCAGCCGAAGCCGAAACGAAGTGGAGCACCGGTTTCGCGTGGCTCTTTAATGTGCTGGTGAAATCCCTGGAGTGATGCGATTGCGAATTGCGCGGGCGCCATCAGCTGCGCTTCGCGCATCATGTAACGCTTGTTCGCACCGTAGCCGTGCAGCGCGATGAGTAACGGCGCGGGCGAAATCGTGCCGGGTCGGAGATCGTAGTAGAGGTTGATGCGTGCTTCCAGCGCGAGATCGACTTGTGGTTGAGAATTGTTCATGCCTGAAGCCTCAGATTGACGGAGATTACACCGACCGCTACGATGACTCAAACTTTTCTCAGCGAGGTGCAATGATGAAGTTCCCGGGTGGATTCAACATCGAACAGATGATGAAGCAGGCGCAAAACATGCAGCAGAAGATGCAGAAGGAGATGGATGAGCTGATCGTGGATGCTTCAGCGGGTGGCGGCGTCGTCACGGTGCAGATGAAAGGCAATCATGAAATCGTAGGGCTTAAGATCGATCCTGAGGCGGTTAAAGATGGCGATGTTGAGATGCTCCAGGACATGATCCTCGCGGCGATTAACGAAGCGAACCGCAAAGTTGATGAAGCGATGAAGGGCAAGCTGGGTGGGATGTTGCCGCCTGGATTGGGTGGCTTGTTCGGTGGTTAGTGCTGATTTGTGATGTTGGAATACGCTGAACCGGTCACCAAATTAATTGACGAGCTGAAGCGGCTGCCGAGCATTGGTCACAAGTCAGCGCAGCGGCTGGCGTTTCACATCATGCGCGCGCCTGAGGCTGATCTCGAGCGACTGATTGCGGCGCTGCGGGAAGTCAAACAAAAGATCGTTCTCTGTTCGATCTGCAACAACCTCACGGAAGTGGACCCGTGTCGTTTCTGTGCGTCGCCGACGCGCGATCATTCGGTGATCTGTGTAGTTGAAGAGCCGCATAGTCTGGTTGCGGTTGAAAAGACGCGCAGTTTCAAGGGTGTCTATCACGTGCTTCACGGGAGTCTCTCACCGATTCGACACATTGGACCAAGCGAGCTCCAGCTAGCGAATCTTCTGCCGCGTTTGAAACCGGAAAACAATGAAGGTGTAGCAGTGAAGGAAGTAATACTCGCCACCAACCCCACCACCGAAGGCGAAGCCACCGCCAACTACATCAGCCGCTTGTTAAAACCACTGGGCCTACGCGTGACGCGCATCGCGATGGGAATGCCGGTCGGAAGCGATCTCGAATACGTCGACGAAGTCACGATGGACAAGGCGCTCGCCAATCGCCACGAAATTTAGCCGCAAAAAGGCACAAAAGACACAAACAGAAAAATTGTTATGTGCTTTTTGTGCCTTTTTGCGGCTACTTTTGCTGCTTTGCGGCTAAAACCGGACGGTTTCGGGCGCTACCCCGTCTTTACACTCTGTGCACTTCTCATCGCCCTCATACATCCGCGCGTCGAAGTCGATCAGCGATTTGATCGGCACGCCTTCGACTTCCTCCGGCGCGGTGTCGAAACGAACGATCGCGCCGCAGCCGATGATGTGGGCGCCGAGTGACTTCACGAGCTCAACTGTCTCGACGATCGCGTTTCCGCTGCGGATGATGTCGTCGACGATGATGCATGGATTTACTTCGCCCTGGTTTACATACTGGCGAAACATACGCTCGCCCTGCTCCCGCTCGGCCCAGTAGATCTGTTCCGCGTTGAGCGCGTCACGCACACCGAAAGCGACCGGAATCCCGCCCGAGCTCGGACTGATGATCGCAACTTTCGGCAGTTGGCTCGAGATGTCTTTTTCGAGTCGAAACTTCCGGCTCAGCGCCACCGCCAGCACACGCGCTGTGTCGTAATAGCGGAAGGCGAGTGGCATCTGAAAATAATGTGGTGAGTGCTTGCCGTTCGGATAAATAAAATGACCTTCACGAAACGCTCCTGTGCGCGTCAGAATCTGCATCACTGCTTCTTGGGAAGGAATCAGCTGGACCATGCGGTTCTCCTGTTTGAGCTGGGCATTTTCGGTGCGCAGCATACATCAATTCAGTCCGTTTTCGCAGCACGCTCGATGTAAACTCGCTGGTCGCGCGGTAAGCCTTCCGGTAAAGAGTCGAGCGCAAACCACTCCGCACGCTCCACTTCCATATTCAGCGGTTTGACCTGCGAATTCGCGCGACAGCGAAACAACACTTCAACCTGCTGCGGTTTCTTAAACGACCGCGCAGCGAAGACCTTCACGTCATCGACTTCCAATCCGATCTCCTCGCGCAGCTCGCGCCGCAACGCGTCGATTGGCTGTTCACCGTTTTCCATGAAACCGCCCGGCAAACCCCAGCCGCTGCCCGCGCGAAATCTGTGTTTTAAAAGCAGTACTTCGCCTTTGTCATTAAAGATTATGGCGCCTGCCGTCGCGGTGAAACGCGCGTGTGTGAGTCGCATCGTCCAGCGACGCATTCGGCCCGGCAGTTTTCGCCAGACGCGGCTGATGAGATTCTGAAAGTTCGCCACCGGCAAACACTAATAACACGGATTTCGTGTACAATGCGCTCCGTCATGTCAGCAACTGAAACCATCGCCGTCCCCAAGCGGATCACGAATGCTCAGACCGTCTGCAACGAGAAGAACGCAAAGGGAAAACTCTGCAATGGCCATCTGAAGCAGTTGCGAACCGCAGGCGAGCCTGCCGAGATTCACTTGCGCGGTGACGACGTGCTGTCCAAGTGCCAGACGTGCGGCACGCTTTACATGGGACCGCCGCTGGGCCACGTGCGGGATCCGCACAAGCAGCGTCGATTTGTTGAAGCTGAGCTGCAGGCGCTGCTTCAGGCAGCCGGCGGCACGCTGCCCGTGATCAAGAGAGACGAAGCGCGTGGCGTTTACGTGATGGTTGAAACTGCGGCCGGCGATCACGGTCAGGCCGCGAAGCCTGCGCCGGCAGCGAAACCCGCGGCCACTACGGCAGCAGCACCGAAAGCCGCGGCACCGGCAGCGGCGAAGCCCGCGGCGCCGAAACCTGCCGGAGAACACAAACCGGGCGCGCAGCCCAACCGTCAACTGTTCCGGCGTACGACGTATGCTGGTGTTAAAGATATTGGACCAGTCGCAGGTGAGACTTTCGAACAGAAGGTTGCGCGGTTGAAAGCGTTGTCGGCGGCAGCTAAGCAACGGGCTGAAGAAGGTGGTGCGGAGCCGTCCGCGGCTGAGGTCACTGAGGTTTTGACATCGCTCGCACCGGACCAGGAAGTGGCGCCACCCGCCGCCGCTCCAGCGGCCACTGCTTCGTCGGCACCGGCACACAAGCCGACGGGCAATGCTGATCGGACGCTCCTGAAACGGTCGACTTACTGCGGCGTTGTCGATACCGGCCCCGTGCCCGGCGAAAACTTTCAACAAAAAGTCGCGCGCCTCGCCGCCCTCTCTGCCGCGGCGAAGCAACGCTCCGAAGAGACGTAGCCGCAAAAGGCACAAAAAGCACAAATATTTCTGAAAGTGAGGGCGCCTAATTCTTTCGTAGAGGAATTCGGCGCCTAAACATTCAATCATTTTGTGCTTTTTGTGCCTTTTTGCGGCTAGCTTTCCGTGACGAGCAGGCCTTCGGTGTCGACTTTCCAGTCGAGCACTTCGGCCCCCTGTTCTGCGGCGAGGGCGGCTTCGACGTCAGCGCGCCGTCCAGCTTTGCATAGAAACGCGATGCATCCCCCGCCACCTGCTCCACACACCTTCGCGGCTTCGGCTCCGTTCGCGAGTGCCTTTTCAACGAGCATGTCCATCTGTGGCGTCGTAATCGTAGGTGCCAGACGCTTGCGATTTGGATAAGCCTGCTTCATCACCGTCGCAACTCTGTCCCAGTCGTCTGCGAGCAGCGCCTCACGCATGTTGCGCGCGGAGTCGCGAATGCCGTCGAACAATTCAAACAACTCCGGATCGCCGTCGATGTGGCGTTTAAAGATCTCCCAGTTGTTGATACCGGAAAGTCGCGGCTCGCCCGTGTAACAAATCGCGATTCGCTTCTCGAGCTCTTCGATATTGATGTCGAGCTTTTCTCTCTCGAGTCCATCCGGACGAAAATGCACGCACGACACAGAGCCGAAAAGCGGTGGATAGTAATCCTGAAAACCCGCAGGCACCTTGATCACAGTCGATTCAACGTTCGCTGCGATGGTCACAAACTTCCGTTCCGGATAACGATTACCGACGAGACGATTCAATGCACCGATACAAGCAATCGCGAGCGCCGAAGAACCTCCCAGACCAGCACCCGCAGGCACATTGGCTTCCGCCACGAGATGAAAACCAGTTGTCGGTTTGAAGAAGTGGACCAGCTTCGAGACCAGCTCAAGACGTTCTTCCTGCAACAGATCTTCGAGCGCTGACAGGTGTGTCTCAAAGGCGACTTTGCGGTCGCGCGATTCAAGGACTATGCGGCCGTCATCGTTCGTCTTGATGCGGCAACTGGCCCGCAGTGAAAGTGCGAAATTGACCGTGGTAGCGCCTGGATGAAATAGATAAAGAGGCCAGATGTCGATGGTGCCGCCGGCAAGGTCAACACGGGGAGGTGCGGAAGATTCAATTATCATTGCCGATTTCCAACTGCCGATTGCCGATCTGTTTGAAACCAAGAACGCTCGGAAAGTAACAATTCCGATTCACCATTTGCAAATCGGCAATCGCCAATTGGAAATCGGCGCAATAGTTTCAGTCGGCGTCGCTCTCCGGTTTCTTTGGCTCACTGCGTCGCTGTTGCTTGAAGGGGATGTGTTCCTCGATCTCCTGTTTGAGATCCTGGAGCTTTTCAGTTGCCGCATGTTCGAGCTCATGTAGTTTTTCAGGATTTGCTTCTTCCACTTTAGGCGACAGCCAGAATCTCTCAATGAGGTAAAAGGCAACGATCCCGAGCAGCACGATCACCAGCAACACTTTTCCGAATCGCTGGAAGTCGCCGATCAAACCCACCACTGCGCCGCTGAAGAAGTAGCCCGCACCCGCGAGGATAAAGACCCAAAGGAAACAGCTTGCGAACGAAAGCAGCACGAACCGGAAGTAAGGCATGTGCCCGACGCCGTAGAACACACATGATGCCCACCGCAGCCCGTAAATGTATTTGGAAAGAAAAATCGAAAGGGTACCGAATTTGTTGGTCAGTCTCTGTAGTCTTGGATGTGCGGCGCGGTAAAACCGAAACTGCCTGACCCCTTCAGAAAAACCACGGCCCGCGAAATAGGCAATGTTGTCGCTGGCACACCCACCTATCGTTCCCCAGATCAGCACCTGGGCAAAACTGTACTGGCCAAAAAACGCGCTATGCGCGAGCACGCCCGCCAGGAGGAGTGTGATGTCGCCCTCCAACATGACGAGGATGAAAACTGCGTAAAGTCCGTACTGGTACAGCAGGTCGTTGACGAAGTCGAAGTGCATGAAAATCCAGGCTATTCGGGTCCTTCCTCATGGGGAGGCTTCACCACTAAAACCGGGCACGATGCATGTCGCACCACCGACTCGGCCGTGGATCCGAAAAGGATCCGTCCGAGGCCCGTCCGCCCGTGCGAGGAAATGACAATCAAATCGACGTCGCGTTCTTTCGCGACGCGAACAATCTCAGACGCTGCCTCACCGTGGACGACCAGTTCTTCGACGTCGAGTCCAGAACAGTCGTCGCATTCCGCAAGCTTGGGGAGTTCACGCTCGGCCGAGTCTTCGAGTTGTTCCGTGATATCGGCCATGGGTAACGGCTCCGTCATTCCCGAATAACCGACAGTCGGCACAATCGGCTCAATCACGTTGATGCAGATGATCGACGCTCCAAAGGTACGCGCCAGCGACGCGGCGTAGGAGAGCGCATAGTTGCCGCACTCGCTGAAGTCGGTGGGTAGAAGTATCGAGCGAATCTGCATGTGCTCTGCGCAAAAATAGGTCCTTCCGACCTATTCGACCAACCTGTGCTATTGAAACAAAAGCGATTCTACTCTCTGAACCCCGTGTTTGACAGCCAAAAAACCCTCGACTATGCTTCGTCAACGCAGCTTCTTCCGCCCAGACCAGACTGTTAACATGAGCAGCCCAAAAACAAATTTCATCGGCATCAACATCTCCGGGACCCAGGCGCGTGCTGCTTTGGTGGACGTTGAAGGAACGCTGATCCGGACGAAGGTCGGCGAAGTAACAGCGAAAGAGTTGGTTCCACAGCTCGCGGCGATGGTCGAAGAACTGCGCCGAGATCAGGGTTCAGTCGGAGCGATCGGTGTCGCGATTCCGGGTTTGGTTAACCGTCAAACCGATCGCGTTATCGCGCCGCGCGATCTTCCGTCAACGATGCTCGGCGATCTTCATGGCGACCTGACGCGTGCAACCGGTCTGCGTGTGGAGCTTGAAAACGACGCTAACGGCGCCGCTTACGGCGAGTTCAAAGTCGGTGCTGGTCGTGGTGCCCGTAACCTGTTTTACATGACGATTGGAAACGGCATCGGCGGTGCGATCATTCTCGACGGCAAGCTCTGGACTGGCGCTTCCGGGTTTGCAGGTGAAGTCGGTCACATCACGATCGACACCGACGGGCTGGAATGTGTTTGCGGTAATACGGGATGTTTAGAGACGGTGGCGTCGGCGCCGAGCATTGTGCGCCGTGCGCGCGAACGCTTGAATCGCGACAACACGTCGTCTTTATCACGGCTCGCGCTGAACAAGTCGTTTACCGCCGATGACGTAGCCCACCAGGCAAATGAAGGCGACGATTTTGCGCTGATGATGATCGAGCGTACCGGAAAATACATCGGCACGGGCGTGGCTAGTGTGATCAATCTCCTGAACATCGAGCGCATCGTGCTTGGCGGCGGCGTGATGGACGCCGGCTCGCTAATCCTCAATCCCATCATTCACGAAGTAAAACGCCGCGCGTTTCAGCCCTGTTTTGAAGCGACTGAGATCGTTGCCGCAAAGCTCGGTCTCGATGGCGCTCCAATCGGCGCCGCCCTCCTCGCACGCGACGCTGCCACAGATTAGCCGCAAAAAAGATTAGCCGCGAAAAAGTACAAAGGCGCAAAAATCATTTTGTGACTTTGTGCCTTTTTGCGGCTAACTTCTCTTGTGCTAAAGTACGGCGTTACACGATGCAATAAAAAATAGTGAGTGCGAGAGGGCTGTTCGTCTGCCAGTGTAACGGTTTGACTAGCTCCCGACACCAATCACGCGCAGATGCCACAGATCTTCCATCACAGCACCAACGCGCTGGCGAAAATCACGATTTATGGTGCCGTTTTCGTTATCGTTGCTCTGCTGTGGGTCGCCGTTGAGCTAAACCGCTCGTCCTGGAACACCGGCCAGTGGGTCGAACGACAACAACCCGTTCAATTCAGTCATAAACATCACGTCGGTGACGACGGCATCGATTGCCGTTACTGTCACACTTCCGTCGAAACATCCTCGTCCGCGGGAATGCCTTCGACCTCGACGTGCATGAACTGCCACAAACAGATCTGGGCCGACAGTCCTTACCTCGAAACCGTGCGCGCGAGTTTCCGTACCGGCAGGCCCATCCAGTGGGAACGCGTGCACGATCTGCCGGATTACGCCTACTTCAATCACAGCATTCACGTGAAAAAAGGTGTCGGCTGTTCGACCTGTCACGGTAGCGTCGACGACATGCCGATCATTTACCAGGCAAGTCCGCTACAGATGGAGTGGTGTTTGGAGTGTCATCGCGAGCCGGAAAGGTTCGTGCGTCCGGTAGATAAGATCTACGACATGGAATGGCGGCCTGAAAACAAAACTAAAGAAGAGCTGGCTGAAGGGTTCGACTTAAAAGCCAGGTACAAGATTCAGGGACGGCGCGTGTTGGAGAGTTGCTCCACCTGTCACCGGTAGATGTTGAATGAGCGATAGCGATCGTCACATAAACTTTAAGCTGATGCGTGATCACATCCTTGCTTTGCAGGATGGGGAAACGCCGCGCAGTGGCAAGAAATACTGGCGCAGTCTCGAAGAGTTGGCCGACACGCCGCAGTTCCGCGAGTTTGTGGCGCGCGAGTTTCCGCAACAGGCTGAGGAGTGGCACGATCCGATCGAGCGTCGCACGTTCCTCAAGCTGATGGGAGCGTCGCTCGCGCTTGCGGGTCTGAGTGGCTGCGTGTTTCAACCACCCGAGAAGATTGTTCCGAACGTCAACCAACCGGAAGAGCACGTTCCCGGAAAATCGCTTTTCTATGCGACTGCCGCACCCTTGTTGGGCGCCGCCATACCGGTTTTGGTGCGCAGCAACGAGGGCCGGCCCACGAAGATCGAAGGCAACCCCGATCATCCGAACAACAAGCCGAGCGAGTTTCCGCCTGACAAACCGCTTTGGGGCCCACGCGGATCCAGCGCCACCGACATCTTCACCCAGGCGTCGATTCTTGATCTCTACGATCCGGATCGTTCGCAAACGCTGACTTATCGCGAAGACATTCGAACGTGGACAGCGTTTGTCGGTGAAATGCGTTCCGCGCTCGACGGGCAGCGTCAGAATCAGGGCAGAGGCATTCGTTTTCTGACGGAGTCGATCATCTCGCCGTCACTCGGCGCGCAGATGAAAGAACTGCTGACCGCGCTGCCGCAGGCGAAGTGGCATCAATGGCAACCGGCAAATACCGACAACGCACTCGGCGGCGCGATGCTGGCTTTTGGTCAACCGGTAAACACGACCTATCGCTTCGATCAAGCGCAACGAATCCTGTCGCTCGATTGTGACTTTCTCTCGCCGACGTTCCCCGGTTATGTACGGTACTCCCGCGAATACATTTCACGGCGCCAGGTAACGGAAGCCTCTCGCGAGATGAATCGTCTTTACGTGATTGAGACGACTCCGTCGAACACGGGCGCGATGGCGGAGCATACGTGGGAAGTGAAACCGAGTGAGTTCGAAGGAATCGCGCGAACTATCGGAGGCGCGTTGACTTCGCAATCGACACCGGCAGCGACGAATCTGCCGTGGATCGATGCGCTCGTTCGCGATCTGCAACAACATCGCGGCGCCAGCCTCGTCGTTGCGGGCGAGGAACAGCCGCCCATCATCCATGCGCTGGCCCACGCGATGAACAACGCGCTCGGTAACGTCGGCAAAACTGTTTTCTATACCGATCCGCTCGAAGTCAGGCCGGTGGACCAAAGACAATCGCTAGCTGAGCTGGTGAAGGATCTCGATGGCGGGCTCGTTGAGTTGTTAGTGATCATGGGAGGGAATCCCGTTTACGACTCGCCGACGGATCTGAAGTTAACTTTCGAGCGCCTTCAGAAAGCCAAACTACGCGTCCATCTGAGCGAATTCAAAAACGAGACGTCTGAGTTGTGTCACTGGCACGTGCCCGCTGCGCATTATCTTGAAGCGTGGGGCGACACGCGTTCTTTTGACGGCACTGTGACGATCATGCAGCCGCTGGTCGAGCCCCTTTACGAAGGCAGGACGCCTCACGAGCTGCTCGCGCTGTTTTCGGATCAATACGATCGCCGGCCATACGACATTGTGAAGAGTTTCTGGCAAACGCAGCGGCAGGCCGGAAACAACCAGGGGCTGGCACAGACTGCAACCAGAGCGGCGAATACCCAGGCTAATCAAGGCAATCAAGTTAATCAAAGCAATCAGGGTAACCAACCGGCTCCTGCGGCATCGCCGTCGCCTTCGCAGGAGTTCGAAATCTGGTGGCGCAAGTCGATTCACGATGGCTACATTGAAAACTCCGCTTTCCAGCAGAAAACCGTCTCGTTGAATTCCGCCAGGCCGGGGCAGCAAGCGCAGCCTGGGCAACAGCCGGCCGCAGGCACTTTCGAGCTCGTCTTTCGCACCGATCCTTCGATTTACGACGGACGCTTTGCCAACAATGGCTGGTTGCAGGAGCTGCCGAAAGCGCTGACAAAAGTCACCTGGGACAACGTCGCGATCGTCAGTCCAAACTCTGCGCGACAACTCGCGGGCGACAAGTACAACCGCGGTGCGGTCAAGGGTCGCGAACATTATGTTCCACTCGTCGATATCACGAACCAGCACGGGCAAACAGTTCGCGCTCCGCTGTGGATCATGCCGGGTCAGCCTGATGGTGTCGTTACGGTCCATCTCGGTTACGGTCGTCGTTTAGCCGGTCGCGTCGGCAGCCCGCCGAACGAGCAGGTCGGGTTTGATGCCTACCAGATCCGAACTTCATTCGAGCCGTGGTCGATGAGCGGCGTGCGCGTGCAGAACACGGGACTCGAGCATGTGCTCGCGACAACGCAGCTCCACTTCAATCTCGAGGATCCAAAGTTCAGCACTGACGAGCGCGACATCGTTCGCACCGAGACGCTCGAAGAATTCCTGCACGGCGAGAAAATGAAAGAGAACGAAAAGCACTTTCATCCCTCGCTGTATCCGGATTACGACTATGGCAAGCAGGACGAGAACACGCCCAACTACGCGTGGGGCATGGCGATCGATCTGAATAACTGCATCGGCTGCAACGCGTGCACCATCGCCTGCCAGTCAGAGAACAACATTCCCGTCGTCGGCAAAAACGAAGTCATACGCAGTCGCGAGATGCACTGGATTCGCGTCGATACCTACTTCAGAGGTTTTGATCCAAGTCATCCTGAAGGCGTCAACTTCATGCCGGTGCCGTGCATGCACTGCGAGAACGCGCCGTGCGAGCCTGTTTGTCCGGTCCACGCGACCGTGCACAGTGCCGAAGGCCTGAACGACATGGTTTACAACCGCTGCGTCGGGACGAAATATTGTTCGAACAACTGCCCGTACAAGGTACGCCGCTTCAATTTCTTCCTTTACCAGGACTGGACCACGCCGACTTATCAACTGATGCGCAATCCGGAGGTGACCGTGCGGAGCCGTGGCGTGATGGAGAAGTGCACTTACTGCGTGCAGCGTATTCAGAACGCGAAAATTCAGTCGGAGCTTGAGGACCGAAGAGTCCAGGACGGTGAGATCGTGACTGCCTGCCAGGCAGTTTGTCCGACCGAGGCGATCGTTTTTGGAGACGTGAATGATCCGAACAGCCGCGTGTCGAAGCTGAAACAGAACGAGCGTAATTATTCCGTGCTTGGCGAGCTGAATACGCGGCCCAGGACGACGTATTTGGGGCAGTTGAAGAACCCGAATCCGGAGATTAAGTCCTAATAAAAATGCAGGACGAACCGCACAAACCATATACCGAAGGGCCGATGCATACGACCACGCCCGTGATTGATCCGGGGCTGACGTTTGCATCCGTCACCGACAAGATCAGCTCGATCGTCTTGAAACGCAAGACGTCGCTGGCGTGGTTCTTCGGCTTCGCGATCTCGTTCGCACTCTTCCAACTGATGCTGCTGACGATCACCAACCTGGTGTTCGTCGGCATCGGACTCTGGGGCGTGAACGTGCCCGTCGCGTGGGGCGTCGACATTCTCAACTTCGTCTGGTGGATCGGCATCGGTCACGCCGGCACACTCATCTCCGCGATCCTGCTGCTGCTGCGACAACGCTGGCGCACGTCGATCAACCGCTTCGCCGAGGCAATGACACTGTTTGCGGTCGCGCAAGCCGGCATGTATCCAATCTTTCACCTCGGGCGTCCGTGGCTGATGTACTGGCTGTTCCCATATCCAAACACGATGGGGATCTGGCCACAGTTTCGCAGCCCACTGATGTGGGACGTCTTTGCGGTCTCGACTTACGCGACCGTTTCCGCGATGTTCTGGTTTGTCGGCTTGATTCCCGACTTCGCCACGCTTCGCGACCGCGCCCGCAGCAAACCATTTCAGATTCTTTACGGCATGCTCGCAATGGGCTGGCGCGGCTCTGCACGTCACTGGCATCGCTATGAGATGGCCTACCTGCTGCTCGCCGGCCTCGCGACGCCGCTCGTGCTTTCAGTGCACACGATCGTCAGTTTCGACTTTGCTGTCGGCATCATTCCGGGATGGCACGCGACGATCTTTCCGCCGTACTTCGTCGCCGGCGCGATCTACGCCGGCTTCGCGATGGTGCTGCTGCTGACGATCCCTCTGCGACGGTTCTACGGGCTTGAAGGCTTCATCACGATGCGCCACATGCACAACATGGCCAAAGTGATGCTCGCTACGGGATTGATCGTGGGCTACGGGTACATCATGGAGGCGTTTTTCGGCTGGTACAGCGGCAACAAGTACGAGCGCTTCATGATCTGGAACCGCATGCACGGCCCGTATTCGCTCTACTACTGGGCGCTGATTCTCTGCAACATCATCACGCCGCAGTTTTTGTGGTTCAAGAAGATACGCTCGAACGTGCTCGTGCTCTGGATCCTTTCGTTCGTCGTGAGTATCGGCATGTGGCTCGAGCGCTTCGTGATCGTCGTGACGAGCTTACATCGCGATTACCTGCCGTCTTCGTGGGGCCAGTACAACCCGACGCAGTGGGACTGGGGCATGTTCATCGGCACGATCGGGTTCTTCTTTACGCTGCTGTTTCTGTTTATTCGCTTCCTGCCGATGATCTCGATTTTTGAGATGCGCACGATCCTGCCCGAAGCGGAGGTGGAGGAGTAAGTTGGACCGGGAGAACGTCAGACTCGAACAGCCACTCGCAGCAGGCGACACGCCGCTGCCGGGGCATCGACGTCACGCGCCGCCGCTCTACGGCGTGATGGCTGAGTTTGAGAATCCGACCGATCTGGTTGCCGCCGCCCACCGCGTTTACTCGCTCGGCTACCGGCGCATCAACGGCTATTCGCCGTATCCAATCGAAGAGCTTTCGGAAGCAATCGGTTTCACGAAGACGAGTTTGCCGCTGATTGTTTTTATCGGCGGCGTAATCGGAGCGTTTGCGGGATTTTTCATGCAGTACTGGATCGAGGTAATCGACTACCCGATCAACGTCGGTGGCAAGCCTTACAACAGTTGGCCGGCATTCATTCCGATCACGTTTGAAATGACGGTGCTCTGTGCAGCGTTCGCGGCAGTGCTGGGCATGCTCGTGCTGAACAAGCTGCCGCAGCCGTACCATCCGGTTTTCAATCTGCCGAATTTCGCGATGGCGACCCGGGATCGCTTCTTTCTGGCGGTTGAAGCGAATGATCCGAAGTTCAACCATTCCGAGGTTGTGGATTTGTTGAAGAGTTTGAATGCAGTTGCGGTTAACGATGTCGAAGTCTGAAGGAATGATAGCCACAAAAAGGCCCAAAAAGCACAAAAAAACCAGAGCAGTTTCTGCTTTTTGTGCCTGTTTGTGGCTTCTGGTTTCCGTTGGTTGTCGTTACGACATGCAGGACCAGCCGAAGATGAAGCCGCTGCGCGGCTCCACTTTCTTCGGCGACGGATTGGCAAGCCGGAGGCCAATCGAAGGCACGATTGCGCGCGGTTACCTGCGCGATGATAAGCCTGAGTTCTACACCGGAAAGAAGTCGCGAACAGGCGCAGCAACAACAGCCGCTACACCCGCTGAACAACGCATTGCGGGCGTCAACGCAGGCGCGCAACAGCAGACCGCAGACGCAAACGCGTTTCCTGACGACGTCGTAGACTTCCCGATCGCTGTCACTAAAGAAGTGGTGCAGCGCGGCCGCGAACGCTACAACGTCTTCTGCTCCGCCTGTCACGGCTTAACCGGGAACGGCGACGGCATGATCGTGCGCCGGGGTTTCCGTCGCGCTGCCTCGTTTAATGACGATCGCTTGCGCCAGGCACCCGTCGGACATTACTTCGACGCGATTACCAACGGTTGGGGCGCCATGCCGTCCTACGCACCCGTAATTCCGGTGCAGGATCGTTGGGCCATCGTCGCGTACATCCGCGCGCTGCAAACGAGTCAACAGAACCCCGCCGCCGCTTCGGCCAGCCCAGGGGCGTCACCTTCACCCACACCCACACCCGCATCCGGAGGACATCAATGATTCAATCATTCAATCCTCCAAACATGTCTGACTATCAGAAGCGCGCGCTGATAGTTGGCATCGTGTTTCTGGTGGTTTTAATCGCGGGTGCTTTCTTTAATGCAAGGCAATTTTTCCAGGCGTATCTGGTTGGCTGGACTTTCTGGCTGGGAATCTCGGTCGGCTCGCTTGGGTTGCTGATGTTGCAACACCTGACGGGCGGTGGCTGGGGCCTCGTGATCCGGCGCGTGCTGGAAGCAGCAACGCGAGTGCTGCCGCTGATGGCGGTTTTGTTTATCCCCGTTCTGATCGGCGCGCATTCGATCTATCACGAGTGGGCGGATCATGAAGAGGCCGCCAAACATCCGGTAGTGCAGTTCAAGACGGCGTATCTGAACGTGCCGTTTTTCACCGCACGCGCGATCATCTGCTTCGCGGTTTGGATTGCGCTCGCGTTTTTTCTGAACAAGTGGTCACTCGCGCAGGATCGCACCGCCGACAATCGCTACACGAAATACATGCGCGAGCTGAGTGGTGGGGGAATGGTCGCGTTAATCTTCACCGTCACCTTCGCCTCGATTGACTGGTACATGTCGCTCGAGCCGGAATGGTTCTCGACGATCTACGGTTTCATTTACGTGGCCGCATGGAGCCTGAGCGCGCTCGCGTTTGTTATTGCCGTGATGGCGCGCCTCGCGGGCGATGAGCCGATGAAGCGAATCGTGGCGCCGCTGCACTTCCACGATCTCGGCAAGCTGCTGCTGGCGCTCGTGATGCTTTGGTCTTACTTCGCGTTCTCGCAGTATCTGATTATCTGGTCCGGCAATCTCCCGGAAGAGATTAGCTGGTACATCCGCCGCATGCACGGCGGTTGGGGCGCCTTGATCGTGACGATCGCCATACTGCATTTCGGCGCGCCGTTTTTGTTCCTGCTGTCGCGGGGGCTCAAACGAAATCCCGGCAAGCTGGTTTTTGTTGCGGTACTGATCCTCGTGATGCGTTTCGTGGATCTCTTGTGGATGCTGGTGCCCGCGTTTCACCATCGCATGTGGATCCTGATGGACATAGCTGCGATGCTCGGTTTTGGAGGTTTGTGGCTGGCGTTCTTCACGTGGCAATTAGGGAAGCGACCGTTGATTCCGATTAACGATCCGCAGTTTGAGTCGACGCTCGAGCAGATGCACGCTGGAGGACACTAAGCCACGCACGGATTTTTACACCATGAAAGAGAATAAAAGGGACGGGCATAAGACAGAGACACCTGACGTTTCGCACATACGCAACGTCGAAGTCACGCATGAGACTAGCGACGTCAATGTGCGCGCGGTGCTGACGTTTGCGGTCGTGCTGACGATTACGACGATTGCTTCCGTTTTCGGCTTACGGTACTTGTTCAAATTCTTCAATCAGCAGGAGGCGAGGGCGTCCAGGCCTGGGCCCATGGCATTAACCAATAGAGAACGATTACCGCCGGAGCCCCGGCTTCAGGCCGCGCCCGGCTTTCAGGTCACGCTGGAAGATGGACAGACGCGAAACCTTGAACGGGGTGCGCCGCAATCGGAATACATGATCCTGCGTCAACAGTGGGAAGAAAATCTCAAGACCGGATTGAAGGACCACTCGGGCAACGTCGTCGGCATGCCCATTGACGCTGCGATCGACAAAGTCGTTTCGGAAGGACTGCCTACGAGCGAGAAAGACAGTTCGAAGAAATTGTCCGACTACGCGATCACCATGCCCACCGCGGCAAGCTCCGGCCGGACAGTGGAGAAGCGGTTGCAATGAAGGACTTTTCTCTGCTCAATGTTAATGCAAGTGAAAGCGGGGGCAAGCCCCCCTTCCTGACCTGTTCCATTGTGAGCAATCAAATTCATCCCAGGGAACAAGTCAGGGCATCTTCTGTGGGGATCAATCGAGGCCGTTCCACCGAACAAGTCAGGAAGGGGGGCTTGCCCCCGCTGCTGGCAATCCTTTGTCTACTTCTTCTCTCATCGGCTGCATTCGCGCAGAAGCCGCCGGGACCAAGCTCGCCCCTGTATGGCGCGCGGCCTGAAAGTGGAAATCCATCATCCGGCCTGCCGGCTGCACTGCAAGACGTTGCGATCGAACAGAAACTCGATCAGCAGTTGCCACTGGATCTCGTCTTCCGCGACGAAAGCGGGCAACAAGTAAAACTCGGGCAGTACTTCGGACAAAAACCCGTCGTCCTCGCGTTCGTCTACTACGACTGCCCAATGCTCTGCACACAGGTGCTCAACGGCATGGTCACTTCGTTACGCGTGCTGCCATTCCAGGTTGGTAAAGAGTTTGACGTTGTCACGGTCAGCTTCGACCCGCGCGAAACAAGCGAACTCGCGACGAACAAGAAAAAAGTCTACATCAATTACCTGCCGGAGAAGATGAGACCAGCAGCCGCGAACGGCTGGCACTTTCTTACCGGCGACGCAGAAAACATCGCGAAGCTAACTGATGCGGTCGGCTTCCGTTATCGCTACGACGAAGCTACGAAACAGTTCGCGCATGCCAGCGGCATCATGGTGGCAACGCCGCACGGAAAACTTTCACGTTACTTCTACGGCGTCGAGTATGCGCCGCGCGACCTGCGTCTCGGGCTGATTGAATCATCGGCGAACAAGATCGGATCACCGGCGGACCAGCTACTGCTCTACTGCTACCACTACGATCCCGCGACCGGTAAGTACGGTGCGGCAGTGATGAAGATCATGCGAATCGCGGGCGTGGTTACAGTGCTTATGATTGTGGCGATGCTGTTCGCAATGAGAGGACGCTCCCCGAAAACAATCGGTGCGAAGACTGGAGGCGCCACTCAGTAATGCAGTCGTGGATTCCATTGGTGCCCGAGAGTGCTTCGACTTTCTCCTGGAAAGTTGACGCCCTCTACTTCTATCTATCGGGCGTCACGCTTTTCTTTACGCTGCTGATCTCGGCAGTCCTGATCTTCTTCGTCATTCGCTACCGGCGCCGCACGCCCTACGAGATTCCACGCCCGGTCTCCGGCTCGCACAAGCTCGAAACGCTGTGGACGGTAATCCCGTTCGTCATCGCGATGACGATGTTTGGCTGGGGCGCAAGCGTCTATTTCGATCAGTACAAGCCGCCCGAGAATGCGATGGAAGTCTACGTGGTCGGCAAGCAGTGGATGTGGAAGCTGCAACACGCCACCGGTCAACGCGAGATCAACGAGCTGCACGTGCCTGTGGGCCGCAAGATCAAGTTGATCATGACCACGGAAGACGTGATTCACGACTTCTTCGTACCCGCGTTTCGCACGAAAGCTGACGTCATTCCGGGACGCTACACGACCCTCTGGTTTGAAGCTACGAAGACCGGACGATATCACCTGTTCTGTGCTGAGTACTGCGGCATGAACCACTCAGGAATGACGGGATCTGTAATCGTGATGGAGCAGCGCGAGTTTGATAATTGGTTAAGCGGAAACGTCGGCACTGCGACACCCGCGACGGCCGGTCAACAGTTGTATCAAACGCTGGGCTGTGCGTCGTGTCACGGTGCGAATGGCGAAGGCGGACGTGGTCCGACTCTGGCGGGCATATACGGGAACGTACAGCAGCTTCAGAACGGCCAGACAGTTCGGGTTGACGAGGGCTACGTTCGCGAATCGATTACGAATCCGCAGGCGAAGCTGGTGGTCGGGTTTGGCCCGATCATGCCGACCTTTCAGGGTCAGGTGAGTGAAGACCAGTTGGTGCAACTGGTCGCGTACATCAAGTCGTTGCAACCAGGCGGGGAAACGAGGCCCGCGACGGCCGCGAGTCCCTCGCCAACAGCACGCCCGGGCGCGTCGCCAACGAGGAATATTAGATGAGGCACAAACTGCACAAAATGTCTTTTCTCAGATTTGTTTTGTGATTTGTGCCTTTTTGTGGCTGAAATAGGCTTTTATGAAACCGATAGAGTCATTCGAAGTACCACTTCCGCCGAAGGTCAACTACATCAACGCCCAGTACGGATTGAAGTCGTGGCTGTTGACTAAAGACCATAAACGGATCGCTCTCCTTTACCTGGCTTCCATCACTTTCTTCTTCTTCATCGGCGGGATCTACGCGCTGATGATTCGCCTCGAGTTACTGACTCCGCAAGGCGATTTCCTGCAGTCGACGACGTACAACAAGGTCTTCACCCAGCACGGCATCATAATGATCTTTTTCTTCCTGATACCGTCGATACCGGCCACGCTGGGGAACTTCCTGATCCCGATGATGATCGGGGCTAAAGATCTCGCTTTTCCACGCATCAATCTTTTGAGCTGGTACATTTACTTGTTGGGTGGCGTGATAACTATTTACGCGCTGCTCGCCGGTGGCGTGGACACCGGCTGGACGTTCTACACGCCGTTCAGCACGACCTTTTCCAACTCGTACGTCGTTGCAACCGGTCTCGGAATCTTCGTCAACGGGTTCTCTTCGATACTGACGGGACTGAATTTCATCGTCACGATTCACACCATGCGAGCTCCCGGCATGACGTGGTTTCGCCTGCCGCTGTTTATCTGGTCTCACTACGCCACGAGCATGATCATGATCCTGGGTACGCCTGTGATCGCGATCACGATCCTGTTGCTCGCGTTTGAGCGTGTTGCACGCGTCGGTATTTTCGATCCAGCGCTCGGCGGAGATCCGGTGCTGTTCCAACACCTGTTCTGGTTTTACTCGCACCCGGCTGTCTACATCATGATCCTGCCCTCGATGGGCGTGATCAGCGAGTTAATTGCAAACTTCTCGCGCAAAAACATCTTCGGCTACAGCTTCGTCGCTTTTTCGAGTATCGCGATCGCGGTATTTAGTTTTCTGGTTTGGGGACATCACCTGTTTGTAAGCAGCCAGTCAGTCTACGCGGGAATGATCTTTTCGCTTTTGAGCTTCGCCGTGGCGATTCCGTCGGCAATCAAGGTCTTTAACTGGACGGCCACACTTTATAAATCCTCAATCTCGTACGATACACCGATGCTTTACGCGCTCGGGTTTATCGGCCTGTTCACTGTCGGCGGCATGACGGGTTTGTTCCTCGCTTCACTCGCGGTTGACGTGCACTTGAGCGATACCTACTTCATAGTTGCACACTTCCACTACATCATGGTTGGCGGCGCGTTGATGGGTTACCTGGGCGGCCTGCATTACTGGTGGCCCAAAATTAGCGGGCGCATGTATCCCGAAGGCTGGGGACGATTCAGCGCCCTCGTGATCTTCGTGGGTTTCAATCTGACGTTCCTGCCACAGTTCGTCGCCGGATATTTGGGAATGCCACGACGGTATCACGCTTACCCGCCGGAGTTTCAGGTCTTCAACGTGCTCTCGAGCGCCGGCGCATCGATCCTCGGGTTCGGCATGCTGATGCCCGCACTCTACTTTGTCTGGTCGATGCGTTATGGCCGGCACGCTGACGCGAATCCGTGGCACTTGCCGGGTCTCGAGTGGCGCACGCCGTCGCCGCCGCCCACTGAAAACTTTTACACAACCCCGATTGTTACGTGGGACGCGTATGAATTCGCGCCGCGGGAAGAGATTGAAGTAGTCGGGAGATTCCGGCATGAAGCAGCGGAGCCGACTTAAAAGATGACTACTCACGCGACCACAGCAAATCATGTCCACGGCCACCCCGCGCTGCAGCACCATTTTGAAAACATGGAGCAGCAGCGTGAAGCGGGCACGCTCGGTATGTGGATCTTCCTCGTGACCGAGATCATGTTCTTCGGCGGGATGTTTCTGGCTTACACGCTGTACCGCGGGCTCTATCCAGCGGCGTTTGCGTCCGGCAGTAACCACCTCAACATCACGCTCGGGGCGGTCAACACCGGCGTGCTGATCCTGAGTAGCTTTACGATGGCGATGGCGGTCTATTTCACGCAGGTGGGTAAGCACCGCCCGCAGGTTTTTTGCCTGATTGCCACGCTGATTTTGGGCCTGGCATTCCTCGGCATCAAGGCGGTTGAGTATTACGACAAGTACGAAGATCACCTGATTCCGGGAAAATTGATTCCCGGCAATCCGTTTGATCCGGAAGTGGCACACCACGGTGACACAGATCCGCACAAATTGCATCTACTGGAAAATGCGACGGTCGAGAAGGTCGAGATGTTTTACTGGATCTACTTCGCCATGACGGGCATGCACGCATTCCACATGATTATCGGCGCCGGCTTGTTGATGTACCTGATTATTTTTTCGTTGAGGCGCCGTTTCGATCCTGAGTATCACAGTCCGGTCGAGGTGATCGGGCTTTACTGGCACTTTGTCGACATCGTATGGATATTTCTATTTCCGTTATTGTATTTGCTCGGGCGACACGTCGGGCATGGGTAAATCATGAGATATGAGTGAGCACATCGTTCCAGTCAGAATTTACGTCACGATCTTCCTCGTGCTGCTGGTGGGTACGGCCCTGACCGTATGGGCAGCGTTCCAGGATTTTCCCGGGCCACTCAATAACATCGTGGCAATGTCAATCGCCATCACCAAAGCAACATTCGTCGTGCTCTATTTTATGCACGTGCGCTACAGCACTCGCCTCATTTGGGTAATTTTGGCTGCTGCGTTGTTCTGGATGGCGATTTTGTTTGCCTTCACGCTCAGCGATTACTGGACGCGCGATTGGATTTCAATTGGCTACTGAGACGTCACTCGCCCGGTTGCAATGTTGTTTCCCGCACCTCGATCAAGCGCTTACACGCAGGGCAATTCAAGCGAATGGTGGCGTCTGAAGTCTTAATCGGCACGGCACAGTACGGGCAAGCTCCATCGACTTCGTTGTGATGGAAGAGATCGCGCATCATGAACACGGGCAGAACGAGCCCGGCGATGAGCAGGGGGATGCCGAAGATGAGACCGACGGTCGCTCCCTGGCCGAGAGTCAGGCTGATGACAAGGCCGGCAATGAAAAGCACGAGGCCAATACCGACGCTGAAAGAAAAGCTGTAAGCGCTATCAAACGTGCGACCTGATTTCGAAAGATCTGGTCGATTGGCGTCCATCTAAAACCTCCTGAATGCGTGGATGTTCTGGGGAGATGCTTCGAGCCCGGTAGCACTGACTTTTACTCCTGCATGGGAAGCATTGTCAATGCCTCGCGACTCTTTGCGTCTTTACGGCTTTGCGCGAAAATACCCTGCTAAAACTATGACGACAACTCCATTCGAAGACTTTCTTAAACAACACGACGAGGAATCGTGGTCGGCAACACTGACCACTTTGCTGCGTTCGATTCACGAAGTAGACCGCAACGCTACGCAGATCTGGTTTTCCTTTTACCCGCTGTCACTCTTTCTGGCTCTCGAGCACGCAGACGATCCGGAAACACTCGCACAACGTTTGCTGCTGCAAGGCAAGTATTACCTGAAAGATCAGATCGACTCGTCGCACACATTTCTTTACGGGCATCGTTACTGGCCTGAAGTGAAGGCCGCCGTGCAGAAATACGCGCGCGAGTTTTCCGCCAGTTTCAACAGAACTCTCGCGGACCAAATCCTGGCTGTCGCCAAGCACGTTGCCGGGCAAGCCAAACTTGATGAAGCGCTTGTAATTGGAATCACGGCTATCGCTTTCATGACGATCCGGCAAGTGGGCTTGGCGGCGTTCGAAGCTGCGCCGGGCCAGGTGCTCATCGATAAGAAACACGCTCGCAAGTCGCCGGCGGAGGTCTTGCGAGAGCGCGCAGTCGACGACAGCCAGGGGTTCTTGAGTTTTCTTAAGACAATCGATAAGAAATGGACCGTCACTTACGACGAAAACGACGACGGCG
>Ga0126311_10000305_pt1 | contig 23656 bp, 21 predicted proteins | sample Plot61_FD_92539 | JGI IMG/M metagenome (GOLD analysis project Ga0126311, IMG submission 92539) | Serpentine soil microbial communities from UC McLaughlin Reserve, CA, USA - Plot61 | ecosystem: Environmental > Terrestrial > Soil > Grasslands | place: USA: UC McLaughlin Reserve, Lake County... | reverse complement strand
TCGACGGCCTTTCCGCAACACGACGAATACGCAATCTGCAGTCTCTCAATTCTGTGCCAATCATCGCCGTGTCTGCATATGGCGCCGACCAGTTTCGCGAGCAGGCTCTTGCAGCCGGATGTGACGAGTATGTGTCCACACCTTTTGAACCGGCCACACTCGAGGGAATAATTCGGTCACTGGTCCAGACTTAGGTATACTCTCACGCATGTTGCGCTTAGCCCTGTTCCCACTCTTGCTCCTCCTCCTCGCTCAATCTGCGCCGGCTCAGTGTACGAAGAAGATGAGCGACTTACCGGCCGCGCCCGAACTACTGGGCTTTCGTCTCGGAATGACGAGAGATCAGGTCAAAGCCAGAGTTCCGCAAACCGTTTTTGGAAAAGCTGATCCGTTTGGAGTCGTTAAGACGACCATCAATCCTTACTTCGATCCGACAATCGACAAAACGAAGTTTGAAGGAGTGAGAAGCATCTCGCTCGACCTGCTCGACGATCGACTCACGTCACTCTGGATCGGCTTCGACGAGACGTTCAAAGCTCACAATGTCGAAGAGTTCGTGAAGGTGATCTCGCAGTCGTTACAGGTTGATGGAATTTGGTCGTCGTGGAAGTCGAGAGGTCAACAACTGCGTTGCGCTGACTTTCAGTTGATCGTGACGACTGTTGCGAATGGACCAAGCTTCCGGCTAATCGATACGGCCGCGGATGATCTCGTCGCCGAACGAAGACAGGCCAAAGAAGAGTTGGACGCGGTTGCTGAAGCCGGCACCGCGAGCGAGAGCGTTGACGCAGAGATAGTCGCGGACAAACACTCAAAAACTTACTACCCGGCCGGATGCGAACCGGCGAAAGAGATCGCCGACGCGAACAAGGTAACGTTCAAGACTACGGCGGAAGCAGAGAAAGCCGGATTCAAAGCAGCTAAGAACTGTCACTGACAAACAACAGGAGGACACAGCCATGTGGAAGGAATTCAAAGAGTTCATCGCTCGTGGAAACGTGATCGACCTGGCAGTTGCAGTAATAATCGGTGCGGCCTTTGGAAAGATCGTTACGTCGCTGGTGGAGGGCGTTCTCATGCCACCAATCGGCATGGCTCTTGGCAAAGCAGATTTTTCCAATCTCTTCATCGATCTTTCCGGACAGCGCCCGGCGTCGCTCGCTGATGCTCAGTTGCGTGGTCTGCCGGTTATCGCTTACGGAATGCTCATCAACGACATCGTGAACTTTCTGATCATCGCGTTTGTGGTGTTCCTGGTTGTTAAAGCTGTGAATCGCCTGCGTGCGGCGCCGCCGCCACCGCCGAACACGAAAGATTGTCCTCACTGCCTGACCGCAATTCCGCTGGCGGCAACGCGCTGCGCCGCATGCTGCGCGGAAGTACCAGCGGCGTGAGATCGGTTTCACACAAAGGCGCAAAGGTTACGCAAAGGCGCAGAGAGATCATTATTACTTTGCGTCTTTGCGTAACCTTTGCGCCTTTGTGTGAGAGGTTCTTCTGCTAGAATCCTTCCCATGCGTGAGTGTCCCCGTTGCGAAGTTTGCTACGACGACAACGTTGAGATCTGTCCGGAGGATCAGGCAAACACGAAGAACACCCTTCCCGGTCCGCGGCTGCTTGCCTCGCGATACCTGCTCGAAAAACGTCTCGGACGCGGCGCCATGGGCCAGGTCTATCTCGCGCGCGATCAAAACCTGCTCACGCGACAAGTCGCTGTAAAAACCGTTCGCCCTGACATTCTCAACGACGAAGATCTACAGGAAGGCGAAGCAATCGCTCGCTTCGAACGCGAAGCACGCTCAGCCGCATCGATCCGTCACCCAAACGTCGTCGACGTCAACGACTTCGGCAAAAGCGCGGAAGGCGTGTTCTTCCTGGTTATGGAATACGTGCAAGGTGAAACTCTCTATCACCTGCTGCGTCGCGAAGGCACCGTCAATCCGCAACGCGCAGCGACGATCATGCAGCAGGTGGTGGCGGGCGTCGAAGCAGCTCATGACGCCGGCATACTTCACCGCGACCTGAAGCCTGCAAACATCTTTCTGATGCAGCAGAAGCGGAGGACCGGCGGTGAGGATGGCTTCGTAAAGGTCGGTGACTTCGGTCTTGCAAAGATCGTCGACGCCGATCGTGCTGACGTCACTTCCGCCAGTGGCCCGGCATCGAGAGGAATCATCGGCACACCTGAATACATGGCGCCCGAGCAGATGCAGCCCGGCGAACCACTCGACGCACGCGCCGATATTTACGCGCTCGGCACGATCGCGTATCACATGCTCGGTGGGCGCCCGCCATTCACCGGCAACATCACGCAACTGATCGCGCAAAAGTTAACGCAAGCGCCGCCTGCGTTGTCGAGTCTTCGTTCCGACATCAGCCCGGGACTCGAAGCTTCGATCATGAAAGCACTCGCGAAAGAACCAAACGATCGTCCCGCAACTGCGACTGAATGGTTCGAAAGTTTTTCAAACGCAGTCTCATCGAGTTCAGACACGGCAAAACGTGGAGACTCACGTCTCGTGGTCATGGCGCCGTCAGGCGCAGAGGTCTACGTTGATGACGAGCGCTACGGCAGCGTCGGCCGTTCGGGTCGCGTGATCCTGACTTCGATTGCGCCGGGCCAACACGTGTTGCGCGTGTCGAGATCGGGTGAACCCGACGACGAACGCGTGATTGAGATTCGCAGTGACATTGCCGAACAGATCATCGAAGCACAACTCAAGATTGGAGTTTCGAGCAATCAACTGAGTCCATCTCGTGGCGGCAGTCTCGATAGCAAACACGGCGTACCCTCGACCACCTTAGTCGTGGTGATGTGCACGAAATGTCATTCGCGTTTTGCCGAGGGAGTGAAGTTTTGCGGTCGCTGCGGCAACACGACGTTCGAACCCGTCTCGGGCGAACTGCACGCACCACCGCCGGCTACTGTTACTTGCGCGCGATGCCGGCAAAGTTATGTTGCGGGAACAAAGTTTTGCGGCCGCTGCGGCATTCCCATCGGAACTGCTTCGCTCGACTGGCGTCCACCCAGGCCTGTTGAAGTCTTCTGTCGCGGCTGCAACAGCAGTTATCCTGCCGACACCAAATTCTGCGGGCGCTGCGGAAAGCCGATTAGAGCTTGAGGTAGTTTGAACTTTTCCTATAATCTGTGCGGCTACAAATGAAGCGCTGCCCCACTTGCGACCGCACTTACACCGATCCCTCCCTGAATTTTTGTTTGGAGGACGGCACTCCGCTGGCGCCCGATGCGCCCGCCTACGATCCGAATGCGACCATCAGGTACCCGTCAGCAAGAGACACGGCGGAACCGCCGCCGACGGAGATCTATCATCCGGAACCTGCGGTAACCACGCCCACACCGAGACGAACGACCCCGGTACCAACGCCACCACCGCCGGCTCCAGCTCCGCCGCCGCAGTGGACGCCAGGACCAACGGCAGCGCCGCCGCCACGAAAGAAATCAAACGCGATCTGGTGGATAGTCGGTGGACTCACGGCTCTTATCGTTGTTGGCGCCGGTCTCGTCGTGCTGGTCATCGCGTTGGCCAGTCTGTCGACTAACACGAACAACTCGAATGCGAACGGTCGCAACGACAATCGCAACGCGAACGTCACGACGAACACAAACACCAACAACTCAAACGGAACCGCAAACACTAACGCGACCGTGCCAACGTCGTTCACTGATAACTTCAGCGAACAAAAATGGAACACCGGGGAATCACCGTTCGGCAAGATCTGGTACTCGAACGGCGAATATCATATGAGTTCGTTCGCGGAAAAGTTCGTTGTGATGTATGCGCCTTCAAACGACTACAGCACCGAGAACGCGACGGTGAAAGTCACCGCGCGAAGCGTTGACGGCGACGCGCCTTCGACGGGATTCGGGTTGATGGTCCATTGCCTGCAAACGCGCGACAAGAAACTTGAAGACTACGCATTGCTGATTTTTCCGTCAGACGAGCCTGCGTATGAAATCATCATGCACAAAGCCGGCGTTCAGTCAGCGCTTGTGCAAAAGACGACCTCGAGCGCCATTCGTTCCGGGAGCAGTCCCAATCAGTTGGAGGTAAGAATTCGGGGGGCTGAGTTGTCGTTTTATGCGAACGGGCAGTTGTTGACGAAAATAACTGACACCGCAAATTTCCGGCGTGGCCGCGCCGGCTTTTACACCAGCGATGCCTACGAAGTGGCCTTCGACGATCTGACGATCGCTCGCCAACCCTGATGCAAGTCAATCTGAAAGTCACATCCGGCCCATACAAAGGTCGTATCTTTTCTTTTACTCAACACGACAGTTTTCTGATCGGGCGCAGTCCTGATGCTCATCTTTGTTTGCCCGAGGATCGATATTTCTCGCGTAATCATTGTTTGCTCGAGATGAATCCGCCGCACTCCTACCTGCGCGATCTCGGTTCAACTAACGGAACGTTTCTCAATGGCCAGCGCGTCAAGGATGCCTCGCTGAATAACGGCGATCGAATTCAGTGTGGTGAGACGATTCTGGTTGTTGAAGTGACGACTACTGCCCCGGTTGATCTTTCCGAAACCACACAGGACGCCGGCATACCCAGGCGCCCGGTGCTCGTGATGGTTGAATGTCTCAACTGCGGCCGGCGAGAACAGGCGCAGGCCTCAGCACCCGACGAGCATCTGACGTTTCTGTGCGAAGACTGTCGCATCGAGCTGAAGCGTTCGCCGCAAGCGATTCCCGGTTACGATACTGTGAAGCTGTTGGGCCGTGGCGGCATGGGTTGCGTGATGCTGGGACGCGAACAACGCACCGGTCGCGCGGTCGCAATAAAAACTCTCTTGCCGGAATTCGCCGTCAGCGACAAAGCGATGCGCCGTTTCATGCGCGAGATCGACGTCGCTGCTGCACTCAAGCACCGGAACATCGTGGAGTTTATCGATCGCGGCACACACAACGGCGTGGTCTATCTCGTCACTGAATTTGTCGAGGGGTCAGACGCATCCAAACTCGCGGAGAATCACGGTGGGCGTCTCTCGTACGAAGACGGCATCTCGATCATCGCTCAGGCGCTCGACGCTCTCTCGTTCGCACATGCGCAGGGCTACATCCATCGCGACTTCAAGGACCAGAACATCCTGGTTTCGGGTAGTTCACCAAACCTCATCGCGAAGTTGACTGACTTCGGTCTGGCCAAGAGTTTTACTCAATCGGGCTTGAGCGGCGTGACGATGGCGGGTGAGATGGCGGGAACCCTCGCCTACATGCCGCCCGAACAGTTGCGCAATTTTCGCGACGTCAAACCACAGTCAGACATCTATGCGGTCGGTATGACGGCATACAGTTTGTTGACCGGCTGTCTGGCTCTCGATCTCAGTAAAAACAGCAGTGTTAACGACACTATTCGCGCCATTTTCGAGCAACCGGCGGTGCCGCTGAGCCAGCGTGCGCCTCACATCCCGCGCCCTGTCTGCGAAATCATCGATCGCGCGCTTGCAAAGGATCCTGCACACCGCTGGCAAAGCGCCGGAGCCATGCGCAACGCCCTCGTGCACTCAATATAATCTGTGAAATTCTGTGTAATCCGTGGCATAATCCCGCGTTGAAGGTGAGGGTCCTATGAGGTCTATCTGGAAAGGTCATATCCGTTTTTTGCTGGTCGCCATTCCCGTTCGCATCTACAACGCGATTGAAACTGGCGAGAAAATTCAGTTCAACCAACTGCACCGCGACGACTTTGGTCCAATCGGCTACGACAAGCGCTGCAAGAAGTGCAACGAGGTCGTAACCAACGATCAGATCACGAAGGGGTATCAGTATGAGCCCGACCGGTACGCGATCGTCGAACCCGACGACATCGCGAAGATCAAGATCAAGACGACCAGGGCTGTTGACATCATCGGCTTCGTCGATCGCGAAGAGATCCCGAGCACGTTCTACGATGCCCCTTACTACGCGGGACCGGATGGCGCAGTTTCGGAGAAGCCTTACGCCCTCTTGCGCGAAGTGATGAAGCAGACTGGCAAGGTTGGCATCGGCAAAGTGGTGTTGCGCGATCGTGAAGATCTGGTAGCAGTGTTTCCGCATGACGATGGTTTGGTGTTGCAGAAGCTTCATTACCCGCACGAGTTGCGCAAGATAGAAGACGTGCCCGACCTCGAAAGTGTCGGGAAGCTCGATGCGCAAAAGTTGAATAAGAACGAAATGAAACTGGCGACGACGCTCGTTCAGGAGATGACTACAAGCCTTTCCGAGATCGACACGGAAGACAACTATCACACCGCGCTGCGCACATTGATTGATTCGAAGATCAAAGGTCGCCAGGTGACGGAATTTGAAGAAGTTGAAGAAGTACCACGACTTGATATCATGAGCGCGCTGAAGAAGAGTTTGCAGGCGTCAAGTCGCAAACCGATGGTGAAGGCGCCGGCGACTGCCGACAAGAAGAAGCCGCAAATCACACTTGTGAAACCGCGTGCGGCAAAGAAGCGAAAAGTTGGTTAGGCCATTATTCAGGTGCTAATGAAAGATCAAAGCACTAAGGTAATCTCATTTCCCTCACCTGTCCCATCGAAGGCAGATTACCAACGTGTCAAATCCTCCTACTCCGTTAAAGAGATCAAACAACTGTTTGGTCTGAGCGAAAAGACCATTCGCCGTTGGACTGAACAAGGCATCATCGAGGCCGCAGCCTCTTCCAAAGCGCCGGATTACGTTTATGACTTCAATGCGTTGACACAGTTTCGACGCGTGCGCGAGCTTCGCGCACAGGGTCACAGCATCCGGAAGATCGAAGCCGAGTTGCAGGGACAGTTAAATCTGTTTCGCGTGGAAACGCCGCGTCTCGCGCGACTGCTCACGCCGTTCGAAGAAGCGTTGCTTTTACACGAACAGGGAGATCCCAAAGCTGCTGAGCACTATCTCGAAGCCATCGGCGAAGGCGATAACGTAGCCGAAGCTTATTGCAACCTCGGCATCATCAATCTCGAGCGCGGGCAGATCTCAAACGCCCTCGACAATTTTACTCTTTCACTCAAAAACGATCCGCGGCACGTGGAGGCTCATTACAATCTCGCGAATCTTTATTACGACGCGGGAGATGTACAGTTGGCGAAGCTTCATTACGAAGCGGCGGCACAAATCGAGCCGGGGTTCTCACTTGTTTATTTCAACCTGTCGCTCGTGTATCACAAGCTCGGCGACCTGAGTGCCGCGTCGACAACGCTGGAAAAGTACCTGCAGTTGGAACCTGAGGATGAAGACCTCGAGGTGTTGAATCGGCTTCTGAAAGCAATGAAGGATCCGCGTTGACGTGCTGGCGGTGGGCAGGAGGGCTGCCCACCTGGTCTGGTATTGGATCGCAAGAAAGGATGAACGATCCGAATACCGGGTATCTTAAGGAAAACGCGAATTGCGCGGGGGTTCCAGATTGCCTATAATTTGCGTTCCCACTGCTTATCCTGCTTTCAGTGGTTAGCTAAACAAACTCTGCCTTAATCGAGGAGGTTCGCCTGTGGCAAGTCCCAAGTGCCGTGTGCTTTGTGTGGACGATCATCGCGATACATCTGACATGTTGCAGATGCTGCTGTCTGAAGAAAACTATGGAGTTCACACAGCGGCCACGATGAAAGAGGCCTGTGACATGGCAAGCAGCCACCATTATGATCTCTACGTGCTGGACAAACGCTTGCCCGACGGCACGGGAGTGGAGTTATGTGGGACGTTGGCGAAGCTGACGCCGGACGTGCCGTGCATCTTCTACACTGGCGACGCGTACGAGATTCACCGTACCGAAGCTTTCGCCGCCGGCGCTGCGGCGTATGTGGCGAAGCCCGATATCGAAGGTTTGATCACCGCCGTCCATCAACTCCTGGCAAATAGTGAGTGCGCAACCGCGTAGCACGCTGCCCTTGCTTGACACTCAAAACACCGCACGTATAATTTTCCGCGCGTCACATAAGGGCCGATAGCTCAGTTGGTAGAGCAGCTGACTCTTAATCAGCGGGTCGCAGGTTCGAGCCCTGCTCGGCTCACCAGAATTATCAATGACTTGCGGCAGACTCAAGGGTCTGCCGTTTTTCATTGTGACCAACTTATGACCATGTACCGCATGGCTGTCACAATCGAGGCGTGACCCATCAACTCTTTAATCTTCACCACATCAACGCCGGCATCCGCTGAACACAATCCGCAGAAAATCGCTGTGTTCATTAAGTACTTCTATAACTGAGATACGTTTGATACAAGCTGAGCGCCATTAGATACCCAATGATAGCGAGCGAGGCAGCGAGTAGCGCAGTGTTGCGCAGAGGGTGCTGAATCAGAATCGTGAGATTAACAACTGCGAGCACCAACACTAAAGAAAACGTTAACTTCTTAAGTCGGATTGTTCGAGTCGGATAGATGAAATCGATCGGGATGAAGTGAAGAGAACAAAACACTGCGATTATGACGACGTTCCACATCGGGTCCAGGTCCAGGACGAAAATATAAAACACAACGAAGTTCCACATCGCAGGGAAGCCTCTGAAACGGAAATCATCGGTAATTGCCTTCAGGTTTGTGTAGTGGTAACACGACACCAGCAGCATCGCTCCACAGCAAATGAGACGAATCGACGAAGGCACCAGGCCCGCGGCGTACACTAATAGAGTCGGCACGATTACGTCGTTGGTAAAGTCGATTACATAATCAAGCATTCTCCCGTCGACATCGGGCAACACCTCTTTCACCCGAATCATCCTGGCCAAAGTCCCATCAACAGTGTCGACCAGTACGGCGACGAAGAGCCACAACAGTGCTCCGCGCCAGTTGCGATTGACGACTGCCACCAAAGCCAGTAATCCCATAACCACTCCGCTGGCAGTGAAAATATGTACTCCCCAAGCGAGCAGTTTTCGACCCTCGCTGAACGTCGGGTCAGAGTCAGTCGGGTGAGTTTTCATCTCTGTTGGGCATTTCGCAAACTCGTGGACAAACGTACATGAATTGGGACTCGCGTTTGGCAGGGCGACTTTGGCACGATGCTTGTCCCGCGTGATAAGGTTAGGGCATGAAACCCTCGCCACGGTATGTTGCTCTCGGCCTCGCCATTCTCATCTGGCTCGTGGCTGGATGGCCGTTTGCCCGGCGCTATCATCCAATCGCAGAAGGAGCTTTCGAGTTTGCCTTCTTTCTGGGCATGATTATAACGCCAATCTTTTTGGAATGGCTCGACAGACGTAGTAGTAAGCATTGAATCTCTAAATCGAAAAAACCAATACAGATCTCAAATCAAAAGTCATTAAAGAGTTTTCAGCCCACGCTGACTGACTCGTGCGGGCGCTCGTTGGGTCGGCCATCGATTCTCGTGCTCCTGTTTTCTTACGTGCTACTGAACGCGGCCGGGCTCAACTCGCCAGCCCTTCTGCTTTGATTGATCGCGCGCCTGTCTTAGTATGCAGTCGCAGTCGCCGCATTCAACCCCCTTCCGGAGGCGCCGATGGCTTCGAGAAACGTCCGCGAAGAAAAGCAGGATCTGTTCAGGTTCTTTCAAGTAGACCCAAAGGCGTGGCCGCAGGAGCCGCAGATTGACAAGATCGTCACCGAGATAATCAACCCACATGATCGTGAGGGCTTTCCAGGTGTAGCGGTGGCCGTCCGGGTGAACCAGCAGCTCGTTCACGTTAACTGTTACGGATATGCGAATCTAGAGACGGGTGCAAAAATAACACCCGATACGGTGTTCGATCTGGGATCGTTGTCCAAGCAATTTACGGCCCTCGCAGTTCTCAACCTTGTTCTCAACAAGCAAATCGATCTAAACGATCATCTCTCCAAGTACTTCAAACGTCTTCCCCGTTACGCCGACTCCATAACGATTGAGGATCTGCTCCACCACACTTCCGCGTTGCCCTCTTACACCGACATCTACGTAGCCTCGAGACGGGCCAATGAAGATTGGTATGACCGAGCTCTGGCGAAGCCGGATCACTGGTATCCACAAATGGATGTCAAAAGAAAGAGGGAGCTCACAAACAAAGACGTGATGCAATGGATTTCGACACAGAAGCTCTTACCTCGCGCTCCCGACACTGAATATGAGTATTCGAATTCAGGCTATGTCGTACTCGCAGAGTTGGTCGCGAAAGTGACAGGCCAGCGCCTTAGTGAGCACCTTGGTGAAATGTTATTCAAAGACATGGAGATGAAAGACACCTATGTGTTTGATGAAGCCTCTCGTTTCCCTGCCGGAGCGCGGCAAATAGTAAATCATGCAAAGTGCTACAACCGCATGAACGGCCGCTTCGTACCCGTGGGCTACACTCCACTGAACTTCATCACGGGCGACGGCAATGTCCACTCGACAATCAAAGACATGCTACGTTGGGAGTTGAGCCTGAGCCTGCTGGACCTAATCGGGTTGTGCTTTCCCGCAGAGGCCAAAAAACACGGCGAAGGTTTTAACTTTCGGGAAATTCTCTGGTCGCCGGTCCTAATTAAAAAAGGCAAGCATGTGAACTATGGCGCCGGCTGGAATTTACGTCGAGACAAGTACAAAAAGACAGTCGAGGGTAAGAATGGACCAGTTACTACAACCTATGAAACTCGTGCTGAATATCATCGCGGCGAATGGTTAGGCTGGCGCAATTATTTCGCCCGCGGCTCAAGATGGCCTGTGCCCAAGCCAGGTAAGAGTGTCGACCCAAAGAAGCTGGAGAGCCTGGGTATTGTCGTTTTGAGTAATGCTGACTTTGGAGACAAGCAGTTTACTACCTGCCGCATTGCCCAGGCGATATCCCGGCTGTATTGGGGCAGATGGAAAAAAGACAACATCATGAATAATCTGAACTGCGGGTAATGGACCAGCCGTCCACTACCGACTTGATCGCAGGGCGACTCAAGCGCTCACCACGCCAGGCATAAGTGCGTAACCCATCGATCGCTGTCCAGGTTGTGTGGCAACGCGTTCGCACATTGTCCTCACCCGTGTCACCCCAACTACCGTCTCCGTTTTGCTCCGCCAGCAAGTATTTGGTCCCGCGCTTTATTAGAGGATGATTGACTCCCAAACCCAGGGCTTTCAGGGAGTCAAGTAACTCGCCCAATATTTCCGGATCGTTTCGCGTACAGGCGCTCGCCACATTAGCTTTCAAGAAAGCAAACTCGCGGGGTAGCCAGCGGCGCGCCAGCCGGTAAGCGCCGTAGTCGTTCAACGTGTAAACAACGTGTGTTACTGCATAGATGGAGTCACGAAGAATCTCTTCACCGTCTTCATCAGTAGGGTATGGTCGCATGACGGGCATCCACTTCAACACGTCTGCGTAGCTGGCTCCGAAAACCACTCCACATCGTTCAGCCACGTATGTATTGGCCAGCGCTTCCATCCATACTTTATAACGACTACGAATTCGCAAGCGGCGCTTGCACTGCTTACATGCCTTGCGTCCGCGCGGATTTTGGAACGTGCAATCGCAGGGATAAGGCAGATCATCAGGTGGAGGCTCCTGGCCGGGATCAAAACCGAGTAGATCAAAGGCTGAAAAGTTGCGGGCCGTGAGTCTCATAGATGTGGCACCCGCCGCGTCGTGCAAGCCGATGCGACGTTTCGCGTAATGGACGAGCACAAACTCGTGCAGCAGATCTGAACTCGCATCAGCGGGCATGAACGGATGCATATCCGACCAATGCCGTAAGAGTTTTTGGACGCGCTCGCGTCCCAGCAAACGCAGCTTCGCATCGCGGGAAGTAGCAGCCAGAAGCGCGAAGCAGCAGATCAGAAAGCTGCCGTAGTTGCCAAAGCACTTTTGCGTAGTGCCGAAGCGATAAATAAAATCGAGGCCGCGTACGATCGCGCTGTTACGCGCTCTTAGTTCGTCATTAGCAGTGGCCATCAACTAAACGCAGTTTGAAATGAATTATTGACAACCCCAAAGCAAACTTATATACACTGCGCAGGTCCAAGCTGGTCGGCCCAGCGCAGAAGAGTGCGAGACCAGTGAACTCTTAACAGAAAGGAAACGGACATGGCAGGATCACTCAAAGGCGGCGAACCCACGACCAAGAAGAAATCGAAAAAGAAAGCCGCTCCGAAAAAAGCAGCCAAGAAGACTGCCGCTAAAAAGAGGTAGCTTCGACAATTGAAGCTAAAGCATTCCCCTATTCAAGACCGCGAACGTGTCAGTTTCATTGTTCATGTTCGCGGTCTTCAATTTTCTCACTCCGACAGACCAATCTTCTTGAGGATCTCACCGGCACGAGCGTCTTTGCGCAATTCGGTGAGACGTGGATCCATCTTCAGTTCCGCGACCGACATGATATGGTTCTCAGCAGCGTTCTGAAGGATCGCAACCGCCTGCTCTTTTTCACCAAGCAGTAAATAAAGGTAAGCTGCCTCTTTTGGGAGAAACGCACTGCCCGGCTGCTGCAACTCACTCAAGATCTTCAGCGCCTCGTTTTTCTTTCCGTTCAGTACATAAGCCTGGCTCAACCCGTAAGCAACTTCTGCATCATGCGGAGCGGCGGCGTGTGCTCGTTCGAGTTCGGCAGTTGCTTCCGCGTATTTTTGTTGTAGTTGATAGATCTGAGCCATGTAAGTAGACATCACCCAAAAGGTCGGCTCGATTTCAAGAGTCTTCCGGCACTGTTGTAACGCTCGATCATAATCTCGAGTATAGATCAGGGCGACGGCAAGATCTTTATTGATTCCAAGCGAAAGGGGATCCAGTTGTTGCGCTGTCCTGAGCTCCCGGAGTGCCTGATCCATTCGGCCCTGAAGGATCAACTGCGCTCCATACCAGTGGTGTGCGGTAGCATAGTTTTGGTTCAACTCGATTGCGCGGCGATATTCATTCTCCGCCCCCTGCCAGTCCCAATCCGTAGCAGTTTTGACCGAGGCTAATGACGTGTGTGCCTCCGCAAGACTCTCGTCGTATTTCAGCGCCAGGGTTACAGCGCCTTTAGCCAGAGCGTATCCTTCCTGCGACTGGAGAAAGCCGTAGTCACTTCGCAGAGTGTAGCAATCCGCCAGGCCGGTATACGCCAACGAATAGTTCGGATCCCTGTCTATCGCTTCCTGGAAAAAACCAATCGCTCTTTTGAACCCTTCATCGGTCCGCTTGTTCCAGTAATAACGTCCCTTCAAATACGCCTGGTATGCGTCACCGTTATTAGTGTAAGTTTTCGTCAGCTGCGTTTGATCGGCTCCTGTCAGTTTCAGCCGCAATTTTTCAGAAATATTCCTGGCGATCTCTTTTTGAACGCTCAGGATGTCCGCAGTTTTTCGCTCATATGTGTCGCCCCAGATCGAGCGGTTTCCTTGTACATCCATCAGCTCAACAGCGATTCTTAAATCGTCGCCATCCTGTTTGACCCGTCCAATCACTACTGAACGCACATTCAACTCGCGTCCGATCGCCTGAACGTCGAGGTCCTTGCCTTTGTAGCGAAAGACCGAGCTACGCGCGATTACTTTCAAGTTAGTCAACTGGGAGAGGTTGTTGATGATGCTTTCGGTCATGCCGTCGCTGATGTACTCGCGATCCGAGTTAGCCATGAGTTGCGGATCGCCGGAAGCGTAGGTGAACGGCAGGATCGCTAAAGACTCCGAGCGTGGTATTGAAAACCAGGCGCTGATCGCAATCACGGCAACGACGAGTGTGACGGCACACGCTACGAGCGCCCGCTTATTGATCGTCGACTTGCTAGAACTATTGTTGACTACATTTCCGCGCGGCGTGAATTCGAGGGTTTCCGCTTGAGTGTTGTTACCAGCGTCCGGCGACGACAGTCGTTTCAGGTCCGTGAGGAAATGTTCGGCGTTTTGATATCGCGTTGTTTTGTCTTTCCGAAGCATTTTGTCCAGGAGAGTTTCCAACGCTGGTGAAACTTGAGTTTTGTATTGCTCGGTTGGAGTGGGTTCACCAAGCAATATGCGCGACATTGTGACAGCGGCGCTCTTATCTTTGAAAGGGTGCTTTCCGGCCAGCATCTCGTACAAGACGATTCCGAGACTGAAAATGTCACTAGACGGAGCGAGCGGCTCACCTTGAACCTGCTCCGGCGACATATAGGGCATCGTCCCGATCACATGACCGGGCTTACTCAAGAGCATTGCTGTGGGCGCCTCATCATCTATTGAGTCGCTGGAGAGCATTTTCTTAGCGAGACCAAAGTCGAGGACCTTCAACTGCCCGCGCTGCGTGAGCATCATGTTTTGCGGTTTGATGTCGCGGTGAACAATGCCACGCGCGTGGGCCTCGGCCAAGCCTTCGGCGGCCTGCTCCGCTACAGTCAATGCAGTGCTGACGCTGAGCGGCTCGCGTTCCATGCGCTCCGCGAGCGTTTCACCTTCGATGTATTGCATCACGATGAAAGTGAACGAGTCTGCTTCGTTAACATCGTAGATGGCGCAGATGTTAGGGTGGTCCAGCTTAGCGGCAGATTGGGCTTCTCTTACTAATCGGTGCTTGAGGTTTTCGTTTGTGAGCGAGTCAGCGCGAATTAGTTTGATCGCGACCTTACGATCGAGCTTCAAATCATGCGCCAGGTAGACTTCACCCATGCCTCCTGCACCTAACTTTTTGATTATGCGATAGTGCGCTATGGCCTCAGGAATCATTGATCAGCCGAACGAAAACGAAGTGGGTTAATGCGGTGCTTGCTGCGACTATTTGACTCGCTCCACTACACTATATGCATAGTCTTTACTTCGGTCCACCTGTAGGCATAAATTTTCAGCATCCAGAAGAAAAGTCGAGGGGGAGAAGACACGATGACTACACGCGAGAATAGTTTCACTTTACCTGGTACAGAGATGAAATTGAACCGGATGGGCTACGGCGCTATGCAACTTGCCGGGCCAGGTGTGTGGGGTCCACCACGTAACGTCGATACCGCGATCGCCGTTTTGCGCGAGGCGGTCGAGTTCGGCGTGAACCACATCGATACCAGCGACTTCTACGGCCCGCATGTGACTAATCAGATCATAAAGCAGGCGCTTCATCCCTATCCGAATGATCTGGTAATCGTTACGAAAGTCGGCGCCCGCCGCGGTGCAGACAAGTCGTGGATTCCCGCTCTTTCCCGACAGGAACTGATCGATGCAGTCCAGGACAACCTGAGAAATCTCGGCGTCGACATTCTTCAGGTTGTGAATCTACGCGTTGGAGGACCGATGGGACCTTCAGAGGGATCGATCGAGGAACCACTCAGCGTACTGAATGAACTGAAGCATCAAGGACTCATTGGCCATATCGGTCTGAGCAACGTCACTCCCGGGCAGTTGGTCGAGGCCCAGACCATTACTGAGATTGTCTGCATCCAAAATCTCTATAACCTGGCTCACCGAGACGACGATGCCTTCATTGACGATCTCGCCGCACAAGGCATCGCTTATGTTCCCTTTTTTCCACTGGGAGGCTTCAGCCCACTACAGGCATCGGCGCTGCATGAAGCAGCAGCTTTACTGGAAGCCACGCCGATGCAGGTTGCGCTTGCGTGGCTCCTCCAGCGTTCACGCAACATTCTGCTGATTCCCGGAACATCTTCTCTCGAACATCTTCGCGAAAATCTTGAGGCGCCGACGATTCAGATTCCCACTGAAGTGCTTTACAAGCTCGATTCAATCGGTGGAAGGGGCTCCGTACAATCAACCACCACCTGACTGCAGATAAGTTCCTTCACAACTGTCAACTGAGGGCGACGGCAGTCAAGGTGTTCTTCGGCTGTGCTTTGACATCGTAAACGCACGCAATCACCACGGTCCACAACTCGTTTTAGTCAACTGCGGGCGACAAGCCGTTGCTCGTGTTTACTAAAGACCTGGTATATAGCCAAGTTTGTTACTCAACCTCAAGCGGCACGATCCTTGTTACGTGACTGAACGGCAAGCTCTATGCAATAGCGGCGGCCGCTGAGCTCTTACTAACTTCTCAAAACATGCTCGTCGGCCGAATGTTCTCTACCCGACACTTTAACTAAACCCAACACCGTGGCACGCACTACGAAAGGAACTAAACTAATGTTAAAGCAGTCGTTCCCCGCCGTCGTTTATCCAGCCAACTGCCTCAATTCAGCATTTCGACTCGGCCTAAGCTGTTTAATATTCTTCGCGCTCTTCAGTACGTCGTTCGCTCAGACGGCGAACACTACGTCAAAACCGCAGTTGGTACCAAATGCGAGGCGATATAAAGAGAGTGGCCTCAAGTCCGCTACCGGCCGCTCCGGTTCTGCGTCTGTCACTGGTCGCGCTCTACTGGGCACGAATGGCGCCACGACCATCGAGCTGAGCACGGGCCAGTTGGATAGCGTTGAGCCTAAGCCGGGAATCATTAACAAGTCGCAAGTCAAGCCGCTCGACGAGAACGGCGAGGCTCTCTACGCGCGCAACTACCCAAACTCCGGCAGCGGCTACTTCACGACCACCGTGAACGACTTGCATCGCGGCCAACAGGTCCAACTGCAAGCGACCATCAATGGTATCGATGCTAATCGAACGAACGTCGTCACTGTAGTGGAGACCGTGAAGCTACGACCGGATCTGTCGCCTATGAATCTTTCGGTTCCGGCCAGAGGTGTACCGGGTAATCCCGTAAACATTTCTGTTGTGCTTAGAGAGCTAAGAGGCGATTCCGGCGCGACAACGAATCTGATCCTCTACGCGGACGGAACGGCCGTCGATCGCGCCAACGGCGTTTGGGTTGATGCGGGGGGAACGGTCTCCTGTGTCTTTACCCACACGTTCAATTCAGCGGGAACGAAGCAGCTCGAAGTGAAAGCGGAGCAGACGGCACCTGGCGATTACGACATTTCTAATAACGCTGTGAAGGGAACAGTGATCATTGGACCAATCACCGCTGCCGAGCTGAGTTACAACGTTCAGATCGTCGATGGGGATGACGACTACCGTGCGCATATCTACGAGAAACGCTACTTCAACGGAGTGCTACAGACTGAGCATGAAGAAGACTTCAGTGCAAAAGGCTGGCAGCAGCAAGTAAATTTCTTTGGGTGGACCGCACGCATGATCTCTTTTCCCCTCAGCATTTCGCACCTGGAGACAAATGATGGACGAATGGTCTTCTCCGACTCGTATACAAACCTGAGTCCTACTTCAGTGATAGATGCCTCCGATGGTGTCACACGCTTCATCGCCTATAACGTGTTTCGGTACGAATCGTCGACCGGTCACTACTTCAACCTGTCAACAACTGCAACCATCAATTTGGCGACGGAAGCACGAACGGAGATGACCTCCTTTAGCTCGAATCGCCAGGCGGGCGATGTCACTTATCACTCAGCCGGCTATGAGCGCTTCTGGGATGACAACAGCGGCGAGGAATTCTTCTATACGTGGAACACGACGGACGTCGTACGTGCGGGCACGCGCATACCTTTTGGCACGCATTACGGCATTAACATTTTGCTGACGACAGGCGATGGCGCCGTTTACACTGCGTCTCCTGACGTAGCATTGAACCCATTCGACAACTCCGGGCAGCAACCATACGAGTGCTTCGATTGGAATTTCGATGAGTTTAGCGGCACCAGTTGCATTCAGAATGAGAGGGTCTGGATTGGTAAGCACGGGTTCGCGTTTAAAGATGCGCCATGGGTTCCGCAGGTAGTTATCCAATGATCACGGCGTAACGCTCGCCTTCATCGGCGCACGGCGAACACGCCGCAAGTCATCTATCTCTGCCGGCGTCCTCGCTATTCATGTTGCAAGTCCCGGATTCGGTCTGTGTATAGCTGCTGGTGACGTTTCTGCGCGTCCGTCCATGACTGAGGGAATTCAAATCTCCCCAGGATGACTTCTTCAATGACGGCGCGAACCTGACGGGCGCATGTATTCGGCCCCACCCTGCCAACTCCAGTGCCGAGGCCGGGAAAGGCCACGCTTTCCACGAAACTCATCACCGGCTCTCCCTTCAGCCTCCCGCCCGCGAATGTGCCATGCTTTATCAAGAGGAGGGCAGCACGCGCCGCCAGATACGCGTTGATGGTGTTGCTAAGAATCATGGGAACGCGCATGGTCGGGGCGGCGATTAGATAGGGGATTTGGAGGTTGTCCGTTTCGACTATCTCCGCCGCGCCCACCAATAATTCTCCGTGATGCTTGCTAACGATGAGCTTCTGAAGCCGCTCCTGAACATGCCAGCCGAAGTGCTGGCTGTACAGCATGTCAACGCCGCCATCCATGAAGCCGAAGCTGTTCGCCGGACTCACCACGGCATCGCATGAAAGTTGCAGAATGGAGCCACGATGAACATCTACGAAATCGAATTCGCCGCAGAAACGTTCCCACGCATCAGCAAGCTCAGGCTCAACTGCGGACAGAATTATCTTCATCATCAAACTCTAAGTGGGGTCAGATTTGAGTCAACCTGAATAGGCCAATTCGATCGAATCTTTACTGCTTGTCATCTTCCGCACTCTATCAGGCATCACGTTTTAGCCGCTTCGCTGCCTCCGCCGTGCTGATGATCTTCACGAGAAAAGTATATCACTCATTGAAACTATCTTATCGAGACGATAAATTCCCGGTTTTTCTGCGCATCCTTGTCCGCCTGCGTTTGATTAACGCCGCTGGATACGCAGAAAACCGTAGGACTTTTTGAACTTAACCGGCTTGTCTAGTTTCCTTTAACAGTTGGTCGCAGCGCGTGCTTCGAAACGAACTGCGCGACTTGCCTTCCCATACGAGCACCCACCTCATCAGAATTTCGGAAGTGAATACCCGAATAAACTCGAGCGTCGATCACTTCGTCAACAGCTTCACTAAAACTGGTCCAGTTTCGAGTGATACCGGTCTGAGTAACGCTGATCGGCGCTCCCGGAGTATCACCAAATTCGAGCGTAAGGATCTTTGCCATCGCACTGCTGTTCGTCGAATGGCCCGATGGATACTCCGGATGTGGCGGAGTTGCGATGAACGGTTTCCAGGCGGCGTCACCGGCGGTCTGGTCGTTGCCATCAGCGTTGCCGTTGGTAATTGCCGACTGCGGCCTCCAGAAATTGTATTCATATTTCGCGTCCCAGCACGCCACGCTGGCGTCGGATGATGCGACGTAGAACAACGCGAACAAACGCGCCTGCGAAGAAAGATCCATGGTCCGGCTCTGCACAACCTGCACTAGTACGCTGTTCCAAATCGCTGTCGGCGACGCACGCCAGAACAGTGCGATGTTGCTCTGTTCAGCCGAACGCGTTGAGCCAGTTGCAACACCGATCTGTTTGATCTCGTTGTAATCTCTTGCGTATGTTTCACTCGTCAGATCCGGTGGTGCATCGGGCCGAAATTGCGACCCGCTGCGCAGCACAAATGGAGTAACTTTTCCCCAGCCCGGAAGCAATGCGGGTGCGTTTGCCAGTCGTACCCAAACACCCGGTGTGCCCTGATTCGGAGCGTCGTAATTAAACTGAGCCTCCGCTGAATGATCGTTAGCACGGACCGCGAGAATTGCTGCTGCTACGTCGCGACCATACAAAAACGCCGGATCGTCCACTGAGGAGCCGTGCTCCTGGAGCGAAGTTAGCAAGCGATTATCCAGCAACGCATCATTCCCCGGAAAAAGATTTCTAAGAGCTTCATAAGCGGCGCCGATAGCTGCAGCTTCCGGCGACGCATTTTGTGGCGGAGCCGGGGGTGAAAGATAAGTCTCAAAGTCTCCTGTAATTCCGTTAACCGCGTCGTGTACCGCGAGTTGGAAAATTGCCATCACGCGCGTTTGCTGGATCGCAGCGAGAGCAGGTACCGCCTGCAGCGTGAATCTGACCGCCAGGTCGTTCCATTCGATCACGACATTACTTGTCACTGCGGGCTTTGGCGGCGGATTCAGGTGTGTGCTGGCGCCAGTGGCACATGCAGTGCTCAATAACGGGCACACCGATATCAAGAAAAGAGTGATCACCGCCGTTAGTGTAAAAACCAGTCCTCTGCTTATTTTGTTGACTCTCATGTTCTCCTCTTTCTGTTCGGGGTTCTTACGTGTTAAGGCGGGATTGAGGAAGGAAAACTTTAATCAGACCTTAAAAAATCAGGTCAGCACGCGAGTATGGATGTTGGAGACCATGAACAGGATTTTTTCAGGATCGACATGATTAGTTGTGATATTTTGTGGGCTCTTTAAAAGCAGATGGTGATGTATGCCGCCACAGTCGTCGAAACAAATTACGAGATTGCTTGTCGCCTGGGGTGACGGCGACGACGCTGCACTCAATCAGCTCGCACCACTCATTCACGCAGAGTTGCACAGACTTGCACACCAGTACATGAGCCGCGAACGTCCCGGCCACTTACTCCAGACCTCCGCGCTGATCAACGAAGCGTACATCCGCCTGATCGACTGGAAGAACGTCCGCTGGCAAAACCGTGCGCACTTCTTCGGTGTTGCGGCGCAACTTATGCGACGTGTTCTCGTCGATTTCGCTCGCGACAGGCAGTACCTGAAACGCGGCGGAGGCGCCTTTCAAGTTTCGCTGAGCGAAGCGGCGTCGTTAGCCATCAATCGCAGTGCCGACTTCGTTGCGCTCGACGAGGCGCTCAAGGCATTGGCTGAAATGGATCCTCGTAAAGTTAAGGTCGTTGAGATGCGTTTCTTTGCCGGGCTTTCCGTCGAAGAAGTAGCTGAGCTATTGAATGTTTCGAAAGAGACCGTGATGCGTGATTGGCGTCTCGCGAAGGTTTGGTTGTTGCGAGAGCTCGATGGAGAATTTGTCAGCTCGTGAAAAATGAACGGTGGCAAGAAGTCGAACGCATTTATCACTTGACCCTGGAAAGAGAGGCGAGTGAACGTTCCACGTTTCTGGTCCAGGCTTGCGCTGGCGACGAAGCACTGCGACGCGAAGTTGAATCTCTGCTTTCGTATGGACATCACGCCGAAGATTTCATCGAAGCACCGGCGCTCGAGGTTGCAGCAAGAATCATAGCCGGCGAACATTCGCCAATTCGTGCAGGCGACAGGTTCAACCAGTACCGCATCCTCTCGATGCTTGGAGCCGGTGGAATGGGCGAAGTTTATCTCGCCGAAGACACCAGCTTGCGACGCAATGTTGCCCTCAAGTTTCTGCCGGCGGTTCTCACCAAAGACAAAGCACATCTGCGACGATTTGAAGTAGAGGCGCGAGCAGTTGCAGCACTCTCGCACCCAAATGTCTGCACTATCCACGAGGTCATTCAGTCGCAAGATGGTCGCCATTGCATTGTCATGGAATACATCGAAGGCATGACATTACGGCAGCGAATGGCGAAGGACCATATCGGCGTCGACGAAGCACTCGAGATCGCGATTCAAATCGCATCGGCACTTTGCAGCGCTCACAGAGCGAAGATCGTGCACCGCGATATCAAACCTGAAAACGTGATGCTACGTGAAGACGGGTTCGTGAAGGTGCTTGACTTTGGATTGGCGAAACTAACAGAAACGAAGCCTGATCCAGCGAACAGCGAAGCCGACACACGTGCCATCGATCCCAAAACTCTGCCTGGCGTGTTGATGGGAACTGTCACCTATATGTCGCCTGAGCAGGCGCGCGGACTCCTGGTCGATGCACGAACAGACATCTGGAGTTTGGGAGTAGTGCTCTATGAGATGATTGCGGGCCGGCTACCGTTCGATGGACCAACACCAACTGACGTTATTATCCAAATTGCCGAAAGAAATCCAGAACCTCTGGCGAAGTCTCAACCTCGAGCGGACTCTTTACAACCGATCGTTACTAAGATATTAGCGAAGGACCGAAACGAAAGGTATCAGACCGCTGAGCAGGCTCTGGCTGATCTTAAGAATGCTAAACGCGAGTTGGAACTCGGGACGGACGCCGGTTTCCACAAGCGATCCGGCCCGGGCCTGCTGACAAAGACTCGATCCATCACTGCGATAGCAATAGCGATCCTTGTCATGGGGCTGGTGGCTCTCGCCAGCTGGTTTACTCGACAACCAAAACCGCCAACGCCAGCAACAGCAAGGCCGATACATTCCCTGGCTGTGTTGCCAATGGAAAATTTTTCAGGCGATCCGGGGCAGGATTATTTCGCGGATGGGATGACTGAAACACTCATATCCGGCCTCGCTAAAGTTGGTTCACTGCGAGTTATATCGCGTACCTCTGTTGTGCAATTCAAAGGCTCGCAGAAACCGTTAAAGCAGATCGCAAAGGAATTGAATGTCGATGCAGTCATTGAAGGTTCCGTGCAGCGGTTTGGCGACAAGATCCATGTAGACGTGCGACTGATTGAGCCTGAAACTGAAGCCCTTATCTGGAGTGAGGCCTATGACAGAGATCTTCGCGATGTGCTGGCTCTCCAGAATGAACTGGCACAAGCAGTCACTGAGGCGATCCGCATTAAGCTCACGCCGCAGGAACAGTCGCGTCTGGCTGAGCGGCGCCGCATCAATCCCGCCGCATACGATGAATTCTTGCGTGGCCGTTATTATCTTAACCGCCAAACGAAATCAGATAACGACTCGGCGATTCAGGCATTGAGTCGTACGGTCGACGCCGATCCCGAGTTCGCAGGCGGTTGGGCCGAGTTGGCCCAGGCTTATGTGTGGAAGCTCTTCTTGTTTGCACCCGACGAAAAAGATTTACAGCAGAAAGCCTTTGTTGCGGTTGAGAAGGCACTGGCGCTGGATCCTGACTTGGCCGAAGCGTATCTCGCCCGGGGACGGTTGTTGTGGACGCCTTCAAATCACTTTCCTCACGATCAGGCTATTCAGGAGTATCGACGTGCACTTGCGTTGAATCCGAGTTTGGACGAGGCGCGAAATCAACTGGCGGTGGTTCTCGGCCATGTGGGATTGCTGGATGAAGCGATGGCAGAGTTGGACCAGGCATTAAAAACCAATCCGGGTAACACTCTCGCGCGCTTTCGTGTCGGAGAAATTCTGCTGTTTGAAGGCAAACATGAAGAGGCGCTTGCTGCTTTACGGAATGTTCCCGCCGACGCCAATCCGGCTTTGATAGGCCATCAAATTGTCCTGACTCTGTTTGACCTGGGCCGGAAGGAAGAGGCCGCGGCGACGCTTGAAAAATTTCTAAACGACTATCCGGAAGACAATCGCGGTTTGTTTACCAGCCTGCAAGCAATGCTGGCGGCAGCAGATGGACAGCCACGAGTCGCTGAAGAAAAAATCAAGTTAGCGATTGAGCGCGGAAAGGGATTCGGACACTTCCACCATACGGCTTACCACATCGCGTGTGCTTACGCACTCATGAACCGGAAGGAAGAAGCGATCAAGTGGCTGGAGTCAGCTGCTGACAACGGATTTCCTTGTTACATTTTGTTCGCCACAGACCACAATCTCGATAGTCTGCGACAGCATCCTCGCTTTCAGCAATTCATGGCAAGAATGAAACACGACTGGGAAAAGTATAAGACCCTGATGTGAGTTTGATACGGGTCTGGTCATAAACCTGCTGCAGTGCTCGTAAACGCACTCTTAATCAGCCGGTCGCAGGTTCGAGCCCTGCTCGCCTAACCATTTCTTTTAACGACTTGCGGCAGGTTGAATAGCCTGCCGTTTGTCGTCTGTGACAAACTTGTGACGTTGCTTTCGTCGATACTCTGACAAGACAACGATAGCACCACGCTTACCCTGGTCGGTCGCGTGGATGTAACGCATCGTCGTCACAATCGACGCGTGTCCCATCAACTCTTTAATCTTCACGACATCAATGCCGGCATCCGCTAAGCGAGTACCG
>Ga0126311_10000304_pt1 | contig 23684 bp, 18 predicted proteins | sample Plot61_FD_92539 | JGI IMG/M metagenome (GOLD analysis project Ga0126311, IMG submission 92539) | Serpentine soil microbial communities from UC McLaughlin Reserve, CA, USA - Plot61 | ecosystem: Environmental > Terrestrial > Soil > Grasslands | place: USA: UC McLaughlin Reserve, Lake County... | reverse complement strand
GCGGAAGCGTAGCTCGGCGCGGTGCGGCTCGCGTTGGGACGCGTTGGTGAAGACCGTCGCGGCGAGGCGTCCGTCCGCGCTCTGTATGACGAGCGCGTTCTCCGAGTCCTTCGTGACGCGGCGGACGCTGTAGTCGCCCGCGGGCATCTGCCTGCCCGCGACGACGAAGTCGAACGGGACGTGTACCGTCAGGCGGCGGCCCGACTGCGCGTAGGCCGAAGCCGCCACAACCGTCATCAGTGCGAAACCCAGAAGCGTCCTCATAATTTGCTTTTTCATCTGTCCTCCCTTTAGTGTCTTGTGGGCCGCGTCTCTTTTTCGACCGGCCCCGTTTCCCCCAAGCGTCCCGGCGACAAAACCCGAACGCGCCAGACGCCGCGGCTCGTATATGTGGCGTCACCTGCTCGCGCGTCGTTGAACGCGGCGGGGGCTCAGGCGGGTCTTCAAAGTTGGCTCAGAGCGAGTCAAAGTAGTTATCAAAGAGTTATCAAAGGACTTTTAGAAGAGGTTTATGGCGAGTCCCTTCAGACAGTTATACGAGTTCGGCCCCTACCGGCTCGACGCCTCGGAGCGGCAGCTCTGGCGCGGTGCGGAGGCCGTACACCTGACGCCGAAGGAGTTGGACACGCTCTCGGCGCTCGTGCGCGGGGCCGGGCGTCTGATGTCGAAGGAGGAGCTGCTGAAGGAGATTTGGCCCGACACGTTCGTCGGCGAGGCGACGCTCGCGCAGAACGTCTTTACGCTGCGACGCGCGCTCGGCGAGGCCGAGGGGGGCAAGTCCTATATCGAGACGGTGCCGCGGCGCGGCTACCGCTTCGCCGCCGCCGTGCGCGAAGTGACCGAGGGCGGCGAGACGGAAGATTCGACGCCCTCGCGCGCGGCGGTCGGAGTCGAAGGGCGCGACTCGTCGGGATTGACGTTCGACTCCGCGGGACGGACTTTCGACCCGACGACGGCGACAGCGGACTCGAACGGCGGCGCGGGACGCTTCGAGCTTGACGACGCAGCCCCGCAAAATCCGAAGAGTCCGACAGGCGGTCGCAACGGCTCGGGCGCGACGACGGGCGACACGCACGAAGGGCTCGCGCCTTCGGACGCGTCGGAAGTTGACGCCCGCGAAGCCACGCTCTCATCCTCAGTCGAAGTGCCCGCGCAGTCGTCGAGCGAGGAGGAACTCTCCTCCGGTTTTCAAATCGAGACGCACGGCCACCCCGTTCGCGCGGCCGTCGTCATCTCAATCGTCGCGTTCTTAAGCGTCGCCGCGCTCGTCTACTTCGTATACAGGTTCTCCGTGAGGCCCGAGGCCGAGAGCGCACGCGGGCGCGCGCCCGCGTTCCAGTCGATGAAGGTCACGCGGCTCCCCTCGACGGGCACGGTCAACGAGGCCGTCATCTCGCCCGACGGAAAGTACTTCGCCTACGTTTCGAGCGAGCCGGGGCGTCAGAGCGCGGGCGTGTGGATTCGGCAGGTCGGCGCGTCGAGCAACGTGCAGCAGCTAGTCGCGCCCGCCGAGGAGACCTTCTACAGGGGCTTGACCTTCTCGCCCGACAGCCTGCACGTCTACTACGGCGCGGCGCGGCCCGGCCCGCAGCCGCCCGCGCTCTACCGTGTGCCCGTGCTCGGCGGCCCGCCCGAGAAGATTCTCGACAGCTTCCAGATTCCCGGCCCCTCGCCCGTGACCTTCTCGCCCGACGGCCGACGCCTCGCCTTCGTGCGCGGCGGGGACGGCGAAGAACTCTCGCTCGTCGTCGCGGACTCTTCGGGCGGGAACGAACGCGCGCTCGTCACGCACAAGCCGCCCGTCATCTTCGGCCTGCCCTCGTGGTCGCCCGACGGCAAGACAATCGTGTGCGCCTACGGCTCCGCCGAGCGCGCCGAGAGCAGCACGCCCTACATCGGCATCACCTCCTTCGACGCCTCCACGGGCGCGGAGACGCGCATCACGAACGAGCGCTGGGTAAACCTCTCGCAAATCTCGTGGCTCCCCGACTCGAAGGGGTTAGTGTTGAGCGCGTCCGAAGAGGAGCTGAGCCCGTCGCAAATCTGGCAGCTCGACTTCCCCTCGGGCGAGCCGCGCCGCGTCACGAACGACCTCAACACGTACCTCGGCGCGAGCCTGACTTCGGACGGCAACGCGCTCGTCACAGTCCAGACCGACCGCGTGCCTAACATCTGGGTCGCGCCCTCGGGCGAGGCGGCGCGCGCGCGGCAGATAACGACGGGCGCGGGCAAGTTCGACGGCTACTACGGGGTGACCTGGACGCCCGACGGGCGCATCGTCTACGCGTCGGTCGCGAGCGGGAGTTGGGACATCTGGACGATGAACGCGGACGGGACGGGGCAGAGGCAGTTGACCGTCGGCGCGCGCTCGAACTACGGCCCCTCGGTCTCTTCGGACGGCCGCCGCATCGCCTTCGTCTCGAACCGCGCGGGCGCGTTCAACATCTGGCGCGTGGACGCGGACGGCTCGAACCCCTTGCAGTTGACGCGCGGGCGCGGCGAGAACTTCCCGCACTTCACGCCCGACGGCCGCTGGGTGATATACGCGACGATAGGGTACGGGCAGTCGAACGCCGTCTGGAAGGTTCCCGCGGACGGCGGCGAGCCCGTCAGGCTGACGGAGAAGCCCGCGTCTTGGCCCTTCGTCTCGCCCGACGGGAAGTCCTTCGTCTGCGTCTACGGCAACGACCCCTTCTCCCCTTCGAAGCTCGCCGTCGTGCCGATTGACGGCGGCGAGCCGACGAAGATGTTCGACATCCCGACGACCTTCAACGCCAACACGGTCTGGCTACCCGACAACCGGGGCATAGCGTTTCTGGACTCGCGGACGGGGACGAACAACGTCTGGATGCAGCCGCTCTCGGGAGGCAGGCCGGTTCAGCTAACCGACTTCGCTTCCGACGGCGTCGCCGCGTACGACTGTTCGCGCGACAACCGCATCGCCGCCACGCGCAGCGTCGAATCGACCAGCATCGTCCTCATAAAGAACTTCCGCTGAACGACCCTCCGAACTTTTACTTCGGAACGTTTCCGACGGGCCGGGGTCTAAACGCTTGAGAACGCGTGAGGCTTAGAAGGCGCGTGCGCGTCGCGTTCGGGAAGGAGAAGGGTCTTGAGCTTTATCAACACCGCGGCGCTGGTAATCCTCGGCATCCTGCTGCTAAGGAAGATAGTCCTGATGGAGCGTTTCTTCGAGGTGAGGGTCTATCTCATCACGGCGTTTCTGTGCGGGGTGCTACTCTTCCTCGTCGTCCTGCTCATCGCGCACGACCAGCCGACCTGCATGCCTCTCCCTCCCGACACGAGCGAGTTCAACATCTGCAACGCGTATTAGCCCGGCCCGTCACTTCCGCGTCAGTGGCAGGCGCGCGAGGTCTATCACTTCCAGCTCGTTCGAGTTGTAGTTCGCGACGAAGAGCGTGCGGCCGTCGGGCGAGACGCCGAACTCGCGCGGGAACGAGCCCGCGGGCACGCTGCCCATGACGGCCGACGCGCCCTCGCCTACCTTCGCGGCGTCGATCACAGTCATCGTCTGCCGCGCGTTCCTGTCCTTCGCGAAGCGGTTCGAGTTGGTGACGAACACGAGCTTGCCCTCGTTGACGACCGCGACGCCGACGGGCGACGTGCCGACGGGCACTGAGCCGACGAGTGCGTGCGCGGGGTCGTCCGCGAACTTCGAAGTGTCGAAGCCGAGGAGCGCGTTGCTGTTCCGCGCGGTGACGAAGACGCGCTCGCCGCCCGGCGTGATGGCGAGACGCACGGGGCTGCAACCCGCGGGCACTTTCGCCGCGACGGAGTTCGCCGGGTCACTCCTCGCGCGCTCAACGTCCACGACGATTATCGCGCCCTGCGGGAAACGCGGCGTCGCCGTCGCGGGGTCTGCGCCCTCGGGCTTGCACTCGACCGGCCACTTGTAACTCTCGGGCGCTATCTGGCTCGTCGTGTAGAGCCTACGCCCGTCGGGCGAGAACGTGAGCGCGATGGGCGCGCGGCCCGCGGGCACGCGGCCGATGATGGCAGTCTCCTTGAAGCCTTCCGCGCGCGCCTTCGGGAGGTCTATGACGGTGACCGCCTCCTCCGCCTCGTCGCTCACGAAGAGCAGGCGGTCGTCGGCCGTCGTGTTGACGTAGACGCTGCCCGCGTAGTCCTTGCTGTCGCGCAAGTAGCCGAGCATGGGGTCTGCGCCGCCCGCAATCATACGCGCAGTATCCATGAAGACGACGTACTCGCCGTTCGCCACGACGAGCAGCTTGCCGTCGTGCGTGAGCGTCATGCCCGTGGGCTCGCCCTCCACGGAGAAGACTTTGACGACTTCAATCTTCCCCCGCGAGCGGCGCAGGAGCGCGACGCCGTCCTCGGACTTCGGGCCGGCGGTCGTGAGCGAGACGAAGAGCCAGCAGCCGTCCGGCGACGCGACCGTGCTGAACGGGTGGCCGGGGAGCTGCACGTAAGAGACGGGCGACGCGGGCGCGTCGTTGCAGCGCGTCGGGGCCGCGGCGCGCGCCTGCCCGTGCGCCGCGGAGGCGAGAAGCGTCGCGAGCGCCCACGCGCACGCGAGCATGACTGCCGTGTTTGTCCTTCGCATGCCGCGAATCATATTCGCGAACCCGACGCGGCGCAACGCAAAAGTTTTCGTCCCACTGCTTCCCGTTCAATCTTTCGGAGTTAAAACGTGGGGCCGAACGGGGCTCTTTTTTCATCCGGCTTTTCAGTCGCCGCCGGCTTTAGCCGGTGGGCAGGAGTCATAGAAAGAGAGAGGCTTTAGCCGAACGTTCGGCCTTACGCGACGAGGCCCGCGCGAGCACGACCGTGTGCGCGAGCACGGCGGCGATGATGACGCAGCCGCCGAGCACGGCCCACTTCGACGGGCGCTCGCCGAGGAAGAGGAAGACCCAGACGGGGTTGAGCATCGGCTCTATGTAGCCGACGACGCCCGCGTCGAGCGAGCGCACGCCGCGCGCGATGCCGAGCGTGAAGAGCGTGTAGGCCAGACCGAGCTGGAAGACGCCGAGGTAGGAGACTATCAGCACGTCCTTCACCGCGAGCGTCCCGGCCGCGCGCGCGAACGCGGGCAGCGTCACGAGGCAGATGATGATGTTCCCGTAGATTACCGACGAGGCGCGGTTCGACTCGCCCCCGCGCTGTCGTCTCAAGAGCAGAAGGAAGAGCGCGAAGCACAGGCCCGAGCCGAGCGCCATCAGATTTCCGGTAACGTCGTCGGGCCGCAACTGTCCCACGAAGAAGAGCGACATGCCCGCCACGCACGCCGCGACGACGTAGAGGTCTGCGCCGCGGAAGCGCTCCTTGAAGACGAGGGGCTCTAAGACGAGCACGTAGACGGGCGCAGTGTACTGTAGGAAGATTGCGTTGGCCGCGGTCGTCAGCTTGTTCGCGGCGACGAAGAGGACGAGCAGCGCCGCGTAGAGCACGGACGCGACGAGCGTCATGAAGTCGAGCCGGAAGCCCTCGCGCCGCGTGAGCACGGCGACGGTCAGCGCCGCCAGAAGCGAGCGCCCGAAGGACAGCTCAAGCGCGCCGAGCTTCGTTGACTTAATAAACAGGCCGCCCGTGCTCCAAAGGAGCGCCGCCGCGAGCACGAATAGAATCGGCGGGACTGTGCCGCGCGCGTGCCCGTCTGCTTCCGCCGCCGTGACGTTCGGCATCTTTTACTCCGCGCTCGCTCGCGTGCGAAAATACAGCCGGCGCGAGCGCCTTCGCATCTAATTGGACGGCGCATTGTAGCGCACATAAACGTTTCATTCGAAAATAGAGGACTAAGATGAACGAATACGAGTCTCGGAATCAGGGTTACAGGGAGACGCAGGGCGGCGCGTGGGGCAGCTTCGGCGCGGAGACGGCCGCGCGCGCCGGAGTCGAGGAGCGGATGGGCTTCGTCAGGAAGGTCTACGCGCTCTTCTTCGCGGCGATGCTCTTCGCAATCGTCGGCGTCGGGATAGGCTTCGCATTCCCGGCGCTGATGTTGGGCGTCGCGCGCCACCCGTGGCTGACGTTCTTCGCGCTCATCGGCGGCGTGATGGGCGCGCAGGCCGTGCGGCTCGTGCCCGGCGTAAACCTCGCCGCGCTCTTCGGGTTCACGACGCTGACGGGCGTAATCATCTCGCCGCTCATAGCCGTCTACACGCAGCTCAACCCGGCCTCGATCTGGCAGGCGGGGCTGCTGACGGTCGGCATATTCGGCGGGCTGACGGCCTACGTCTTCGTCTCGAAGAAGGACTTCAGCTTCATGCGCGGGATGGTCGTGACGGGCTTGATAGTCGTCTTCCTCGCGGGCGCGCTCAACCTCTTCTTCGTTGGGTCGAGCGCCCTCGCGTTCGGCATCTCGTGCGCGGCGCTGCTGCTCTTCTCGGGCTTCGTGCTCTACGACACGTCGAACATCATCCGGCGCTACCCCACGAACGAGTACGTCGCGGGCGCGCTCTCGCTCTACCTCGACGCCTTCAACATCTTCCTCGCGCTCCTGCGCATACTCAACGCCGGACGGCGATGAAGAAGCTGTCGGCCGTTAGCTTTTAGCTTTTAGCTTTCAGAAGAAGAAAGAAGGCGGGGTGCAGCCCGTTGTGACTGCACCCCGCCTTCTTTCTTCTTTCCGTTCAACCGCAGCCGGTTGGCTAACAGATACAGCGGCGCTCACTAGAACGCGACTTAAAGCCGGGAGCGCGGGCATCCCTGCCCGCCAAAGCGTGCCGGAGCACGCTTAGCAATGAAGCGCCTTCACTCAATGAAGAGTGAAGGCGCTTCACAGTCTTCGCGCTAAAGCGCTCAAGGCGGGCAGGGATGCCCGCGCTCCCAGGGTAGGGTCGCACCCGAATGAGCGCCGCATTAACAGCTAGAAATCAAACTTCAGCCCCAGTTGTAGCTGGCGCGGCGTGGCGAAGGTCGTCGTGCCGGAGGCGGGCGAGGAGAAGGTGCGCGGTGTGCCGAAGGCCGTCACGGCGGAGGGCGCGACGAGCACGCCTCCGGTCAGGTTGAAGATGGTGTTGTTGACGGTGACGACGTTCGCGCGGTTGAAGATGTTGAAGGCTTCGAGTATGAGCCGCAGGCGCATCGACTCGCTGAAAGGTATGACGCGCGTGATGCGCGCGTCGAACTGGTAGACCGACGGCGTCGTGAACTGGTTGCGCGCGGTGCCCGGCAGGCGGTCGTTTGCGCGGTTGCCGTCGTTGTTGGGGTCGTTGCCGACGAGCGCCGAGTACGGGCCGCCCGACTGCGCCTGCACTATCCCGGAGAGCACGTAGCCGCTCAGAAGCACTTGCGCCGCGCGGTTGTCGCTCCACTTGATTCGCCCTATCTCGTAGACGGGGCTGAAGACGAAGCGGTGGCGAAGGTCTGTGTCGCTGCGCGCGTAGTCGGCCGCGGGGTTTATCTGGTTCTGGACAATCTTGGCGTCGTCCGCGCCGACGACGACGGTGGTCTGGTCGGGGCGGTCGTCTCGGGCGCGCGAGTAGGTGTAGGCGGCGATGAACTGGAAGCCGCGCGTGAAGCGCTGCGTGGCCTGGAAGGCGAGGCCGTTGTAGAGCGAGCGCGCGGCGCTCTCGAAGACGCTGATGCGGTTGTAGGACGCGCCCGTGCCCGCGGGCCTTGAGATGGGGCGCGCGGTCGGGAAGCGCTCGAACGTGTAGCTCTGCCCGCCGCCCGCGAACGCGGCCGCGATTGGCGCGGAGAGGTTAACGTCGCGCGTTCTGGTCAGGTGCAGGCCGTGGTAGTAGAGGTACGTGGCCGAGAGGCTCAGGTTCTTCCACAACTCCCGCTCGACGCCGATGCGCCCCTGCTCGACGTAGGGCTGCTCGTAGTCGGGCGCGAAGTAGTAGAGGTTCGGGTTGGCGGACGCGCCCGCGGGCGGGGCCGTGAGTATGTTCGGGTAGGTGAGGCCGAGCGCGGTGAGCTGCGCGGCGTTGAGGTTGATGCCCGTTACGTTGATGCCGTTCTGCGAGTGCGCGGTGCCGAGGACGATGGCGGGCGTGCGCGCGTAGTACATGCCGAAGCCGCCGCGCACGACCGTCCTCTCGTCGAACGCGTAGGAGAAGCCGAAGCGCGGGGCCAGATTGTTCTTGTCCTTCGGGCAGTTGCCCGTGTCGATGCCGCGGCCGAGCAGGAGCGGGTCGGGGTTCGTGACGGGCGGGCACGCGGGCGACTCGTAGTCGTAGCGGAGGCCCACGTTGAGCGTGAGCTTCGGGGTCAGGCGCACGTCGTCCTGCGCGTAGAAGGCGTACTCGGATAAGTCCGGGTTCGTAGTCCCGCCGGAGGTGTTCGCGCCCGCGAAGTTCTGCGTGTAGGCCGAGGGCGTGTTGGCGGCGAAGGCCGCGTAGGACGGGAACGTGTACGAGCCCGAGAAGAGTCCGGGGAAGAAGTTCAGGACGCGGTCGAAGTTGAAGTCGAGGCCGAACTTGTAGCTGCTGCGGCCCGAGATTACCGAGACGTTGTCGATGAACTGCGCGCGCTTGATGGTCGTCTCGCGCGGGCTGAAGTTGTTGCGGCCGATGTTGAGGTTGCCCGCGCCGGTGTTGATGACGGCCTCGGGCGTGTCGGCGTTCGCCTGGCCGGGCTCCCTGTCGCGCGCGAACTGGAAGCGCAGCTCGTTGACTACGGAACTCGTGAGCGTCGAGGCGAGCGTGCCGCTGAAGGTGTCGCTCTTGACGATGCTGTCGCCCGAATGCTCCTCGGCCGAGAGCGGGCCGTTGTTCTCGTTGTTGCGGCCCGTGAAGCCCTGATGGTTGTAGCGGAGAGAGAGGTTGTTGCTCGGGCTGAGCAGGATGTCCGCCTTACCGAGTATCACGTCCTGGTTGCGGCCGACCTGATACGTGTCGAGCTTCGGCAGCAGCGCCGTCTGCGCGGCGGCGGGCGCGGTCGAGAGGTTCGGCACGTCCAAGACCTGCGGGATGTTTGAGCGCTGGCCGTCGTAGGTGAAGAAGAAGAAGGCGCGGCTCTTGACGATGGGGCCGCCGACCCGCCCGCCGTACTGGTTGATGCGTAGCGGCGGCCGCACGTTCGGCTGGCCGCGGCGCGCCTGATTCGCTTTCGTGATGGGGTCGTTCGCGTTCAAAGCCTCGTCGCGGAAGAACTCGAAGAGGCCGCCGTGGAAGGCGTTCGTGCCCGACTTCGTGACGACGTTAATCACGGCGCCGCCCGCGCGCCCGAACTCCGCCGAGAAGCCGTTCTGGTTTACCTGAAACTCCTGCACGGACTCTTCCGAGAACTGGTAGGGCGGGCGCACGCCGCCTCTGCCCAGCGCCTGCCCGAAGAAGGTGTTGTTGTTATCGACGCCGTCAACTTGCAGGCTGTTGAGCGTGCCGCGCTGCCCGCCGACCGAGAGGTCGCCGCCGCGCGGGTCGCGTATGACGCCGGGCGAGAGCGTAGAAAAGTCCTGAAAGTTTCGGCCGTTGATGGGGAGGTTCTGAATCGAGCGCTCGTTGACGGTGGTGGCGATAGAGGTTCGCCCGGTCTCGACGACGGGCGGCTCGTCGATGATGGTAATGGTCTCGGTCGCGCCGCCGACCGCGAGGGCTATGTCGAGCGTCGTTTCGCTGCCGACGGTGACGGTGACGTTCCGCACGCTCACGGCCTGAAACCCCTGCGCGCCCGAAGCCTTCAACATGTAAGAGCCCGGCGGCAGAAGGATGATGCGGAAGTTGCCCTCGTCGTCGGTCGTCGCGCTCTTCTCAAGCCCCGTGGCCTGGTTCGTGGCCGTGACGCTGGCGCGCGGGATGACCGCGCCCTGCGGGTCGAGCACGCGGCCCTCTATGTCGCCGGTCGTCGCCTGCGACTGCGCGAAGACGGCGGCGGCGGGCGCGGCGAGTGCGACGCACAGGCACACCAATGCCAGCCGCGCGAGAACAGGGGGGATTCTCTTCGACATGTTTTCCTCTCGTGTGAAAAAGTTTTAGAAGGACTTTCGGGACGCGAACCTTACACGCCGGTCGTGAAGCGCGATACTACGGCGCGCGCGCCGCGGCGGTCAAGGAGATTGCGGAATGCTGATTGCGGATTTCGGATTTAAGAGAAGGCCGGCGGCGGCGACGCCCTCGCCTCCCCTCAATCCGCGTTCCGCAATCCGAAATCCGCAACCGGTCTGCCGGAGGGTTGGAGGAGGCTCATCACGCCCGTGTAGCCGTAGCCGAAGCAGAAGAGTGAGAGGAAGGGGATGGTTCCCCACATGCCCATGCGCGCGGCGTAGGCGATGGCGAGCAGGAAGTAGAGCGCGAAGGCGAGCTCGAAGGCCGGGAGCCAGCCGCGCGAGCGTTGGTACTTCTTGCGCTTCCACGTCTCGTCCTTGCCCGCCTCCACTTTGTACTTCGGCGTGCGCACGAACTCGGTCTTGATTCGAAGGAGGGCTTCGAGCACCGCGCGCGCGTTCGAGAACGCGAGGCCGATGCCGAGCCCCATGACGAGCGGCAGGTGTAGGAGCCGACGGCGCGAGTGCGGGCGGTCTAAGTACCAGATGGCCGAGCCGTAGAAGAGCACGACCGAGGCGGTCGAGAAGAAGAGGAGCGGGAGGTCTAAGAGCATCAGGTGCTGGAAGCCCTGATTGTAGCGTACGAGCAGGAGGGGGAACTGCAAGAGGCTCGTCAGAATCATGAGCGGGTAGCTGATGTTCCCCGTCAGCCGGAAGAACATCTCAAGCTTCACGCGCGCGGGCAGGCGAGAGCGCATGATGCGCGGGTAGAGCTTGAGCGCGACCTCTGTGACGCCCTTCGCCCAGCGGCGCTGCTGCGCCTTGAAGGCGTTTATCTCGACGGGCACTTCCGAAGGCGCGTCCTCGTCCAGAAGGTAGACGAAGCGCCAGCCCATGAGCTGCGCGCGGAAGCTCAAGTCAGTGTCTTCGGTCAGGGTGTCGTGCTGCCAGCCGCCCGAAAGCTCTATCGCGCGGCGACGCCAGAGGCCGGCCGTGCCGTTGAAGTTGAAGAAGCCGCCCGTGCGGTTGCGAACCGTCTGCTCGACGACGAAGTGGCCGTCGAGCAGGATGGTCTGCAAGCGGGTGAGAAGGTTGTAAGAGCCGTTGATGTGCGACCAGCGCATCTGCGCGCAGCCCGTGAGCGGGTCTGTGAAGAAGTGTATGAGCTTGCGAAGGCAGTCGGGGCGCGGGACGAAGTCGGCGTCGAATATCGCGACCAGCTCGCCGCGCGCGGTCTTCAGACCGTTCTCCAAAGCGCCCGCCTTGAAGCCCGTGCGGTCGTCGCGGTGAATGTAACTTATGCGGAAGCCTTCGGCGCGGTAGCGTTCGACCTCTCGCGCGGCGACCTCGCGCGTCTCGTCGGTCGAGTCGTCGAGCACCTGAATCTCAAGCCGCTCGCGCGGGTAGTCAATCGCCGTGACCGCCGCGAGCAGTCGGGAGACGACGTAGACCTCGTTGAAGACCGGGAGTTGGACGGTGACGGCGGGAAGCTCTTCTTCGTCGAAGAGGGCTTTCGGCTTCGGCTCGATTGTGCGGTAGCGCCAGAAGTCCACGACCTGCTTGATGCGGTAAGCGCCGTAGAGCGAGAGGACGAAGAGCACCGCGAAGTAGAGCGAGAGCACAGTCCAGTCGAACGCGTCGAGGCGGTAGAGCGGGCTTATGTTGTCGGCGGTCTTGGCGACCGCCTCCTCGACGTACTTTCGCAGGAGCGTGTCGGCCGGCGTGTCGAAGAGTGCGGCGAGCGTCGTGGCAGGTGACATCTTCAAACTTCTCGAAGACCGTGGCGGCGCGCGGCGCGTGCGGCGTCTTCACCTGAGCCACAGCGCCCGCATAAGCAAGCGAGCAGCGCCCCGTCTCGCGGAAGCGCCGCCCGCTTAGATGCACGCATTGTATCCGAATGGATGCCCGCGCACGAAGCCCGGTTCAGGGTGCCGCGGGCACGGGGTCGTGCGTCCCCATCGGGACGCTCGTCCGGCAGGAGTTTATGCGCCTCACCGTCAGGACGAGCCCGCGCCGCACGCCGTGCTTCTGAACCGCCTCGACGGAGTAGTCGGAGCACGTCGGCTCGTAGCGGCAGCGCACGCGGTCTTTCAGGAGCGGGCGACCCACGGCCTGATAGACGCGCACGCCGCCGACCCAGAGGCGCGCGGTGACCTGATTCGCCGGACTCCTGAAAGTGTCCCCGACGCCGAGTACGACCAGGACGACGAGCAGGGCGAGATACGTCTCAGGCCGCTTCAGGGATTTCCGCAGTGCGGACACTTGGCGCTGGCTTCGAGGCGGTTGTTCCCGCAGCTCTGACATTTCACGAGATTCCCTTGGGGTCTGGAGAAGATGTAGATGACGAGCCCCAGGAGGCCCGTGAACATCACGAGCACCATCCACATCACGGCGCTGTCCATGCCGCGCGCCTTCGCGTCGCGCGCGACCCAGACGAGCAGCGCGATGTTGAGCGCGATGATCCCTAGGACGACGGCAATTATCACGCCTATGCCGAGGCCGCAGCTACCGCATGCCGCGCAGGCGGCCGCGTCGTCGTCGGCCCGCCGTGTGCGCTGCGCCAGCGCGACGCCGCAGAGGCACAGAAGGTTCACGACGGACAGGGTGAGACTCTTGAGTTTATACATTTCGGGGGTTATCTCCGTCTCGGGAATCGGACTTGTTGGGCCTTGTATTGCGTGAGAGGCTTACGGTCAAAAGAAGCCGGCGCGGGCCTCTTTCTCGGCGGCGCGCGGTTAAGACGCACGCACGATATGTCTATCGCAGACGGTTGTCAAGGATGCTTCGCGTGACCCCTTAACAGTCACTTCGCCCGCGTCGCCGACGCGTGCGACCGCATAAACGGGCGTGCGGCGGCGCGATAACACGCGCCGCCGCACGCACAGTCGTCAGGCCGTTTGCCGCGAGCTTGTACGGGAGACGGCGGACGCGGGACGCCGCGCTACGAGATGACGAAGGCGAGCCTTCGGTTCATCGCACGGCGTTCCCGCTTCCGCGCCGCCTTTACATACCCTGGCCGTAGCCGCCGCCCGGAGTGGTGCCGCCGCCGCCACCACCATAGCCGCCGCCGGGCGTGGTGCCGCCGCCGTAACCGCCACCGCCCGGCGCGCCGGGGCCGCCGTAGCCGCCGCCCGGAGGAGGAGGCGGGGGAACGCCGGCGCCGCCGCCCTTGCCGAGTACGGCCGCGCCTATGACGCCGCCGAGCGTCGTGAATCCGAGGATGATGACGCCGGCGATGACGACGGCGAACGCGCCCAAGCCGGCCGCGAGGCCCGCGCCGGCCACTCCGCTGCCGCCCGAACGCTGTAGGGCACTCGCGATGGCCGCGCCGCCGAAGATCAGCGTCAGCGGCAGCGAGATGACTATGTAGACTATCGCGGCGACGATGCCCGCGCGCAGGCCGAGCTTCGCGCCGTCGCCGGGCGTCATCGGGCCGGGCGTGCCCTTACTGTACACGAAGACGGCGAGGAACCCGCCGAGCAGCGCCCAAAGGAAGCAGCACATGCCCAGGATCGGGACGAGGCCAAGTATTGCGCTGAGTACGCCGGCTACGGCGCCGCCGATAATCGCGGCCTTCATTCTGTTGTCCATCTCTTCTCACCCTTCCTACTCAATTGTCTTAGAGCTTATCGCCGAACCATTCAACCTTGCGCCCGCGCTGGGGCGCGCGGGGCTCCGCGCCGACGGAACCCCTCGGCGCACATCCCTACAAAACCCGGCACGACGTAGAAGGCGCAGGCGGCGCCCGCCGGAAGCGCCGTCAGAAAGCGAGACCAGTGCGTGTTCTCCCACACGCCGAAGAACCCGAGTGCGAAGTCGAAGGCCGTCGGCGCGACCGCCAGAAACAGCCACCCGCGCCGGGGCGCGCGCGTGAGCGCGAGGGGCCGCAAGGCAGGGTATAACAGAATCCCTCCGAGCGCGCCCGCGTACAGCCCGGCGCAGCGCGCGCAGACCGCGAGCGGCTCGCCCGCCAGACGGAAAGAGCGCTCGGGCATCTGGTGGCACGCGGCCGCGAAGACCTTGTACACGACCGCCGACGCGACGCCGTATCCGCCCGCGCGCAGAAGCGGCGCCGACGATATCGCCGCGACCCACGCGGCCGCGACCGCCAGAATCGCCACCCACACGCGCAACGCGCGCACGCGCGCCCGCGCCTCCTCGTCCGGGCTGAGGAACTGCGGCACGTACTCTGAAACGGGCAAAGGCATTCGGGGATTGCGGAATGTGGAATGCGGATTCCGGATTGAAGGAGGATGAGAAGCTGCGTGGCTTTTATCGTCCGCCTATCCGAAATCCGCAACCCGAAATCTAAAATCTAATCACGGCGTCGGGGCCGCCCTCGACGTGGACTGTGTCGACGAAGCGTATGTGGCGCGACTCGGTCGTCATGACGAGCGAGTGCGTGCGGCGGCCCGAGCCGAAGAAGCGCACGCCGCGCAGGAGCGACCCGTCAGTGACGCCCGTCGCGACGAAGATTATCTTGCGGCCGGGCGCGAGGTCGTTCGTGTCGTAGACCTTGTTGGGGTCGTTGATGCCCATCTCCTTCAGCCGCGCGAGAACCTCTTCGGCGGGCGGAATCTTCGACTTATCCACGTCCAGCCGCTCGTGGTCGAAGACGAGCCGCGCCTGAATCTCGCCGTTGAGGCACTTCATCGCGGCGGCCGTCAGCACGCCCTCGGGAGCGCCGCCGATGCCTATAAGGGCGTGTATGTTCGTGCCCGCGACCGCGGCGGAGATTCCCGCCGAGAGGTCGCCGTCGCCTATGAGGCGTATGCGCGCGCCCGTCTCGCGCACGTCGGCGATGAGCTTCTTGTGGCGCGTGCGGTCGAGGACGATGACGGTCAGGTCTTCGACATCGCGCGAGAGCCTTCGGGCGATGGCGCGCAGGTTGTCCCTGACCGGCGCGTCTATGTCAATCGCGCCGCGCGACGAAGGCCCGACGACGATCTTGTCCATGTATATGTCGGGCGCGTTCAAGAGCCCGCCGCGCTCCGAGGCGGCGAGCACCGCGATGGCGTTGTTCGCGCCGAGCGCGCAGAGGTTCGTGCCTTCGAGCGGGTCAACGGCGATGTCCACTTCCGGGAAGTCTTCGGGGTCTTCGTCCTCGTGGAAGCCCGCGCCGACCTCCTCGCCGATGAAGAGCATGGGCGCCTCGTCGCGCTCGCCCTCGCCTATGACGATCCGGCCGCGCATGGGCACGGCGTCCATCTTCTCGCGCATCGCCTCGACGGCGACGTGGTCTGAGTACTTGCGGTCGCCCTGCCCCATCGTGCGCGCGGCGGCGATGGCGGCCTCCTCGCACACGCTCAGGAAGTCGAGGGATATGTTGACGCTGTTCAACTCCTGAGTCATCAGTGAAGACTCCCGAGAACGGATAGGTTTACGGCCGCCGTGAAAAGGAACTCTTTTGCTAGGAAAGGCACGGGAATACTACCAGAGAGAGAGCGGAATTGATAGAGGCAAATTGAAAACAGCGGCGAGTGACGAGTGGCGAGTGACGGGTTAAATTCCGCCCCATCTCGTCGCCCGTCACTCGCCGCCCGTCACTTCTTCGTCTCGGGCCGCAGGCTGAGATTTCGTATCAGCCTGTGGAGGTAGTTGGGGTGGACGCCGAGGGCGCGCGCGGCTTCGGTGATGCCGCCGTTGGAGTGTTCGAGGGCGCGCGTTATGAGTTGTCGCTTGGCCTCGCGGACGGCCTCGTGGTACTTCGTGACGGGCGGGGCGCCGGAGCCCGCGGCCGGCTCCGCTTCGAGCACCGTCTCGGGGAGGTCTTCGGGGAGTATCGAGGCGGTCGAGCCCAGGACGACTGCGCGCTCTATCGCGTTCTCAAGCTCGCGTACGTTGCCGGGCCAGTCGTAGCCCACGAGGCACTCGCGCGCCTCGGCCGAGACGCCCGTCACCTTGCGCTTGAACTTCGCGCCGTACTTCGCGGCGAAGTGCGTGGCGAGCAGCGGCACGTCCTCGCGCCTGTCGCGGAGCGAAGGCATCTCGAAGGAGACGACGTTGAGCCTGTAGTACAAGTCCTGCCGGAACCCGCCCGAGCGCACGGCCTCTTCGAGGTCCCGGTTCGTCGCCGCCACGACGCGCACGTCCACGCGTATCGTGCGCGTGCCGCCGACGCGCTCGAAGGTTCGCTCCTGCAAAACTCTCAACAGCTTCGCCTGAAGCACGGGCGCCATCTCGCCGACTTCGTCGAGGAAGAGCGTGCCGCCGTCGGCGACTTCGAGCTTGCCCTTCTTCTGCGCGAGCGCGCCCGTGAACGCGCCGCGCTCGTGCCCGAACAACTCCGACTCAAGCAGCGTCTCCGTCAGCGCCGCGCAGTTGATAGCGACGAAGGGGCGCTCGCGCCGCCCGCTGTTCTGGTGGAGCGCCTGCGCGGCGAGTTCCTTGCCCGTGCCCGACTCGCCGCGTATGAGCACCGTCGAGTCGGTCGGCGCGACGCGCGCGACGAGCTGGTAGACCTTACGCATCGCGGCGCTCTCGCCGACCATGCCGTGCTCCACGCGCGACGCCGCGCGCAGGAGGTCGTTCTCGCCCTCTATCTGCTCGACGTGCCGCGCGTTGTTGATGGAGACGGCCGCGAGGCCGGAGATGACCGAGACGAGGCGCAGATGGTCTTCGTCGAAGTGGGTCGAGGGGTCTACGGCGATCAGGTATATGACGCCGAGCGCGCGGCCGAAGAGCACGAGCGGCGCGCACAGGAGCGAGCTTATGTGCTCAGCACGAAGGCTCTCGGTGCTGAGCGCTCCGCTGCCTTCGAAGAGGTCGTTGCCGAGGAAGGCTTCGCCCTCCTCCACGACCTGGCGCACGACCGTGCGGCTGACCTTCATCGCCTCGCCGCGCGCGCCCCCGCGTTCGAGCGCGAACTCGGAGACGACTTCGCCCCCGTCGCCGAGCAGTAGTATCGCGCCGCGCTCGGCGGGCACGGCCTCGAAGACGAAGCGCAGAAGCTCGCGCTGCAAAGCCTCGGTGCCGCGCACTGAGTTTATCGCCGTGCTTATCTTGACGAGCAGCGTCAGGTCGCGCGCGAGCGAGGCGAGCGGCTGCGCCTCCTCGCCCGCGCCCTCGGACGGCGCGAGCGCGTCGGAGACTTTGAGCCGCACGGTAGAGCGCGCGGTCATCTGCCGCTCGCTCAGCTCGACGGGGTTCGACGCCAGCGCGGGCGCTTCCGCGTCGGACGCGAGGAAGATGATTCGCGACTCGCCTATGTTTATCTCGTCGCCGTGCGAGAGCGCGTGCTCGCGCACGGGCCTCCCGTTGACGAAGGTTCCGTTGAGGCTGTCGAGGTCGAAGAGCCGGAAGCCCTCGCCCTCCCGGCGCGCGACGCAGTGGCGGCGCGAGAGCAGGGCGTCTGCGACGCGGACGTTGTTCGTGGAGTCGCGGCCGATGGAGACCTCGGCGTCGCCTAGCTCGACGGCCGAGTCCTTCAAAGGCCCCGCGACGAATGCGAGTCTGGGATTCGTCAAACCCGAAGCCTCCAACAAATTTTTCAAGAGCAGCGCGACAAATATCACTTCGCGCCTCAAATGTCACTTCCCGCGCGCCGCACGCGCGCGAGACTTCGGGGCGGGCACAAGCCTTTCAGATAGTCGCCTATCTTTTCGGATAGCTTTCCCCCGCGTCCCCGACGCCGCGGGCCTCCGACAGCCACGCCCTCATCCGCCGTCAAAACTCAAGTTTCCGGCCTTTTATGCTTAAGGGGTGCGAAGAAACGCGGCCCCGCGACTCGTGGCACGCGGGTTGTAATTACTAAGTACAGAAATACGAAGCTCACTCACCCGCCCAAAAAAACGAGCTTCAAACGGGGCGGCGACCCTACCCCTTCCAGGCGTCGCCGCCCCGAACCCCTTCCCTCACCGAAGACAAAGTTCCGACTCCGCCGCGTCTCTGCCCCGAACACTTTTAACAAGGGGGAAAGGGAAAAAGAGGGTAAAGGGATGATTACATTCACCCTTTACCCTCTTTCCTTTTAACCTCGGCCTTCAGTCCGCGGCGACCGCGTCGCGCGATTCGGAGGGTTTGTAAGGGGGCAGCGACTTGCGCGCGGGTCTCTCGCCCTTGAGGCCGAGCGCCCAGTCGGCCTGCATGAGCGTGTGTATGTCGCGCGTGCCCTCGTAGATGACCGCGGCTTTGCAGTTGCGCAGGTATCGCTCGACGGGGTAGTCGTTCGAGTAGCCGTTCGCGCCGTGGACTTCGATAGCCATCGAGGCGGCCTTCTCACTTCTTACGGTGGCCTGCCACTTCGCCAAGCTGGTGGCGCGCGCGTTCGGCCTGCCTTCGTTCTTCAGGTAGCCCGCCCGCAGCCAAAGCAGGTGCGACATCTGGTAGTCGGCCTCCATATGCGCGATCTTCTGCTTGACGAGCTGGTGGTTGGCTATCTTCGTCCCGAAGGTCTCGCGCTCCAAGGCGTACTTGACCGACGCGTCGCGCGACGCGCGGATGACTCCGGTCGCGCCCGCGGCGACCGTGTAGCGCCCCTGCTCCAGCGCGAACATCGCTATCTTGAACCCCTCGCCCTCCTCGCCGACCATGTTCGCGGCGGGCACGCGCACGTCCTGCAAAGAGAAGTAGCCCGTGTTGCCCGCGCGTATGCCGAGCTTGCCGTGAATCGTCCCCGAGGAGAAGCCCCGCATCGAGCGCTCGACTATGAAGCAGGACATCCCCGAGTGGTCTCGATTCCTTCTCTTCTCCTCGTCAGTCCAGCAGAAGAAGAGGAAGTTGTCCGCGATGTCGGCGAGTGAAATCCACATCTTCTCGCCGTTCAAGACCCACTCGTCGCCCTCGCGCCGCGCGGTCGAGCGCGAGCCTACCACGTCACTTCCGGCGCCCGGCTCGGTCAGGCCGTAGGTCGCGAGCTTCTCGCCCTTCGCCTGCGGGACGAGGTACTTGCGCTTCTGCTCCTCCGTGCCCCAGGCGTAGAGCGTCATGGAGTTCAGGCCCGTGTGGACGCTCATGACGACGCGCAGGAATGTGTCCACGGCCTCAAGCTCTTCGCAGACTAATCCGAGCGAGATGTAGTCGAAGCCCGCGCCGCCGTACTCCTCCGGGATGCAGACGCCGAGCAGCCCAAGCTCGGCCATCTTGCCGAATATCGTCGGGTCGAACTGCTGCTTCTCGTCCCACTCCTTTATGTGCGGCGCGACCTCGCCCTGCGCGAACTCGCGCACGGTCTGCACGAGCGCCCCGTGCTCCTCGGTCAACTCGAAATCTATCATTGCGTCTTCTCTTCCTTATGGATTTATTCGGCGTGAACGGCGACTCGGCGCGAGGGCTCAGGCGGGTGGCCGTCTTCCGCGGTCTGCTGCCTTTTAAAGCCGGTGCAAAGTTAAGCTTCATCTTACAACACGGCCCGCGGGAAAGTCACAGCGCGCCGCCCGGCCCTTCGAAAGTCACTGCGGGCCGCCCGCGCCCGCCTCTTCGCCCGCCTTCGACAGAAGCTCGCGCGCCGCACGCTTCGCCTCTTCGAGCGTGCGTACGCGGTTGTCGAGCTGCATCTCGTAGACGGCGCGCGTGACTTCGCCGACGAGCGGCGAAGGCTCAAGGCCCATCTCAAGAAGGTGTCGGCCCATCAGCATCGGCGCCGGGGGCTTGCGCTCGATTGATAGCTCGCGCGCGCGCTCGATGAACCACTCCTGCGCGTCCGAAGTGAACCAGCGCTCGCGCGGAACCCAGGGGGCGTTTCGCCCGAGCGAGTCGGCCTTCGCGACGCGGTACAGAAGCTCAAGCTCGCAGCGGCGCGCGAGCCGTCGGAACGCGCCGTCGGTCACCTCGTCGCGCGTGCGGTAGAACTCGCCGGGCTTCAGGTGGTCGGCGACGAGCGCCAAGACCTGCGCGCGCACGTCGTAGCCTTCGAGCGTGAAGACCCGCAGGCGGTCGAGGAAGGAGAGCGTCGGCTGAACGCCCGCCTCCTCGTGGCCGCGCGAGCGTATGCGCCCCTCTGTGAACTCGGTCGTCGAAGGCTTCCCGAAGTCGTGGCACAAGGCCGCGAGCATCACCGTAACCTGCCGCGCGTAGTCCAGGTCGTCGACCAACTCCCGCGCCCGGTCGCAGGCGAGAAGGGTATGAGTTAACACATCGCCCTCGGGGTGCCACTCGAACTCTTGCGGCACGTCCTTGAGCGCGTCGATTTCGGGGAAGAGTTGGCGCGTCACGCCTAGCGTGTCGAGCCAGCGGAGGCCGATTGAAGGCTCGCGCGCGGCGAGGAGGATTTTTTCCAGCTCGCCCCAGACGCGCTCGGCCGGGAGGTCTGTGAGGTCAATCGAGCGGCACAGCTCTAAGGTTGAAGGCTCAACGTCGAACCGGAAGCGCGCGGCGAACTGCGCGGCGCGAAGCACGCGCAAGGAGTCTTCGACGAAGGTCTCGGGCGAGACAGCCCGCAGGAGTTTCGATTCGATGTCCGCGCGCCCGCCGAAGGGGTCGAGCAGCTCGCCGTCGAGCGGGTCTTCGAGTATCGCGTTGACCGTGAAGTCGCGCCGGCGCGCGGCGTCCGCGACGGACATCGAAGGGTCGCCCTCGATGTAGAAGGCGCGGTGGCCCCGCCCGGTCTTGCGCTCGCGGCGCGGGATGCTCACGTCGAGGTCGCGGCCGAGCTTGTAGACCGTGAACGCCTCGCCGACGATGTTGACGCGGCCCAGGCGGTCGAGCAGTTCGCGAAGGCGTTCGGGCTCGACGCCGTAGACCTCCACGTCCCAATCCTTCGCGCCGCGCCCCATCAGACGGTCGCGCACGCAGCCGCCGACCATGAGCGCGCGCCCGCCCGCCTCGCGTACGGCGCGCGCGAGCCTCAGGATTTTTTCGGGGACGCCGGAAGCCATCGGGAAGACCGTGGGGAAGGTTTCGAAGGCGCGCGCGCACGGCGTTGGCGCGTGCGCGCGAGTCTAAGCGACGCGGCCGTCGTCAACGTCGCGCGCGCCGGCCGAGCCCTCGGCGTCGGAGGCGCGCACCTCGTCCTCCTCGTCGTCGCCCGCGTCGTCTTCGTCCTGGTCGTCAACGTCGTCTTCGTCGTCGTCAACGTCGTCGTCGTACTCGCCCTCTTCGTCGAAGTCGTCGTCCTCGTCGAACTCGGCGGCGAGGGCTTCGGGGTCGTCTACGAGTATCTGCACGCCGCGCGTCGAGGGCAGGCAGCTTATGATCTGCACGCGCTCGATGCGCGTCTGCTCGGGCGAGGAGTGCCAGAGCTTGACCCAGAAGCTGCGCGTGTCGCCGTGTACGACGAAGGTCGCGCCGTCCATCATCACCGGCACGGGCTCGGCCAGAGTCCCGTCGCGCAGCTCTTCGAGCAGCTCCGGCACGTACTGCCTGAACTGCTCGAACTGCAACACGACCGCGGAGTCTTCCACCTCCGCGGGCGGAAGCTCCACGGGCTCGTCCGACTCAAGCAGCAGACGCGACTCGGTCTGCTGGTTTCGCTTTTTGACTACGGGCATAGTTTAAAGGGTTTTGGGTTATAGGTTCCGGGTGCCGGGTAAAACCAAAGCCTGGAACCCGGAGCCTAATTCTTACCTTCCCATTCTCTTCCTCAGGTGTTCTGAAAGTTCCGAGGCTTTAACGCGCTCCTGCTCCCACGTGTCGCGGTCGCGGACGGTGACGGCCTCGTCTTCGAGCGACTGGTGGTCGATGGTGACGCAGAAGGGCGTACCTATCTCGTCCTGCCGCGCGTAGAGCTTGCCTATCCCGCCCGTGTCGTCGTAGACGGCGCGCATGGAGGGCTGAAGCTCGGACTTTATGCGCCGCGCCATCGAGACTATCTCCGGCTTGTTCTTCGCGAGCGGCAGCACGGCTACCTTGATGGGCGCCAGCTCCGGGTGCAACTTAAGGACGACGCGCGTCTCGCCCTTGTCGGTCGTGCGCTCGGTGTAGGCGTCCATCATGAAGGCGAGGAGCGAGCGGTTGACGCCCGACGCGGGCTCGACGACGTGCGGGTAGAAGCGCTCCTTCGCCGCCTCGTCGAAGTACGAGAGGTCTGCGGTCGAGTCGGTGTTGCGGCGCTTCCCCTCCTCGTCCTCGGGCTTGTTCGAGTGCTGCTTGAGGTCGAAGTCCGTCCGGTAGGCGATGCCCATCAACTCCTCCCACTGCCGCGCCTCCTCGGGGCGCTCGGGGAAGTATCGGTACATGATGTCCACGGTGCGGCGCGAGTAGTGCGCGAGCTTCTCCTGCGGCACTTCGTAGAGGAACAAATTCTCGCGCGCGACGCCTAAGGACGTGTACCAGCCCGTGTACTGCTCGACCCAGTAGTCTACGAGTCGGAAGTGCTCGGCGTCGGGGCGGACGAAGTACTCCATCTCCATCTGCTCGAACTCGCGCGTGCGGAGGATGAAGTTGCCCGGCGTGACCTCGTTGCGGAACGACTTCCCGACCTGCGCGACGCCGAAGGGGAGCTTGCGCCGCGTCGTCGTCTGCACGTTCAGGAAGTTGATGAAGATTCCCTGCGCCGTCTCGGGGCGGAGGTATGCGAGCGCGGCCGGGTCTTCCTCTTCGGCCACGGCGCCGAGCCGCGTCTGTAGCATCATGTTGAAGGGGCGCGGCTCAGTCCAGTCGTTCGCGCCGCACTTCGGGCACGCGACGCCCGCGAGGTCAGTCCCCTCGCCCGCGCCGAACTCTTCGACGAGCTTGTCGGCGCGGAAGCGAGACTTGCACTTGCGGCAGTCCACGAGCGGGTCGTTGAAGGTCGCCTCGTGCTCTGAGTACTTCCAGACAAGGCGGTTGAGGATGATGGACGAGTCTATGCCCTCGATGTCGTCGCGCTCGTAGACGAGCCAGCGCCACCAAGCGCGCTTGACGTTGTTCGCGAGCTCGACGCCGAGCGGGCCGTAGTCCCACGCGCTCCCGAGTCCGCCGTAAATATCCGACGAGGGGAAAACGAACCCGCGCCGCTTAGAGAGCGACACGATTGTCTCGATGTTCGGTGCTGCCACTTTTACGCTCCGGTGAATGGTGAATAGTAAAAGGTAAGCGAGTGGCCGCGGACTTCCATTCACTATTTACCATTGACTATTTACCATCATACTAGCAGCGCACACCGCGGTTGAAAAGAAGAGGAGCGCACGCGCGACACGCGCGTGCGCTCCTCTTAGCGTGAGACCCGGGCCTCGGAACGAGCCGCTACTTCGACGGCGCGGAAGGCGCGCTGACGTTGATGTCAACCTCCGTCTTCTTGCTGCCCCCGAACATGCCGCCGCGCCACGCGAAGAATGCGGCGATGACGACTATCAAAAAGATCACCAGTATGGCGACCACGCCTGTGTTGCTTGAGCTCTCGGAATCGGCCATTGTCTTTGAGTCCTCCTAGAAATCCGTTCTTCTTAACCGCGGCCCCCCGCACGGGCCTCTGCGCGAGGTCAAAAGTTCTAAAACTAAACACCCGTGTAACCTTGACGCGCCCCACGTCTGGTAACCGTACGCAGGAACGCCCCAGCACAAGAGGTATAGAAAAGGGCGTGCCACGGCGCAAAGAAGCGCGGCCTTCATCGTCGAATGATGAAGGCCGCGCTTCTTTCCGTCTTAACCTTTGTCTTCGGTTCAATCTCGGCGTGTGCGGCGCGAAGTGTTCGCGGGGCGAACCTGATCGGGCGTGACCGTGGGCGTCGGCGCGGGGGGCGCGGCCCCCTGCGGGACGAGCCACAGCTCGAAGGTGTTCGAGTCGCGGTAGCCGCCGTTGATAAAGCGCACGCGGTCGCCGCTCAGGCCGCGCGTGGTCGTCAGGTATTCGACGGCGCGTCGGCCCATGCGCTCGGCCTCGCCCGCGCGGCTGTTGCGGCCCGCGTAGGCGACTATG
>Ga0126311_10000303_pt1 | contig 23695 bp, 26 predicted proteins | sample Plot61_FD_92539 | JGI IMG/M metagenome (GOLD analysis project Ga0126311, IMG submission 92539) | Serpentine soil microbial communities from UC McLaughlin Reserve, CA, USA - Plot61 | ecosystem: Environmental > Terrestrial > Soil > Grasslands | place: USA: UC McLaughlin Reserve, Lake County... | reverse complement strand
TGGGGGAGCAGCACCGACTGAGACAGTCCGTCTGCACCAGAAAATTCTCTTGCAAAGCTCGTTTCGATTCGCTTGTCGAGAACTCTCGAAGGCCCTGGCGCGACCCAGCGTTCGAGCAGCGACTTGAGCTCATTGTCGGAAACAAACTCCTCTTCCGGCTCAACGCCCATTTAAGGCCTCCCTCAAAGTAACAATTTCCCGACCACTATTCAATTCCTGATTGCTTTCCAGATAAGGCCGCAGGATTCGTCTCAACCCTTCTCGCGCCCTGTATAAACGGGCCTTTACTGCTCCCACGTCGGTGCCTGCAATCTCAGCCACCTCGCTCATGCTCAGCCCTTCATACTCAAACAAAATCAGCGCCTCACGTTGCAGTGGCGGAAGACTGAATACCGCTTCCCTTACATGAGCCGCCAGCTCTTCGTCGAGCAATCTGCGCAAAGGCGCTCGACGGGTCGATTCCCTTGGTTCCTCAGTAACTTCATCAAGACCGGTCTCGCGTCCCCGATCTCGGAAGTGTTTCAGAGCGAGGTTACGCGTGGCCGCATACAAGTAAGTTTTCAAGGAAGCCCGCTCCGGACGAAAGTTCTCAGGCTTACGAATCAAACTGAGAAAGCAGTCGTGCGTTACGTCTTCAGCACTCTCAACCGAGCCCAGCAACCGGTAAGCAAACCGAAAAATTGGTTCCCGGTATCGATCGTACAACTCCAGAAAGGCTGCCTGATCGCCTCCTCCCGCTTTTTGCAGTAAAACCTCGTCTGTGGTTCTCTCGGGCAATCAGCACTCGATCCTGCAGGACTTGCTCCTGCTATAGTTACCCTGACCCCGGAAAAGGTTACGGATCCGGGTGAAAAAACTTGCGCGGCCCACTAAATATCCCAAATACGGGCGAATATTAATCCCACGAAGGCGGCAAGTACATATCTTTTGCAATTATTGCCGGGTCAGATCGACCAGATCCCTTTGTCAATCAAGGCTTAGGATGCACTTTAAAGCCAAACGGTTGACGAGCACACACACGGCATCTAAGATGTTTTGGTCCCCTTAGACTTCTACATTTTCCGAAATACTAGATGATGATTTCGCACGCAAAGCCGCAAAGGCGCAAAGTCGAACCGAAATCCTGGAGAACAGCTTTGCGCCTTTGCGCCCTGGCGTGCGTGATCCTGTTTTCAGCACTGCCCCTGTCTGCGCAACCTGCGGCTCAACCTGAGCGCGAGCAGCTACTCAACGGCCTGCGCCTGCTCTTCTGGTTGAAGCCAGGTAGCCCTGAAGTCATCCTGAAACTACGCATCAATAGCGGCGCCGCCTTCGATTTCTCCGGGAAGTCAGGACAGATGGCCTTGCTGGGCGACCTCCTGTTCCCTGACGCCGCCACAATCGATTACTTCACAGACGAGATGGGCGGCAAGCTCGACGTCAGCGTGACCTACGATTCCGTTACCATCACGATGGTTGGCAAAGCAGATCAGCTTGAACACATTGTCGAAGTTTTGCGCAACGCTCTGGTAGCAACACAGTTTGCGCCCGAACTCGTCACAAAGATGCGCGATGCGCGAATCAAGCTGCTGCGCGATACAACGATTGTTCCGGCAGAAGTCGCCGACCGCGCCATCGCAGCGCGACTCTACGGCGACTTTCCGTACGGCCGTCCTGCCGCCGGCTCGCCCGAAGACATGGCGCGAGTGGACCGTGCTGATGTGATGCAGGCGCACCAACGTTTTCTGAATTCAAATAACGCCACCCTCGCCGTCATCGGCGGCGTTACTAAACAGCGCGCCATGAGAACGTTGCGACAGTTACTCGGACCATGGCGCAAGAGCGAGCAGATCATACCGACCACATTTCGTCAGCCAAATCCACCTGATACACGAACACTGATCGTTAATGTTCCTGGCCCAAGTGTCGAGCTGCGTCTGGCTGCGCGTGGTGTTTCCCGATCTGACACTGACTATCCGATCGCGATGGTTCTGGCCCGAGTCGCACAACATCGCTGGCAGGCGAGCACTCCTGAGCTATCGAAACAACCCGTATTCGTGAGAAGTAATGCTTACGTCTTGCCGGGAGATTTTGTGATGGGTGCGACAGTTAACGAGCTGACCGTCGCTGATTCACTCGCGAATGCGAAAAAAACTATCGACTCGCTGACGACCACGCCCGCGACACCCGATGAGATCGAGCGCGCCAGGACCGAGTTGATCGGTGAAGTTATGACCATGCAGGCAAAACTTGATGCACTCGCGGATCCCTGGCTCGACGCTGATACATATCGTTTGAGTGCGGCTCAAGATCAGATGTCGTTGCTAAGAAATGTTACACCCGCGGATGTCCAGCGTGTTGCTAATCGACTTTTCAATAAAACGATCGTTTCAGTTGTCGGAGGCGAGTCGGCGCCGCTCAAGGCCGCGTTACAGGGCCGTCACCAGTATGAAGTGCTCGGCGAGATTGCAACCCCGGCTCCATCGCAAAAACCGCCAACGAAACCGGCGAATAATATCAATCCCGGGTAATCACAAATTGTTTGCAAGCGTCTTGCAACCAAACCTGAATCAGATTTGGCTTAACTAACTGTGCTTGAGAACGGAAGTGCCGCGAGGGAGCATGCAGGCCGCGTTCGCGAGATGTTTGGAACGATCGCGGGCCGTTACGACCTCTTGAACCACCTGCTCTCCGGCAATACCGACAAACGTTGGCGCCGGATAGTAGCAAACAGAGTACGCGACAAGCTCTCGTCGAGCAGCGCGCGCGTTCTCGATGTGGCCTGCGGCACGGGCGATTTATCGCTCACGTTATTTGAAATTACGGGAGCAGGAGTGGTTGGGACTGATTTCTGCCGGCCGATGTTGGAGATCGCCGCCGGTAAGACTTGCGGTCGCATACGCTTAATCGAGGGTGACGCTTTGGACCTGCCCTTTCGAGATGGCACATTCGACGCGGCTACAATCGCGTTTGGATTGCGAAACCTGTCGAGTGTCGAAAGTGGTCTGGCGGAGCTCTCAAGGGTCGTGAAACCGGGTGGCTGGGTGGCTGTACTCGAGTTTTCCAGACCGGCGAATGCGATTCTGCGACCTTTGTTTAATCTGTACTTCAGAAAACTACTGCCGTGGATGGGTGGCCTTATTAGCGGTTCACGAAGCGCCTATATCTATCTGCCGGCGTCGGTCCAGAAGTTTCCGGATCAGTCTCAACTCTCGCTCCTGATGGAGCAGGCAGGTTTCGTTCAGGTTGGTTACGAGAACCTGACAGGTGGCATTGCGGCCTTACATATGGGCAGGCGGCCGAATTAGGTTTGTGGATTGGTTGCAACGCTTTAGTTTGCAACCAGATACGTAGTCTCGGGGTACGGTTTGGTAAGCGCGCGGTTGTCGGGGCTGTGCGAGTATTCGAACCTACCCCGGACTACGTTTTTATTTTAGCCACGAAAAGGCACAAAAAGCACATAACCTGAAAACAGAAGGCGCCCATTTCGTCAAGCGCGTTTCCATTTCAGCTTATGTGCTTTTGTGCCTTTTCGTGGCTAATTCTTTTTGTGAATGTTGTATCATGCGCGGCGGTGGGCCTCCTGAAACGACTGCTGATCCTGATACTGGTTGTTTGGACCGTCGTCTCTCTCGTCACACTCTTAATCGAGCTCGTTCCCGGTGATCCGGCTGTCGCTGTGCTCGGCGAACAAGCAACGCCGGAACAGTTTGCACAGTTTCGCGAGAAGCACGGTCTCGATCGTCCGCCCTTCTTCTTCTCTTTTCCACGCGACAACAACGATCAGCGACACTTTGTCTGGCATGGTGTTGATAATCGATATGTTGATTACTGGCGGTCGTTGTTGACCGGCGACATGGGACTGTCGTTTCGTAACGATCGGCCAGTCAAGGATCTCATTCTCGAACGCTATCCAGCTACAATCGAGCTCGCCATTGTCGCGATGGCGATCGCGATACTGATAGCGATACCACTCGGCGTCATTGCCGGCACGCATCGCGGCACGTTAATCGATAATACGGCTTCGGTCGTTGCGCTACTGGGGATCAGTTTGCCCAGTTTCGTGATTGGACCGATGCTCGTCTACGTCTTTGCGGTAAAACTCGGCTGGCTCGCGCCGTCAGGACGCTTCGACTGGAGCGACATCATTCTTCCCGCTTTCACGCTCGGTGCCGCCTTGTCTGCCATCCTGACGCGAATGGTGCGGTCGTCTGTCATTGAAGAGCTGAGCGAGGATTATGTTCGGACAGCGCGGGCGAAGGGCTTGAGCGAGCGCACAGTTGTTTACAAACACGTATTGAAGAATGGATTGATTCCCGTGGTCACGATTCTCGGTTTGCAGCTCGGTGTTTTGCTCGCCGGCGCGATCATCACCGAGAAGATCTTCGGCTGGCCCGGGCTCGGATTGTTGCTCGTTGAAGATGGAATTGGTAAACGCGACTATCGCGTCGTGCAGGGCTGCGTGCTCGTAATCAGCATGACTTACATCATCGCAAACCTGCTCACAGACATGGTCTACCGCTGGTTAGATCCGCGGATCAGAGTTGGATAATCCGTATTTTAGATGAATCGTCTAACTATCATTGGATTAGTTATCGTCGTCGTGCTCGTATTCGTCGCACTCTTTGCGCCGTGGATTGCTACGTACGACGTCGGTGCGACTAATTTGTCGATGCGTTACCTGCCGCCGTCCGCCGCGCACTGGTTCGGCACCGACTCAACGGGACGCGATATCTTTTCGCGCGTCGTGTTCGGCGCACGCATCTCTTTGCAAGTCGGGCTTGTGGTGGTGACTGTCTCTGCCGTCATCGGGACGCTGCTCGGTGCGCTCGCGGGTTACTATGGCGGCTGGGTCGATCGCCTCGTCTCAGGTTACGTCTTCAACGTCTTCCTCGCATTTCCCGGACTGCTGCTCGCGATCGCGATGGTCGCATTCCTCGGCGCAGGCTTGAACAAACTCATTCTCGCGTTGTGCATCATTGGCTGGGTTGGTTACGCGCGTCTCATTCGTGGCCAGGTGTTGAAAGTTCGCGAATACGACTTCGTCCAGGCCGCACGCGCACTCGGCGCGAGCGACACACGCATACTGCTGGTCCACATACTTCCGAATGCAATTCAACCGCTGATCGTGCAAGCGAGTTTGGGCATGGCCGGAGCTGTTTTATCCGAAGCGGCGTTGTCGTTCCTCGGCCTCGGTGTGCCACCACCCGCGCCGTCCTGGGGCGTGATGATCGAAGAAGCTCGCGATCTGTCAACATTACAAGCTGCTCCACACGCGCTGATATTTCCCGGCATCGCCATCGCCCTCACAGTACTTGCATTCAACTTCATCGGCGACGGCCTGCGCGAGTACCTCGATCCCCGGCGACGAGCTCGATGAGCGCAATCTCCATCCGCAACCTCTCGAAAACTTATCCCGTGCCTTTCCGCCGACTGCGCGCGTTCTTTCGCCGACCATTGAAAGATCCGATTGAAGCGCTGCGCGACGTTTCGTTTGCCGTGGAAACTGGTGAGATCTTCGGATTGATCGGCCGCAACGGCGCCGGCAAAACGACGCTGACAAAGATCGTTGCCACGCTCGTCCAACCGACTACCGGCAGCGTCTCGGTGCATGGCGAGGACAGCGTCAACGATGACGAACGCGTGCGACGCCAGATCGGATTAGCTACTGCTGAAGAACGAAGTTTTTACTGGCGTCTGACGTCTGAGCAGAACCTGATTTTTTTCGCGCGCCTGCACGGCCTTTCTGATCGCGTCGCTAAGGAACGCATTAAAGATGTGTTTGCGAAACTCGAGTTGGACGAAGTCGCGCGACGCCGTTTCGGTGAGCTATCGACTGGCAACAAGCAGCGTTTAGCAGTAGCACGTGCATTACTCCCGAGCCCGCCAGTGCTGCTGCTGGATGAACCGACGCGTTCGCTCGATCCGCTGGCGGCTGCAAGGATGCGAGAGTTGATCCGCTCACTCGCGGAACGGGATCCGCCCGTGACGATCCTTCTGACGTCGCACAATCTCGCCGAAGTGGAAACGCTTTGTGGGCGGGTGGCTGTCATCAGTCGCGGACGCATTCGCGCCATCGACACACCACGCAATCTCCGAGACCTCACTTCCGGATCTGAAACGGTGCAAGTGACTCTTGCAGATGGAGAAAAGATCTCGTTCACACGAGCACACAAGGACGATCTTATGGACGCGAAGATAAGAGAGTTACAAAGCAGGGGTAAGCGCATCGTCGATATCGAGACTGAGCGAGCCACGCTGCTGGATGTTTTGGAAAAGTTTGAAGCCGCGGATTAGACGGATGATGAACGGATTAAGATTAATACCACGTCGAATCTTCGCCTTCGTGGCGCGTGACTTCCGTCTCTATGTCAGCTATCGCATGCAGTTCTTCCTGCGCATACTCTCGGTGCTGACCGTCGTCACGACCCTCTTCTTCATCTCAAAAATATTCGCCGGCTTTACCGATCCGCAGTTCTCGCAATGGCGCGATCCACTCGCCTCATGGCTCACGGGCCTCGCTGTTCTTAACTACTTCATGACCGGATTCTCCAGTCTTGCGAACTCGATCAGGCAGGAACAGATGCAGGGCACACTCGAGAGCGTCCTGCTGACACCGATCAATCTCCCCACAATCATCGTCGCCAGCTCGGCGTGGGATTTTCTTGAGACGACATTCTTCTCGTTTTTATATCTCTTCTTCGGACGAGTGTTCTTTGGCGTGCAGTTTCGCGGCAGCTTCTTCCTCGCACTCGTGTTCCTTTTGCTAACGACGGTCGTGCTTGCGTGTTTAGGAATACTCTCGGCAAGTTTCGCGATGGTCTTCAAACGCGGCGATCCCTTCGGGATCTTCCTGGGCGCGGGCTCCGCATTGTTTTCGGGCGTATTCTTCCCAACGCAATTATTGAAAGATTACGCCGGCCCGAAACTCGGCAACATCTCCCTAATCCTTCCAGCCACTCACGGCCTCCAGGGCATCCGCCAAGTCCTAATCGAAGGCCACGGCCTCTCCCAAGTTACGCAACCCCTAATCACCCTGCTCGGATTCCTCGTCGTTCTACTCCCTTTTTCACTTTGGGTCTTCGGCCGCGCCGTCCGCCGCGCAAAACGCGAAGGAAGCCTGATCCAGTATTAAGCTAATGACGAACGCAGCGCGACCTGATCATCGGAATTCATATCTAACACCCGAATGGTAGTTCTGCGGTCGCCGTCTTTCCTACTAAATAGACTCCCTGTAAGTCGAAATGTTCGTCCCAGTTTTCTCGCCGAGGGTTAAATAATTCTGTTAATCGACTGGTCTGAGGATCGATTCCCGCAAGGTTCGTGCCTTTGTGCAGATTGCAATCGATGCAGGCTAGCGCGAGGTTCTCGACATCGTCAGTCCCACCATGGACCTTCGGAATAATGTGCTCGACGTGTAGCGCCGCGAGCGGAGAGTCATCCTGATGCAGATGGCAATACTCGCAAACGTTGTGAGCACGTTCTCGAACTTGTCTTCTAACTTGTGTGGTGATCATCGGGCTGCAAACTGGTGAGGTGTTGCGCCTGCCGTTTTAGAATGGCGACAAATTTATTCGCTCGAACGTACCCAGCATACTCAGCGCGTTCGTCGTCTGTAAGTTCGCCTTCTGTTGATTTCCGCGCTAGTTCTTCGATGCGCGCCTCAAGCTGTGGATCGGGGCGAAAATGGATTATGGCATCGGCTTTGTCCGACACAATCTCCATCACCGGCCGTACGCCGCGATCAAAAGCCAGGATTTCTGAGTTTATGGCCACGCATCGAACCTATCAAAAAGGCACAAAAAGCGCAAAATCATTTTGTGTCTTTTGTGCCTTTTTGTGGCTAATGCTAACATCCGGGACGATGCATCGCGGCGTCGCAGAAAGTGTTCTGGATCTGATAGGCCAGACTCCCCTTCTTCATCTTTCCCGTTTCGCGAAACCACCACTCGCCGGCGTCTACGCAAAAATCGAATGGCTCAACCCAGGCGGTTCTGTTAAAGACCGCGCGGCGCTCGGGATGATTCTCGACGCCGAGGAAAAGGATCTGCTCAAGCCCGGCTCCACCATCATCGAGCCAACCGCCGGAAATACCGGCATCGGGCTCGCACTCGTGGGAGTTGCGCGTGGCTACCGTGTTATCCTCTGCGTCCCGCGAGGTTTCGCCGTCGAGAAAATGAAACTGATCGAAGCTCTCGGCGGTGAGATCGAATACGTCTCGAACGAGGCGGGCATGCAGGGCGCGATCGACCGTTGTCACGAGCTCGCGGAAGCGATCGACGACAGTTTCGTGCCGCAGCAATTTGAGAATAATGCGAACCCGTGTTTTCATGAACTCACGACAGCACGCGAGATCATCGAACAGATGAACGGCGAGATCGACGCTGTCGTGATCGGCGCGGGGACTTCGGGCACGTTCTGTGGTGTCGCGCGCGCAGTGCGAAAACACAATCGCAACGCGCTTTGCGTGCTCGTGGAACCGGAAGGATCGATTTACGGCGGCGGGCCACCTGGACCAAAGAAAATTGAAGGCATCGGCCAGCGCGATTTTATTCCGAAGATCTTCGACGCCTCTCTGGCAGACGAGATCCTGATGGTCCAGGACGATGAGGTTTGCGCGGCGCTGAAGAACATTGCCAAACTGGAAGGCCTGCTCGGCGGCTGGTCGTCGGGCGCTGCCGCCGCTGCGTCGTATAAAATCGCGGAACGACTTGGCCCTGGCAAACGCGTCGTCACGGTTTTTCCTGACGGCGCCGAGCGATATCGCAGCCAAGGAATTTTTGACGAGTAACAGCATATGGGATTTGCAACTACAGCCATTCACACCGGATCAGAACCTGACGAAGCAACAGGCGCCGTCACTGTTCCGATCTATCAAACATCGACGTACGCACAGGACGCACTCGGAAAGAACAAAGGCTACGAGTACGCGCGCACACAAAATCCGACGCGCTCCGCAGTCGAGCGAAACATCGCCGCAATCGAAGGTGGACGTTTCGGTTTCGCGTTCGCTTCAGGCATGGCCGCGATCGACGCCACCTTGCGACTCGTCAAAGCCGGCGACCACGTCATTGTTTCAGATAACACATACGGCGGCACCGCACGTCTCTTCAATCGCATACTCGCGAACTACAACGTCACTTTCGATTACGTCGATACATCCGATCCACTGAACGTCGAGGCCGCGATCAAGCCAAACACTAAAATGGTGTTTCTCGAAACGCCGACCAATCCCGTGATGATCCTCACTGACCTGAAGGAAGTCAGCGAGATCGCGCATCGCGCCGGCGCGCGCGTCGTTTGCGACAACACTTTCATGTCGCCGTACCTGCAACGCCCGCTCGAGTTTGGCGTCGATATCGTCGTCCACTCGACTACGAAGTATCTCAACGGTCACTCGGACGGTGTCGGCGGCATCGTCGTTCTGAACGATGACGAGGACGCAAACTGGATCGGCTTTGTACAAAACAGCGCGGGCGCGATTCTCTCGCCGTTTGACTCATGGCTCGTGCTGCGCGGCACGAAGACGCTGGCCCTGCGCATGGAACAGCACGATAAGACCGGCCGGGCCGTCGCTGCATTTTTGGAAGAGCATCCGAAGGTGAAAAAGGTTTATTATCCGGGCTCCGCGTCGCACCCGCAGCACGCCCTGGCGCGCCGCCAGCAACACGGTTTTGGTGGCATGGTGTCTTTTGATGTGGGCTCGCTGGAAAACGCGCGGAAGGTCCTCGAGTCTGTTAAGCTCTGCACGCTCGCGGAAAGTTTAGGCGGCGTGGAAACGCTGATCTCGCACCCGGCGACGATGACACACGCCTCGGTGGACGAAGCGAAGCGCCAGAGGCTCGGCATTACGGATGGATTGGTGCGTATCTCGGTTGGTATTGAAGATACGGATGACATAATCGCGGATCTTGACCAGGCCCTAGGGCAAATATAAACAAAGGATTACAGATTTTCAGGATCAACGGGATGGGTTACAATCTCCCGGTTCTCAGCCTTTATTAACGACTTCCTTTAGCTCTCCATTTATGATTGTTGAGTTATACGCCAAATCAGACGTTGGCCGAGTTCGACGTGGCAATGAAGATAATTTCCTCGTACTCGACCTGTCGACGGAACAAACCTGGACCGGCGCCGACGGCAATCCCCCACCCGAGAACTTGTTCCGCTTCGATCTGGGCGACAAAGGCCTGGTCCTCGTCGTCTCTGACGGCATGGGCGGCGCACTCGCCGGCGACGTTGCGAGTCGCATGGCCGTCGATTCAGTGCGCAAGATGCTCATCGGCGAGGGCGAAGCCTCGTGCGATCCCGATCTCGATCTGGTCGAGTGTCTAAAAACCGCCACGCACTACGCCAACACTGCAATCCATCTCAGAAGTCAGGAAGACTCGCGCTGCGCGGGCATGGGCGCCACGTTCACTGGCGCGGCGGTCCGCGGTGACAACCTGGACCTCGTTCAGGTCGGCGATAGTCGCGGTTACGTGATCCGTAAGAATCAGATCCGACTCGCGACGAAGGACCAGTCGCTCGTGCAGCAACTGGTTGACGTCGGACAGATCAGCGAATCGGAAGCAGAAACGCACATGTTCCGCAACGTGATACTGCAAGCACTCGGCGCGCAGAGCGAAGTGCAGCCGGTGACGGGCAGGATTCGTTTGCGGCAGGACGATCTCGTGTTGCTTTGTAGCGACGGATTGTCGGGGAAGTTACGCGCGGAAGATATTCAGCACATCGTGCTTAATAGCGGAAACGATCTTTCGAAGGCGTGTGATGCGTTGATTGAAGAGGCGAACAATCGCGGTGGTGAGGATAATATTACTGTCGTACTCGCGCGCTTCTCTGGTGATGATTTGGAAGCGCCTTCAACCGATCGGATCACGATCGAGCTGCCACCGCTCGAAGAAGACAAGACGCTCGACGATACTTACGAAGCCGACACCGAACCACATTAGAAACGCGGATTGAACGGATAAAATCCGGATCTAATCCGTGTTATCCGTGGTTACTGTCTTTCCGCCAATCAGGTTCGCCGCCGATCCTCTTAACATAAATCGACGCGCCTTCAATACTGTCAACGCACACGCGTTCGCCTGCTTCCAACGGCGGCTCGCCGGGCGCGGGATATGCGGTCCACGTCGATCCAAACACTTTCACGGCGCCTTCCTGAAGCGCTCCCCTGCTCGATGAAACCACAGTACCGATCTTCCCGGGCAGCGCATCAACACCGCTGCGCAAAGTTTGTCCGGTCTTCTCACGTGAAAAGTAGTTGATGAAGATCGTCCGTGAGGCAGCGGTCAAACCCATCGATACGACCGCAAAGATCGCAAACTGGATCGCGAGACTTTCAATCCCGATGAACCCTGCGAAGGCAGCCGCGAGTGCTCCAATACCGAACCAGAGCAGCACGAAGCCGGTCGTAAAGATCTCCGCCACGATGAGTATCGCACCGAGGATGCACCAGAGAATCCAGATCCAATCCATCGTCTGACTCAGCCCTTCGCCAGATTCTTCATAACGAACCACACATTCGCAGGACGCTCAGCCAGCCTGCGCATGAAGTAAGGATACCAGTGTTTACCGTACGGAACATAGATCCTTACATTGTAGCCATCGCGCGCGAGCTGTCGCTGAAGGTCGCGCCGGATACCGTAGAGCATCTGAAACTCAAACTTCTCTTTCCCGATTCCTTCGCGTCCCGCGAAGTCGATCGTCGCGTCGATCATCTTTGGATCGTGTGTCGCGATGCCGTGATAAGTACCGCTGCCTAGAAGCATCTGCATCACCTTGACGTAGTTCGCATCGACGTCTTTCTTATCAGGAAACGCGACTTCCGGTGGCTCGCTGTACGCGCCTTTGCAGAGGCGAATGCGCGCGGGCAGCTTCACGAGCTCCTGCGCGTCGGCGTAAGTTCGATACAAGTACGACTGCAACACGATGCCCACGTCGTTCAGCCCGAATTCAGCGCGCAGTCGTTTGAAGATGTCGATCGTCACCTGGGTAACGTCGGAGCCTTCCATATCGACTCTCACGAAGTTCCCACGTCGCTGAGCATCTTCTACGACTCGCCGCGCGTTGCGGTAGGCCAGCTCAGGATCGAGACCAAGCCCAAATTGCGTGAGCTTGATCGAGACGTTGGAGCGAATGTGACTCTCGTCGATCTTCGCGAGAATATTCTGATACTCGTTGACTTCGTGCTCGGCTTCAGCCGCACTGCCGACCGACTCGTTCAAATGATCGAACGACGCCGTACAGTTTTCTGAATTAAGCTGACGAATTAGTGGGACTACTTCGTCAATAGTGTCGCCGGCAACGAAACGAGTGGTGAGTTTTTTGAAGAAACGAAAGCGTGCAGCGAAATCCTTTAACCCTTCCCGTTGGGACAACCAGAGCAGCGCGTTTCTTGAGATCATTCTATTTCAGTCCGTTATGTGGTCCGTCCCTGTGGTATCCTTGGCGGCGCCTTTCTCCACCCAGCCAAGGAGGAGCTTTGCACACGAGCATCAAAACGAGGAACCTGCCCGGATGCGATTGAAGCTCGTAATCGCCGCTTCGGTGCTGGCGGCAGTTGTGGGCGCCGGCATCTGCATCGCGCTCGTGTTGGGTATCTTCTCCGTGAAGGCCCTGTCTAATCCGGGCCTGCTGGTTACTTCCACGCTCCTGCTGCCAATCGCGGCGATTGCCTTCGCTTCGATCTTTGTTTACCGCCACACTGCGCGTCGCCGCAAGTTGCAGGCCTTTCTCACGGCCATCATCGCGATAATACTAACGCTCACTTTTTTCATCGCCGCTTCGATACTGACCGGACGCTACAGACCACTCGAGCCGCGCCCGCCTGCCGAACACGTCGCCACTTAGATTCAAATAGCGATCGTATTCAACCCAATCTCTCGTTGTACTGGCCGCAGCGCGTCGATCACGAAACGTATGTGATCGTCGATATTGACTCCCAACTCTTCGACGCCTTGTTTGATGTCGTCGCGATTAACTGATCGCGCGAATGCTTTGTCTTTCAATTTCTTCTTGACTGACGAGACTTCCATATCATCGAGACTGCGCGAAGGCCTGACGAGCGCACATGCTACGAGAAAGCCACAGAGCTCGTCGGTAGCGAAGAGGGCGCGGGCCATGTCTGTATCGCGCGGCACGCCTGTGTAGGTAGCATGGCCCATAATGGCTCGAATAATGCGATCGGAGTAACCGCGACCGCAAAGGATGTTGGCGCCTGTAAACGGGTGCTGATCGGCGGTCGGAAACATTTCGTAATCGAAGTCATGGAGCAAACCGACCATTCCCCACTCGTCTTCATCCGCAGGTCCGTCGTTGTAACGCCTGGAGCACGCGCGCATCGCGGCTTCAACAGCGAGCGCGTGTTTACGAAGGCTGTCGCCCTTTGTGTATTCACACAACAGTTCCCAGGCTTCAGATCGGTCAGGCATGAGTGAATTTTGTAGCACAAAATCAGTTAAGCCACAAAAAGGCACAAAAGCACATAAAAGAACTTCAAGAGTTTAGAGTTCAAGCTTTAGCTTGCCGATCTTACTTTGTGCTTTTTGTGGCTTAGAGTAGTTTCGCTTTGTGTCCAACGTTGGAGAGCAGGATTTTCCTCATCTCCTGTTCGTCAGAGCCATGTGAGAGAAATCGCTTCGGGATCATGATCGATTCGTACTGGTTCAAAGCGAAGTGAAAAATATCGTGGTCGCTCTGTTACCGTGCGGCGGTGGCAATGTAGCCCGGGCGGGCGCGGACGGCCACGTTCTTTCGCGTCGTCTCCACTTTGATCTTCCGGTAACGATCGTCACGCTCTTTGTTGATCGGATAATAACCGAGCATGTATTGCGTGCGTAGCTCAGCCGCGATCTGCCCGAACGCGTCAGGCAACGATGCGAGCGTGTCCGCGCGTAATAATCTTCCACCTGACTTCTCCGCGAGAGCTTTTAAATAACTATCGGCCGTCAGATAAGCCATGTCCAGCATTCTCCCGATAGACTCATCGGGAGGACGACTCGTCGGCACAGGCACACCGCTCGGGCCGGAATCAGGAACACGCGGCATCGTCCTATCGCGATCCGAAGGATTCGGAGACCTGTCCTCAGGACCACCAGTCGGCGCCGGACCACGACTCGGATCCGGATAACGGTTGCGCTCTTCGTCACGACGCCGCCGCATGATCTCATCAGGTAGTGGTAATCCGAATGGACCAGTCTTGCGCGGTGTTCCGGAGGTTGGCACTCCATCACCGCCCGGAAAAGTCGGCGCAGTCGTCCCGCTCGGCGGCGGTTTTCTGATCGTCTCGATAGTCGGCAACGATGGTGTGACTTGTTCTGACTGCTCGCGCGCCAATTTTTCCGTGGTTGCGCGTGTGTCGTAGCGAATCGGATAGATAACTACGCCTTCCTCGTCGAGATATCGCACCGTGCCTTCGAACGTAGCTTTGTCACTGTACCAGTCCATGCCGTCACTAAACAGCACGATCGCTCTGCGGCCACGAATCTTGCGCAACGTGTTCATCGCGATTTCAACGGCGTCGTAGACCTTGGTTCCCTCTCCGGGTCGCGTGCTGTTGATCGCGGTGCGTAAAACTTCTCGATCGGATGTAAACTCGTTTAACTCGTTAACCTTGTCGTCAAACGAGATGATCTTGACGCGATCGACCGGCTGCAACTGCTGCACGAAAGTAAACGCGGCGTTCTGAATCTGCCGGAGATGATCCTTTGTGCTGGAACTCGTGTCGAGCATCAGCACGACGTGAAACGGAGCGGCGACTTTGCCGAAGAAAGCGATCTCCTGTGGTACTCCGTCCTCCGAGATTTTGAATTCTTCCTGACTGAGATCAGTTATGTAGAGTCCATCGCGGTTGGTTGCGATTATCGGGACGGTGACGAGATCGGTATCGGTTTTGAGTGTTTCGGCGTCTTCAGGTTCTGGTGGTGGGGTCGCGGAGGGTTGCGGCAGTGGCTGTTTTTGCCCGCCTGGCTTTGATTGGGCGAAGACGGCAGTCAGCGCAAGCGCCACCACCAAAAAAATAGAAAAGGCATGACGCGACGCAGGTGAAAACATTCAGTCCTCCTCACGCGAAACCCGTCAACTGAACTTTAGAAGAAACGAGGCGAAGAAACCAGTCGGCGCTAGGATGTAGGCTGCAAAGATAACGTTTCCCGATTATGTTAGCGCGCCTTTGCGTCTTTGCGTCCTTTGCGCCTTTGCGTGAAAATCTTCTTGAGCGCCGTAGGTATTTTTTCACGCAAAGGCGCAAAGGACGCAATGGCGCGCTAAGTTCACTCCGCTGCCTGAGCTCTCGGGAAAATGAACGACAGCGCAATCGACAGACCGATCACGCCGCAGATGATTCCCAGCGAAACCCAGATCGGGAAATGCCCGCCGAACAATTGATTCAACCAAACCATCTTCAACCCGACGAACACGAGCACAACGCCGAGTCCGTACTTCAACAGGTAAAACTTATCGACGGCGTCTGCGAGCATGAAGAAGAGCGCGCGCAAGCCGAGGATCGCGAAGATGTTTGAAGTGAAAACGATCATCGGCTCACTTGTCACCGCAAAGATCGCTGGCACTGAATCAACTGCGAAGATCACGTCAGTCGCTTCGAGAAAAACGACCGCGACGAGCAGCGGCGTCGCAAAGTGTTTGCCGTCGATGTTGACAAAGAACTTCCCACCTTGCAGGTTTGGCGTCACGGGGATTATGCGACGCAACAATCTGATCAGCAGGTTCTTTTCCGGGTGAACACCCTTCTCTTTGGCGAAGAAGATCTTCAAACCCGTGAAGATCAAAAACACGCCAAAGAACACAACCACCCAGTGATACTGCATCAGCGCCGCACCAAGCGCGACGAAGATCGCACGGAAGATCAGCGCTCCGAGAATGCCGTAGAACAAGACGCGATGCTGGTACTTCGCCGGTATCGAGAAGTAAGAGAAGACCATCACGAAGACAAAGATGTTGTCTACGGACAGCGACTTCTCGATCACGTAGCCGGTGAGAAACTCAAGCGACACACGCCAGGCTTCGGCGTTCGGGTCAAACCCCGGTATCGCCATGAGTCGCGGGTCTTGAGGAAACTTCCAGAGCGCGTACTGGTATAGAAGAAAGTTGAAGATCAGCGAGAGCGTGATCCAGACGACGCTCCATGTGGCGGCTTCGCGAAAGCCGACGGCGTGCGCTTTGCGGTGAAAGATGCCGAGATCGACGGTGAGGAAAACAAGAACGAGACCAACAAAACCTGCGTAGAACCACCAGTATTCAGAAAACGGGAAAAGCTCAACCATACCTCATCCTTTCGTATTCGAAAGGTCTTGGTCGTTGAGCTTTAAGCTTTTCCCGATAAGCCGGGTACCGTTTTGGCACCGTGTTGACGACTTACCGGACCCTTGATGGGTGACCTACTCCCCTTTATAAAATCTCACTCACTGTACAGCAAAACCAGGAGCGAAGCCACAAAAGGGCACAAAAAGCACAAAACGTTTACAGAGCCAATCCGATTATTTCTATTCTCTTTTGTGCTTTTTGTGCCTTTTGTGGCTAAAATGCGATCTATATTGAGATCCTTACTTTTGGCAGTCTTAGCGGCTTATCTGATTGCCGCAATTCATTCGATTCTGGCGTTCGTAAATAAACGCCGCACTCTGCAACGCGTTGCGGAGTGGTCGATTGTTGCCGGATTCGTCCTGCACACATGCGCTTTGATTGCTGACTGGGCGATCGACGGCCATTACCCTCTGTTCGGCTTGCGGGAGGCGCTCTCGTTCCTGGCGTGGGCCCTCGTCGCGCTGTACGCCCTCGTGCGCTACCGGTACCCGACACAGGCGGTCGGCGCATTTACGATGCCGCTGATCTCGGCGCTCACATTTGTCGCGTTAATAATGGGAACAAACACCAGCAACACGCCGGCTTCGTTTTCGGCGACGTGGCTGTTCCCGATACATACGACCCTTTTGATCTTCGCGTACGCGGCATTTTTCATTGTTTTTATGGCGAGCGTGATGTACTTACTCCAGGAGCGTGCACTGAAACTCAAGACGTTTGGCGCGTCCTTTCACCGGCTGCCGGCACTGACCACCGTCAACGCCCTGGCGACGAGCGCTTCGGCTCTCGGTCTGACGCTGCTGACTCTCGGGATCGCAACGGGAATGTTCTGGTCGTCGGCGCGTTCCGGCCGCTTCTGGAACAACGATCCAAAAGAGATCTTTGCGCTGATCACGTGGCTACTTTACTTCGGTCTGACTGTCTATCGTTCCACTGCGAACTGGCGTGGTCGCAGCGCCGCGTGGCTCGGCGTCGTCGGTTTCGGACTCGTGCTTTTGACCTTCATCGGCGCACCATTCTTAGGCGGGTATCATGTATTCAAATAAGTTTAGAGTTCAGCCTTTGGCTGTGGTTTGGCAGAGCAAGCTAAAGCTTGAACTCTGAACTTTTGTGTTTTCTGCCTTTGTGGCTAAACAGATGTCCATTCTTCTCATCGGAGTCAATCACAAGACAGCTCCGGTAGAGATCCGCGAGCGACTCGCCTTCAACGACGAAGCGTGCGCCACCGGCCTGCGCCAACTCGTCGACGGCGATATCGTGCGCGAAGGACTGATCGTCTCGACCTGCAACCGCGTTGAGGTTGTCGGCGCAACCGCAACCGATCAACTCAACTTCGGCGCGGAACGCATCACACAGTTTCTCGACACGTCCGGCCAGCTCCCAGCCGGATTTCTCGAAGCACATCTTTATCACCACACTGACGAAGAAGCCGTTCGACACCTGTTTCGCGTCGCGTCGTCGCTCGATTCTATGGTCGTGGGCGAGCCGCAGGTGCTGGGCCAGGTGCGCCACGCATACGCGCTCGGCGTCGAAGCCGGAACAGTCGGTCGCGTGCTGAATCGTTTGGTCCACCACACTTTCAAAGTCGCCAAACGAGTCAGAAGTGAAACTGGCATAGCAGCGAGCGCCGTGTCGATCAGTTACATGGCCGTCGAGCTCGGCAAAAGGATCTTCGACTCCCTAAAAGGCCGCGCCGTGTTGCTCGTAGGCGCGGGCGAGATGGCAGAGCTTTCGGCGCGACATCTCGTGAACGCCGGTGCTGCGCGTGTGATCATCGCCAATCGCACCGAAGAGACGGCACAGCAGATGGCGGACGAGTTTGGCGGCACGGCCGTTTCACTCGACCACCTGGACCAGGTGCTGCACGAAGCTGACATAGTGATCTGTTCCACCGGCGCGCCGGATTACGTCGTCACCGCGGAACGGGCACGCAAAGCACTGGTGCGGCGGCGTCGCAATCGTCCCACTTGCTTTATCGACATCAGCGTTCCGCGAAACATCGACCCCGCAGTCAGCAACATCCCCAACGTCTTTCTCTTCGACATCGACGACCTCGAGTCTGTGATCTCTTCCAACATTCGCGAGCGCGAACGTGAAGCCGAGCGCGCTGAGTTGATCGTGCAGTCGGAAGTGATGCAGTTTCAGCAGAAGCTTCGTTTGATGGACATTGGACCAAGCATCGGCGCGCTGCGACAGAACATGCAGGACGTTGCCCGCGCGGAGCTGGCGCGACAACGCAAACGTCTCGGTGTGCTGACGAAAGATCAGGAAGCGGCGATCGAGTCGTTGCTCATGTCGACTGTCAACAAGATCTCACATCCAATCATCAGCCAGATGCGTCGTTTTTACGAGACGGGCGAGCCTGACACCGGCGATCTTCCAAAAGATACTTTCGAGGAGTGATCGACGATGTCTCGGCCTTTGATCATCGGTTCGCGCGGCTCGAAGCTCGCTTTGTGGCAGGCTGAACAGGCGCGCGCGCGTTTGCGAGCTCTGAATCGTCAACTTGACGTTCACATCGAGATCATCAAAACCACCGGCGACGTGAAAAATGATCCGCTTTCGGTGATCGGCGGCAAGGGTGTGTTCACAAAAGAGCTCGAAGACGCCCTGCTCGACGGCCGTATCGATCTCGCTGTTCATTCGTTGAAAGACCTGCCGACGATCCTGCCGGATGAACTTTCGATTGCTGCGATCTGCGAGCGTGAAGATGCGCGCGACGCATTAGTATTGCGTTCAGGAGATCAGAACGGCTCGTTGCTGCATTTGGCCCGCGAAGCAGTTGTCGGCACCTCCAGCCAGCGGCGCCTCGCGCAACTGAAAGCGTTGCGAAGCGATGTGGTAGTCAGAGATTTGCGTGGGAACGTCGATACGCGGATACGAAAGCTCGACGAAGGACAATATGATGCGGTGATACTCGCGTCTGCGGGTCTCGTGCGACTCGGGTTACAGGAGCGAATCAGCTCGAGGATCGCAATCAGTGAGATGTTACCGGCGGTCGGACAGGGCGCCATCGCGATTGAGACGCGCAGCGACAACGAGTTTGCAGTCGAGAAGGTGTCGCCACTGGACCATCGTGAGACGCGTCTCGCGTGTCTCGCAGAGCGTGCGTTTTTGCGTGGCTTAGGCGGCGGTTGTCAGTTTCCGATTGCCGCTCACGCCGTTATTGACAATGGGTTGCTGAAACTGGACGGTCTCGTCGCGCGACCCGACGGATCTCAGATCCTGCGTCATTCTTTATCGGGGCCGGCAACTGACGCAGAAGCTCTCGGCTCCGCACTCGCAAATCGGTTGATCGAGCGTGGCGCAATCACGTTATTGAACGCCGATGACTAAACCGCTCGAAGGGCGTACCGTTATCGTCACGCGCGCGACGTCGCAGGCTGCGGATTTGACCACAATGCTTGAAGGTTTCGGCGCAAACGTCATAATTTGCCCAACCATCGAGATTCGCGAGCCCGACAACTTCGATCGACTCGATGAAGCACTCGACCATCTCTACGGTTACGACTGGCTCATCTTTACGAGCACTAACGGCGTCGACTATTTCCTGAAACGTCTTACCGACCGCGGACAACAAATCGCCGATCTCGACGAGATCAAAGTCTGCGCGATTGGTCAAAAGACCGCAGACAAACTCCACGACGCCCACGTTCATGTCGATCTCGTCCCATCACAATCAACTGCGGAAGGTGTCTTTGCGGCGTTAAGTGAGTTCGTTGATCATCTTCCCGGCCTGAACATTCTCTTACCGCGAGCCGCAACCGGACGTGAAGTCTTACCTGAAGCACTGCAAAAGGCCGGGGCGCGTGTGGACATCGTGACCACGTATCAGACAGTTCTTCCAGACAACATCGATCGCGGTAAACTCGCTGCAATGCTCGCAGGCAGCGGCGACTGCATCGCCTTCACGAGTCCGTCAACAATCAAAAACCTCGCGAAGCTCTTCGACACACACGACCTAGGAAAAACACTTCCGGGCATGGTCGTCGCATGCATCGGCTCCGTCACCGCCGAAGCGGCCGCCGAGTATGGCCTGCAGGTCGACATCCAACCGGATACCTTCACCACAAAAAATTTGGCCCAGGCCATCGCTAACTTTTATTTAGATCCGCGTTTATCCGCGTAAATCCGCGGCTAACTTTCTTGTGCTACACTGGCGCGGATGTCAACGGAACGCATCGCCTACGGTGAACTCGTCGGTAGCTCGGATTCAATTCGCAAGATCTACACCCTCATCGAACAAGTCGCACCTTCTTCAGCTTCGGTTCTGATCACCGGCGAATCAGGCACCGGCAAAGAGCTCGTCGCCCGCACCATTCACAATATAAGCCCGCGACGCGAAAAGCCCTTCGTCGCCATCAACTGTTCCGCCATTCCCGAAACACTGATGGAATCGGAACTGTTCGGACACGAGAAAGGCGCATTCACCGGCGCTGCCTCGCGACGACAAGGCTGCTTCGAGATCGCCGACTCCGGTACCCTTCTCCTCGACGAAATCGGCGAGATGCCGCCGCTGCTACAGGCCAAGCTCCTGCGCGTGATCGAAGAGCGCGCCGTACGACGTCTCGGCAGTCGCAAAGAGATCGACGTCGATGTGCGCCTGCTCGCCGCCACCAATCGCATGCCGCAACAGGCAGTTTCGGAAGGCAAACTGCGCACCGACCTGCTCTACCGTCTCAACGTCTTCAGCATTCACCTGCCGTCGCTGCGCGAGCGAAAAGAAGATCTGCCAATACTCGCGCAACATCTCGTTAAGCAACTCGCCGAAAAGCACGGCCGGCCCGCACGCTATCTGAGTCCCGCGGCTTTGGACGCGTTACAGTTTCACTCCTGGCCTGGCAACGTGCGCGAGCTTCGCAACGTCATCGAGCGCGCGGTGATCATCTGTTCGGGCGAACAAATCGAACGCCACTATTTCGCACCTTACCCGATCGACCAACGCGAACGTATGCGCAATGAAGACACGCTCTCGTTGCCGGTCGGCACGCCACTCGAAGAAGTGGAGCGCCAGATGATCATGCGCACGCTTCAGAAGACGAAGAACAACAAAACCCGCGCGGCTGAATTGTTAGGCATCAGCCTCAAGACACTCCACAACAAGCTCAATCTGTATCGCGAGCGTGGGCTTCTTCATGACGTATCCACAGATTACACAGATCAGTAAACGAAACGCAGTCTGCGTAATCTGTGTAATCTGTGGATTAGTCTATAGCAACCCGGAATGACCGCTAAAAACGACCGCCGTGAGCTCTTCGGCTGGAAGATGTACGACTGGGCCAACTCCGCGTTCTCTACGACTGTCGCGGGCGCGCTCTTTGGTCCTTATCTCACACGGCTGGCCCAGGCTGCCGTCGGTGAGAATGGCGTCGTGCTGGACCTTGGCCCGTTGGGTGAAGTCACGGCAAAGTCACTGCCAACGTTGTGTGTCTCGGTTTCGGTGGGCGCGCAAGTCTTTCTGCTGCCGATTCTCGGCGCACTCGGTGACTATTCGAATTTGAAGAAACGACTGATGGCATTGTTTTGCTATCTCGCCGTTATAACAAGTTGCCTGCTGTTCTTCGTCCAGGGAAATCATTATCTCGCGGGCGGGATCTTATTCATCATCGCGAATATCTGCTTTGGAGCGTCGATAGTTTTTTACAACGCCTTCCTGCCTGAGATCACGACCGATGATCAAGCCGACAAAGTGTCGAGCCGCGGTTTTGCTTACGGCTATCTCGGTGGCGCGATCCTGCTCGTCTTCAATTTAATTCTCGTGTTACAAGCGGAGCGGCTGGGTATCTCGACGGGTCTTGCAGTTCGCTTGTCGCTTTTGTCGGCTGGAATTTGGTGGGGCGGGTTTGCATTCATCACATTCGCATTTCTGAAATCGCGGCCCGCCAAAAAGAACCTGCCCCCGGGCAAGAGCTATCTTTCGGCGGGATTCTCAGAGCTTGTGGCAACTTTCAAAGAGCTGCGGCGCTTGCCACTCACCGCACGCTACCTGCTCGGATACCTGATCTACAACGACGGCATTCAGACAGTCATCGTCGCTGCGAGCACATTTCTCGAACAGGAGCTTTTTCCGGGACGAGGAAATCCGACGTTTCTGCTGGAGATCTTTTTGATGGTCCAGTTCGTCGCCGTGGCGGGCGCGCTCCTCTTCGAGCGACTCGCTTACCTGATCAAGACAAAGAACGCGATCATTGTGTCGCTCGTAATCTGGTCAGGCATCGTGATCTACGCGAACCGGTTCCTCGATACCGTTCCGGAAGCGTGGGTAATGGCTGGTGTCATTGCGATCGTACTCGGCGGCTCGCAGGCGCTCTCGCGATCGCTGTTCTCGAAGATGATTCCGGCGGGCAAGGAGGCTTCGTTCTTCGGGTTGTATGAAGTCTCGGAGAGAGGCACTTCATGGATGGGGCCGTTGTTATTCAGCCTCGTCGTGTCGCGCACAGGTTCTTACCGGTTGGCGCTGCTGTCGCTGATCTTCTTCTTCGTGGTGGGCTTGATCGTGTTGTGGTTCACAGACACCGACCGCGCAATCCGTGAGTCGCAGTCAACAGAACCGAGCGCGGTAGCGCCGGATCCAGCGTAGTTCAGAGCTAATTAATAAAGTTGACCCGGCGCTACCGCGCTCGGTTCTGTTGGCTCAGACACCGCTTTTAACCCGCCATCTTCCGCTCTTTGGTCCGGTTCGCCATACACTCAGCAGAACAATAAGTCGCTAGTCCTGAGTTGAGCGTCATGGCGCGATCGGCCGGAATCCACGTCCCACACCGATCACAACGAACCAGTTTGTTACGCGACGGAGTCTTCTGCTCGGGTGGAGCATTGAGAGAGTTTGTGACCTGTTGAATCAGTTTCAGGTACGGTCGGATGCGCGAGTAGACAAGTACGAAGATAATACTGACGAGCGCCGCGATAATAAGGTATTTCATTACTCACCAGCGCTCGTACCGTACGGTCCATCCTGTGCACGACGGCGCGGCATCGGATCATCAGCGCGGCGTCGCGGCTGTGATTCCTTTGTGCGCCGATCGAGACTCCCGGGCGGCAGGCCTTTACCATGCACAGCCTCTTCCAGGATGCGCGTAATCTCCTGTGAGAGCGTTCGGTGCTCGGCAGCCGCACGGCGGCGAAGGGATTCCTTCAAATGGTTGGGAACGTATGCACCTATGAAAACGCCTTTGCGATTAGCCATCTATCCGCCCTCGAATCTTTGTGAGAATCGACCCTGCAAATATGGAACAGGTCTGTAAGCCGAATTCTGTACTTCGATCGAAATCGAAGTGGCGATCATTCATCTAGTCCAGCCGTTGCCGGCTGGCTCCAGCGACCTACCCGGAGGTCGTAGCGAACCGAAATTCGCTTCGGGCGGGCAGCCCTTTTGACGCCTCCCTATTTGGTC
>Ga0126311_10000302_pt1 | contig 23744 bp, 20 predicted proteins | sample Plot61_FD_92539 | JGI IMG/M metagenome (GOLD analysis project Ga0126311, IMG submission 92539) | Serpentine soil microbial communities from UC McLaughlin Reserve, CA, USA - Plot61 | ecosystem: Environmental > Terrestrial > Soil > Grasslands | place: USA: UC McLaughlin Reserve, Lake County... | reverse complement strand
TCCCTTACTAATCTCAGTCGCGGGTGGATCTTTCGCGGGGCCGTGTTCGGTTCGCCCGGCCATGTCTCGGCGCGGCCGGTACTGCCTGTTCAAAGACCCCCCGTAAAGCCTCGAGGGTGAATCGGGCAGGTACATCGGCGAGATGCTTGAGATAGGCGGGCCGGCCCCTGTTGTTGCTCGCCGTCAACGTCGGTCGCCATCGCCATTCAAAGAACCCCGCTGGCAGGGCTACTGGCAGCCCTCGACGTCCAATAAAGGATCGGCCCAATCATGCTGCGCGCTGTTCCGGGCGTAGCGGAAGCCAGCGACGACTTCGCCGCCGGCGAAGCGGTCTCGCCATGACCAATCGGGCTTCTCAACCGTCCCGTAGTGAGTGGCCAATCGCGCGTCGACCACCGCGGCCCAGTTGAGCGCCTCGAAGATTGGCACGTAGGCGTCGAAGGGGTCGGCAGCGATCCGCCCTTCGCGCATGAAACGGTCGTAGGCCGACACCAGCCCGCGAAGGAGAACATCGACGGTCACTGCGGTTGTGGTTCCGTGCTGTGCCACGTAACTCGACCTCCAGAGCAGGCGTATCACTTGCGCCAGTTCCGCGCCAGTAGGCGCCAGTCTCGAGCGGTCTTTAGCGGTTTCAGGCGGTATCACAACCTCGCTCCAGGACGCCGAAACCCGCCTCGCGGAGCGGGTTTCGGCTTGTTCTAGCCCACAGGGGCGGCAGGACTCGAACCTGCAACCCCCGGTTTTGGAGACCGGTGCTCTGCCAATTGAGCTACGCCCCTAGGGTTGCGCGGCAATTGTATCGGTGGCGCCTCTACAGTCCCGCCGTGGCTCCGCCGCCTCCCAGGCCCTCGCTCGGCGCGCTCTTCTTCGTGCTCGCGATCGTGTTTGCGGGGATCGCCGCGGCGGCAGCAGAGGCCGTCGACGAAGAGCCGGGCCTGCTCGTCGTGGTCGTCGCCGCGGTGGCGATCGGCGTCTGGCTCCTGACCCTCGCGGCCCGCAATTTGAGGAGACGGCGGCCCTGAGCCGTATTCTCTAGTGGTGGTCCAGGACGAGACCCAGGCCCTCTGGCGCCAGTACACGCAATCGAAGGACCAGGGTGTCCGCGACCGGCTGATCCTGACCTACGCGCCGCTCGTCAAGTACGTCGCCGGCCGGCTCGGCAGCGGGCTGCCCGCGCACGTGGACGAGAACGACCTCGTCTCGTACGGCTTGCTCGGCCTGATCGGTGCGATCGAGCGCTTCGACCCCGAGCGCGAGATCAAGTTCGAGACCTACGCGATCGCACGCATCAAGGGCGCGATCATCGACGAGCTCCGCGCGCTCGACTGGGTGCCGCGCTCGGTGCGCTCGCGCGCGCGCGACGTCGAGCGTGCGATCGGCGAGCTTGAGCGCAAGCTGCACCGCGCGCCGAGCGACGAGGAGATCTCCGAGAAGCTCGGCATCTCGACCGACGAGCTCGACGAGAGCCTCTCCGAAATCGGCCGTTCCTCCATCGCTGCGCTCGACGAGCTGTGGACGATCTCCTCGACCGGCGGCGACCAGGTCGCCCTGATCGACACCATCGAGGACACGCAGGGTCCGGAGCCTCAGGCCGAGCTCGCGCAGACGGAGCTGAAGGAGGCTCTCGGCGAGGCGATCGCGCGCCTGCCCGAGCGCGAGAAGCTCGTCGTCACGCTCTACTACTACGAGGAGCTGACCTTGCGCGAGATCGGCGAGGTGCTCGGCGTGACGGAGTCGCGCGTCTCGCAGCTGCACACGAAAGCGATCCTCCGCCTGAAAGCGCGGCTGGCCGGCTCGCCGGCCCGCGAGCCTCTCGGGCGATAGCTCGGAGCGCTTTGCTCAGGTAGTTTCCCGTTTGACAGCGGGAACGACACGTAGAGCGTTGCCGCGTTCTGGTCCGAAATAGGGGTCTACAGAAAGGACGTGGGAGAGTGAAGCATCGGAGATGGCTAGTCCTCGCGGTGCTGGTCGGCGTCACCGCGTTGCTCGCCTCGCTCGTCGCCTCGGTCGGGAATGCCCGTCCGACGGCGACGAAGGCATCCAACGCGATCGCGGCGCCACCGGTTCCGAACGCCGCCAAGCTGAGGAAGAAGTTCAAGGGCGTGAAGCTCACCTTCGTGGGTGACAACGCGGTCGGCGGGAGTCACGTCCGCGACCTCGCGCTCGCGAAGCGCTTTACCAAGGACACAGGCATTCAGGTCAAGGTCCTGCCGCACCCGGAGAAGTCCGACGAGTCGTATTCACAGCTCGCGCGGAACTTCTCCTCGAAGTCGTCCGCCTTCGACGTCGTGATGATGGACGTCGTCTGGCCGGGCGCCTTCGCGCCGTACCTGGTCAATCTCAAGAAGCCGCTCGGCAAGGCCGCCAAGCTGCACGCGAAGGGGATCATCCAGAACAGCACGATCGGCGGAAGGCTGATCGCGATGCCGTGGTTCAGTGACTTCGGGATCCTGTACTACCGGACCGACCTGCTGAAGAAGTACGGCTACAAGTCACCGCCGAAGACCTGGACGCAGCTCGGCACGATGGCGAAGAAGATCCAGGCGGGCGAGCGTGATTCGAACCCGAACTTCGCCGGCTACGTCTACCAGGGCAACTCCTACGAGGGCCTGACGTGCAACACCCTCGAGTGGGTCGCCTCGGTCGGCGGCGGCCACCTCGTCGACAACGGCAAAGCCTCGATCAACAACTCGAAGGCAGCCGCGATCCTCAACCTGCAGCGCAGCTGGGTCGGCACGATCGCACCCCGCGGCGTCACCTCGTACACCGAGGAGGAGGCCCGCATCCCGTTCACCAACGGGAACGCCGCCTTCATGCGCAACTGGCCGTACGCGTACTCCTCCGGCGTGGCCGCCGGCTCGAAGATCAAGGGCAAGTTCAGCGTGACCGTGCTGCCGCACGGCCCGTCCAGCTCGTCCGTCGGCACGATCGGCGGCTGGGAGCTCGGCGTGTCGAAGTTCTCGAAGCACAAGCCGGCAGCGATCGAGCTCGTCCGCTACCTGACGAGCCCGGCCGTCCAGCGCTTCGACGCGATCACGAACACGAACGTCCCGACGATCCCGGCCGTCGCGAAGAACAAGGCGGTCGTCAGGACGAACCCGTACCTCAAGCCCAGCATCGCGACCGTCGCCCGCGTGGCGCGGCCGTCGAAGTTCCTCAAGGGCCACTACAACGAGGGCTCCAAGATCATCTACCAGGGTGTCAGCCAGATCCTGAACGGCCAGGACGCGAAGAAGGTCCTGCCGAGCATCCAGTCCCGGCTGAACCGCATCCTCAGGTAGTAACACCTCTCGACGCAGACGGAGGGCCGGGGCCTTAGGCTCCCGGCCCTCCCACCCATTCGAAGCGAGGTCGATGAGCCCCAGCACCGAGGCCAGCACCGCCGCCCGACCGAGGCCCAGGCGCCGGCGGTCGGCACTCCAGCGCAAGCAGACGCGCCTCGCCTGGCTGATGCTCCTCCCGGCGCTGGCCGCGGTCGGATTCGTCGCCTTCTACCCGCTCGGCCAGACGATCTACTACAGCTTCACCGACCAGCAGTTCCTTGCCGGGATCGAGCCGACGAAGTGGGTCGGGCTCGAGAACTACAAGGACCTGATCCACGACACGCTGTTCCGCGACTCGGTCGTGCTGACGATCAAGTTCACGGCGATCACGGTCGGGTTCGAGTTCGTCCTCGGGATGATCATCGCGCTGGTCGTGAACTCGGGCTTCAAGGGTCGTGGCGTGATGCGCGCGATGATGCTGGTGCCGTGGGCGATCCCGACCGTCGTCGCCGCGCAGATGTGGAAGTGGATGTACAACGACATCTACGGCGTCGTGAATGACGCCGGCGTCAGGCTGCACCTGATCTCGCACAACGTCGCGTGGATCTCGCAGCCGAACACCGCGCTCGCCTCGGCGGCCGCGGTCGACATCTGGAAGACGACGCCCTTCGTCGCGCTCCTCCTGCTCGCGGGGCTGCAGGTGATCCCGACCGAGCTCTACGAGGCGGCGCGCGTGGACGGCGCCAGCGCGTGGCGCCAGTTCTGGCGCATCACGCTCCCGCTCCTGCGACCGGCGATCCTCGTCGCGCTGATCTTCCGCACGCTGGATGCGCTGCGCGTGTTCGACGTCTTTTACGTCTTCTTTGGCAACCGGCCGGACACGCAGACGATGGCGATCTTCGCGCAGGACGCGATCGTCGGCACCGGCGACGTCGGATACGGCTCGGCCGCGTGCGTCGCGATCTTCCTGATCATCGGCGTCTTCACCGTCATCTACGTCACGTTCATGCGCGTGGAGCAGCAATGAGCAGCGCGGCCGAGGCCACGACCCGAGCGCCGAGCGTCGCGCGCGTGCGCGTCCGGAAGCCGCTGCGCAAGCGGCTGATGCGCATCCCGTTCTATCTGCTGATCGCGGCGATCTTCATCTACACCGTCTTCCCGTTCTACTGGGCGATCCGCTCCTCGATCACTCCGGAGTCCGACCTCTTCACGACGCCGCTCCGGTACTTCCCGGCCCACCCGACGCTGTCGCACTTCCGCGAGGTCCTGAGCAGCGGCGAGTTCCAGCGCGCGCTGATCAACTCGACGATCGTCGCCGGCGCGGTGACGCTGATCTCGCTCGCGCTCGGTTCGGTCGCCAGCTACGCGCTCGGGCGCTTCCGGTTCCGCGGCCGCGCCTTCGCGATGTACCTGATGCTCTCGATGACGATCTTCCCGCAGATCGCGATCCTCGGCGCGCTCTTCACGCTGATCAACAAGTTCGGGCTCTACAACACGCTGCCCGCGCTGATCTTCAGCGACCTGATCCTGACGCTGCCCTTCACGGTCTGGGTGCTGACGAGCTTCATGGCCGCGCTGCCGAAGGACCTCGAGGAGGCAGCCTACGTCGACGGCGCGTCGCCGTTGCAGGTCTTCTACAAGGTGCTGCTGCCGCTGATCGCACCGGGGCTCGTCACGACCGGCCTGCTCGCGTTCATCACCGCCTGGAACGAGTACCTCTACGCGCTCTCGTTCACGCAGGACCCCGAGCACCACACGATCACCGTCGCGATCACGACGTTCACGTCGGGCAAGGGAAACACGTTCGAGCTCCCCTGGGGTCAGATCATGGCGGCGACCGTCGTCGTGACGGTGCCGCTGATCGTTCTGACGCTGATCCTGCAGCGCAGGATCCTCGCCGGGCTGACCGCCGGCGCGGTCAAGGGCTAGATCGCTTCGGCCGTCTCGGGATCGAAGAAGTAGAGCCGCGACGTGTCGACGGCGAGCTCGATCTCGGAGCCCTCGGCGATCCGCGTCCGCGGGCTGACGCGGGCCACCATGCGCGTCTTGTCGGCTTCGAGCGTGGTTTCCTCGGCAACCCCCTCCGCCTTGGCCGCCTCGGTGACGACGGCCTTGGCGGAGACCGTGAAGTGGACGAGGACCTCCGAGCCGAGGGGTTCGGTCAGGTCGCAGGTCGTGTTGAGGCGCCGCTCGGCCGGCGTGTCGGGCTCGAGGGCGACGTCCTCGAAGTCCTCGGGCCGGATCCCGAGCTGAACCGTCTTGCCGACGTACTGCTCGAGACCTGAACGCCGCTGGAGGAGCTTGTCGTCGAGCGGCAAGCGGTGCTCCCCGAGGCGGACCCAGAGACGGCCGTCTGCGCGTTCGAGTTCGGACTCGAGCAGGTTGATCGACGGCGAGCCGATAAAGCCCGCGACGAACTGGTTGACCGGGTTGTCGTAGAGGGTTTGCGGCGTGTCCACCTGCTGCAGGTGACCGTCGCGCATCACCGCCACGCGGTCGCCCATTGTCATCGCCTCGACCTGGTCGTGGGTGACGTAGAGCGTGGTCACGCCGACTCGGCGCTGGAGCTGATGGATCTCCGCCCGCACCTGCACGCGGAGCTTCGCGTCGAGGTTCGAGAGCGGCTCGTCCATCAGGAACGCCTGCGGCTCGCGCACGATCGCGCGACCCATCGCAACTCGCTGCCGCTGGCCGCCGGAGAGCGCGCGCGGCTTGCGCTTGAGGAACTCCTCGATCTCGAGGGTCTCTGCGGCCTGGCGCACGCGCTGCTTGACCTCGTCTTTCGGCAGCTTGCGCAGCTTCAGCCCGAAGGCCAGGTTCTGCTCGACGGTCATGTGCGGGTAGAGCGCGTAGTTCTGGAAGACCATCGCGACGTCGCGGTCCTTTGGCGTGAGGTCGTTGACGACTCGGTCGCCGATGCGGATCTCGCCGCCGCTGATCTCCTCCAGTCCCGCGAGCATCCGCAGTGCCGTCGTCTTGCCGCAACCGGACGGGCCGACCACGACCATGAGCTCCCCGTCCTCGATCGCGAGGTCGAGGTCGTAGACAGCCTGCGTGCCGTCGTCGTAGACCTTCGAGACGGAGTCGTATGCGATCTCGGCCATGCGCGTACTAGTTTCGCACGATCAAAGCGGCGTGCGCCGGGAGGCCAGTCCCGTCGTGCGTCGCGAGGACCCTCTCGCCTTCCGGCGCGGTGCGCGCTTCTGCCGTCGTATTGACCGCGACGACGTGCGCGCCGCGCTCGAAGGCGACGACGCCCGGGTCGGAATCGAGTAGCCGGAAGCCGGCGCCGAGCTCGTCGCGCACCGCGAGCAGCCGCCTGTAAAGCTCGAGCAGCGAGCCGGCGTCGCCACGCTGTGCGTCGACGTTGCGCCGCTGCGGGTCGACGAGCGGCAACCATGGCGTCCCGCTCGTGAACCCGCCCTCGGCCGTCCACTGCATCGGGTGGCGCAGCCGGTCGCGACCCGCTCGGTCATGAGGCACGTCGCTGCCCGGGCCGTTGGCGAGGCCGATCTCGTCGCCCTGGTAGACGAAGGCAGTTCCGGGGAGGGTGAGCACGAGAACGGCGGCAGCGCGCAGGTTCGCGCTGCCGACGCGCGTCGCGAGCCTGTCGAAGTCGTGGTTCGACATCACCCAGGCCGCGCGCGCGACCTCCGCCGCCGCCTCGATCGCGATCCGCAGCCGCCCGGCCTCCCACGGGCAGAAGAGGAACTCGAAGGCGAAGGCGAGGTCCACCACCTCGAGGTAGGGCGCATAGCCGCTCGTCGGCAGGTAGACCTCGCCGACGAGGAACGCGTCGCCCGCGGCCTGCCGCAGCGCGCGAAGCGCGTCGATCGCCTCCGGTCGGTTCGCGGAGTAGACGTGGTCGAGCTCGGCGCTCTCACCCTCGAGCGGGAGCGGGAAGTCGCCGCAGGCCGGCGGGTCGTCGCGCAGCTCGTCGTCCTTGACGATCACGTTGACGGCGTCGAGGCGGAACCCGTCGACGCCGCGCGCGAGCCAGAATTGTACGACGTCCTGCATCGCGGCGACGACGCCGGGGTTGCGCCAGTCGAGGTCGGGTTGCTCCGGATAGAACGTGTGGAGGTACCAGCGCCCGCTTTGCTCGTCGCGGCTCCAGGCGCCACCCCCGAAGGCCGCCTTCCAGTTGTTCGGCGGGCCGTCGATGGGCGACCAGATGTACCAGTCGGGGTGTTCGCGGAACCAGCGATGCTCGATCGACGTGTGGCAGGGGATCAGGTCGAGCAGCACCTTCAGCCCGCGAGTGTGGGCCTCGCACACGAGCTCGTCGAGGTCGGCGAGTGTGCCCAGTCGCGGGTCGACGGCGGTGTAGTCGGAGACGTCGTAGCCGAAGTCGGCCAGTGGGGAGGGGTAGATCGGCGAGAGCCAGAGCGCGTCGACGCCGAGGTATGAGACGTGGTCGAGCCGCGAGGTGATCCCGCGCAGGTCGCCGACGCCGTCGCCGTCCGAGTCCTGGAACGAGCGAGGATAGATTTGATAGACGACCGCGTCTTCCCACCACATGGCGGGCGAGGATAGACGCGGCCCGGGCGGAGGCGTCGCTCGTCTACGCCGACCATCGACCGCGTGCCGCTTCACCCGCGGGGCCGCTCCGACGAAGCGTCCAGGAGGATGAACGTGGCGCGGTGTGACGCGTAAGATCGGAAGGCCCGTTCCCGCGTCTTCAGGAGGACTCGCCCGCGATGCCAACCGAGCCCGGCAGGATCCGCAACGTCGCTGTCACCGGCCACCGCGCGACCGGGAAGACATCGCTCGTCGAGGCGATGCTCTTCCAGGCGGGTGCCATCAACCGCCTCGGCACCGTCGAGGGCGGCACGACCACCTCTGACTGGGACGACGACGAGCAGCGGCGCCAGATGTCCCTCGCGTCGTCGCTCTGCCACCTGGAATGGCACGAGCGGAAGATCAACCTGATCGATACGCCGGGCGACGCCGGCTTCGCCGGAGACACGGTGGCGGCGTTGCGTGTCGTCGAGGGCGCGCTCGTCGTCGCGAGCGCCGTGATGGGCGTCGAGGTGCAGACGAGCCGCGTCTGGAGCCGCGCCGACGCGCTCGACCTGCCGCGCGTCGTGTTCGTGAACATGCTCGACCGCGAGCGCGCCGATTTCTTCCGCGCGCTCGAGCAATTCCGGTCGCAGCTCTCCGAGCGCTGCGTCGCCGTGCACCTGCCGATCGAGAGCGAGCACGAGCTGAGCGGCATCGTCGACCTGTTGCACATGACGGCGTACGGAAGCCCCGACGGGGAGCGCGAGAGCGCGCCGATCGACATCCCGGACGAGCTCAAGGACACGGTGCAGACGTACCGCACGCAGATGCTCGACTCCGTCGTCGAGACCGACGAGGGGCTGATGGAGCGCTACCTCGACGGCGAGGAGCTCGGCACCGAGGAGGTCGCGCACGCGCTCAAGGACGCGGTCACCCGCGGCGAGCTGTTCCCTGTCGCCTGCGGCGTCGCGACGAAGAACCTCGGCACGACGGCGCTGCTCGACCTGCTCGTCGAGGGCGTGCCCTCGCCGGCGAAGCGGCCGCCGTCGATCGAGGTCGACGGCACGGCGGCTTTCGTCTTCAAGACTGTCGCCGACCCGTTCGCCGGCCGCATCAACCTCTTCCGCGTCCTCAGCGGCTCCCTCGGCTCCGACTCGACGGTGGTCAATCCGCGCTCGCACGCGAAGGAGCGCGTCGGAGCGCTGCTCACCCTTCAAGGCAAGGACCACGATCCGGCGAAGGAGTTCGGGCCGGGCGACATCGGTGCGGTCGCAAAGCTGAAGGAGACGACGACCGGCGACCTGCTGCTCGACAGCGAGCGCGAGCTCGACCTGCCGAAGCTCGACTTTCCGGAGCCCGTGATGAGCTTCGCGGTTACGCCGAAGGCGAAGGGCGACGAGGAGAAGGTGGCGTCGTCGCTCCGCCGCCTGGCCGAGGAGGATCCGACGCTCGTCCTGCGGCGCGATCCGCAGACGGGCGACCAGCTGCTGAGCGGCATGAGCCAGATGCATGTCGAGGTCGCGGTCGATCGCCTCAGGAGCCGCTTCAGCGTCGACGTCGAGCTGCACCAGCCGCACGTGCCGTACCTCGAGACGATCCGCAGGGAGTCGCGGGCGCGGCACCGCTACAAGAAGCAGACCGGCGGCCGTGGCCAGTTCGGCGACTGCGAGATCGTGCTCGAGCCGCTCCCGGAGCGCGAGGGCTACGAGTTCGTCGACGAGATCGTCGGCGGCGTGATCCAGCAGGGCTTCCGGCCGGCGGTCGATAAGGGCATCCAGGAGGCGATGCAGCACGGCGAGCTCGCCGGCGCGCCGGTGCAGGGCGTGCGCGTGCGGCTCGTCGACGGGCAGCAGCACAACGTCGACTCCTCCGAGATGGCGTTCAAGATCGCGGGGTCGATGGCCTTCAAGGACGCCTACGCCAAGGCGGAGCCGGTCCTGCTCGAGCCGATCATGGAGGTCGAGGTCAGCGTTCCGGACGACTCCGTCGGCGCCGTCAACGGCGACCTCAACTCACGGCGCGGTCGGCTGCAGGGGATGGAGCCGCGCGGCGGGATGACCTCCATCAAGGCGGAGGTGCCGATGGCCGAGATCCTGACGTACTCGCAGACGCTGACCTCGCTGACGGGCGGGCGCGGCGACTACCACATGCACTTCCTGCGCTACGAGGAAGTCCCGACGCATATCGCGCAGAAGATCATCGACGAGACGAAGAAGGAGCTCGAGGAAGCAAAGGTCTGACCGTCCACCGGGCGGGGCAGGATCCGCGGACCGTCCCGTTGCCCGAGCGTTGGAAAGATCAACGCCGGGTGCAGAAAGACCAACGCCCGACCCCTCGACCGTAGACGGTCGCGGTGGCACTGTCGTGGATCGGGCGAGACGCAACCGCCGGACCTTTCCCCTGGGCCCGAAGCCCATTCCCCCGGGTCAGCGGCCGTCGCTCCCCTTAGCGCCCCGAAGCGGCCAGGGCGCATGGGCAAACGCCTATACCCTGCAGGGCTCGGCCGGGAAAATAATCCCGGGACGCATCGCCGCGAGCGAGGTCGCGCGGGATCTCTCCAATCCTTGCCGGAGGCGAGGATGCGGTGACGACCGCAGGTCGCGCGTGGCCCTGCTCGCTACGGGATCGCAGGCCCCTCCCTGGCTCGGATTCAGTCCCTTGGGCTAAGGTCCCCGCGCCATGCGGATCACGCGGCAGGCAGTGACGGCCCTGCGTTCGTGCGCGATCTGCGAGCGGACACTGCTCGTGGGTGAACGCGCCGTGCGCTACTCGCCCGACGGCGAGAACTTCGTCGACGTCTGCGCGCTCTGCCAGGAAACCGCGCTCGAGCACGGCTGGCTGAAGGAGGGCAGTCCGACCTCGCCCGTCGTGGCCGACCGCCGCCGGCGCCGGCGCGGCCTGAGCAGCCTCTTCGAGTCGCACAAGCCGGTGGCGGAGCCGGTCGTGGACGAGCCGATCCTGCGCCGGCTCTCGGAGCCGGAGCTCGCGATGGTGGAGGCGGCCGACCTCTTCAACGAGAGCGACTTCCGCCGTACGGTCGCCGGGATCGCGAAGAGCCTGGGCACGCCGAAGGCCTCGATCGTGCCGCTCTCGGGCACCAACTCGGAGGTCGTCCTGACGGTCGTCTGGGACATCTCCTGGTACCAGTACCGGATCACCCCCGACTCGGCGCAGCCCGTGCGGCTGGCGGAGCGGGGCCACGAGCCGCGCGAGCTCGAGAGCATGTTCACGAGCTGGAACGCGAAGCTCACCCGCGACGGCCGCATCGCGCCTGACATCTCTCCCGTCTAGCGCCGACCCGGAGCCGCCCTACAATCCGGGGCAGGATGATCTACTGCGTGATCCCGCGCGAGCTTGAGGACGAGCTCTTCGACAAGATGGTCGAGTACTACAAGGACAACCCGAACGTGACCGTCATCGTCGACCGTCGCGAGGGCGACGACCGCCGCAACGGCCGCGAGTACGGCGGTAAGCGGACGATTCGCGACCGCCGCCGCGCGCGGGCTCCCGGCACCTTCCCGGACACGGATCCGCCCGAGAACGCATAGGTAAGATCGCCGCCGTGGCGACGGCGACCAAGACGTTCAAGAACTTCATCGGGGGCGAGTGGGTGGACGCCGTCTCGCGAGAGACCTTCGAGACGACCAGCCCCGCGACCGGCGAGACGCTCGGCGTCTTCCCGAAGTCGTCCGCCGAGGACGTCGACCGCGCGGTCGACGCCGCGAAGGCGGCTTTCGAGGAGTGGCGGCTCGTCCCGGCGCCGCGCCGCGGCGAGATCCTCTTCCGCTTCGGCCAGCTGCTCGCCGACCGGAAGGACGAGGTCGCCGAGCTGATGGCGCGCGAGATGGGGAAGGTGCTGCCCGAGGCGGCCGGCGACGTCCAGGAAGCAATCGACATGAGCTTCTACATGGGCGGCGAGGGGCGGCGGCTCTTCGGCCAGACCACGCCGAGCGAGCTGCGCGACAAGTTCAACATGAGCATCCGCCAGCCGATCGGAGTCGTCGGCGTGATCACGCCCTGGAACTTCCCGATCGCGATCCCCTCGTGGAAGATCGCGCCCGCGCTCGTCTGCGGCAACACGGTTGTCTTCAAGCCCGCGACGGACACGCCGCTGCTGGGCGAGCGGTTCGTGGAGCTGCTCGTCGAGGCCGGGTTTCCCGCCGGCGTCGTGAACATCGTCCACGGTGGCGGCGGTGCGGTCGGTGATCGGCTAGTGCGTCATCCCGACGTGCGCGTGATCACGCTCACGGGCTCGCGCGAGACGGGCGTCGAGGTGATGCGCAACGCGGCCGAGCACCTCAAGCACATCCACCTCGAGCTCGGCGGCAAGAACGCGATCATCGTGCTCGACGACGCCGACCTCGACCTCGCCGTCGAGGGCATCGTCTGGTCCGCCTTCGGCACCTCCGGACAGCGGTGCACGGCCGCGTCGCGCGTGATCGTCCAGGACGGCGTCTACGAGGAGCTGCAGAAGCGGCTCGTCGCGGCGGCCGAGAGGCTTCGCCTCGGACCCGGCTGGGAGGACGGCGTCGACGTCGGGCCGGTGATCAACCAGCGGGCGCTCGACAAGATCCACTCCTACACCGGGATCGCCCAGGACGAGGGCGCCAAGCTGCTGACGGGCGGCGAGGTCGCGGGCGGCAACGGCCTGTCGGACGGCACGTTCTACAGGCCGACGATCTTCGGCGACGTCGACCCGCAGATGCGCGTCGCTCAGGAGGAGATCTTCGGTCCGACGACGGCGCTGATCCGTGTCCGCGACGTCGACGAGGCCGTGCGGGTCTCGAACGGGATCAAGTTCGGCCTCTCGTCCTCGATCTTCACGCGCGACGTGAACACCGCCTTCCGCGCGATGCGCGACCTCGAAGCAGGGATCACGTACATCAATGCGGGCACGATCGGCGCCGAGGTGCACTTGCCGTTCGGCGGCACGAAGGACACCGGGAACGGCCATCGCGAAGCGGGCCAGGCCGCGCTCGACGTCTTCACCGAGTGGAAGTCGATCTACGTCGACTACTCGGGGAAGCTGCAGAAGGCGCAGATCGACACGGCCGGCTGAGGCCGTGGACCGCAAGCTGGTCGTCTTCGTCCCGCGCGAGGCGCTCGACGCGGTACGTGAGGCGTTGTTCACCGCGGGTGCCGGGGGCATTGGCGATTACGAGCGGTGCTCCTGGTTCACAGAGGGCACCGGCACGTTCCTCGGCGGCGAGTCGACCTCACCGGAGGTCGGCGAGCCGGGGCGGGAGGAGCGGGTCGCCGAGCTGCGGCTGGAAACGGTCTACCCGGAGGAGCGCGAGGCGATGGTCGTTGCCGCGCTACGCGAGGCGCATCCGTACGAGGAGCCGGCGTTCGACCTCTACGTGCTGGCGGCGCCGCCTGCGCATCACCTCCGCCACGACGTCTGAGCGGTGAAGGCGCGGCTCTCGACCGACGGCGGCTCGCGCGGCAACCCCGGGCCGGCGGCGTACGGCTACGTGCTCGAGACGGACGACGGGACAGTGCTCGACGCGCGCGGCGAGACGATCGGCGTCGCGACGAACAACGTCGCCGAGTACAGCGGCCTGCTCGCGGGGCTGACGGCGGCGCTCGACCGCGGCGTCCAGGAGCTCGAGGTCGTCTCCGATTCCGAGCTCCTCGTCAAGCAGATGCGGGGCGAGTACAAGGTCAAGAACGAGACGCTGCGGGACCTCGTCGACGACGCGCATGCGCTCGCGCGACGCCTGGGCAAGGTCACCTACACCGCGGTCCGGCGGGAGCACAACGACCTTGCCGACGCGCTCGTGAACGACGCGCTCGACGCCGCGGGCTAATCGCTTCGGTTCGCCGAACCGCGGCTATACTGCGCCGCGCCGCGCGGATGTAGCTCAGTTGGCTAGAGCGTCTGCTTGCCATGCAGAAGGTCGAGGGTTCGAGTCCCTTCATCCGCTCCTCAGAAGCCCCGCTAGACGGGGCTTTTTATTGCCTCACCGAGCTTGAGTCGTTGCTGCCCGACGAGCGGACCGGTGCCGAGGCCAGAATTGTGGCTTGACGCCCACGCCGATCCTGCGCTCGCGCTCGCCAGAGCCGTTTTAGCTGCGCCGCGGCCGCGAGCGCGGCGATCGTCGCGCTGTTGTTCACGGACATCGAAGGGTCGACGCGGCTGATCGAAGAGCTCGGCGAAGAGTTCAGCGGAAGCTCCCGGCAACACGGCGCTAGATACTTCCCGCGTGGCAGCAGCCGTAAATCGGCCTCGCATCGGCTGGAACTCCCCTCTCGTCCCGATCGGCCTGTACGTCTTCGCAGCGTCGCTCCTGCTCGTCGCGCTCGGACGACATCCCGCCTATCCCCAGAACTGGGAGGACTACACGACCTGGCAGTTCTTCGGTTGGTGGGACGACCCGTCGGCGCGGATCTTCGAGATCAACGACGGCGTCATGCTCACCTCCGGCACGTCGCCGCTGCTGGCGCCGTTCGTCTGGCTGAGCTTCAAGCTCTTCGGTGTCGGGATGTTCGCGCTCCGGCTCCCGAGCGCACTGATCTCCGCCGCCGCAGCACCCTTGTTGTTTGTCGTCGGGCGGAGGGTGGCGTCGGCACGTGTCGGAGCGGTTGGCGCACTTCTCCTCGCGCTTCTTCCCTCCTTCCTGCTGTACGGACGGACGGCAACCAACGCCGGCCTGTCCGTCGTGCCGGCGCTGCTCACGATCTACGTCCTCCTTCGAGGACTGCAGGATCCGATGCGCTGGCAGTTCTTCGCGCTTCTGCAGGTGCTGCTGATCGTCGACGCCTACGCGTACGCACCGATCCGCCTGCTCTGGCCGGTGAGCCTCGCGCTGATTGCGGTCGAGGTGGGGCTGCGGAGAACAGCGCGGTTCCCGCTCGCGATCGCGCTGGCGGCGACGATCCTCATCCTGCCGGCCGTCCTGGTCTCGTTCAACCGACTCCCGGGGCACAACCCGGTAAGCGCCGTCAAGGAGTACTACGTCGCCCACGGCGAGACCATCCTGACCATCAGGAAGAACAGGGAGAACTACAAGTACTGGCTCGAGCTCACGCCAAAGGAGCGAGCGGCCGGCCGCGTCTTCGGATCGGACAACGAGCTCTTGTGGCGGTTCCTGAAGCAGAATGCGCGGAACGTCGCGAACCTTTTCCTCGACCGCCACACGACCAGGGCCCTCGTCGACTACTGGAACCCGCACGGCCGTCTCTACTTCTGGTTCCTCGTGCCGTTCTTCCTCGTCGGCCTGATTCAGTCGGCCGTCGGCATCTTCCGTCGCGTCGAAGATCGGGTCCTGCAGGCGTGCTTCTGGGGATGGACGGTTTCCCTACTCGGCGCGTCGGTGGTGAACATCGGCCGGGCCGTATTCCTCTTTCCGATCGTCGCATTGTTCGTCGCATCCGGAGTCTTCACGACGGTCGACTGGATCGCCCGCACTCGTCCCGCTCATGATGGCCGGATCATCTTTGCCGGTTCGGCAGTGGCAGCGGCGCTGCTCGTCGCTACGGCCGCGGCTACGTGGAACGACTACAAGAAGCCAGCCGCTGCGTTTGGCGGCGCGGCGCTCGTCGCGCAACTGCGCGCGTCCGCACCGTCGATGTCGGCGAGCGGCGGGAGTGCGGTGCTAATCCGCCCCGGCGGGAGCTCCGAGATCGAGTCGATCGACATTTCGACGTATCGCGTCCTGCTCGACGACGATTACCGGTTCGTGGACGTTGCAGCCAGCTCACCGTCGAGCACCGGAGGCGCCGAGAAGCCGGCTGTCCTCTATGGGCAAGTTATGAGCCGGTTAGCCCGACATGAATCGCTGCCAACGCGTTGCACCGACACGTACTTCGTCACACACGAAGCGTTCGAGGACTTCAAGAGGCTCGCTCTTACCTTCGCCGGTCCTTGCGGCCGACCACTACACCTCGTCGAGGTCGACGCCTAGCGCTGCGCCGCCGCGACCGCACTGCGCTTCTCCGCGCCTCGCCGGCGCCACGCGATGAGCACGAGATCGAGCCCCATCCGGAACGACGAGCCGACGAGCGTCACCCGCGTCTCCGGGTGGTTCCGCCAGGCAACCGGAACCTCGGCGACGCGGAGGCCGAGATCGTGCGCGAGGACGCAAAGCTCGGCGTCGAAAGCGAAGCGTTCGACCCGCTGGCGGGGGAAGAGCTCGAACGCAGCCTCGCGGCGGAACAGCTTGAAGCCGCATTGCGTATCGCGCCACGGCAGTCCGGTGAACAGACGGAACATCGCGTTGAATGTCTTGCCCATCAACTCCCGGTAGAAGGGTTGGTGGACCAGGACGCGCGCTCCGGCGACGGATCGCGAGCCGATGGCGACGTCCGCGCCGCTTTCGAGCGCCCGCCGAAGGGCGACCACTTCCTCAAGCGGCGTCGAGACGTCCACGTCCATCGCGAGCGCGAACTCGCCTCGCGCCGCGAGCATGCCGGCGCGAACGGCGGCGCCCTTACCGCGGTTCGTGGCAAAGGCGATCACGCGCAGGCGAGGGTCAGACTCTCGCCGAGCCTCGAGCGTCGCCGCGGTGCCGTCTGTCGAGCCGTCGTCGACGACGATTACCTCCTGGAGGCGCAGATCGGCGTCGGCGGCAATTACGTCGGCCCACTCGTCGAGCACCTCGAACAGCGCCGGCAGACGGCGCTGTTCGTTGTAGACCGGAACAACGATCGTCAGCGTTGCCGGCACAGCGTGCGCCTCCTTTCCGCGGCGACGGCGAGCGTAACAGCCCGAGTTTCCAGACGAGCCGGGTCCAGCGCCCTGTTTCTGCGTACGGTCCCGGCCATGCGACCTGCGGCAGGCAAGTCCTCCGCTGCCGGGACCAAGGCGGCGCCGCGTCTGCACCGCCGCGCCACGCTTGCACTCCTCGGGCTGGCCGCCCCGCCTGCTTTCGCGCTCGTGCTCTGGCGAGTCGGCTCGGCGAAGCTCGTCTTGACGCCCTCGGAGGTCGGCATCTACCGGGCCCATGGGACGTGGCACAAGATGTTCGCAACGGGCGGCTTCGTAGACAACGCACCGCTGATTATCTGGGTACTCGCGCTCCTCGTCGTAGGGCTGCTCGCGTTGCCTTACGTCTGGCTCGCCGCGCGGTCGCTTCCTGACGGGGCGGCCGGCCTCGCGCGGCCGATCGGTCTCTTGCTGGTCTCGTGGGTCGTCTGGTGGCTGGTGAGCCTGAGGATCCTGCCGTTCACGCGCGGCGCCATCGCGCTCGCGGCCGCGGCCGTCGCGATCGGCGCCGCGGCGATTGTCGCACGCTGCCGGGCCGACCTCGGCGCCTGGGTCGGAGCCAGGTGGCGGCTGTTGCTGCTCCAGGAAACGCTCTTTTGGAGCGTCTTCGGCGTGGCGCTCGTCGTTCGCTGGTCGAACCCCGATCTCTGGCACCCGACACTCGGTGGCGAGAAGCCGATGGACTTCGCCTATCTCAACGCGGTGGCGAAGTCGACCCACTTCCCGCCCTTCGACCCGTGGTTCGCCGGCGGGCAGATGAACTACTACTACTTCGGCTTCGTACTGGTGGCCGTGCTGGCGAAGGCGACGGCGGTGGTGCCGGCCGTCGCCTACAACCTCGCCGTCCCAACGCTGGCAGCGTCGCTCGCAGCGGCCGTCTTCAGCGCTACGGTCGCGCTCGCGGCACGGCGCGCGCGCGCCCTTTCGACCGCCGCCGGCGTCGGGCTGCTGGGTGTGCTGTTCACGGTTGTGCTCGGGAACCTCGCGGAGCTTCGCGTCGTCCTCCGCGCCGTCCACCATCCGATCCCGACCGAGTGGTGGTACTGGAACGCGAGCCGCGTCGTCCACCATTCGCCTACGGAACCCGGCGTGATTACCGAATTTCCGGCCTTCACCTATCTCTACGCCGACCTCCACGCGCATGCGATGGCGCTGCCGTATGCGGCGTGTGCGCTGGCGCTGTCGCTTGCGCTCGTCCGCGACGGCGGACCCCTCCTCGCTCTCGGGCCGGCGCTTCGGTTCGGCCTCCTCGCCCTCGTCGTCGGAGCACTTTGGCCGCTGAACACGTGGGACGTGCCGACTTACGCTCTGATCGCCGCGACGGCCGTTGCCTTCTCGGTTGCCCGCGGGCGGCGGCTCACGCTCGCGCGTTCTGCGTCGGCGCTCGGCAGCATGCTCGCGCTGCTCGCCGCGGCGTATCTCTTGTTCCTGCCGTTCCACCTCCGCTACGGCGGCGTCTTCGAGGGCGTGGCGCTGTGGCACGGCAGCCGAACGCGTGTCGCCGACTACCTGACTGTCCACGGCCTCTTTCTGTTCGCGATCGTCTCCGGCCTGCTCGTCGACCTCTGGAGCTCGAGTAGCGCGAACGCGCTCGTCCGAAGCGGTCGCCTTGCCATCCGGAGCTGGGACCGATTCGCCCGCCTTCGCGTGCTTCGCCGCGCGCTCGTGACCCCAACGCGCACCTATCGCGTCGCCGGCCGGGCGGTCGCCGCGGCTGCGCTGCTCATCGTCGCTCTCGCGGCGACCAGTCAGGGTGTGGCGGCGCTCTCCGCGGCGGTCGGAACATTGGCGCTGCTGGCGTTCGTCCGCGGCCGCCCGCGGCAAAGCGCCGACGGCGACCCGTTGATCCGGGTGGCGGTCCTGCTAGTGCTCCTCGGCCTGGCATTGACCGTCGCGGTGGAGTACTTCGTGGCGCGCAACATCGACATCGGGCGCACAAACACGGTATTCAAGGTCTACCTCCAGGTCTGGCTGCTCTGGGCGGTCGCGGCGGCGGTGCTTGCGGCGAGCGTGTACGAGCGGCTGCCCCGGTTCCCTCGGCGGCTGCGCCTCGCTTGGCGTGCGGCGTTTGTCGCGTTAGGTGCCGTCGCAGCGCTCTACCCGATCCTCGCGACGCGCGCGAAGATCGAGGACCGCCTCGACACCTCGGCCAGCCGCACACTCGACGGGACCGCGTTCATGCGCAGCGCTGTCCTCCACGTCCACAATCGGGCTATTCCGCTGGCGGGCGACCGCGCCGCGATCCGCTGGGTGCTCGGGAACATCGACGGCTCGCCTGTCTTCGCGGAGGTGAACACCGCGCCGACGCTCTACGGGTGGGGAAACCGCTTCGCGATGTTCACCGGCAATCCCGACGTCGTCGGCTGGGACTACCACGAGCGACAGCAGCGGCCCTCGCAGAGCGAGCTCGTCACCCGACGCGTCGCCGACGTGCAGGAGGCGTACCGGACGACCGATCCGGATCGCGCCTACGGCATCTTCCACCGCTACGGGGTCTCGTTCTTCGTCGTCGGCGCGCTCGAGCGAGCGTACTACCCGCGGGGCCAGGAGAAGTGGGACTCAGCGGTAGGCCGCCTCTGGACGCGGGTGTACCGTCGCGACGGCGTCAGCATCTATCGGCTCGGGCGCACCTAGCTAGCCATGAGTGGGCACCTGGCTCGGCGGCGGGCACCTGGATCGACGCGCCGTCCGCCAGCTCCAGGAGTCGGCGGCGGAGTGGCTTCTGGTCGCCGCCTCGTCTCGGCGTTCGCCGCTACCTGCTACGTGCCCCAGCACATGCCGCCGGAGCCGGGCGCCGGCACAGAGCCCGCTCGAGCGCCGCTCGCTGAAGCGTGCCGCGCCTCCTCAAGATCAGCACGGGCGCATGGTCGTAAACCCAGAAGGCCTCCTCTGCGCCTCCATCGTCCAGTTGCAGGCCGAAGAGCTTGGGCTCGGACGAAAAGGACGCAACGCGTTCGAACCCAAGGCGCTGGTCGAACAGCTGCCGGTAGAACCGCGACATCAGTGGAAACCTGTCCGGCAGTCGGCCGATCGTCTTCCACGCCCGCGGCGAGCTCAGGACGTAGTAGTCAGCGCTGCGCAACGATCGGTAGAGCTTCCCTAGCTTTTCGCTGTCGTCAGGGTCGAAGACGGGAACCTGCAGCGTTCGGTAGCGGCCGGGCGGGGAGCCGACGGGGAGCGCGTCGTCCCATGCCTCGCTTGCGACGGTGGCCCCAGTCGCGACGTTCCGCAGGATCCATTCGGAGGCAGCCACGCGCGTGTTCTTCGACCCATACACGTGGTGGAACGACACCGCATACGCCGCCGTCGCGGCAGCGATGAGCGCGCCAGCGAGCGCCAGCACGCGCGCGTTGCGGCCGGAGAGGATCGCCAGCGCGCCCGCAGCCGCCACGCCGAGTAGCGGGATGATCGGCAGTAGGTAGCGCCCCATATGCTGGAAGCGCGAGCCCATGTAGAGGAAGACAGCGACGACGAACGCCAGGAGCATCGCCGTCCCGACGAACTCAACCTCCCGCGGCCCGGAAATCGAGGGTCGAAGAAGACGCTTTGCGAGGAGTGCCACCCCCGCGACCGCGCTGATCCCGAGCGGGAGGCCCAACTGCCAGACCACGAGGTTGCGGAGTGGGTCGAGAAGCCGCGGTGAGAGGAGCCATTGGAATGTCGGCGGGTACAGCACCTTTCCGTCGAGGATGTCTCGCTGCTCGTCTACGGCGGCGCGGTAGTCCGCACCTGGCGCGAGCTGGAGCCAGTTCGAGTGAGCGAACGCGTACGGCGAGACGAGTCGAAACGCCAGGTATGCGCCGACGAGGATCACGAGTGTGTCTCGGGTCGCGCCGACCGCCGCAGCCGCGCGCCCGCGCTGCTCGTTCATGACCGCTACGCGCCAGAGCAGTGCCACGATGATCGGCAGCGCGACGAAGACGCCGCTGATCTTGCAGGCGACCGTCAATCCGGCCGCGGCGCCGATCAGCACGAGAGCGGTGAGATCGGCTGCGCCGTGTGCGCGAGCGGTTCCCACGCTGCGCAGCGCCACGTAGACGGTCACCGTCCCGAACAGCACGAGCCAGCTGTCGGTCGTGAAGAAGTGAGCGCTTTGCACTGCCGCTACGGCGAAGGCGTAGAAGGCGGCTGCGAGCAGTGCGCCGACGTCGCGCACCCAGCGTGAGCTCGACGCGAGCAGCGCCCGCGCGATGAGGAAGACGAGGACGATCGTTAGTGTGTCGGCGATCGCGGAGAGACCCCGGCCGACGAGGTACAGGTGGTCGTAGTCGTCCTTGCCGACCGTGGCGGCGACGAGCTTCGTGCCGAACAGCGGCAGCGTTCCGTACGAGTACGAGCGTCCCTCGTCGGTGTTGTACGGCGAGAGCGGAGACCGGTCGACATCGAAGTACTCGCCGACCGAAAGTGGCCACTGAGCCGCGCTTGCGACGGTACTCATGTAACGCTCGTCCGGATGCAGGTGGAAGCCCTGGTCCCAGTTGGCGTCGCTGAGCCGCAGCCACGCCCCGGCCGTGACGACAACGATTAGCGCGGCCGCGACCGCCCGCGACTCGCGGTCGCGGTGGAGCGCGCGCTGCTTCATTTCGCTGCCCGCCCGACGCGGTAGACGACGGCGCCGCCGCTGCGAAAGACCGGCGTCCCGAGACTGTCGAACTTGGTGAGAGCCCAGCGCGGGTAGAGCCGCCGCTCGACCGACCCGACGAAGACATACCGGACGCCGTAGCGCCGCAGCAGTGCGGCCGCCGTGCCGGTATCCGCTGTCGAGTAGATCCGCCGGACGGCGGCATCGCGCGCCAGCAGCCGGTCGTGCCCCCACTGCTTCTCGTGGCCGAGCCAGTTAACGACCGCGGGGAAGCCGGTGAACGTCGAGACGCGGCCGCCGCCGGCCGGGTCGAAGTCCGGGCCGACCGCTTCGAGCACCGTCGGCGCGCCTCCGACACTCGCGCGCAGCCACTTGATCGAGGCGACGTCTCCGGCCGAGCGCCGCTCGAGCCAGCGCAGACCGTCGAGGGTCGGGCTCTGCGCGAAGCCGTCGGAGCGTGAGACCGAGGCAGCAACGGGATAGACCGTCGCGAGCAGGAGCAGCACCGCGACGCCTCCCTGCCAGAGGAGCCTGCTTCTCCCGCGAAGGCGCTCGTTGCTCCGCGCGAGTGTGCACGCAGCGGCGATCGCCAGGAGGAACCATGCCTGGTAGCCGCTCTTGAAGACGGTGTTGAAGCGGTAGCTCGGAGTCCCCTCGAACGCGTCGCGCACGTACACGAGTTCGCCGATCGCGACGAGCCCGAGGCCAACGCCGATCAGGAGCCAGAGGAAGGAATGCGGCCGCTGTCCGGTTGCGGCGGAGGTCGAGGAGAAGGCGACGAAGAGCGAGAACGCCGAGAGGGTCAGGAACAGCGCAAGCCCACCGAGCCGCGGCGGCGCGAGCAGGACGAGGACGACGGTCGCCGCGACGGCGGCCCACGCGAGGTACCGAAACGGGAGCGAGAGACGGTGCGCAAACGCCGCCACGAGAATCCAGAGCGGAAGGCCGTAGATCAGCCCGACGTCGGCGATGAACCGGCTGAAGTGCGCGTGATCCGTGACGAGCGCGAGGCCGTGCGTCGCCGGGTCGAAGTGCGTCCAGAACGGCAGGAAGAGCAGGACCGACGCCCCGAGCCACGCGGCACACCACGCCGCGGCCCAACCTCGGCCGCGCGCCGCCAGCATCCAGAGGAGCAGCGCCAGCGAGCCGATCACCGCCGCGGTCGGGTAATCCAGGCTGTTGATGGCGTAGAGCGCGCCGAGCACGAGCCCCCCGAGGAGGAGCTCCATGGCGCCCGCGGCGAACGACGCGGAGGGTCGTCGAGGGCCCGCGACCGCCAGCTGGAGCGAGAACAGGAGCACCGCGAGCGCGAACGGCACCGCCATAACGTGCGCGTGCAGATCAGCGAGGAGAAAGCTGAAGAACGGGAACTCGTTGGCCGTCCCGTCGATCACGCGAGAGGGGGACCACCAGTCGTAGTGCGAGAGGGCGACCGGGTGCTCGAAGAGCTGAACGGCGCCAGCGAGATTGCCGACGAGCATCGCGAGCGCCAGCGCGGCCAGACCAGTCAGGACTGCGGTGCGTGCAGCCGCGGCGGGAGGTCGACCGCTCGCCCACGACAACGTCAGCGTGGATGCGACGGCATAGACGGCTCCAGCACTCAGCGCGAAGAAGAGCGGGACGGCGAGGTTGAACCCGACCTCCGGAGCGACGCCCGCGGCACGCACGAGGAGGGCGACGAGGAAGTGCCCTAGGTAGTAGTAGTTCAGGCTTGTCCCTGCGAGCCAGGGATCATGCGGCGGGAAGGCGTCGCTGCGATTGATGGCGTTCACGATCGCCATGTCCATCGGCTTCTCGGTCTGCCAGACGTCCGGTGCGAAGCTGTGAAGTAGCAGCCAGCCGAAGAACGCGAGCGTGAACACGGCCTCGCCGACGAGCCAGAGCCGCAGCGTCGGCGCATCGTCTCGCGCGAAGGGCGGCCGGCGGCGCCAGGCGAAGACTGCGGCGGCCGCGAGCAGGCCGAGCGCCGCGAGCGCGCTCCAACGGGCGTAGTCGATTAGGCCAGTGCTGGCAAGCAGCCAGAGTGGGTATGCGGCGAGCAGGAGGCCGAGCGGCCGCGCCATCGCGAGGCCGCGACCGGGCAGCCGGGCGAACAGGAACGCGGCGAACGGCAGACCTGCGATGCCGATCGCCAGCGCGAGCAGCCAGAAGAGGGCCGCATCGATCACTCAGGACTGCCGGCGTCGCACGACCGGCTGATCCTAAAAGGCCGAACTGCGGGCACAGAGACGAACCTCAGGACGCCGCCGGCGCAAGCAACAGATTGATTCCTGCGGCATGTGCTGAAATACTTCGCCATGCGGACGATGAGCGGCCCGACCCTTCGTGATGCGCTTGTAGCGCTTTTTCTGGCTTCTGCAGTAGCGGCAGCCACGGTCGTGTCCGCCTTCGCAGGCGGTGGGGACAACTCCACCTCTGCCTCTGTGGAGCCTGTTTCCGTCACGCAGGCCTGCGCGGCCGTGTCGAGTACGTCGAGCACGGGTCCGCTCGAGGGGCCGGAAACGCCCACGCCGACGGACACTCCGACCAACACGGCCACGTCGACGCCGACCGACACGCCGACGGCGACGGCGACGGACACGCCGACCGCGACTCCCACGAACACACCTATTCCACCAACAAACACGCCTACGGCGACGCCCACCGACACGCCCACGAACACGCCGACGCCAACCGACACGCCGACGCC
>Ga0126311_10000301_pt1 | contig 23798 bp, 9 predicted proteins | sample Plot61_FD_92539 | JGI IMG/M metagenome (GOLD analysis project Ga0126311, IMG submission 92539) | Serpentine soil microbial communities from UC McLaughlin Reserve, CA, USA - Plot61 | ecosystem: Environmental > Terrestrial > Soil > Grasslands | place: USA: UC McLaughlin Reserve, Lake County... | reverse complement strand
TGTGCGTTAACGCGAACGAGACGTTTGCGGAGCGCAGTCCTGCGGACAAGTCTGCGCGTTCTCACATGACTTGGCGCAAATTCCATCTCCACATCTTTGACAGGCTGTCCTCCCATTTGATTCAGCGCTGCTTCTGTTGACGGCAGAGAGTCCAAGTCCAACAGAGGCGGCTGCAAGCGCTACTGCGATCATCGTTATTCGAAGATACTTCATGGTTCCCTCCATTTTAGGTAATGTCGTTGACGGGGCACGACGTGAGTTATTCAAAAGGCGGAGTTGAGATTGTAGTTTTAGATAGTACGGCGAGCAATAGTTGATTTTGAACAAGGCAAAGGGTCAAGCAAATTGCCTGACCCTTGATAGTCTAATGCGCATCCGCTTAAGCGGTGAATCACGCCCAAATCACGAAGGTGAATACCTTCCGGCCATTGCCGAGATCAAGTTCGAAAAGTGAGTTCTTCCAAACCTCTTTGACAGTGCTTTGTTGCTGACGATTTCAGCCTTCTCCACCGTGGAAAATATGTTTCGAAATTCACGCCGAGTTGGTAGTTAAAACCCGGAGAATTACGTAGCCCCGAAAGCTTGATCTCACTCTTGACTATGGGCTGAGAAAGATTAATATCTCACCTAAACTCCCGGCCCAAATCAGTCCTCAATTCTTTCGTCAGTTAGAGGTGTTTTATGACGTCATCCTACACGAGTCAGGTCGGATTGATCTTTAACAAGCAAGGAGCTTTTTTTGTTCCGGCAAGCGATCTCGAACAGATAAAGCCGATTCCGGAACCGCATATTCCCGGCGTGCTTGAGATTTTTACTCACAATCATTCGCTCGCAGACGCTCACCGCGCTTACGAAACGGCGCGCCAAACGCGATCTGCGTCACTGGTGACTCTCTCGAACTTGATGGCCGAGATGGTCAGTGATCAGGCAGCTTTGCTGCTCGTAAGGCAGAAAGTTTTCGTTTGTACCCCTGACTTAATCGAGAAAGCCTACACGCTGATGATCGACCCTCACTTGTCGCCGCAGAAGGTCGCAAAAATATCCGGCATCCGAGACCTGACCACGATGAGCAAGACAATGCCGTTCGTGGCCACCGCTCTGCAGACGCACTTTCGCGGCGCTAATGGGGAGTACCCGCCACTCACACTCGAACAGTTTCGTGCATTGGCCGAGCGCCTGACAGCCGAAGCTCTTCTGACGGTGCCGATTGGAGCTATCGATTTCGGCGACTTCAAACGACAAATCCCGTTTTGTCCACACTTTGGACACCTCAGGGGAACGCCGGTTGATCGCTATTACCTCGATACGTTTATCGAAACCATTCATAACGAAGTAAGCGGAGTAACCCTCGAGATTGCAGGCAACAAAGCCGATCGTGAGCGTTACAAACTCACCAACGTTACATCCTTTCTGACAATGAATCTTGAAGGTATGGAGGCAGATATAATTGGCGATGCTCACGACGCGAAAGCTGTTGATGAAGCATCACTCGACTCAGTTATCCTCTTCAATGTTCTCGAACATTGCTGGAAGCCGTGGGTGGTCGTCGACAACATTTACAACTGGCTCAAGCCCCGCGGCCAGGTGTTTTGCATGGTGCCGAACGCCCAGCGCGTGCATCGTGAACCGCAGGACTGCTGGCGCATCTTTCCCGACGCGCTGCATGCACTATTCGATCGCTTTCCGCACCGCAAACTTTACGTTTACGGAAATCCGTTAACTACGCTGGCGGCGTACTACGGCATCGCGCACGAGGAACTCACTCGCGAAGAGTTGGATTACTACCACGAAAACTATCCCGTCGCGAATTGCATTCACGCGCAGAAAGCGTGACGGGTTTCGTATCGCACAAAAAACCGGCGCGGACTTATTGTCGCAACGCCGGCGGTTCAATTCAGTTGAAGATTTTAATTATCGCCTCATCAATGCATCATCCAGCACGGGTACGATCGGGACCACGTCACGACTCGCCAGAAAATCGGGCCGCGGCTTCTCGCGCCAATCGGGAACGTTTTCCACAGAGTTTGTTGAAGACCTCGTTGGTCGTATGCGAGCCGTAGACTGAGCGCACGATACCGTGGTCTTTTTCCAGCACGCGTTTCGGCGTGTCTTCAGCGAAGACCTTCAGCGACTCCGCTTTCAACACGTCAAGTTCGCAGGAGGTATAGCAGTTCGTCAGAAACACATAACCTTCCTGCTCGTAAGTTCTCACTTGCTCTTCACTCAGCAGCATGGAGAGTTCCTCCCGGAGATGTCAGAACGATAGTTTGAGGCCACGGGAGTGGAATCAAAGGCATTGGTGTAGCCAGCGTGAGATTCCACAGGACAACCCGTGGCATCTAGAGAGAAAAAGATTTTGCGAGAAAGGTGAAATCGGAGTTGGGCTGAGGAGCCGTACCTGCGAGCGGTGGTGGCAGCCCGTAAGACTGATCCACGAGTCTGATCTTTAAAGGCTCAGACGCTCTGACTTGCAACTGCAACTCGAGACCTTGTTGTGGAAAGCCATTAATTCGCAATCCCCACTGCTTCTTTGGTTCTGACGAGGCGGCGCCCTCATCGTCGATCAATTTATTGTTCACCAGCGTCTTCAAAACGTCGGCTTTGGAATCAAGGTACACAAAAAAGATACCCGCTTGCCGTGGTGATGAGATTCGCATCCGGATCGCACGCACTCCGTCGGTCGATTTGTCTTCGAGAACCGACATTTCCGGCGCCGGCAAACTCGCCACCGGAGCAGAACTAAGCGAGTACTCCCGCGAAGTTCTTGCGTAAGCAAAGTCAGCGAGCATTCCCTTCTGCTCACTTCCCGTAAAGAGCGCTGATGCTCGCTCGTCTCTACTTACCGGATCGCTGGCCCAGACTGCTTTTCCGGTATCAGTATTCAGAGCATAGTAGATACGGCTCGGTTGCTGCTCTGTATTTCCATAATTACTCAGACCGCCAACCACCAGTAAAACGATCGCTGCTGCGACGGCCACCCCCGGCAACACCCATCTAAACGGCCCAGCGATGAAGCGAAGGTGCGGCATAAGGAGTCCGAAGAACAGGACGGTCAATGCTATTAATAAAGGTATCCAGGTCAGTGTCAGCCCCACGAACATTTGGTAGATGATAGGAACCACCAGCACAATGCCGGGCACTGCGCAAAGTCCGAGGATCAATAGATTGAGAGAGCTTTTGCTCTGCGGCGCCAATATCATCCATCCCAAACCGATCAAACTGAACAGTAGTGGCCAGTGAAAAAGAAAACTTCCGCCCGGAAGAAAAATGCTGGTCACAACCATTAGAATCAACCACCAGAGTAGCACTCCAACTCCGAGGTCGAAGCTAGTGCTCCGCTTGCGCATCAAAACATAAACTGCCGAAGTTGTCGCCAGGGCCAGTACCACAAAACTCAACATTAACAATCTACTTTGAGTGGCCTCGATTGGTGGTCCACCGCGAATCAGCCAGACAGCTTTCCAGAGTAACCACGAGAGCAGTGACGTGACCAAAACATTCACAAAAAGCGACAGAAATCCCAAAGCGATTCCGCGAATCGTCAACTTTTGTCGTCGCAAACCGAGAACCAGGAGGGCGACAAACAACGTGCAGACAAAGAACGTCAGAGGTATGACCCAGAGACTCGAGTAATGAACCAGCAGGTTGCCAAACAGATCGAAGTAGACAGCATTTCTTTCCTTGGTTTGTCCGAGATCCAGATTGCCGAAATAGCGTGTGAGGGCCAACGCGTACGATCCATGGTGCTGAAGACTTTCTTCGTCAACAGATTGCCGGTTGTCGAACGAAGTGTGGTAATGACTTAAGCCGTCGATCTGGGCGAAGTTTAAGCCCGCCATGCCTGCTTTTCTGAAGACATTGAAATCAGTCTGGTTCGGCAGCAGTTTGTAAATCTCGTAAGAGAGCGAGTGGGCCACTGGAAACGGCGACGCGTGCGCAAACTGCTTGATAAGCCAGCCGTTTTCGTCAGTAGTCTCAAACATTATTACCGGCCCGCTGTTACCGCGTGCTTCGAAGTTAAGCACTACTCCGAGATCTTTAGCCCACGGATGTTCGGCGACAAAAGCACGCGCACCGAGCAGTCCGCTTTCCTCTGCGTCTGTAAAAAGAAAAACGACGTCATTCTTCAGCGGCAGCGAAGATTTAAGTGCCCTGAGTGTTTCAAGCAAAGCGGCCACGGACGAACCATCATCGCTGGCGCCGAAACTGTTGGGTACTGAATCGTAATGGGCTACCAACAACACCGCCTTACCACTACTCGTGCCTTTAAGCCGCGCGAGAACGTTTTCCACCGTTGAGATTTCCAGTGGTGGCCCTTTCTCGGTCACGACGGTCGCTTGTTGGATCTGTGGCTCGAGGCCCGCGTTGGACAACTCTGTGACGAGGTAATCCCTGACTACGGAGTGTTCGATGGAGCCGAGTGGATGCGGTTTTTCTGCAATTACGGACAAATGTCGAACAGCCCGATCGGCGGAAAATAATTCTGGGGAGACGGCTGCGGAGAGCACCGCAGGCGGGTCGTGTTCGCGAATACTGAAAGTCGCGGACAAGATGAGAAACAGTGCGAGTATCGCCCGCACCGGCTCTTCGCGGATCAGATAAGCTGTTCTCCGGCTAATTGTTTTAGCGACTGCGTTGGCCCATACCACGAGTAATCTCCTTTAATCAATCGCGGCTGCTTCGACCTTCTCCAAATGCCCGACACCGTCGAGTGTCTTCAAATCAATGTTCGCGATGCACCGCACCCTCGTGTAATCGACAGAGAGATTCCCCACTACACGAACTTGTCCCGTTCCTTCATCAAAATTGGCTTCGACTAAATCACAAGTTTCCTTATCGACTCTGAGTCCAAGTTCGGTATTGCCTTTGGTGTTCATGAACTTGATGCGCACATAGCCACTATCCAACGCATCCTTGAAGCCTTTAACCGAAGGCTCGGGACGCAGACTCACGACGACTGGGTGATCACCAGCGCACAATCGATCAACGAGGCTCTCACCTTGCGGAATAGGATCCGTCGCCGGCGGAAGAGGTGGATTCTGAGCCATCTCTTCCATCTTCTTTCTCAAGCTGAGCGGCCTCATGTCAGTCCATACTTCTTTTATGTAAGCGAGGCACTCTGCCTTGGTACCGACTTTCCCAGAATCATTCCAGCCTGGCGGATTCTCGCGGTGTTCAGGCCAGATGGAATACTGCTCCTCATGGTTGACCACTACTTTGTAGATAGTTTTGTCGTCATCTTCAGAATGTTGCGAAGACATCGTTTACTCTCCTCTGTAACTGTGGAATATGAATTAGAGCGGAGTATCAACACGCCGCGGCGGCGAAACTCTTGGTCTGTATTTCTCGGCAGATTTGTCGGAGGTTGTTTTCGGCCTTGACGCGATCCGTGACGGGCTCTCCTCTGGGCACCTGGATTTCCATCGAGAGCAGATCGTCGCAGGCGTTCACAAACTTTTTGATCTGGTCCACGCTAATCCCTTTGCCTTCCAGGTAAGGCAGAATCCAAAAGTCGAAATCGTACATCGGCAGCCAGGTTGAATTAGTCACCGAGCCAAATAGCTTCAACACCATTTCGCAACCCTGCTCCCAGTCCATCGTGTTGTGTTGCCACTTATATCCCATACCTGAGATTCCATGTTGGTCCTTGCTCTTGGCATAGATCGGAGCGCGCGGGTTGTTGTACCAAATCTCTCCTCGGAAGAACGTTGGCTCCGCCTCTTGCAATAACTCAATCGTATTGTCAACGCTCTTCTCCGTCTCTCCCGGAAATCCAATAATCAACGACGCGAACGTCATGATGTCGCTGGCTTTCAGGAACTTCATCCCACGCTTGTACTGCTCGGGAGTGGCGACCTTTTTCATGATCTTGAGCACATCCGGGTCTCCCGATTCGATACCGAGGAAAACGCCACCACAATTACTCCTGGCCATCAAGTCACAAAGTTCTTCGTCCATGATGTTGCAGCGCAAATAGGAGTACCAGCGGAACGTAAACTTATTACGAATCATCATCCGCAGTATCTCTTTGAATCGATCAGCCGGCACATTAAACGTATCGTCGATGAAAACCAGATTGCGCACATTGGATCTCTCCTGAATCTGGCGCAACTCCTCTTCTACGGCGGTGATTTCCTGCGGCACCCACTTCCCTGCCCTTACCGGATAATCACAGAACGTACACCTGAACGGACAACTTAACGCGGTTCGCGTCTGGAGTGTCGCGCCGAGGTCCTTATATAAGTAGTTACTCCAGTTGATCGGTGACAGAGAAAACTCCACCTCAGCGCCAGTAAAAACAAACTGATCTTTCCGTTTGATGTAGCAGTTTCTTACCTTGCTGAGGTCTTCACTCTCGCGGAGTCGCAGCAGCAAGTTCGCCAAGGTCTGTTCGCCCTGTTTTTGTTGAACGTAAATATCGGCGCCGAGGTCTTCGAGTATTACTCGGAAATCTGCTTCTTCCAGATAATAGGAAAGGTTATCTATCAGCGGCCCGCCGACAACGATTAACGACTCCGGACTTTTTTCTCGTACGAATTTCACTACCTCCTTCGCGATGAGCGGCGTCAGGTAGAGCGTAGTGGTTACTGCGACCACCTTCGGCTTTCGGCTCATTAACTCATTCAGTTCGTCACGCTTCGAGTGAAAGAAACTGGAGAACTCAGCATTGATGTCGAGATGTCGCAGGAAACTGGCGAGATAAATCGGTGCTACCTGCGTCATCTCGGTCCAATGCATGCGCTGACCAGTTTGTTGATTGAGCACATCCAGAAAGGGCAGCTTTTTCCCATCGAGAGTAATGAAGTCCATTCTAAGATTACGATACTCGCCGGAAGAGAGTCCTTTGGAGCGTTGCAGGTTCTCGTGGAAATCAAATCCCAAATCGTAGTGACCCAGGATCAGACATTCGAGTGATGACTTGTTGAACTCGTTCATTTGTTTCTCCTTTTACGACTGATCCTTCAGCCAGATACAGCCTGAGTGTGGCTGCTCATTTTCAGACTGACGACCGGTTCCGCCCTCAAATAATCTTCCAACCAACCTGCAGTCGGATCGCTGTCGAACATCATTATTCGCCCGCAATCGAGTGGGTTCGGGGCTCGGTGATAGCGGAACACGATCTTGTTATCCATCTTTCCAACTACTTCGATCTTCCCGGTGCGATGAGACATGCAGAGCCGTGCTTGTTTGGCTAAGCCGGCAAGACCACGGCGGGCCTCTTCAAAAATTTCCAATCCCTTTTCGACCGGCACAATGTAAGGCTCGTTACCGAGTGTCGGGCGGCAAAGGAAGAGGTAATACGGCACCACGCCGTTGTAGGACAATCTGCCGAACAATTCGGCAATGATCTCCGCTTTGTCATTGACTCCGCGGATCAGCGGCGTTTGGTTCAGGGTGATAGCGCCGGCCTGCTGCAACAACTGCAAGCCTTTAGAAGCCGGTTCGGTCAACTCCCGCGGATGATTGAAGTGGGTCATCACGTATATCTTTCGATCCGGCAAACTGTATTTATTCAGCATCTCGAGCAATGACGGGTCGTTGAGAATTCGATATGGATCGAAAGCCGTCATCTTGGTGCCGATCCGAATGATTCGAACGTGATCGATGTCCCTGAGTTGTTGAAGGATGTGTGTCAGTTTTCCTGTCGACATGATCAAGGGATCGCCACCCGACAACAGCACATTATTTATTCCCGAGTGTTCCCTGATGTATGCAACCGCTTCGGTGACGTCGTTGACTACTTCATCGTTGCCGTCAGTAAAGAGTCGCTTACGAAAGCAAAATCGACAGTAGGCGCCACAGACGTTATTCACCAGCAACAAGGCAGTATCCACGTATTTATGTTCCAGGCCTTTAACCACCGTGTAAGACAGTTCGTTGGAAGCGTCTAGTTCTCCGAACTCGCCCAATTCCTGAATGTCCGGCATCACGATTCGTCGAATCGGATCGTGCGGGTCGTTCCAGTCAATCAGCGATTGGTAGTAATCATTAGTGCGGAAGGCAAATTTCTCGGTGACTGGCTTGAGTTCTAATTTGTCTGCTTCGCTCAAACCCGCTACCTGGTCCAGCTTGTTTATGGATCGAGGCTTGATGTTTACGAGACCCATGGCATTACTCCTCGACAGGGCAATTTAAAGAGAGGGCTCACAACCGTATGAGATTGGTTGTGGAAGTTTGTTGTAAGAAGAGTTTAACTTTTGAGGAAAGCATTACGCGGCGGCCAGGCGGCGGAGAGCGTGCATTCCTGAAGTGACTGCACGCTGGGTTTGTTGCCGTTGCGGGCGCTGATTGCTTCAACAATTGCGCGTGCGCCGGTAATCGTTGTCACACAGGGAACGTTGTACTGAAGAGCCGCTTGCCGATTTCTTACTCGTCACGATGTGAAGTGCCACCCAACGGAGTGTTTATGATCAACGCCACGTCGCTGTTTATATTTCGCGCCTTTGGCGCTGTGATTCACATACTCCGGCAAGATTGGAGCGCCAGAGGCCGCCGCTGGAGACGTTTCGGTAGGAGACTTTATCGACGACAAGGTAGTCAGCCGTTGAAGCAACCACGCAGCGTGCTGCGTCAATGGGTGTTTCAACCAGTGGTTCGCCGGCGCGATTGAAGGATGTATTCAGTAACATCGGAATCCCGGTTAGTCGCGCGAAGGCAACAATCAGCTTGAACAGCGCAGGATTGTCCTGCTCTCGAAGAACCTGATAACGCGCCGATCCATCAACGTGAGTAACCGCCGGAATCACTCCACGCTTTTCATCTCGCACCTGAGCAACAAATGACATGAAGTAACTCGGATTTGATTCAACAAAGTAGTCCGGCACTGCTTCACACAGAACCACCGGCGCAAACGGCCGGAACGATTCGCGATTTTTAATCTCCGCATTCAACCGTTCACGCAGATCGGCTCGTCTCGGATCGGCGAGAAAGCTTCGATGGCCCAACGCTCGTGGGCCGAGTTCGGCGCCACCTTCATACCATGCGACAACAGCGCCGTTGGCGATTTCCTGAGCCATTGTCTCGAAGATCTCCTTATCGCGGAAGCATGTTTCGAGGCCGAGAGCTTCGATGGCTTCTCCGTCATGAGAATAACCGTGACCCAGGTAAGCAGGATTTGTAACGGGCTCGACGTCACTGTTCAGTGAAGCGCCATAAAGAGCACAACCAACTGAAATCCCATCGTCACCCGGGCACGGAGGAACAAAGATCTCTTCGAAGCCGGTCTCTTCCGCAAGACGTGTATTCGCAACGCAATTCAGCGCTACACCGCCAGAGAAACACAGCCGCTTAAGACCGGTCTGTTTGTGAATCCAGCGTGCGTGCTCGAGCAAAGCTTCTTCAGTTTCGAGTTGCAGACTGGCCGTGAAGTCGGTCAACAACTCACTCTTGTAGTTTGAAGCGGCCGTGTTTCGCCGCCACTTTTCAATGCGCGCTTCGAGTGCAGCGCGTTTTGGAGAACTCAATCGAGTGAAGACACGCAAATCTTCCGAACCAGTTACCTCAAGAAACATTCTTGACGAATAGGGATGCCCGTACGGAGCCAAACCCATCGTCTTGCCGGCGTCGAGATAGTCTCCGAAAATCAACTTCGACACGTGACCGTACACGGCGCCAATTCCGCACCAGTGTCCGATAACTTTTCTGAGTACTTCGCCGCCCCGATCCGTGAACCGGTAAAAGCTTTCGAGTTCTCGCGATCCGTCTCCTTCAAATGGGGAGAGATTTTGAATCACAACAGAACCGGTGGCGATCTGCTCTGGTTCAGGGCCGGTGCAGTTCTTCAACATTGCGCCAAACGGCCCGCCTGCACCGTCAACAATCAACACGGCCACGTCACCTCTGAAAGGCGATGAGTAATAGGCGCCACAGGCATGCGCAAAATGATGCGGAATCGGCAACGTCGGGCGAGTGCGTAGATCGAGTCCACCTTCCGCAGCCAACGACTGGTAGACCTCGTCAGGCGAAAGATGATCGGTATGACTCCAGACTATAAGGTCAACATCAGCGAGTGTGAGGCCGTTAGTCTCAAGGCAATATTGTATCGCCGGTGTCAGATCGAGCCGGCAGCTTCCCCACCTGATGCCGTCACGCTTCAAACGCGTCACACGTTCGCGCGCGATCGCTGAAGTGAGTTTGCCGTTTATGACCAACGCAGCCGATGCCTCGTGATCGCTGAAACTGAGTCCCAGAACGTTCATAGAACGACTCTTTCTTGTGCTTGAGATTGGAGCGGCTTACATGACGGGTGCGGCGGCTGTAGTAGCGACTGCGCTAGCCTGGACCACCGGTTGATCGTATTCAATCTTTCCCGACTCGAGCTTAATGACGCGATCAGCCAGGCCGTAATACCGATCGTCGTGAGAGATGACGATCACTGTTTTCCCGCGGGCCTTCAGATCCGGTACCAGTTCGTAATAGAAGATCCGTTTGAACTGCGGATCTTGATCTGCGGCCCACTCGTCGAAAATGTAGATAGGTCGATCTTCAAGGTAGGCATTCAAGAGCGCTACTCGCTTGCGCTGTCCCTGCGACAGTTCGATGGTCGACAGGTGACCATTCCTGATCTCCAGCTTGTTATTTAGCTGCAACAGATCGAGATACTTCTGACTTTCTCCATCAACGTCTTTTGCTTCAACTCCAAAGAGGCGTTCGAATAAGTAAAAGTCGTAAAAGACGGCGGAAAAGTGCTGCCGGTAATCATCGCGGCCGTTCATCGGGATCGGCTTTCCGTCAAGACGAATCTCTCCGGACTCCGGCTCATATAAACCCATCAACAACTTGATCAGAGTGGTTTTCCCACTCCCGTTGCCACCGATGAGGAAGACCAGTTCGCCTGGAGAAAGCGTGAGGTTGATTGGTCCAAGTTCGAAGTCAGTCGTGCCTCCGTCCTGCTGATAAGAATGAGTGACATCGATTAACTCGAGCCGTTGCCAGGAAGTGTTTGTATTTGCGATCGGCGCCAGCTCTTCCGACTTTGTTGTCGTGAGCGAGAGTCCTAATTCTTCGATCCGTTCCGACGCCAGACGGGCACGCTCCAGCGTCGATATCTGGTTCAGAACCATAGTCAAAGGTGTGATCATGAAAAGGACGGCGAGCGTGTAGCCAACTAACGTCTGGCGATCGATAGTGATCAATAAAGGAGTGACGAACAGAAGCAACCCGATGAAGATGAAAAACAGTATTTGTCCCCAGTTCGACACCGCCATCGTGATCAGATTTCCTTTCAGTCCGTGATTCCGAAGGCCCGCGGCAGCAGGTTCGAGTTGCTCAGACAGAAACGCCTCGCGGCGGCGCCGGTTGAGTTTCAACTCCTTAGTGCCCATGATTACACCCTGAAACGACTTGTGCATTTCATCCCAGTGCTCGCGCACCAAGCGAAAATACCGAAATGCTTTCAACAAAGGTAACTGATGGCTAAGCAGACCAAGGCCCATGTAACCGATCATGATTAGTAACAGTCGCCAATCCAGCCAGCCGAGATAAGCCAGACAGCCCACTACCATAGCTATCTGAGTCAACGTCTGTGGTAGCAGTGTTACCAGCTGGATCACGCTGCCAATATCTTCGGTGATTGTCGCCATGAGACGGGGCTGTCCGAGCTTTTCCAACTGGCGAAGTGGGGCTGAGATAATCTGCCGCGAGAGTTGAATTCGCAGTTCGTAACTTGTCTTTGCTGTCAGGAAAAGCAGGAAGAGTTGAGAGGCGAACCCGCAAACGGGAATCGCAAGGCACAAGCCCGCGAATGCCCAAATCAACTTCGACTGTGAAAGACCATCAGACAAGCTCTGTTTTATGAGCACGATCAACAACGTATAGCCAACGCCCGCGAGGAAGCTGGTCAGTATGGCGAGACCGATTAAGCTCTTCGAATGACGAATGCTTGTGGACCACTTGGCGATCACATTTACGAGCTGTAGCAGGTTTCTCATAACTAAACCTCCAATTTGTGGTAGTTAACGGCTTTGCACAAAAAGTCGAATCGAATGATGTTTTCGTGCTGTCGCCCGTTTCATGGGCTTCGGGTTAATTTTGTGATCTGCTCCTGGGGCTTGCGCCCCAGGCTTTAAGCTTACGCCTGCTTCGCAGGCTGTTATGTTCCGAGGGTCTGGATGCGGGTGCGTAGTTGTTCGGCCAGAACTTCGACGTGAGGTTCGCGCATCATCGTGAAGTGGTCGCCCGGGACGACAACAAGATCAACACCTTCTGTCGCCACCTTGTCCCATCCCTTCATGGGGCCGTAGAGCTCGGCATTTGCCGCTTTCCACTTCAGGCGTCGTTTATTGTGGCTGAAGATTTGTTGGTCAATATCTTCTTCGGGAACGAAGAGCGTAATGCGACCACGAAATTCCTGCGCCTTGTAACTACTCACAGTATTGGCGTTGATCTTGAAGGTATCGAACATCCTTCGGAATTCAACCAGTGTCATGTCCGAAGGCACCACTCCGGCGAGTTTCGCCTCTTTCCAGACCTGACGTAGTTGGGCCATTGGCGGCAGGGTCTGGATCTCTTCGACGGTGGCAGTCTGGTTTTTGAGGTTCAGCCCCAGATCAACGGCAAAGATCGAGAGCAGCTCGCCCCAGCCAAACTCCTCTACCTTGCCATCCGATGCGGACGCATCCATGAGGGTCAGCATCGCGATCTCTTCTCCCTGCGCCTGAAATTGTTGGGCCATCTCAAAAGCAATCACACCACCCATCGACCATCCGGCGAGCATGTATGGACCATGCGGCTGAACACTACGTATCGCTTCGATATAGTCGGAGGCCATCTCTTCGATCTGAGTGTGATAGACCAGGCTGCTTTCAGGCTGCCGCGCCTGCACTCCCAAGAAGGGCTGGTCTTCACCGAGATGTTGAACGAGCTCCTTGTAGCACCAAACATGGCCGGCGCTTGCGTGCGGACCAAACAACTTGAGTTTCGTTCCCTCAGTCTGTAGCGGCACCAACAATGACTGGAGTAGATTTTCCTTCCCGTGCCCGATCAGCTCTGACAAGTGATCAATCGTCGGATCGTTGAATAACTCCGCCATTGTCACTCGCTTGCCCAGCCGTTCTTCCACCCGCGCGATGAGCATGATCATTTGTAACGAATGACCACCCAACTCAAAGAAATTGTCTGTCACACCAATGGGATGAAACTTGAATAGTTCTTCCCAAATATCCACTAACTGCTGTTGCAGACCGCTTCGCGGAGCCACGTATTCCCTGCCACCCACTCGGCTAATCGATTGTTGAGGCGCGGGAAGTGCCGCTTTATCAATCTTTCCGTGCAGGGTCAAAGGCATCTCGTCGATATACACGAACACTGAGGGCACCATGTATTCAGGTACGCGCTCTCTTAAATGAATTCGCAATTCATCAAAGTTCGGTATATGCTCCTGGTTGGCAACGAGGTAAGCAACTAAACGCTTATCGCCGGGTGTGTCTTCGAGAGCCATCACCAACGCCGCCGTCACATCCGGATGTTCCAACAGCGCACTTTCAATTTCGCCAGGCTCGATTCGATACCCGCTGATCTTGAGTTGATCGTCGACACGACCAAGAAACTGGATCAGTCCATTATTCAAATAACGAGCAGCGTCACCGGTTCTGTATAGTCGCCCGTCGGGCCATGGACCATAAGGATCAGGCAGGAACTGCTCCGCCGTAAGTTCAGGCCGGTTATGATAGCCACGACCCAGCCCTGCTCCACTCACGTAGAGCTCGCCACGCTCCCCTACTGACACCGGCTGCATTCCGTTGATGATGTAAACCCGCGCGTTTGAGATCGGTCTACCGACAGGAACCGAAGTCGCTGAGTAATCCGGCATCACTCGATAACAGCAGACCATCACGGTTGACTCCGTTGGTCCATAGCAATTCACGAACTGGCAGTGCTCGATTGTTTCCAAAGCCTTGCTCAGGTGCGTTGATGATAAGACGTCGCCGCCGGTCAACAATTGCCTCACTGTGCCGATGCTGCCGAGGTCGGCGTCAATGAACTGATGGAACAAACCCGTGGTCAGGAACAGCGTCGTCACTTGCGTGCGCGAGATAAACTCCACCATTTCATTCAACGACGGCGTTCCCGGCGGAAACACTACCAAGCGCGCGCCATTTAATAAGCAAGCCCAGATCTCAAAAGTGGAAGCATCGAACGACACCGGAGAAAACTGGAGAAAGATTTCCTCTGAGTTAAGTTCAGCGTAGTTAGCACTCTTAACCAGGCCCAGTATGTTGCGATGTGCGATGCAAACACCTTTTGGATTGCCCGTCGATCCGGAGGTGTACATCAAGTAGGCGAGATTCTCGGGACCAACAGTATTGACCGGGTTGTTAGCAAACTCCGTTTCCAATGTCGCGCTACGGAATTCGTCCGTATCAACGCACACGACAATCAACTGGGAAGTGTCTGGCATGCGATCCGCAATCTGTTTGCTGGTTATCATTATCGCAATGCCGGAATCTTTGAGTATGAATCGCAGGCGAGCACTAGGTTCTGCCAGGTTCAACGGCACATAGACGCCGCCGGCTTTCGCAACCGCCATTAAGGAGACGATCATCTCCACCGACCGCTCGAGCATCACTCCCACAAACGCTTCCGGTCCGACGCCCTGCCGGCGAAGCTGGTGCGCCAGAACATTTGCCCTGCGATTCAACTCCTTATAACTAACGTTCTCCTGATCAAACTCAACCGCGATGGCGTCTCCGCGCTCTTCTGCCTCTTGTTCGAATATCTGGTGAATGCACGAAGTGTCAGGATAAGCCACTGCCGTGTCATTCCACTCTTCGACGACCTGCCGGTATTCCGTCTGATCCAATAGCGAGTGTGCCCGCAACTCTTTATCGGGATTGCTCATGGTCCTTTCGATCAAACGTTCGAAGTGGTTCACCATGCGCTCGATTAGAGCCGGCTCAAACAGCTCCGGACTGTAGACGAAAGCGCCTTTTATTCCCTCGGGCGTGTCCGTAAGATGAACTTCGAGATCGAATTTCACATCGGCGTTCACCGGCACTCCGACCGGTAGGTTTACCATCGCCAACTCCATCTCCGGCGCGGCATCTTCGAAAGCAAGAATGGCCTGGAAGATCGGGTTCCGGCCCGGCGCTCGTTTGGGTTGCAGCTCTTCGACCAACTTATCGAAGGGCAAATCCTGATGCGTGTAGGCTGCAAACGAAGACTCGCGAACCTGTTTCACCAGATCTCTAAAAGTTAAGGACTCATTGAAACTGGTTCGGATAGGAATCATATTGACCAAAAATCCGATCAGTGGCTCCAACTCGACGTGGTCGCGTCCGGCGATCGGAGTTCCAATCAAGATGTCTTTCTGGCCTGTGTAACGGCGCAACAAGGCATGGAATCCCGCCATCAACGTCATGAATAACGTCGCGCCTTCCTGGCGGCTAAACTCACGCAGCGCGTTTGAAAGTTCTTCTGATAAAGATACAGGGAAGCGTGCACTCGATACTTTACGCATCAATTGCCTTGGCTGATTTGTGTCCAATTCCAGAAGCGTAGGAATGCCGTCGAGCTCGTGCCTCCAGTAGTCCACTTCCTGTTGCAGGACCTCGCCCTGGAGCCAGTCGCGTTGCCAGCGCGCATAATCGGAATATTGAATCTCGAGCTCCGCGAGTGGAGACGGCAGTCCCTGTGAGAAGGCCTCATACAGAGCCTGCATGTCGTGCAGCATCACTCCCATCGACCATGCATCGCTGACGATGTGGTGCATATTCATCAGCAGGAGAAAATGCTCATTGCTAATGCGGATCAGAGTGGCATGAAGCAAAGGACCGTTGGCCAGATCAAACGGCCTGAGCGCATCCTCTTGTCTCAAGCGATCAACTTCAGCGACTCGCTCTGCCTGGTCCAAACTCCTGAGATCTACGAGGGGAAGACTCACGGTCATTGCAGGATTGATGAGCTGGACCGGTTGGCCGCCGGAGATACTGAACGTGGTGCGTAAGGCTTCGTGCCGGCGTACCACTTCACTCAAAGCCTGCTCGAGCGCGCCAGGGTTTACGTCAGCCTTGATATACATCTCCGCGGGAATGTTGTAGGCGTTGCTGCCCGGCATCAACTGATCCAGGAACCACAGCCGTTGTTGCGCATACGACAAAGGTATGAACTCGTCGGTCCTGGGAACTCGCTGGAGCGGAGGCGCAATCAGAGCTGCGCCGGATCGCATTGTCGACTCGATGCGCTCGGACAGCTCCACCAGCGTCGGCGACTCGAAGATGCTGCGCAGCGGTAAGTCAACGTGGAAACTCTCGCGCACGCGCGAGACAATCTGCGTCGCAAGCAGTGAGTGACCTCCGAGCCAGAAGAAGTTGTCATCTCTGCCAACGACGTCAAGACGCAAAACTTCTTTCCAGATTGCCGCCAGCACTTCCTCGATTAACGTTTGCGGAGCGACGAAACTCTGACCGGTATCGAGGCGAGCACGTCCGGGTTCCGGCAGCGCTTTGCGATCAACTTTGCCGTTGGGAGTCAACGGGAGTTGGTCCAGGAGGACCCAGTTGGTTGGCACCATATATTCCGGCAGTCGCTCACGCAGGTGGCGGCGCAAATCATCGATAGGCAACGAAGCACGCTGCGATGAGCCGTTAGTACCAGCCGTCTGTCTGGCTTGTGCTACAACGTAAGCTACGAGGCGCTTTTCACCGTCATCATCTCGACTAACGACTACAACATCCCTGACGGCATCATGCGCACTCAACTGTGCTTCTATTTCTCCGGGCTCAATGCGATAACCACGAATCTTCACTTGCTGATCCACACGGCCCAAATATTCGATATCCCCATCCGCGAGATACCGGGCGCGATCTCCGGTCCGGTACAACCGCGCCCCTCCCGAAATAAATGGATGAGGAATAAATCGCTCGGCGGTCAGTTCCGCTGCATTCAGGTAACCGCGCGCCAGTCCGCTGCCGCCAACAAAAATCTCTCCCGCTACACCCAGCGGCGCCGGCTCCATTCGTTCATCGAGGATATAGACTTGCAGGTCAGGTATGCGGCCGCCAATGACGCTATTTCGTCCGTGCTCGGAGTCTTCTTTGACCAGCGGCCGGTAAGTGACGTGTATCGTGGTCTCGGTGATGCCGTACATGTTCACTAGCTGCGGACGGCTGTCACCATGTCTTTCCAACCATGGACGCAAGCTTGCCGGCTCCAAAGCCTCGCCACCGAGGATAACCACGCGCAACGCCAAGTCACGCGCATTTGTGATTGGCTCCTCGGCTTGCATGAGCTGCCGGAATGCCGACGGCGTCTGGTTCAACACCGTCACCTGTTCGCTGGACAGCAACTGATAGAACGCGTCGGGAGATCGGCTCACCCAGTAGGGAACGACCACGAGCCGGCCTCCATACAACAATGCGCCCCACATTTCCCATACCGAGAAGTCGAAAGCGACGGAGTGAAACATGGTCCATACATCATGCGAATCCGGCGAGAACCACCGCTCGGTCGCAGTCAACAGACGGAGCACATTGCCGTGTGTAACCACAACGCCCTTCGGCCTGCCGGTCGAACCTGACGTGTAGATCACGTAAGCCGCGTTTTGTTCATCACTGACAAGATTGAGGTTCTCTTCCGGCTGCGTAGAGATCTTTTTCCAAACAGTATCGAGTTCAACGACTAATATCGACGAAGGTTGGAGTTGCGCGGACAGTTTGCTGTCTGTCAGCAGAACCAGACATCCCGCGTCCTGGAGCATGAAAGTGAGACGTTCCGGCGGCGCTGACACTTCGAGCGGGACGTACGCTCCTCCTGCCTTGAGTGTCGCCAGAATGCTGATAATCATCTCCGCGGAGCGCTCAAGCAGTAATCCGACTCTCACCTCCGGGCCAACACTGAGACCGCGCAGGTAATGCGCTAATTGGTTGCTGCGGCGATTGAGTTCCTGATAACCCAGCTCTTCATTCTCAAACGTCAACGCAACCGCTTCGGGACTTCTCTTAACTGCGCGCTCGAACCGCGTTACCAAACTCCCGGCGCTTTCAAACTTCTCCGTCTTGTTCCAGTCATAAAGGAGTTCCTGTTTCTCCGTTTCACTCAGCAAAGGCAACTCACTGAGCTGGCATTCTTCATCCGCTGCAACCGCTTTTAGTATTCGCTCGAAATGCCGCCCCATCCGCCTGATGGTTTCGCGGTCAAACAAATCCACGCTGTACTCCAGCGTCCCTTTCAGTTCATCGCCTGTTTCATTCAACGCCAGCAAGAGATCGAACTTTGCGCTATTGCCTTGCTCCGACTCCTTTTCGCGCTCGACGTCGCTCAGTTGCAAACCACTCATCTCCAACTTTTCCGCCGCCGTGTTTTGCAGGACCATCATTACTTGAAGCACAGGCGTTCTCGACAAGTCGCGCTCGACACCCAACTCTTCCACCAACTTTTCGAACGGCACATCCTGATGCGCATAAGCTTCGAGACATACATCCGTCACTCGCCTCACTAGTTCAGCGAAGCTCGGATTGCCGGAAAGGTCCGTCCTGATAGCCAGCGTGTTAACAAAAAACCCGATCAGTCCTTCGAGCTCTGTCCGCGTGCGCCCCGCTACGGCTGTTCCCACAACGACGTCGTGCATTCCGCTCCAACGCGAGAGTAAAGCCTGGAAGCCGGCGAGAAGTGTTATGAACAGCGTCGCATTGTGTTTATGACTTAAACTTCTGAGTCGCGTAGTTGTCTCGCCGTCGATCGATATCCTTTCGCACGCTCCACCATGCGACTGTACCGGCGGCCGCGGTCTGTCAGTCGGAAGTTCCAACACTGCCGGTGCGCCGTGTAGTTGCTCGCGCCAATACGAGAGCTCCCGCTCCAGTAAGTCTCCCTGAAACCATTTCCGCTGCCATACTGCGTAATCCGCGTACTGAACCTCCAGATTCACCAGTGGCGACGGCTCATCTTTCGTATAAGCACTGTAGATCTGTCCGAGTTCTCTGGTGACCAATCCCAGCGACCAGCCGTCGGAGACGATGTGATGCATCGTCACCTCCAGCACGTGTTCCTCTTCCGCCAATCGAAACAATTTGACACGCAGCAGTGGCCCAGTTGCGAGGTTGAAGGGCTGTTGTTCCTCTTCTTCCAAACGGCGCTCCAGTTCAGCGCGTTTTAACTCTTCATCGAGGTTCGAGAGATCTTCGACAACCAAACTGATGGGACTTGACGGCAGGATTACTTGCACGGGCTCGCCGCCATTTTCAACGAAGCACGTGCGCAGACTCTCGTGACGACGCACGAGTTCATTAAGACTTCGTTCCAGGGCGGCAACGTCGAGCGCACCGCTCAGTCGCACTGCATGAGGAAGGTTGTAGAGTGGACTCGCAGGTTCCAGTTGATCGAGAAACCACAGGCGCTGTTGCGCGAATGAAAGTGGTAAAGCTCCATTACGCTGCACCGGCATGAGTTCTGGAGAAGTCTGCTGTCCGGCAGTGGCGCGTAGAAAGCGCACAATCTTTTCTTTGCCGGCAGCTAGTTCGGCACGCAGATCATCTGTAAGCACTCCTGTGGCAGCGCTATAACGCAAGCGCTCGCCCTCGAGCCACACTTTTACGTCCAGATTGCGAAATTTAGTTAATAGCTCCAGCGCTGTCATCACACTTCTCCTCGTTCATAATCATGTCGTTCATGATCACTGCTGTGGGTTAGCCACAGTATGGTCTCTATAGTCTCGGCTAATTCAGAGATGGTGGGACGCTCGAAGAGCACTCGCACAGGGATCTCTACCGCGAGTGCTTGCCTGATGCGCGAGATCACCTGCGTCGTTAACAGCGAATGTCCACCCATCTCGAAGAAGTTCTCTTCGATACCAACTTGCTGCAACCCGAGCACTGCCGCCCAGATGGCTGCGATCACCTCTTCGGTCGGAGTGCGCGGCGCGACGTAACCGCGTCGGCGTTCAAAGTCACCGGGTTGTGGCGAGGGCAAAGCGCGACGATCCACTTTGCCAGTAGCAGTCATGGGCAGCTCGTCGAGAAAAACGAAGAAGGAGGGCACCATATAATCAGGGAGTCGTTCACGAAGGTAGTTGCGCACTTCTGTGGTCTCCAACTGCACTAGCCCTCCTTCATCGATCACGCAGTAAGCCACCAATTGCTTTTCACCGCGTGCGTCGACCCTCGCGCAGACAACTGCGTCCAGTATCTGCGGGTGATCTCTCAACGTCGTTTCTACTTCTCCGATCTCAATTCGATAACCTCGAATCTTGACTTGATGGTCCACTCGCCCCAGAAACTCGATGTCGCCATTGCTGAGATACCGGGCCAGATCGCCACTGCGATAAATCCGTTCACCCGCAATTTCGCTGAAAGGATTTGGAATAAACTTCTCGGCTGTTAGCTCAGGCCGGCCCAGGTAACCGCGACAAACATTCGCTCCGCCGATGTAGAGGTCTCCAGTAACTCCCACCGGTACAGGCTGAAGACTGCAATCCAAAATGTAGATAGTCGTGTTGTCGATTGGGCGACCAATCGGCGGCAGGGTGGGCCATTCCTGTGATGAGCGCCTCAGGACGTGGGCCGTCACCACGTGCGTCTCTGATGGTCCATAATGATTGCTGAGTCGGCACTGCAGACTGTCGCACAACTGAGCGATCTGCGCGGTGGTTTGCAGTTGCTCACCTGCGGTCTGCACTTCACGCAGATGCAATGACAACGGCTGCTCGGCATATGCTTCGGCGAGATGCTGCAAATAAATAAACGGCAGAAAAACTCGCTCCACCTTGCGCTCTTTCAGAAAACGCAGCATTGCGTCGGCGTCGAGTCGCAGATCATTTGTCACGAGCACGATGGTCCCACCCAGGCACCACGTCGCGAACATTTCCTGGAATGAGACGTCAAAATTGAGTGAGGCGAATTGCAGTGTTCTGGTGGGCTCCGGAAAATCCACCAGTTGCCAGCGAATCAAATTGTTCAGCGCGCGATGAGTCATCGCCACACCCTTTGGCCGGCCGGTTGACCCTGAGGTGTAAATCACATATGCAAGATTGTCAGGGTGAATTTCTGACGGCGGGTTTTCACTGCTCACCTTCGCGAGCTCGCGCCTATTACTTAGCGACTCACTGTCCAGCACAAATGCACACTGTGAATCTTCGATCATGAAATTGAGACGATCACATGGCAATGTCGGATCCAGCGGCACGTAAGCGCCGCCGGCCTTCAACACACCCAGCACTGCCGTCACCATCTCAAAACTGCGTTCGAGCATGATGCCGACGGGAACATCAGCACCGACTCCCGACCTGCGCAGATAATGAGCGAGTTGATTTGCACTCCGGTTCAATTCGCGATAGGTGAGTTGTTGCTCGCCGAATTCAACTGCATACGCATCTGGCGTTAACTCAACCTGTTGCTCAAAAAGAGTGAGAAGCGAAGTCGCATCACGCGAAACCGTAGTCGCGTTCCAGTCAACCAACAGTTGCTTTCGCTCCGCGACTGTCAGAATCTCCAATTCCGAGATACGACGCTCCGGATAACTCGCCACACATTCCAGCAACTGCTGATAATGGTGCAGCATTCGCATGATGGTCTTCGCTTCAAAAAGGTCAGTGCTGTATTCCAGCATCAAATCCAAGGCTTCGCTGTTTTCGTTCAGGAATAGAGTCAGGTCGAACTTTGCCGTTACGATTCTGCTTGGCAAAAAGTCCATGGTGAGATCTGAGAACGCTGGTAACTCCGCCGCTGTCTTCTGCAGAACCAGCATGACCTGAAACAGCGGGTTGGAACCCCTGTCGCGCTCGGGCTGTAGTTCCTCCACCAACTGCTCGAACGGCAGATCTTGGTGTGCATAAGCTTCGAATGCGACCTCGCGCACACGCTTCAGCAACTCAGTAAACGACGGAGCGCCGCTCAAGTTTGCACGCATCACGAGTGTGTTCAGGAAGAACCCGATGAGACCTTCAGTTTCAGTACGCGTACGCCCCGCGACAGGTGTCCCGACAACGATGTCGTCCTGACCGCTGTAGCGCGAGAGTAACGCTTGAAAAGCGGCCAACACCGTCATGAACAACGTTACCTCATTGCGGCGGCTAACATCTTTCAGTTTTTCCAGTGTCGCGGCATCCACACGGATGCTTTCCGAGGCGCCACGATGCGAGCGCACCATAGGGCGCGGCCGGTCAGTCGGAATTTCCAAAATCGGCGGCGCTCCCGCTAACTGAGTTTTCCAGTAAGAGAGTTGCTCTTCGTAGACTTCACCCTCCAGCCACTTCCGTTGCCACACCGCATAGTCCGCATACTGAAGCGGAAGTTCAGGTAAGTGCGGCTCCGAGCCGGAGCAATACGCCTGGTAGAGCAAGCCGAGCTCACGTGTCAGGACGTTTGTCGACCATGCATCCGAGATGATGTGATGCATCGTCACTGACAGCACATGCTCTTCTGCGCCGAGTCGAAACAAGCGCGCGCGCATCAGCGGTCCGTTGGAAAGGTTGAAAGGCAGGTCTACTTCCTGGTCCAACAACGACTGGAGGTACGCTTGCTTTTGGTCCGGGCCGATCGCCGAAAGATTTTCAACCGTCAACGAGAAAGGCCAGGGAGGAAGAATGATTTGTGTGGGCTGTCCATCAGTTTCGACAAAGCAGGTGCGCAGGCTTTCGTGCCGGCGCACGAGTTCGCTAAAGCCGCGCTCCAGCGCCACTGTATCGAGCCGGCCCTTCAGGCGCACTACTTCGGCAACGTTGTAGAGAGAGCTATCCGGTTCGAGTTGGTCCAGAAACCAAAGACGTTGCTGCGCGTACGACAGCGGTAATGTCGTGCTTCGATCTACAGCAACCAGAGGCAGAGTCACGTTGATCTGTTCGCCACGGCACAACTCCTCGACCTGCTTCGCCAGCGTGGCTACGTTCGGATACTCGAACAGCGCACGCAATGGCAACTCGACCGCAAACGCTTCCCTGATACGTGAAATGAGACGCGTAGCCAGCAGCGAATGTCCTCCGAGATCGAAGAAGTTGTCCTCCACTCCAACACTCGCAACATCCAGCACCGTTGCCCAAATAGCTGCCAGCAATTCCTCGGTCGGAGTTCGCGGTGGAACGGAAGATTCGCTGTCGTATCTTTGCGGGGCAGGCAAGGCGCGCCTGTTTACTTTGCCGGAAGGTGTCAATGGCAGGGCATCGAGCAACACAAAGAAAGACGGCATCATGTAATCAGGCAGTCTCGTTTTGAGATAGCTCTTTACGTCCTGTATTACTGCCTGTTCGGCTCCGTCGACAGCCCTTGCCGGCACGATATAAGCGACCAATCGCTTCTCGCCTGGCCTTTCTTCTCTTGCGATGACGACTGCGTCCCTCACTAAATCATGTGTACTAAGCGCCGCCTCTACTTCTCCCGTCTCGACTCTGAACCCGCGGATCTTCACTTGATAGTCGATTCGGCCCAGATACTCGACATTTCCATCCCCGTGGTAACGCACCATATCGCCGGTTCGATACAGTCGCTCGCCCGGTGTGCGTGGGAACGGATGCGGAATGAATTGCTCTGCTGTCACATCCGGTCGTTTCCAATACCCGCGCGCCAATCGGACGCCCCCGATCAGCAGCTCTCCCATGACTCCGATCGGCACTGGCTGAAGACTCTTATCGAACACGTAGAGTTCAGTGTTTGCTAATGGCCGGCCAATGCCAATCTCTTCGGCAAGATGATCGTGATCGAATTCTCCCGTTGTCGCTGTCACAGTGGCTTCGGCCGGCCCATAGGTATCCATCAGGCGAACCCGGCCACGCGTGCCCTCGACGAATGCCCGCACTCGTTCCGGCATCGCCTTGTCGCCGCCAAAAAAAACCAAACGCAAACTTGATACTCTCTGCCAGGCCGGCATGTCTG
>Ga0126311_10000300_pt1 | contig 23856 bp, 16 predicted proteins | sample Plot61_FD_92539 | JGI IMG/M metagenome (GOLD analysis project Ga0126311, IMG submission 92539) | Serpentine soil microbial communities from UC McLaughlin Reserve, CA, USA - Plot61 | ecosystem: Environmental > Terrestrial > Soil > Grasslands | place: USA: UC McLaughlin Reserve, Lake County... | reverse complement strand
GTTTACAACTCAGTTTCATGTCAAAGAACAAGGGGCAGCTAAACCGATTCTTGGCGCCGCCGGCGTCACGACGAAGTGTGTCTAAAAAAGTTGTTGACATCGATCGTCGCTTCATAGATGCGTCCTCTACGCCTCTGCGGTCAAGGATCATTGAAACCAAAGAGGCGCAGAGGACCGTTTCTTGCGCCTTTGCGTGAGAACTTTTGCTTAGCCCCGTCGTAAATTTCCCCATCTTTCTAAGCCCTAACTTCAAGAATCTCAACAAAACCTGCAGGCATAAAGCTTGCACAAGCGAGATCAATTACTCGAAGAGGAGTGCGACAATGGCCCACCGAAACATCCTAAGCTTAGTCATTCTAATCTTTCTCGCGACCACAGTTCTCGGACAAGAACCAGCTAAAAAAACAATCCAAACACAGAAGATCGTCGAGCAGGGAATCGCGATCGAGTTCACCGCCGAGCCTCTGGTCCGGAACGTTGATTCAATCAGGGCTGCCGAAGACGTTAACGTCAGATTCAAAGTCACAGACACTACAACCGGCACACCCGTGAAAGGCCTGGGCCTGTCCGCCTGGATCAGCATGCGTGAGGGCGACAAAACACCCGAGCTGACGCAATGCCGCGAGAAGATCCAGTCGTATTTAACCGGCAGCATGCGGGCTCGTCCTGACGTCGATCTGAATTCCTATTACATCGTCGCTTTGAACAAGAGTCCGGACATTTCGGTAATCGATCCGCTGCTGGGCTTCGGCGGCAGCAAACTGCTCACCCTCGTGATGCTGAAAAGTCCCGGTGAAGACTGGCTCCTCACGCGCGACGGCGAATTGCTCTTCGTCACGCTGCCCGCAAGCAACCAGGTCGCGGTAATCACAACGAGAAGCTGGAAAGTGATTGATTACATCGACGCCGGAACAACTCCGACGCGCATCACCATGCAGCCCGATCAACATTACGTTTGGGTCACAAACGACGGCGGCGTGACCGTTATCGATCCGGCAACCCTCAAAGTCGCAGCAAAGATCGCGACCGGAGCTGGTGGACACGACATAGTCATCAGCAGCGACAGTCGCTTTGCATTTGTATCAAATCGCGAGAGCGAAAGCGCTTCGGTCATTGACGTCCAAAAACTCACAAAACTTAATGACGTAAAAGTTGGTCCAGGGCCAGTCTCGATGGCGTTGTCTGAATTGAGCAAAGCCATCTACATAGCGAGCGAGAACGATGGAAGCCTCACGGTGCTCGACGAACAGAATCAAAAAGTGATCGCGCGCATGAAAACCAACCCCGGCGCTCGCTCCATCAGGTTTGCTCCAGGCGGGCGCTACGGCTTCGTGCTCAATACCAAAGAGAGCACGGTGAGCATCTTCGATGCGGCCTCGAATCGCATGCTTCACGAAGTAAAGGTTGGCAAGGCCCCGGATCAAATCATCTTCAGCGAGACGTTTGCGTTCATTAGATCGCTCGATACAGAAATCGTGGCGATGCTGCGGCTCGGAACGATCGACAAAGAAGTTGATATCACAGACTTCCCCGGCGGACAGGCTGCTCCGCGAAAAGGCTCTGATCCGGTACACGCCGATGCCATGGTGCTCGCGCCGGAAGGGAACTCGGTCATCCTCGCGAACCCGGTCGATAAGGTCCTCTATTACTACACGGAAGGCATGGCGGCGCCGATGGGCAACTTCCAGAACTATCGCCGCGAGCCGCTTGCCGCGCTGGTCGTCGATCGAAGCTTGCGCGAGATCAAGCCAGGCATTTATTCCACGACCATCAAGTTGCCAGCGAGCGGACGTTACGACGTCGCCTTTCTGAATGATTCGCCACGCGTGTCTCACTGTTTCGATCTGAGTGCCGATGCGAATCCTGCGTTGAAGGAGCAAAAGGGTGTAGCACTTCGCATCGAGCATCAACTGAAAGAGATGACACTGCCGGTCGGTAAAGACTTCACGTTTCGCTTCAAGCTCACTGATACCACGACCGGCAATCCGAAGTCAGACCTGAAAGACTTGCGCGTGCTGACGTTCATGAGTGCGGGCGGATGGCAGCGACGCGACTTCGCTACGTCCGTCGGAAACGGAATGTATGAGATCAAGATCAACGTGCCCCAATCAGGTGTCTACATGGTGTTCTTTGAATCTGCGTCGATGGGGGTGAAGTACAAAGATCTTCCTTACCTCATGCTGCACGCAGAAGCAAAAACAGAACCGAGCGCGGTAGCGCCGGGTAAACTTTATTCCCATGCGCCCCAAATGAAGTCTTATTCCTGTCCTATGCACCCCGAGATCAAGTCGAGCAAGCCCGGTAAGTGTCCAAAATGCAAAATGGACCTGCGGTTAACGAACGTAGAACCCACCGCACCGATCGCAGCTCCGGCTTACGCTTCTGGTCGCAAGATGATGATCCCCGACGTTGCAGTCTTGGACCAGGACGGTAACACGCTTCATTTCTACCGCGATCTCATCAAAGACAAGACAGTCGCGATCAACTTCATATTCACCAACTGCACCACCATCTGCCCGCCACTCGCCGCAACTTTCGCGCGTGTGCAAAAGGAGATGGGCGACAAAGTCGGTAAAGACGTTCGCTTCATCTCGATCAGCGTCGATCCACTGACGGACACACCCGAGCGACTCAAAGCCTGGGGCGCAAAGTTCAAAGCCGGCGCTGGTTGGACCTTCGTAACCGGCGAAAAGCAGGAGATGGATAAGCTGTTGAACGCGCTCGGCGCGGCAGTATCGAAACGTGAGGATCACACCCCCGCGATGATCATCGGCAACGACGCCAAAGGCGTTTGGACGCGTACGTATGGTCTGGCAAAAACAGCTCAGATCGTGGGGCTGATCCTCGACGTGATGGCTGGAAAAGTTGAGGAGACTTCAGCAAACGAGGAGGCAAAGCCATGAAGCTACTCAGCGTCATTCTGTTGGTTATGTTCCTTGGAGCGACGGGTCTTGGACAGGAGCGTTCAGCCGCAGAGAAATACTTTTCAGATGTTGAGCTTATCGATCAGGACGGTCAGAAGCTGCGCTTTTACAGCGATGTGCTGAAGAACAAGATCGTGGTGGTCAACACCTTCTTCACGACCTGCACGAACATCTGCCCGCCGATGAATCGCAACTTCGAAAAGATGCAGGACGCGCTGGGCGATCGTTTGGGAAAGGACGTGTTCCTCGTTTCCATCACTGTCGATCCGGAGACTGATACACCAACCCGGCTGAAAGAATACGGCCGCCGCTTTCATGCTCGTCCCGGATGGATGTTTCTGACCGGCAAAAAGGAAAACGTCGACTGGGCGCTTTATAAGCTGGGCCAGTATGTGGAGACCAAAGACGCGCACACGAGCATCTTCATCATCGGCAACGAGCCGAAAGGACTCTGGAAAAAAGCGTTTGGCCTCGCAAAAGCAGAGGAGCTAATCAGGATCCTCGAAGATGTGATCGCCGATCGGTAACAAAGCCGCGGTTAAAAACCATGATTACCAAACTCACACTCGTTATTCTTCTAATTATTGCGGGCGTCATAGTCCTGCATGGACCATCAGCGGTTCATTCACAGAACGCCCGTCGCGAGCTCACCCTTCAGGAAAAGCGCGGCAAGGCCTTTTACCTGAGGGGCGAGAGCGCATCGGGCCAGGAAATCATCGCGCTGATGAATGAAATCGATGTACCTGCATCGACAGTTACGTGCGCTGGTTGTCATGGCCTCAAAGGCCAGGGAATAACCGAGGGCGGCGTCACCGCGGGACCGCTGACGTGGTCACATCTCACCAAGTCTTACGGTCATACAGATGAAGGCGGTCGCAAGCACGGGGCGTTTTCCGAAACGTCATTCGTGCGCATGTTGACGGCCGGTTTGGATCCTGCGGGCAACAAGTTGGCGGTCGCGATGCCGACTTACCGCATGTCGCAGGAGGACATGGCAAATCTGATCGCGTATCTCAAACGGATCGAGACTGATACCGATCCCGGTGTAAACGAAACATCGATCGTGCTCGGAACGGTATTACCTGAAAAGGAGGCGCTCAGTGGCCTGGCCCAATCAATGGGCGACGTGTTGCAGGCGTACTTTGCAGAGATCAACAGCCGCGGCGGCATCTACAATCGCAAGATCGAACTGCGCGTGATGCATGGTGATTTGAAAACGACGGTTGCAAACATGAAGCGCCTCATCGATGAAGAACAGGTTTTTGCGATCGTAAGTGGTCTTAGCGCGGGCGCCGAAGATGGTGTGGCCGCGCTGACTCAGGAACGGGAAGTTCCGTTTGTTGGTCCTTCCACCTTGATGCCGCAACGAGGAGCGCCGGTCAATCGTTACGTCTTCTATTTGCTGCCGGGACTCAAAGAACAGGCGCGCGCGCTCACCACGTTCGCGGCGAGGAAGGCTAATTCACGCGTGGCGATTGTTTCGTCTGATACTGAATTCAATCGCAGCATCGTGGCGAGTATTGAAGAGCAGGCGAAGAAAGTCGGCATGAAATCAGTAACAACAAGCTACTACGCGCCAGCTGGATTCAGTGCTTCGAAGTATGTGGCCGAGTTGAAGGAGAAGGGAATCGATACTGTTTTCTTTGTTGGCTCGGGCATTGAAGCGAGTGCGATGTTGCAGGAAGCGAAGACGGTTGATTGGACGCCATCGATATACATGCTGGGAACACTCGTCGGCAGAACTATCGGCGATGCAGTGACGATGAAAACGAAAGACAAAATTTTTCTGGCGTTCCCAACAGTTCCCGCGGATGTGTCGGCGGCAGGCGCTGCTGAATACAGTACGCTGCTACAACGAAATAAGCTTCAATCCACACACGCGGCGGCACAAGCTTCGGCGATGGCAGCGGCGAAGATCCTGGTCCACGCACTTGAGCTCTGCGGCAAAGACCTCAGCCGCGAGCGCCTGATCAACACTCTCGAAGGGCTTTACGAGTACGACACGGGTTTGATGCCAAAGATCACATTTGGTCCCAACCGCCGCATCGGCGCGCTTGGTGCTTATGTCGTAACGATAGATCCGGAAAAGAAACTATTCCCCGCGAGTCTGGAGTGGATCGCTGTGGAATGAATGCTGAGTGTTGACTGGGGTACTCACGTGCCCTTTATGTCTGCCAAATACAAACCCCTCGTTACCGGTTAGCCGCGCGTTCCGCTTCGGCGAGCATCTTGTCCAAAGCCTTGCGATCAAAAAGCCGGCCATTTAACACAACGGCGTTGATTCTTTGGGTATTGCGAATGTCCAGGAGCGGATTCGAGTCAAGCAAAACCAGGTCGGCAATCTTCCCTTGCTCGATTGTTCCCAGCGTCTGGTCCAAGCCAAAAAACTTTGCGGGATTGAGTGTCGCTGAGCGCAGGGCCTCAATCGGAGTCAATCCCGCGAGGACCAGGAGCGCAAGCTCATCATGCAAGCTGAAACCCGGGAAACAGAACGGATTGGCTGTATCGGTTCCGGAGAGGATTGGCACACCGGCTTTCTGCATCGCTCCCACAATCTTGAATTGTCTCTGAAGAACTTTCTTCGCGGCGGCGTCGCCTCCATTCCGATTTGCTGTGCGGAAGCTCCACCTTTGCTCAAGTTGTCGTGGGATATATCTGAGACGGCTATCCCTGCGAAAGTCTTCATCTCCGAGATATGCGCCGCTGCGCAGTACGGTGAGGGTTGGACACTGCCATGTATGGTTCTTAGCAAAGCGCGCAAACAGGTCAGCCGCCTTCTTTTCATCGTAAGTTTCAAGCGCCGTTGCCTGGACCCGACCGCGCGCTTCCGGCGAATCTGCTTTTACAAGTTTGTCTCTTAACTCGGTCTCTTTGTCAGAGCATGCGATCAGGATTCCCGTCAGGTGCTCGATGCTCTTCTGCCCCGCATCCGAAGCTTCCGCGGGAGACACCGAGTTGGGAACGTGGCCGGCAAAAGTTATGCTTTGCTGCTTCGCTTCATCCGCAATACCGAAGTAGGCGTCGCGCGGCAAAAGCGCATAGACTTTCACAAAATCCGCGCCCGACTGCTTAACTCTTCTGACGGCTTTGCGGCCTTCCTCTTCGTTGCGCACCGCGATCGAATTGGGCCAGATCGGTTTTGGTCCATCGATGATCTGACTGGCAACAACCATGCGGGGACCATGCAGCGAGCCTTGGGCGATCTGATCGCGCCAGCGCAACAGATCAGAGTTGCCGAACATCTGCCGCACACCCGTCACGCCATTGGCAATAAAGAGAGTGAACGTATCTCTCGCGTACCAATGCACGTGCATGTCCCACAACCCGGGAATCAGGAACTTACCGGTGGCATCCACCACGTGGGCATCTGACGGTAAAGAGATATTGGCGCTGTCTCCGATTGCCGTGATGCGGTCGCCCGTGATCACGACCGTCGTGTCGCGCCTGGGTGTCGACGAGGTAACATCGATGATGGTGGCGTGCGTCAGGACTAGCGACGCTTGAGTGTGATTGGGCTTCGCTCGCGCGAGTAATAAGACGAGGAGGATTAGCAGTAAGCCGATGCGAAGCTTCATTGCGCACAGCATTCAAGCAAAATATTCACGCAAACGTGGGTCAAAGACTCGGACGCGCCCCAAGCATTTGACCCGCCTTTGCGCCTTTGCGTGAACCAATAAGCTATGGCGCAAGCTTTGTAAAGGTGAAGCCTCCGTAAGTCAGTGAGCCAAGCTTTCCCTCGGCGTCCTTTAGGAAGCCGATTACCTCACCGTTTCCACCAGGCAGCATCACGACCCGAATTGTGTCCTTTTCCGTAAAAGGCGTGGCGACTGTATTCATGTAGCCCATTCGCACCGCGAGCGCTTTGTCTTTGGCCACGATCTCCATCGTGCCCAACAGGTCGTTCCGATACTTACCGGCATAGTCAGTAAACGGTTTTGTAAGTTGCCACTCTCTCTTTGCCCGCGCTGCTGCTTCAGCGGCAATCCCCTGCGTTCGCTTCTCATAGGCCGTGAGGGTTTCCTGCAGTTGCTTCGCGTAATCGACGTCCAGGTTCTCCGTCTGCAGCCACCAGTCGTAAGCGTACGCAGCGAGCATGTCTGCCAGTCGTCCACCAAGCGTGTCGTTATTCACGAGGACTCCGACGGCGATCTTTTTCTCAGGCATGAATGAGACATGACTGCGATAACCGGGATAGCCGCCATGATGATAGACCACCTTGTCGTTGCGATACTTGCCGATCTGCCACCCGAGCCCGTATTCGCCATCGCCCGAGAATGGTGGCTCGTTTCGCGTGCTCTTTGTGTAACCTGTTTGCACTTTGCGGATAATATCCGCTGGCACCACCTGTTTGCCGTCGAGCTTACCGCCGTTCATGTTCAGGATAAGCCACCGGCCGAGGTCCGAGATGCTCGTGAAGATTCCACCGGCCGATTGCATGTTCTCGTCGGTCTTTTCCAGCCCGCTTCGGACCATTTTGCCCGCATCGGATCCATCAGTGGAAATGACATAAGGAGCTACGATCTTGAACTTTTTGGCGCGCGCTTTTGAGACATACGCAGTTGTGTGTGTTAACCCTGCGGGAGTAAATATGCGCTCTTGCAGCAGGTCCTGCCATTTTTTGTGCAAATGGTAGTGCAGCGCGAGCCCGTAAATGTTGTAGCCGAGGTTTGTATAGTTGTACTTGCCAAAGTTGGCATCGTTAAAAGTGGTGCCTTCGGCAAAGACGTGGTCGAGCTCACGCTGATCGATCTGACCTGTAAACGCGAGGCGGTTGACGAGTGCGCTGTTCCGCAGGCCGCTCGTGTGCGTCAGGAGATCCTGGATCGTGAGCTTGTCTGGTAACTCATTTTTGAAGTGAATTCCCGGAGTATATTTCGTAAGCGCGTCAGAGAGTTTTATCTTGCCTTCCTGATCGAGCATCGCGGCTGCCAGCGCGGTAAAAGACTTGGTAGACGAGCCGGTGTAAAAAAGCGTATCGCTATCGGCCTTTATGCCGGATTCTTTATCCGCCATCCCGTACGCGCGGACAAAGATCGGACGGTCGTCCTTAATTACAACGATCGCGATGCCCGGAAGGTCGGGAAACATCGCCATCGTTTTAACGACTTGAGCATCGTAAGCGGCCTCAAAGTCCTTCGCAGACGCCGCGCGCAAGGTCTGAGCGAAAAGGAAAGGGGTGGCCGAGCTCAGCAGCAGGACAACGAGCGCAATTACGATCGCTTTTTTCATGAGGTTTCCTATTCAAGTCTCAGGGCTTTACTTTTAAGAGCACCTTGTTTCCCTCAGTGCCACGTACTTTCAGACTGACGCTTACCTCATTGCTGTTGGCTAACTCGACCGGCAACTTCACGATGATCTGCTTGAGCCAGCTGAAATTCGGCACCGCGCCAAAATGCTCAACAGTGAGTGGAAAAATATGGCCACCCGAATCTTCGGCTTGAGCTTCGATTACGGAAGTGGTCTCACCCGTGCCGAGCTCTACGTTCACCGCAAACAATATGACACGAGTGCGCTGGTCGGCGCTGAAATTGTGAACGTTGGTGATCGGAAAAGGCTCAGCGGCAAACGTAACTGAATCCCACGCGAGCGCACGCTGAGAGTCTTCGCGCGTCAGCAAAATCGGCATCTGTCCCACCGGCGGCGTCGCACTTGGTGTGCCGGTGAATGATGCGGTCTTATCGCCCGTCACGCTGCTGGTGGACACAAATACTATCGCCAGCGGATTGAAGGAAAATCCTGACTTTGATGGAGTAACCCTGAGGTTGTGACTCAGATTTCCCGCATAAGTAAAAGTGTAGTTGCCATTTCCATCAGTCAAAATGATCTGCGGCGCCGCTACATCACTTATCAATATCATCGCCACATCGGCAATTGGCTGAGCGCCTCCGTCTGTGACTGTTCCGGAAATGGTAAACGTAGTCGCCGGTGGAGCCCCACACGTGTTAAGCGCCACCGTCAGATTGTTGACTAACTGGTTGGCGGTGATGATGTCTGGCCGGGCATCGCCGGTAAAATCGCCTGCAACAATAAACGATGCGCCTCGTTCGGAGGGAATAGTGACGGGTGGACCAATACCGCCGGCGCCATCACCGAGTAGCACCGTAATGTTTGATCTTATCGGGCTCGGTTCCTGTTGCGTAATTACCACTGCCAGATCGAGCTTGCCGTCACTGTTGAAATCGTCCACCGTTAAGTCGGATGGAAAAGTACCCAGATTAAACTGCAACGGCGCTCCGAAGCTGCCCATGCCATTTCCGAGTACGACAGAGGTTTTCCCATTAACTTCCTGGGAAACCATCGCGAGATCAATGTTGCCGTCGTTATTAAAATCGGCCGCGCGGATTGAGCTTGAGTTGGCCGTCGTGATGTGAGTTGCCGGCGCAAATCCGCCGGCTCCGTTGCCCAACAGAATACTGAAACCAAAACCACTGGGAACGGCAAGGTCCATCTTGCCGTCCTTGTTGAAATCTCCGAATGCTACTCCAACCGGGTTTACCGCAGTCGCGACAGTGACATTGGGCTGTATCGTGAAGTGTCCGGCTCCATCTGACAGCCCGATCGAAATCGAGGTTGGGTTCCCGCCGCGATTTACTGTCACCAGATCTATCTTTCCATCTCCGTTAAGATCTCCCCCTGACACGGCGAATGGATCGACGGCATCGAAGCTGGTAGAAATTGTCGAACCAAAGCCACCGAGTCCGTCACCTAACGCCACATGGAACCGCGGCAGACCACCAGGACCGTTGTGAGTGGCGTCAACAACGGCGACATCCAACTTAGTATCAGCATTAAAATCGGCGATTACAGGACCAACGAAAGATGATGAGCTGGGGACGGTGACGGCTGAAGGTGTACCGAAGTTTCCGGTGCCGTCACCCAGCATTACGACGAAGCCGCCATTACTCATCGCGACGACATCTTGCTTACCATCGTTATTCAGATCGGCCCGCGCGAGGCCAAAGGCGCCACGATTTGTTGGACCAATAGCGAATTTAAAACCACCGGCGCCGTCGCCGAACAATATTCCGGCTAAACCGTTTGATGCTGATGCGATGTCGAGATTCGAGTCGCCATCAAAGTCGGCCACGACGGTGTTTGCGCCGGGGCCACCACCGAGGCTGCCCAACCCAAACGCGAATGGTGGTCCAAAGGTGCCGTTGCCGTTACCCAGCAGTACTGTTGCTCCGGATATGATATCGAGCTTTCCGTCCTTGTTCAGGTCTCTTAAGGCGACGAACCCTGAGCCTCCAGTGCCGGCATTCGTCGCTGCACCTAAGCATCCAGCTCCGTCACCCAGATGAATTTGAACCTGTCCTGCGAGAATATTCGACCGCACCAGATCGAGTTTTCCGTCACCGTTAACATCGCCTGCAGCCAACCCTCCTGAACTGGATGGCACTGGACAGGCAGAAGCAGCAAATTGGCCGGCGCCATTTCCGAGGCGGATTTGAGTGTTGTTACCGACAGTTGCCAGATCAAGTTTTCCGTCGTTATTAAAGTCAGCGGCGATAATTTTATCCACCGGTGCTTGAATAAACGTGGGCGCACTGAACCCTCCATGACCATCGCCAAGCAGAATACTCATGCTGGAACCGGTGGCAACCGCGACGTCAAGACTGCCGTTATTGTTAAAATCGCCGACCGCCAGGTCTACTCCAAAGCCGCTGTTGAATGAGCCGGCGGGTACGAATCCACCAAAACCGTTATTGCGAAGTAGCGAGAGAGTGCCGGAAGAGTTGCCAACCGAGATGATGTCAGGCACGCCGTCACCGGTAAAATCACCGGTAGCCATACTTATCGGGAATGTCCCGACAGCATATGTGTTAATAATCGCGGGCGCGCCACGACCAACCTTCAACAGCACTGACACAGTCGAGGCGTCCGCGTTTGCCACAGCGAGGTCTGGACGTCCATCGCCATCGAAGTCGGCGGTTGCTACCGAGCGTATGTCAGAACCGACGGGATAAACAGGCGCCTGAGTAAAACTGGGAAGCGAACAGGTCTGGGCCAGTGTAGGCGCGCACAGCAAACCCAACATCAATACCAGCAGCAATATAAAATTAATTTTAGTCATTTGGATTTTGAAATAAGGTCAGCTCTGGGACTTGCGGCAAAATCAATCGGGATAGACCGAGGAACGTAGATTGAACAGCATCATGGATCCAGAGTCAAATGTGCAGAGGGCGGGAATCGAACCCGCACTCCTTTGGACCATGCCTGATATTTAACTTCCGTTTGGCACAGGCTTCGTTACCTCACGAGAAATCATTCCGATCGAATTATCTCCTCGCGTTCGTGAAGCCGCACGCTGTCGTTGAAGCCAAAAATGCGGGCAGTGACTTCGCCGATAGCAGTCAGCGGCTGAATCGTTGCTCCCTCAAGACGAAAATGCTCCGACCAACGATCAGTACGGGGATTGAAAAAACGCGTGAATTCTCCAGAAGTCGCAATTGATCCTACATCACTTCCTTTAGCCCGGTTGCAGGGAGCGCAAGCATAAGCAAGGTTATCAAGTTCCGAAGAGCCGCCGTGTTTTTTACTGATGATGTATCGACTTGGCACCCGTAAAAGGTGTCTGCCTCCGCGATGAGACAGTATTCGCACAGTTGGTTTGCGCGGTCCGCGATGGACTGGCGCAGCTCGGCAGTAATCCATCTAGCCATTTGCCAGATAGTGGTGAGCGCGTGCTTTGGCGAGGCGCATTAGGTGTTCGATTTGAAGATAGTGATCAAGTTCGGATTTCTCGTCATCAGACAAACCCGCTGTCTTTTCCCGGAAGATGAGGTCCGCTACGCGAGCTTTTGCTTCCTCAGATGGGCGGAAAGCGATTACATTTTGCGGGCTGGAGGACGCAATGAATTCGATCACCTCGTCGTAAGCTTTGTCAGGTTGCATGATCTTGCTCCGAGTCGAAGTTTAACACTGCTTCTGATTCATTGACTAACTCGGTCCTACTCCTAAGTGGAAGGTTACGCGCGTTGGAATCGCCCCACGGCAGTTGATCGCTGTCAGGGTCGTACGGCAGAGGCCCGATATCTGCCGGGGGTTGTGCCACAGAGGCGCTTGAAGGTGCGTGAAAAGTGACTCTGGTCTGCAAAACCAGCGGCGAAAGCGATGTTTGTAACCGCTGCGTTCGAACCCATTAATTCGCGACACGCATATTCGATGCGGACCCTCCGGAGATACTCGCCGACCGAAGTGCCGTAGTGTTTACGAAACTCGCGCGCTAAGTGAACTGGATGAACACCAGCTTCCGCTGCAATCTCTGAAAGCTTGAATGGCTCGGCGAAACGCTGCTCCAAAATGTTCCTGACCTTTTCAAGCCATTGCGGAAATCGGCGACTTGAGCTGGTCAATGATTGGTCCTCAAGCAATGCCTGCTCAAGTTTTCTCAACGCTTCATCGTCCATCTCACGAAACTTGTAATACATTCTCAGGAAGAGCTCAGGCAGTGAATTTCGCGGAACGGTTACAGAGAACGAAGGTATCGAATTATTCTTAGAAGGGCGCACGCCAGATCTGTTTGGGTCCAACAGAGTTAAGCTGACCATACTCTGTTCGGGCCGATCGCCATCGGTTTGCGAAGGTACAAGCTCGCTAATGTCGATATATAAAACCATCGTCATTGATACCGAAGGGCAACCAAAGGATCCAACTTCATCGCTCGCCGGGCCGGGAGATAACAAGCGAGCAGCGCCACCGCAGCGAGAATCGAGATGATCCCGGCGAGCGTAACCGGATCACGAGCGCTGACGCCGAACAATAATCCGCTTAACAACTGCGTCAAAACGAGAGCTCCGGCGAGTCCGATCCCGCCACCGATGAGCACGAGGCGCAATCCTGATCCAATTATTAACTTGAGAATGTCGCGGCTGCTCGCCCCCAATGCGAGCCGCAATCCAATCTCATGCGTTCGTTGCGTTACGGAATAAGCCACGACCGAATAGATCCCAACGGCCGCTAACAACAGAGCAATTAAAGCGCCAACGGCTAACGCATACACCGCCACTCTCTTGCCAAACATCCGCTCGTCGACATATTGCTGCAACGGCTTTACTTTGAAGACCGGCACCGAAGGATCCACGGCGCTGACTTGACCGCGGATGGCCTGGACCAAAGCATCCGAGATGTAATCAGAACGTGTCACCAGAAAAATATTGCGGCTGGGTTCCTGCGCATAAGGCACATAAATTTCGGCGTCAGCTCTTTCGTCCAGGTCATCGTTGATGACATTCGCTATCAGACCGACGATTTCATATCGTTGACCATTGTCCAAGAAGAAGGTTTCGCCAATGACCTGCTTACCGGCTAAAAACTGTTTGGCGAAAGCTTCGTTAACCAACCCCACTCGCGGCGTGCCGTCACGATCGTATTCTGTAAACACCCTGCCTTGTCGTAAGGATGTGCCGATCGCTTCAAGATACCCGGGCGTTATGGTTCGGAAGGTCACGGACCGCCGGCGCTCGTCGGCATCGGCAAAAACTGTGCTGCCGATGCCGGCGACCTCGCGGCGGTTGTAGACGTAGCCGAGCGGCACTGTAGTCGCTAATCCCGCACCGGTGATTGGGTGCAGCGCAGAAATTCTCCCGGTAAGATCGTCAGCAAAATTTGTGCGAGCGTGTGCCGCCGCGTACCTTTCACCCGAAAGAGAGATCTGCATGGTCGATACGTTGGTGGCGTCGACTCCCAAATCCGTGTGCAGTAACCGTTGAAAGCTTCGGAACATTACTCCGGCGCCAACCAGCAGGACGACGGAAAAAGCGACTTCAGAGATCACCAGCCAACGCGTCGTGCGACGTGAGGCTTTGCCGAGGACGCTTGGACCATCATCTTTCAGAACCTGATTGAGATCGACTCTGGTCCCGAACCACGCGGGAATCAAGCCAGACAGAATTCCAGTCAAAACCGAAACGGCCAAAGTAAACACAAGGGCCGTCTGATCGATCCCGATCTTGCTCCAGCCGGGAATAAACATTGAGAAGTCCTGCGGCATGCTCCTCATTGCCTTAATCCCGAAATAAGCCATAAGCAGTCCGAGTAATCCACCGAAAGCTGAAAGCACAAGGCTGTGCGCAAACATCTGCCGCATCACGCGAAAGCGACTGGCGCCGAGTGCGAGCCTGGTTGCGATATCTTTTTGTCTGGCGGCCGCGCGCACGAGAAGGATATTGGCGACATTGGCGCACGCGACCAGCAAAACGAGCAACACTGAGATAAACATGAAAGGAACCGCGATTCGCACGGCGCGCGTAGCGTCCTTTACCAGCGGCACAACGCGGGCCTCGCGGCCGCGATTGGTGTCGGGATATTCCGACTGAAGACTTAACGCAATTCGGTTGAGATCTTCGTTAGCCTGCGACAGACTTACACCTCTGCGCGGCAACCCGAATACCTGAAGATTATGATCTCGGCGTGAAAGATCATCAGAAACCAGCGGTACCCAAAGTTGGCCTTCACCAACTGGATAGTGAAAGTCTTTCGGCATCACTCCCACAACGGTGTAGGTTTCTTCATTGAGTTTGACTGAGCGTCCGACGATTTGCGGGTCAGCTCCGAAGCGAGTCCGCCACAGACCGTCGCTCAAAACGACGACCTGGTTTCTGCTGGTCTCGTTACCTTCCGCAGTGAAGGTTCGGCCCAAAGCCGCCGGTGTTCCCAGTACGGTGAAGAATGAGGTGGAAACAAAGTTTCCCGACAGGCGCTCTGGTTGCGAGGCGTTAGCCAGATCGAAGTAACTTGATTTGATAGCCACCAACTCTTCGAAGGTCTGATTCTGCTCTCGCCAGTCGGCGAAATTGCCCGGTGCTACCGACCCGCGAGTGAGACCGGTGTCGCGTTGGCGTTCAAAAACGCTCACGAGCCGGTCCTGATTGGCAAAATCAAAAGGGCGATACGCGAGCAGCTCGAGGGTGCTGAAAAGAGTCGTGTTAACTCCGATGCCGAGTCCCATAGTTACAAGCACGATCAGGGACACGCCAAACTGGCTCAAGAGCGTGCGAAACGCATAACGTAAGTCGTCCCCGAGTCCCGCCGTCTGGCTCGATCTGGGTTCCTGTCCCAATTCGACAGGTTCCAGATAAGTACGTTCAAGCCCGCGCAGATCGCGGATCATGTCGTTCTGTCGAAACTCAGACAGAGTTTTTTGCACGGCCTCGTCTTCCGCGTAACCCTGGAGCAACAGATCTTCATAACGGTCCTCGAGATGCTGGCCCAACTCCTCAACGATTTCAGCCTCTCGGAGAGGCCGTAAGGCTAATTGAGAGAGAGATTCACGAATTTCGTTCTTCCAGTCGTGCATCGGTATTAATCTGAAGAATCGTGTTCAGTTAACTCTGACTCTGGGGGAGCGGTTCATGCCGGGTTAATGCCGGCCACGCGATCCAACGCTGCAAAGAACTCTTTCCAGGTGAGGCGTTGTTCTTTCAGGATTTCTTGTCCCGCGTGGGTCAATTTATAGAAGCGGCGGCGGCGCTGGCTGGCCTTTTCCACCCAATGTCCTTCAATTAGTCCGCGCTTTTCCAGGCGATAAAGAAGCGGGTAAAGCGAGGCCACGTGAAATTGAAGCACGCCGTCGGACCGCTGCTCGATCAGCTTAGCAATTTCATAGCCGTGGCGGGGTCGGTCTTCGACCAGCGCCAGGATCAACATCTCCGCGCTACCGCGTTTGACTTCCCGATCCAGTATAGATGGTGTCTTCATATGTTGCGACGCCATATATACTGACACGATATTAAGCTGTCAAGGGTTTTTATGCCAAGAGGGTCTCCCGCGTGGTGAACTAACCAAACGTTTCGATTGTTCAATCCTCTCAAAACTAATCTAAGTAACATATCCCATTGAGAGCGGTGCCTAATCTAAGGTGGGCCGGAGTCGTGGGGTGGCGAGTTGGGTCGCTACGTTCACGATGCTTGCTGGGTACCGCTCTATACATAAGGAGAGCGCGATGAAAAGAAATCGTCGAGTTCTGTGGCCGGCCCTGGCTATCGCATGCCTGATCACAGCGCTGACGTTTGCCGCATCCGGCAAGCTACGCAGCGCATACACGAAAGATTCAAACACTGTGTCTGGTCCAGCACGAGTAAAACGCGGAGCGTACATTCGCGCCAGTGCGCTGCCACCGAAGCTGGTGTGGCACCTGAAGGCGATGGGAGATCGGCTCGAAAAGCCGGGAAGAGAGCGTCTGGCCGTTACCGGCACACTGACTCGAGCTAACGACTCGCAAGCCGAGGAAGTGATTGCACTTTCGGAATTCCCGGAGCGCTTACGCCTGACAATCCAAAGGGGAAATCAAACGCGTGTCATTACTTTCGATGGAGAGGCGGATAGCTCTCTGGATACAGCCGAGCAGGATCTCATTGAAACGCTTGTTTATGGCACGGCGGAGCATTTCTTCAACACCCAGATGCAAGGCATGGCGACGCGTTTGCTGGGTTCGCGTTTTCTCCTCCATCGCGGTTCAACCGCCGACTATAACGGCCCTTCTTACGACGTTTACAAAGTGGCAGATCAGGTAAAGACCACCATCGATCAAGGCGAGCGTGTGAAACTCTATTACTTCAATTCCGATACCTTGCTGCTGGAACGAGTGACTTACGAGATTACGCGCAACGGCTCAACTGTAAAAGTCGAAGAGAGACTTGGCGATTGGACCAGGGAAGAAGGCCAGCAAGTAGCACGGCGTATCGAGCGTCTTGAGAATGGCGAGTCGGTGTTTGTGCTTACAGTGCGCACGGCACGTTTCACTCCGCAGGAATTTTAGCCACAAAAAGGCACAAAAAGCTCAAAAACAGCAGAACCTATTTGAGCTTTTGGTGCCTTTTTGTGGCAGATGATGATCGGAGTTTGCTTTTACTTAATCTTGTTCGCGTAGAGTTTGGAGGAATGTCTTGCCATATGGATAGAAGAGCTCCTTGCGCCCTTCGGCCCATGCGGCTTTGAATTCCGGCTTTGTGATGTCCCAGTCGGGCCTGCATTTAATAAGAACCGCGCGGAGGTCCTGGGGAAGTTCTTCCAGAGTAGGCCGTCCGAAGAACCAGTAGCCCACGTAGACCTTATACACGATTAGACCAGGCTCGAGGACAATAGTGTGAGGGATCATGGGATTGTGTAGCGGATCAGTGTATTCGGCGATGTCGAGATCTTTTTGGATAGTGCGACCGTCATCCGAGAGGAAAGGCCAGTGGGCATCGACGCCTTTGCGAAATTCATTCGTCTCGGTGATGTTGTCAGTGCTAATCGTGACCAGCCGGCAATAGCCAACTTCGAGCTCACGATGAAGTTGCACAAGACCCTCGTGCTGCCGGCGATCCTTTGGACAAAACCCACCGCGGCTGAGGACCAGAATCATCGGGTCCGGTCCTTGCAGTTCTGAGAGCTTTCTACGTTTCGCGGTGTGATCGGAAAGCTCGTAGTCGGGGAAGATAGCTCCAGGAACAATATCAGATCGCATAGGAATCGCCTTTCTGGTTTCAGCTCGCCGGATTTGGTGGAGCGAATCGTTGGAGTGGAGGTGCGTCGAGGCGTGGTCCTCCATATGCTCTGACCTCGCCAAATCTTTGATGACTCTGCCAGTCAGTTCGTGCCTGCGCAATTTCTTCAGGCGTGCGCGCCACAAAATTCCACCACATCAGGATTGTCTCCGGAAACGGAGGCCCACCAAGCAGCAATACACGACATCCATTTCTGCTTTTGAACTCGACGCTGGACCGGTCAGTCCCGAGATACCAGAGACCCGTTGCATCGATCGATTGACCATCGATCTCTGCATCGCCAGTCATTAGCAGTGCTGCATGTTCAAACGACGGGTCTAACTGAAGGTCGATCCTCGCAGTTCCGTGCAATGCAATGTCGGCTCCGAGAATCGGTGAGAAATGTTTTGCCGGAGACGCGCCGCCGGGCACAGATTCGGCAAAGACGCTCACCGTGCCGCCTGGCTGCTCGATGATCGGAACTTGGTCAATGTGTTGAAAGAACGCCTGACGGTGTCGATCAGCGTCGGCAAGCGCAACCCACAACTGAACGCCGTTCAGGAGGCCGCTGTTCTTCACAGGTGTCTCTTCCGAATGGGCAATGCCGGCGCCTGACGTCATCACGTTGACACCACCTGGTTTGAGTAATGCTTCATTATCGAGACTATCGTTGTGGACGATCTCACCTTGTAGCAACCAGCTCACTGTCTGCAAACCAATGTGCGGATGTGGAGCGACGTCCATCGGTTTAGCATCGCTGAAGGAGAGCGGTCCGAACCGATCGAGAAAACACCACGGGCCGACGAGTCGTTTCTGTCTCACGGGCAGCGCTCTCAGAATTTCTAATGTGCCGAGACTGGTTTCATGCGCGGGAAATTTCTCGAAAACTGATCCATGGACGTCTGAAGCGTTACACGCTTGCGCTGCTACCTTCGTAAGAGCCATCGTTGTTCCTGTGATCGGGTCCATGATAGCTCAACCCATAGAACATTCAAGCAAGCATCGGAGTTCGTGGAGCTTTGGTTAGGCGGGGCAATACCTGCGTCAGTTCCACTCACCTTCTCCACATCACTCGAAGGCTATTCAGTTGTGCGTGTGTAACCCCCGGTGATTGGGCAAACTAATTTAGAGAGGAGAAGCGTTTTACATTGCTCACCTGCGCGTTTTGGCTCAACTGGTAGGCTTTGTTCGAGCACAAGAGACAGCAAGGAATCGAGCGTGTGCGAATTGGTTCTGACTGGCAGGATTACGGCTTAGTGTTTCTACCAGCATCGGGGCGCCTTAGCTTTCATCTCTAACAAACAGGTGGTTCAAGCCTGCGCTCATAAAAGCTGAACTCACTGGATTCAATCTCTACAGCATGCGACGTACTCACGCAACGCTATTACTCGCGAATGGCGAGAATGTTAAAGTTGCCAGTGAACGCTCGGACATTCAACAATAGTGCTTACACTGGACACCTACTCTCACGTGCTGCCGATATGCAGCAGCAAGTGGCTGAGCGCATCGAAAACTTGTTATTCAAGACGGGATCTTAAGCTGGCAAGATCTATGATTGAAATTGTTGTTGATACGAACTTAAATCAGTAGTGTCGGGCGCGCTGATGACCACCAAAATATTCGGATTCTGATGAAGCTAACTGCGGGCAGAGGGGACTCACTTATGTCAAGATTCAAAAACAGTACGAAGAAATTGGCGGAAACGCCACCTGAGATCGTTAAAACAGTTTCCTATGACCCGCTTAATCCCAGTCAACGCAGCGAGCGAATGAAACTTATCCGAAGTAAGAACACTAAGGTTGAAATGAAAGTGCGTCGTCTCATACACGGCATGGGTTATAGATACAGATTGCATGCAAAAGCCTTGCCGGGCAGTCCAGACTTGGTGTTTCCAACACGAAAAAAAGTCATCTTTGTCCACGGGTGTTTTTGGCATCAACACGACAACTGTCGCCACTACCGGATGCCTCGCTCTAACCTCGAATTTTGGCTACCGAGGCTAGAGTCCAACAGGCGGCGGGACACTAAAACCTACAGTCAATTAGATCACTCTGGATGGGGATATCTAGTGGTTTGGGAATGTGAACTTAAGAATCTCGACGCAGTTGCGAGCAAGATCCAAACATTTTTAGAAGCGTAATAGGAGAAACAACAAATTTAACTTACTATTCCTTGACTCGCAAGCGTTACTTATAATTCAATTCAAGTCACACGATGCGTCCAAAATCCGGCAAACCCAAGCGACGCCCCCTTCGTATGAAACCTTTATTTCAGCATGGCTTTAGGGAAAACCCTGCCACTGAAAGTTACCGACACCCCACACTATCGGGGCTGGAATACCCCAATGCGATCCCTGTCGTTTCTTTGTTCGCGGGTTGTGGCGGAATGGACTTAGGGTTCCTGGGTGGTTTTCGACATTTGAGGGAAACGTACCCCACGGGGCCTTTTTGCATAGTAGATGCGATCGATAATGATGAACGCGCTATAGATACGTATAGGCTCAATATCGGTGCTCATGGTCGAGTAGGTGATCTCACGATTATTCCGCCACAGTCGCTTCCCAAGTGTCGCGTGTTATTGGGTGGCTTTCCCTGCCAAGATTTTTCATCCTCTGGTCCTAAAGTAGGATTTGCCGGCGCTCGTGGCCAGCTCTATAGAGTGCTTTTTGAATACATGCAGGTCCATCAGCCCGAGATCGTGGTTGCGGAAAATGTTCCTCATCTCGCACGGTTAAATCACGGTGGGTACTTAAAGAAGATTTTGGCGGATTTTGAATCCTGCGGTTACGCATTTGACGTGTGGGAAATGTACGGACCTGACTACGGATTGCCCCAGAGTCGTCGCAGATTGTTTCTTGTAGGTGTACGTAACGACATCAACGGCCGTCCGATTTGTCCCGCGCCGTCACATCGCAATGGTTACATATCGATTGATGCGGCCATCGGCGATTTAGAGTCTGTTACAGATGAATCCATCACTAACCAAAGCCAGTATTTTGTAGCCACAAAAGCGTCGGCGGGAGGAGGCCAGGGCGACCATACAAACCGTCGCGGTGAGCCAGCTTATTGCATCCGTGCCAACGCTAAAGCTCGTATTCAGTTTCATTATTTGCTGGATCGACGGTTGACAGTGCGAGAATGTGCTCGTGTTCAATCTTTCCCTGACGAATTTGTTTTTCCCTTTTCAGCAATGACCGCAATGTCCCAAATTGGGAACGCTGTTCCGCCACTGCTTGCTCATAAAGTTGCAACTTCTATATCGAACTTCATCGCGAATCCCGAAAGGTACGGGGTTACGGTGCGCCGACCCCAACAGGCCGATCTTTTCTCGGCCTTATCTCTCGAAGCCTAACGCAGAGTGTCACAACTGAGCGACGACAACCGCTATTTAGAACTAATCCTCGCACCACTGCGTGAGTGCGCTAAATATCGGCCTGCATTCGGCAAGGGTAAGGTGAGATTTAAGGTTGAAACTGAAACCGATGACGAAAGTAATGAGGAGGCTGAATCCGAACCGATCGAGGAAGGTGTAACACTCGACCAATTTCACGTTGTGTACGGGGCAGATCTACTTTATCACTGGGTAGGTCTGGATTCCGACCTCATGTACGCGGCGCATAAAGCTGCTGGCGGTATGACATCCATTTACCGGCAACTCGGAGTCGGATGCGAGCGGCTTCTACGAGGAATAGTCAAAGATGCCTTAGCGCTTGATGAGGAACAGGTGAAATGGTCCTATGACTATGAAAAAGAGCCGGGCAAAACTGCTACCCACACACTCGATTTACGCATTGACGTAGATGCACTGCGCACGCAAGAACATAAGGATAGAGTTCTGGCGTGGTTACAGCGCTGCGGCAATTCGCTGAAGTTGACGGAGGAGCGTACGGATGGATTGCGCGGCGTTGTGATGGAGATTAGACAAGGTTACAAGAGTGCGGATTCAAAACGTCAAAATGCTGATTTGCGGTTCGGATTACACGCCTACAATGAAAATTATCTACCAGCAGTTGTTATTGTGTCGTCACAGGTAAGCGAACCCGTAGCCCGACGTTATCGATCTTCGCTACTCCTTGTTCTTACCGGGTCTACAGGAGATGCAACGACCAGCACATTTTCATTTTACAAGGAAGTTGTTGGATATGACCTCGCAGCTTTTTTTCAGAGAAACTCTCCGGAACTTCGCGCGCAGTTCGGTAATGTGCTGAAAGCGCTCTTGACTCCTTAGCCCATTTCATAACGGTTTAGCGGTCCACCTCCCCGTCGAAATTTACTCTTTAAGCACGCAAGGAGCAGAAAAGGGCGCTCGCATTCGCTCAGCGGCTGCCCGTAAGTCTTGTTCTCTTGTGGTGCCGAGGGCGGGAGTCGAACCCGCACGTCCTTGCGGACAACGGATTTTAAGTCCGCAGCGTCTGCCATTCCGCCACCCCGGCATGTTGTCCGTAACTCCAATATAGCAAGAATTTCGGTTGCCCTAAACACTAATATTCCTGACGTCGATACGTCGGTGCGTGGAAGATGCGGGACTACTCTTTCAAATTTGTTACCAGGTTCAGCCTCCCATAGCACCAACTAAAGACTCCTGGGCCCGCCAGGAACTCACCAGTTAAATTGAATTCGCGCTACGGAGTTCCCTCCGTTGTCTACATCATTTCCCTTAAATTGTTCGCAGTGAGCCGTGCAATTTGGCGGTGCGAGTTAGATGGTATGTTGTGACTACGGGCTGAAGGATGATCTAAACCCTCCCTCAACTCTGTATAACTTGAGCAGAAGCGTGAAAGGCTATAAAACGGGCGGCCCACGCATTTGCGCACCCGAACGGCACTGATAGGCCGACGCTTCGATGCGCTAATCAGTAGGACAGCCTTGCAGCTTGTGTTGGCGTGTGTAGATAGATCTTGAACGACTCAAGTGACTTCTGATCGCTGTAGCACAGATCGCTAACGAGATCTTACTGCCGAAGAACAGATCTGCTTGGAATTCAGTTGCATTGATCCACGGACCGGAAACAGAATACAGACGGAACTCGAAGGACGGCGAAAGTAACAGGAACTCAACCGTCGGTTTTGAGGTGGGCGCGAGAGTCGCAAGCTACTAGATTGAAGAAGTGGCATCACGATTGAAGAGTGAGCCTTCCGAGATAGCGGCGTGGGGAGACCAGGGCTGAAGTCGTACTTACGTCTAACTCGAAACTCTCGCTGACAAGATTTACAAACGTCCGCTAGCTGTCTTCTTTTTACCCGAAACCGTCGGCACCTGCGGCGCCCAAGAGCTAAACTGTTCCTCAGGCCGCGACAGCCGCACCACGAGCGCCCTGTCTCATTTATTCGGGCGCGCAGCACCCTCCTTATTTTTGTTGGAGCCGGGGGAGCATAAACGAAAGGCCAGCTTGGGGGCTGGCCTTTTGCGCAGAGCCATTGGGCTCGCAACTTCGCCTCACAAAAGGGCTCCAAAAGTGTGGTGAAACAGTTCGTGCCCTTTGTGCTACTTTGTGGCTTCAAAGCGCCCTTGTTCTAACTCTGCGACAGCATCATAATTGAGCGTGCACCATAGGCAGCTAAACCAAGACGCGATCATGACTCCCCAAATCACTTTGAGAGCCCAGGCAATTCGCCATGACCCGGCGTTGCGCACTGCGGTACTAATCTCGGCAGTTGTTTCCGTCAGTTACTACCTCACCGCCGTTATTGGCTTTGGGTTTGCCCTCCAACCAGGTTCCGTTTCCGCACTCTGGATGCCCAACTCAATTCTGCTTGCAGGATTACTACTGACGCCGAGACGTTGGTGGTGGCTTGTAATCCTCGCCGTCTTACCGGCGCATCTTGCCTCCGAGTTGTCCAGCGGTGTTCCTACGGCAATGGTTCTGTCATGGTTTATTAGTAACGTGGCCCAGGCATTGTTGGCGGCGTTCTGCATCTGCAAGTTGGTTGAAGGTCGACTTCGTTTTGACAGGTTTCGCGATCTCACAATATTCATTTTATTCGGCGCCTTCCTGGCCCCTTTCCTTTCGTCATTCCTGGATGCGGCACTGGTAAAGGTCAACGGTTGGGGAAACAACTCTTATTGGGACATCTGGAGAGTGCGGTTCTTTTCCAACCTCATTGCCACACTAACCCTGGTTCCGGTGATCATGCTTTGGGTGTCCGGAGGAATCGCAGCATTGCGAAAGGCCTCATTTCTTCGTTACCTTGAAGGAGGTTTGCTATTCCTCGGACTGCTCGGGGTCGGAATATTTGTTTTTGACATCCAGCAAGATCTTGCAAACAAACCGTCCTCGCTCCTTTACTTAACCTTGCCATTTCTTCTTTGGGCCACAGTGAGATTTGGACCACGTGGCGCAAGCACCTCGCTTCTGTTGGTGATGTTCCTTGCGATTCTCGGAGCAACAAGAGGTGCAGGGCCTTTTGTTACTAATTCTTCAGCAAACAATGCGCTATCGATTCAGTTGTTCCTGATTGTGGTTTC
>Ga0126311_10000299_pt1 | contig 23882 bp, 26 predicted proteins | sample Plot61_FD_92539 | JGI IMG/M metagenome (GOLD analysis project Ga0126311, IMG submission 92539) | Serpentine soil microbial communities from UC McLaughlin Reserve, CA, USA - Plot61 | ecosystem: Environmental > Terrestrial > Soil > Grasslands | place: USA: UC McLaughlin Reserve, Lake County... | reverse complement strand
TGACGGTCACTTCGTGGTCTTCTTCCTTGAACTCCTTGGCGGAAGTCAAGGCGTTGGCTACTCGGCCCAAGCCTTCTTTGGTCTCCGTATCCGCCAGTACCACTATTGCGGCTTTTGGCATGCTGCCTCTTCCTTCCTCTAGCTTTCCTTATTCTGTTATATACCCAGCGTCGAATGTGACTAAGGTGAGCTAGGTCACCTAAGCAGCCGATGCGAAGATCCGGAGCCCCAAAGTAGCAACCCGGCCTTGAAGGTTCCGCTAAATAGTCCTCTCGAAATGGTAAGCCATCGCCAGCCGCAGCATCTCTGGTTCGCTGAGACCCAGCAGATCCGCTACCGCGCCGATGGGGGGCATGTAGTCCATGTCCTCCCCACGCACGCGCCTGAGGAAACCTTCAGGGTTTTCCAGCCCCGCTGAGATGGCGAGGTTGCGCATGCCTTTATCGTCAGCTGGAAACCCTCGGCGCTGTAGGTACTCGGCGAGAACCTGACCGAAGACGGTCCACTTTCCCTGCTCACTCATCTACTCAGTTGTGTCCCGTATCGGAACCTAGCCGACCCACCTGGTCCCCGCCCCGTTGAAGACAATGCTCACCTATTGGCCCTCTTCCTTGAACTCTTTGGCGACGCTCAGGGCGTTGACCACTCGACCCAGACCATCATTGGACCCCGTGTCCGTCAGGGTCACGATCGCTACTTTAGTCATGCTGCCTCTTCTTTCTTCTACCTTGAAGTTCTCTGGATCCTGCACGTGCCCTCGAAACGGCGTTAACGGGGCAAAGCACCCGCAACAGTCCTTCTCACCATCCTCCCTGGACTTGCGACTTTCCCGGGAGGGCTTCTTCGTGGTAGCCGGGCCGAAGGGGGTCGAGAAGGAGTGCACCCGTACTTTGCTAGGTGGGCCTATCCACCCACTCAGGTGGAAGTGTGATCTCGGGCTCAGGCTTCGGTCCGGGGTAGTGGAGGCCGGTGGAGCTCATGGTCATGAGGACCCGCACCTTCATGTCATGGTCGCACAGAGCCTGGCACGAGAGCCGTACCCGCCCGAGGAGATTCCGGCTCTCAAGCACCCAGGCCTCCGCGCGGGTCATCTTCTCGGGCTCGCCCTCAAGGTACTCGATCCGGCAGGTGGTGCACGCAGCGTAGGAGCCGCAACGGTGCATAATGTCTACTCCGGCATCCTCCTCGAGCGCCAGAACCAACCGCTTGTCCTCAAGAACGTCGAACGTCCCTACGCCCTCAACCTCCAGTTTCGGCATGAGCTTTTTCTCCTTGCGGGGACCCCGTGGCTAAGAAGCTGAGCCATCGGATGGTTCGTGTTCCCAGACACCCACGAGGCCCAGATTTCAGGCGACTCTGTCCTCATTAGGTAACTCAGCATTACTCGGAGTTACGAGGATAGTGTCGATCACCTATTCCGAAGTGATGGCGCGGGGAAGGCCCCTAATAGGATTCTTCGCCACAGCATCTTGTGGAGGAGCTGACCCCGCTTCGGAGGGCGATTCCCAAGCGGGGTCGGCTCCTTAGGGAGGACTGAGCTTACTGTTACGCTGAAGTCTCGCCACTCCCCACAAGACGAGACCGGACGTATCCTACATACACCAGCCCGGTGATGAGGCCGTAGGCCAGGTGGCCCACCAGGCTCATCAGCATCGGTGGGGTAAAGGCTGCGCCGAACTGCAGGCCCATACCAAGGAGTAGCGGCATCAGGATCATCGGTCCCAGCACCCACCAGATCACCCCGTAGACCAATCCCCAGAGTGCGCCTAGGCCATACGTGCGGCTGAGAGCGCCGAAGAGGAGGCCGAACGCAATACCGATGATCACACTGTTGAACATGTGGTAGATAAAGCCCACCACTGCAGACTTGCTTCCTACCACACTCGCAACCATGGGCAGCATGCCCATCATCGCCATCATCGCTCCGAAGACTAACCCACCGACCACGCCGCCGACAACGCCCCCGACTATCCGCTGCACCAACGACACGCTCGTACTCGGCTCCCTCCCTGCCACTGTGTCCATACTCTGACCTCCTGTTTCACCCTTTGGGCTTCCAGACACCGGAAGCCTCTCCAACATTGCCGATCTAGCTCACATTATTCGCCTTCTCCCAGGCGGATTTATGTGACGTAGGGGACCAAACTCCCGCGGTCGGCGAAGGTTTTGTGATGTAGGGGACAAATCGAAACAACAAACTTTCACATAATGCGCAGCGCGCTCACGATTTTTCGAACTGAGTCACGTAGGGAAGAGTAGACTTCGAGGATCCCCCGATTTGCAGAATCAGGAAGTTGATAGCGCGTGCCAAATTGGTCCAGGTGTGGCAGTTCGCCCGTCGCAGCGAGCGCACCCTTCCTATGAGGCGCAGAGGACTGAGGAGGTTGGCTTGAGCGGTAACGCGTTTCCTGAGGGATCCGTCCCTCGAGGTCTCGGGGCCGCTATCTGGAGCCAACTCTTCTTGCGTATCGCCGGAAGCGCGGGCGTGCTGGTTATAGGGGGCTATTTCGTTGAGCTGCAGGACAAGGGTCTGCCCATTACGTCTGTGCTGGTCGGTGCAGTAACGGGGCTAGTCTACCTGACCGAGTTGCTTTTCGCTCCACCCGCCGGTGCCCTCAGTGACGGACGCGGGCGCAAGAGATTTCTGCTCGTCGGCCCGATGCTGGCAGCGTTTGCCGTGCTGTTGCCTCCGCTGGGAGTTTTAGCCTCGACACTACCTTCCATGGCTCTGGTGGTGGGCCTGCTGGCTCTGTCCCGCTTGATCGAGGGGCTGGGCAGCGCCGCCTCAGTGCCTGCAACCTTGGGCTTTCTCTCCGAGGGCACGGACCGCGATCCTCTCAAGAGGGGGCGACAGATGAGCTTCTACGAGCTGACGACCTCCGGTGGCGTCGCCATAGGCGCGGTTCTTGGGTCTCTGCTATGGAGCGCCTTGCACCTGTTCGCCTTCGTCGCCCTCTCGATCCTGTATCTTGTCGGCGCCGCATTCGTGCTGTTCGGGGTACGCGATGCCCCAGACGTATCCCGCCATCGATCACGCCCATTGGATCTGCGCCGCTACCTGACGCTACTCTCGGACCGGCGACTGACCCTCTTAGTGCCCGCGTGGATCGCGGTGAACGCCATCTTGGGTGTGTGGGTGCAGGCGCAGATCGTGTTCGTGCTTGCAGGAAGCACCACGATTGCCGGCCAGCGCTTCGTCGGCAGCCTGCACAACCAGGAACAGGCACTGAGCCTTATCCTGTTTGCCTACGTACTCTGGTTCAGCGTATGCGTCGTCGCTTGGGCCTTTTTGCTGGGAAGACTGCCCAAGGTGCCTACGCTGCTGGTAACGCTCTTCGGTTCGGTAGTTGCCAGCTTAGCCTTGATCATGCTGAACCACGGAGGTGCTTACGTGGCGTTCGTGCCCGTCGTGATGGTGGGCGTGTTCTTGGAGGCTGGCTTCGTCCCGGCGGCCTTGGCTTACCTCGCGGATGTGTCGGAGGCGTTCGTGGGTGAGCGGGGCATGCTCATGGGACTGTACTCGCTCGTGCTGGGGCTGGGCTACCTTCTGGGTAACTTCCTAGGAGGTGTCGCCGCACAGATAGCGTACTTCGATGGCCTAGCGTACCTGACGATTGCCTTCGCCGCCGCGGGAATGCTCCCGCTGGGCGTGCTTCTCTTGGCACGGCGCGGGAGCTTCTGACAGTCCTGGAAGAACGGCGGCCGGTACTAGATCGTGGCACGAATGTGCACCGCCGCATCCTGTTCGTGCGGCTACGCGCTCTTGGCAAGAGCGTCTTTCTCTGCAGTCCAGACGCCCGGGTCCTCGGCCCCTTCAGCCTCGCCCTGCTCCTCGAGCCAGCGCTCGGCGTCGATGGCCGCCCGGCAGCCGTCCCCGGCGGCGGTAACCGCCTGCTGGTATCGCTTGTCTGAGACGTCCCCCGCCGAAAAGACGCCACCCACACTCGTCATGGTGTTCTCTTTCTGGAGGATGTAGCCGCCATCGTCCATCTCGACCTGATCTTTAAAGATTCCGGCCGCAGGCGCGTGGCCGATGGCCGCAAAGAACCCGTCCACCTTGAGCTCGCTAATCTCACCGGTCTTGAGGTTCTTGATCCTTATGCCCTCGACCGAATTCTCTCCCAGGACATCCTCGACTACCGTGTCGGTGATGATGGTGATCTTGGGGTTCTTCCGGACCCGATCGAGCATGATCTTGGACGCCCTGAACTCGTCGCGCCGGTGGATGATTGTGACCTCGCTAGCGAACTTGGCGAGGACGAGTGCCTCCTCCATCGCCGTATCGCCCCCGCCGACAACCGCGACCCCCCTGTCCTCGAAGAAGAAGGCGTCGCAGGTGGCACAGCCGCTCACCCCGCGCCCCATTAGGCGCTGCTCGCCTTCGAGTCCAAGCCACTTCGCCTGCGCCCCTGTGACGATTATGACCGCCCTGGCCAAGGTAGGCTCTTCCTCCCCCTCGGCCCACACCTTGAACGGACGCGTAAGGAAGTCCACCCTATCTACGTTCTCGAGGCGCATCGTCGCCCCGAAACGGGCTGCCTGCGCCTTGAAGTCGTCCATCATCTTCGGCCCCATCACGCCTTCACGATAGCCTGGGTAGTTCTCGACGTCCGAGGTGAGCATCAACTGCCCGCCGGCTTCGAACCCCTGAAACACCTGAACATCGAGGTTCGCCCGCGCGGCGTAGAGGGCCGCCGTGTAGCCTGCCGGGCCGGATCCTATAACTATAACGTCGTACGTTTTGGTCGGCATCATTCTCCTAGAATAAATACAGTTGGCAACGTTTTCGTACTCCTGTTGAGATGGACTACTCGGTATGCTCAACTCTTACTTCTGTGTTCTTGTGCCGCGTCGGCTCGTTGGCAGCCCCTGATTCTGGCGGGTTCTTCTACAGACCTCGGGCGAAACCAGAGGACCGCTCCTACAGTGGAAATGCTGCCGATGGAGAGAGACGAAATTATTGCGGCGCTGAGAGGCAGAGGTAGGGATGAGCGGATAGAATACAGTCACGGACGCCACGGGTGCGCCCTAGTGCCTCACAATACGTCGAACGAAGTGCCGTTCCGTCACACTTATCAGCCAGCAGAAGAGGAGCTTGCGAGCGTGGAAAACGTGGGCGAGGAGCATGCCCGACTGTATCTGAGGCGAGCCCCATGACGGAGGTTCGGATCTACCGGGGCAAGATCCCCTACCTGACTACCGAGCAGATGATCGAGGTGGACCGGGCCATGATCGAAGACTTCGGCATAGAACTGGTCCAGATGATGGAGAATGCCGGGCGTGCCCTCGCGCACCTGGCCAGGGCGCGCTTTTTGGGGGGCGACTCCCGCGACAAGCGGGTCATCGTTATGGCCGGTACGGGCGGCAACGGCGGCGGTGCGCTGGTGTGTGCGAGGCGGCTGCACGGCTGGGGTGCGCAGGTCAAGGTACTACTCACCAAACCCGAGAGAGGCTTCGCTCCGGTCCCCGCCCATCAGCTACGCATTCTCAGCCAGATGCACGTAGAGGTCGACGTACCCGACATCCCTATTGGAGGACCGAGTCCCGATTTGATCATCGATGGAGTCATCGGCTACAGCTTGAGGGACGCACCCACGGCATGGCCGGCGAATTGATCCGTTGGGCCAATGCCCAAAGGTCTCCGATTCTCGCCCTGGACGTTCCCTCCGGCGTCGATGCCACCACCGGCACCGTCTTCGACCCCGCCATAGCAGCTACGGCAACCATGACCCTAGCCTTGCCAAAAGTAGGATTGCGGGCTCCGGGTGTCGAGGCGCAGGTTGGCGAACTGTACCTGGCTGACATCAGCGTACCCCCATCCCTCTATGCGACTCTCACGCTGGGCTTGCACGTGGGGCACGTCTTTTCACAGAGCGATATCCTGCGGCTGCCCTAGCATTGTCGCCCGGCGCTCGAGACTCCAGGGTCGCTACGGAACGCGGGCTTGGGGCGAGGTTAGGCCCTTGCGCCGATAGCGAGCCCGAAGAGGTGCCACCCAAGTATGTTCAGCACCCCGCCGGGCACGCCAGCATACAGCTTATCCTTGACCGCTACTCCCACTGGATACCAAGCATGGGCAGAGATACCGCCGAAGGGCTGGACGAAGTCCTTGGATAGCTTATCTGATTGCGTCTGATAGGAGGATGTTCTTTAAGACAGTCGAGTTGAGGACGTTGACGCTTAGCGTCGTGCTGGGCATCGTTCAGATCATCGTAGCGTTGCATGCCGCGAGCCTTCAGCACGGTTATCGATGGACGGCCAGCCCCAGAGACTAAGAGATGTCACCACTGCCGGGAGCGGCCAGACGCCTGGATCGACCGTGCTTCGCAACTTCTCGGAGAGCTTCCAATTGTTTGTAGCCGTTGTGCTTGCGGCGCACGTTTCAGATACGCACAACACGCTCACTGAGTGGGGTACGCGACTCTACTTACATAGCGTTGGCCGCCCGGACCGCTTCGTCTTCGGAATCGAAGATGCTGATAGCGTCGTCCAGGCGTGTGATCTGGAAGATGTTCCGGTAGTGGTCGCTGAGGCCGTAGGTGAGGAGCCTCTGCTTCTCGCGGTTGACGCGGATGAGCAGCGTGACCAGGAGCCCTATGCCGCTACTGTTCATGTACTCGAGGCTCTCGAAGTTCAGTACGATGGCGCGGGCGCCTCCGTCGCTGGCCTGGGTGTAGGCGTCCATCAAAACGTCCTCGGAGAATGCCGTGAGCTCTCCCTCGATGTCTATGACACACACCTTCTCGCCGACCTTCCGGACGTTCATTTTTACCTGTGCCTGGGGCATGTCGCGCCTCATTTCCTGATATATCTTTTGTATCTCCTCGTGCTCGGCGCGCAGAGATGAGAGCGAGCCGGGCAGAGTGTCTTCGTCTCTTCTCTCGCGATCCATCAGGAGACGGACGCCCCGCTCAAGGCGCTCTGTTCGTCCGGGTAGACGCCCATGTAGTCCGAGAGGCGGGTGATGTTGAAGATCTCAACGTAATGGTCTGAGAGGCCGTAGGCCAGGAGCTTACGCTTCGAGGCACGCGCCTTGGCGAGGAGACCCACGATAAGGGCGATTCCGGTCGAGTTGATGTAGTCCACCTCCTCGAAGTTGAGGATGAGGGCCTCCGGGTCTTTGGCCTCTGCCTCCGCGTAGGCGGCGTCCAGGGCCTCCTGGCTGAAACCGTTGATCTCGCCGCGGAGGTCGAGAACGGCGCCAGCCGGCTCCCGGCGCACGCTCGCCACAAGATGCTGCGTGACCATCAGTTATCTCCTTCCGCTCTCCCATCGAGGTGTAAGATCAGCTCGACTGTGCAGTGGTGTTCGTCACCGGTTACGTTCATATCGTCTACCATGTTCTTGATCAGGAACAGGCCCCAGCCGCGCGGCGTCTGCATGCCCTCCAGCTTGGCCTCCAGGTCCGGCGTCTCCGAAGGGAAGGCCGGTGGCCTGCTCCCCTCATCGGTGATCTTGACGGAGAGATCGGCTTCAGAGATCGACACTTCTATTAGGACAGGCAACTCCGCCCGGTAGTGGTTACCGTGTTCCATGGCGTTCATCGTCGCCTCGGCCACGGCTGTCTTGAGTCTCTCTAAAGTCCTCTCGGGCAAACCCAGCCCGCTTACCGCCCTGGCTACCTCCTCCATCGCCCTACGCTCGTTGCCGGGCTCGCTGGGTATGCCCAGGTCGGCGAGCGTACGGCGGGCGCCGCTGCTGGGTGCCGTCACAGTTCCTCCGATCTTTCCACGGTCACCAGAGTTATATCATCCTCCTGCTCCCAGGCCTCACCCGTAAGGCGCGCCAGGAAGCTCTCCTGCCCGCTCACGCGAGCGTCCCCGTCCAGGCTGCTACTTTGCCGGATCCCGGAACCGGTCGGCCAGGGGGACGGCGTTGGTTGCCTTCGCCTCGTCGTGGCCACCGCAGGCGCGCAGCCAACTGCGACCGTCTCGCGCGAGTAGCTCCTCTGCCTCGACTGGCCCCCAACTACCTACCTCGTAGGGTGAGAGCGGTGGAGCGGCCCCATCTTCCCATGAGGCCAGGATCGGGTCGATCAGGGCCCACGACAACTCTATGGAATCCGAGCGGATAAAGAGCGAAGCGTCGCCGTGCGTGGCGTCGAGCAGCAGCCGCTCGTAAGCGTCGGGGACATCCTCCTGGCCAAAGGCGCTCGCGTAGTGGAACTCCATGTCCACCGGGCGCATCTCGTTGCCGCCGCCGGGAACCTTCGCCGCGAAGCGCAGGTGCACGCCTTCGTCAGGCTGAATGCAGAGGCCGAGCACGTTCGCCCCGGCGTCCCGCCCGGGCATCCCGGTGAACATCGAGTGGGGCAGGTTCTTGAATCGGACCACGATCTCGGAGCACTTCTCCGAAAGCGCCTTGCCGCTCCTCAGGTAGAAGGGTACCCCCGCCCATCGCCAGTTGTCCACGAAGAGCCTGGTCGCTCCGTAGGTCGCCGTCTCGGCGCCGGGGGCGACACCCGCCTCTTCACGGTAGCCTCTGTATTGGCCCCGGACCGTCTCTCGTGCTACCGCCTCGCCCTCGAGGGGCCGGACGGCGGAGAGCACCTTGGCCGTCTCGTCGCGCAGGGCGTCGGCCGAGGATGAGGCGGGCGGCTCCATCGCGGTCAGGACGAGAAGCTGAAGGAGGTGGTTCTGGAACATGTCGCGTAGAACGCCCGCGTCGTCGTAGTAGCCTGCCCGGTGGCCGACGCCGACCGACTCGGTGACCGTAATCTGGACGGAATCCACGTAGGAGTGGTTCCAAACGGGCTCGAAGAGGGTGTTGGCGAATCGGAAGAAGAGCACGTTCTGGGCGGTCTCCTTGCCGAGGTAGTGGTCGATCCTGTAGACCTGCTCCTCGGCGAAGACGGCGTGGATCGCCCGGTCTAGTGCCTTCGCCGATGCCAGATCCCTCCCGAACGGCTTCTCGACGATAACCCTTCGGTGGCCTTCACCCTCGTCAGACATGCCTTCCTCCCCCAGGCGTTCCGCGATCGGCGCGTAGAAGCCCGGCGCGGTCGCCAGATAGTAGAGGCGGTTCGCCGGACCGTCCTCCAGCTCGTCGATAAAGGCGTGCAGCCTACGGTAATCTCCGGGCACTGAGAAGTCACCGGTTACGTAGTGGAGGTTTCGGGCAAACGCATCCCAGGTGGCTCCGTCGAAGGTGGCGGCGGAGAACTCCCGAACGCCCTCGACCGCGAAGGCGCGGAACTCCTCGGAGCTACAGGCGCGGTAGGCGAAGCCGACGACGCGGGTACCATTCGGCAGTTGGCCCTTTTTATAGAGGTTGTACAGCGCTGGGACTAGCTTGCGGCGCGTCAGGTCGCCCGAGGCCCCGAAGACGACGACCGTGGTGCTGTCTCTTCCGTCCACTGCCCTAAACCTTCCGCTGGAGTTCGTGGCCGCCGAACTGGTTGCGCAATGCGTTCAGCAGCTTGTTGCCGAAGTTCTCGGCTTCGCGGGAGGCGAACCGCTGCTCCAAGGCTGAGGTGATCACGGGGATCGCGACACTCAGCTCTATGGCCTCTGCCACCGCCCACCGGCCCTCGCCCGAATCTTGAACGTAGGGGGCGACGCCGTCTAGGTCGGCGTCGTCAGCGAGGGCACGCGCGGCGAGGTTGAGTAGCCACGAGCGGACAACGCTACCATGGCGCCATATTTCGGCGATTTGGCTGATGTCCAGCCCGAACTCTTCTTTGTGGTGCATCAGGTTGAAGCCCTCGGCGTACGCTTCCATCAGGCCATACTCGACACCGTTGTGCACCATCTTCACGAAGTGCCCCGAGCCGCTGGGCCCCACGTGTCCCCAGCCCTTATCGGCGGCCGGGGCCAGCGTCTCGAAGATCGGGCCGAGCCGACTCACGGCCTCCGCATCGCCGCCGACCGTCATACTGTAGCCCTCTTCGATCCCCCAGATGCCGCCACTGGTGCCCACGTCCACGGCGTGCAGCCCCCTTTCTGCCAGCCAGGCCGCCCGGCGCACGGTGTCCTTGTAGTTGCTGTTCCCGCCGTCGATTATAGTGTCGCCCCGGTCCAGCACCTCTGCCAGGTGGGCGATCGTCTGTTCGGTCGGCTCCCCGGAAGGCACCATCACCCAGACAGCTCGGGGAGCCGTTAGCTTGCCCGCAAGATCCTCCGGCGATTCCGTCCCTACAACGCCGTAGGCCTTCGCCGCCGCAACCGCCTCCGGGTTGCGGTCGAAGACCATCAGGTCGTGCTCCCCCGAAAGGAGTCGCCGCGTCATGTTGGCGCCCATCTTTCCCAAACCGATCATCCCAAGTTGCATGACTTCGTCCTTCGTTCGTGTTCTGCTGTCGATGTCTTAACTCGTCCCGAGGGCTGTGAAGGCGCGCCGCAGGAGGAAGCGCAGTAGCTGCACGCCCCCGCGACGATGTCCTAGACCGAGTCGAAGGCCTTGTGCAGCCCGTGGTCGGGATGTCTCCTTTCATGCAACGATTTACACACCACATTTGGGGAGTGGCCCGGCCTTCCCCAGGAGCAACCGGGCCTTACCCTCAGCAATACCGGGTCTTCTACATCAACTAACGGCTGCGGCTGGCAACACGGCTTTGCGCCTGCCCGTTTCTCTGTGCTGTATGGACCGAGGGCTGGCCGCTCTCCTTTTCTTCACCGGGCTGCGCGCGTGCCGCTAGCACTAGCCCGAGCGCCGTGCCAAAGAAGAAGGCATGGGCGAGGAACTGCACCACGGGGTTGGCCATTCCGAACCAGGGGAACAGTATCGACGCTACCACGTAGAAGTTGACGATCCAAAGAGCAATCCCGAACACTGTCGCCACCCCGATGAGCGCCCAGCGATAGTTTCTCAAGAAACCCACGCCCGAGGCGAGCGCTGCGAATACCGCGCCGTAAATTATCGAGAGGACCATGTGGACGGCGATGCCGACGGGAACAATGGTCGAGAGGCCGATCGTTGGCTCGGGCATGGGGAGCGCCCCCTGACCCAGTACTATGGCCCCGATCATCATGAGGGGGGCAAAGAAGCCATCGCCCATGATGGCGGCCATGATCATCTCGAACATGGCGAAGACTATGCCCGCGATGATGCCTCCCACAAGACCGGCGATTACCCAACTTCGTGTTGCAGGTCGGGCGCCGACACGCGTCGTACTCATAAGTTCTCCTTCCAAACTCGCTTGCACCGACCCTTTCCCCAAGACCGACTACACGCCCACCAGATCTCTTACCGGCTCCTCCGGATTTTTCTGGAGGAGCCGGCCGCGTCTGCTCTGTCCGCTGAATAAAAACGTGGGGCCATTGTGGGCGGACAACGAATACGTAGCATCGGCAGGCACCGATAACGGTAGGACCAGCGAGAAGGATGCTGACCCTTCTGTAGTGCGGGGCACGAGCTGGTCAAACAACCCATACCTCCGCTTGCAAGAGGGAGGCTCTCCTCCGCTGCACGTATCGGAGGAGAGCCTCGTGCGGGAGTACCGCTAAGCCGCCTCGCCTACGAACCGCCTGAGCCCGAAAGCCTCCTCCAACCTCTCCTTGGACAGGGCGCCGACAACCGTCCTGGGTTGCTGACCCGGCTCGAACAGTGCTATCGTCGGTATGCTCGAGATGCCGAAGGACGCAGCGAGTTCTTGTTCGGCGTCGACGTTCACCTTGGCGACTTTCAGAGAGCCTTCATACTCCTCGGCGATCCGGTCGATCACCGGAGCAACCAATCGACACGGGCCACACCATGCGGCCCAGAAATCAACTAGAACCGGCACCTCAGAGCGCAGAACCTCTTTGTCGAATGTGGCGGCCGTGAGTTCTATAGGCTTGCTCATACTTTCTGTCTCCCTTCTTTCGAGTTCCGTTCCTCTGCTCTTAACAACATCGACTACGCAGCACGGTGATCCCTTACTCCTACTCATGACGTTTCATCCGGAGAGCCCGAATAGGCGAACACCGGCCCGGTAAGGGTGGCTACCCTTCTCAACGTTCGAAGCCGGGATAGAGCGCCATACCACCATCCGCAAACGGCGCCGTCCCTCTAGAGTAGAGAGGCATTATCCGAGGCCAGGAACGCCAAGTAGGCAGTCACCTTCTCTGGTTCAATCCATCGACTCCCAAGGTATAAGCCTCTCCATCGCCTCCCTCTGGGCGGGATTGTTCAGCTTCTCTTTGTTTAATAGTTGCGCCTCGGTCTCTCTTCGTCCGATCTCCTCGCGCCGCCGGTTCCAGCCGCGCCGGTCGATTCGGTATGCTCGGGCAGAATCGTACCCTCCTGGCCTACCTGAGCTAGGGAGACGGCTGCGTTGATGACGCCGATGTGGGAGAAGGCTTGAGGGAAGTTGCCGAGGTGTGCCTCGGTTGCGGGCTCGATCTCTTCGGCGAATAGCCCTAGCGGGGTCGCCCGCTCGAGCATCCGCTCAAACAACTGCTTGGCTTGCTGGGCGCGCCCCGCCAATATGAGCGCGTCTATGAGCCAGAACGTGCAGAGAACAAAGGCCCCTTCTTTCCCAGAGAGGCCCTCGGGTGCATCGAGGTAGCGGTAGCAGAGACCATCCACGACGAGCTGATCGAGCGTGGCATCGAGGGTCGAGAGCATCCGCGGGTCGTCGCCGTCGATAAAGCCGACTATGGGCAGCAAGAGGTTGGCCGCATCAAGGCGTTCGTCCTGGTAGGACTGCTTGAACGCTTTGAGTCTCTCGCTCCATCCCATCTCGAGGACATCGGCGCGAATCCGATCGCGCTCCCGGCGCCAGTGATCAGTATCGCCAGCCAATCCTTTGGCCTCGGCCAGCTTGATCCCGCGGTCCAGCGCAACCCAGGCCAACACCTTACCGTAAACAAAGTCCCTCAGGCCGCCACGAACCTCCCAGATGCCGTTACCGGGTTGGTTCCAGTTCTCCGCGATCCACTCGACCAGGGGCCGGAAAGCATCCCAGAGCGGCGCAGGATCGTACCCTCCCGCTTTGCAGGCGAAGTGGAGCGCGTCGAGGACCTCGCCGTAGACGTCGAGCTGCACCTGGTCGACGGCCCCGTTTCCTATCCGCACCGGCCGGGATCCGCGATATCCTTCCAGATGGTCGAGCGTCTTCTCGGTTACCTGGCCCTCGGGGCTGATAGGGTAGAGGATCTTTATCCCGGTCTCTTCCACCTCGACCGTGCGTACGATCCACTCGAAGAAAGCGTAGTCCTCAACGACGTAGCCGGCGAGCAGGAGGGCGTAGAGGGTGAATGATGCGTCGCGGATCCAGGTGTAACGGTAGTCCCAGTTGCGCTCGCCGCCGATCTCCTCGGGCAGGGAGGTGGTCGGGGCGGCGACGATGGCGCCGGTGGGGGCAAAGTTGAGAAGCTTGAGCGTCAGCGCGCTGCGGATGACGCTGTCATAGTATGGTCCACGATAGGTGCAGTTTCCGACAGACCAGGTCCGCCAGAAGTCGATGGTCTCCCGAAGTGAGTCGTGGGGGTCTTCAATCAGTGCAGAGGGGAAGCGACTATCCCCCTCGTGGGAAAGGATGAAAGCTAGCCGCTCGCCCGGGTTCACGGTTATCCGGCACGAGACCGTTCCGCCGGTTTCATCGACTCGCCAGTCGTCCGGTCCCGTTACGGTGTAGCGAGCGAACGCTACCCGCGTACCCTGGGCTTCGAAAGTGGGGAACGAGAGGCCGTAACCGGGCCTCGGCTGGCAAAGGCTTTCGATCTCGACTTCGCCGTCCAGACCCTCGATGATGCGGATCACGGCAATCGGTGGGGTAACCGTCCCACCGGCCACCTCTGAGGAGACAGGCATGAAGTCGAGGAGGCGAACGCGCCCGTCATCACAGACGAAGATCGTCTCCAGCACATTAGTGTATTCGAGGTAGCGATGCTCCGAGCGGCACGACGCCGTCGGGTGGATGCTCCACGAACCGCCTCGCTCAATGTCGAGGATGCTGGCGAAGATCGAAGACGAGTCGAAGCAGGGCATGCAGAGCCAGTCCAGCGATCCCCGGCTACTGATCAGCGCCGCCGTATAGCAGTTGCCGATCAAACCGTAATCGTCGATGGGTAGATAAGCCTTCTCTTGGGCCATGGCGATCGTCTCCTCCTTCGGATCCCTAGATCGTGTAGAAACCCACGCTTGTGGACCAGTCTTGCAGCCGAATATTCACTGCTCTTGTCTGCTCACTCGATCGCCGAAAACAGATTGTTGAGCGATTCGGCCAGCGTCGGGTGGGTGAAGACGGCATCCCGAAGAGCCGTATAAGGCACTTTACCGAGCATGGCTATCTGGATCATGGCGGCTATCCCACCGCCTTCTATTCCCAAAACCGCACAGCCCAGGATCTGATCCGTATCGGCGTCCACCACAGCCTTCATCAGGCCTCTACTCTCGTCCACCTCCAACGCCCGCGCCACATAGCTCATCGGCATCTTGGCGACGCGAATGTCAAGACCCTGCTCACGGGCTTCCCGTTCGCTGAGGCCCGCACGGCCTAACTGCGGGTCGATAAACACCGTATAGGGTAAAAGGCGGTCTGAGATGGTGGCGTCGCCGCCGCCTAAAAGGTTGGTCTTGAGGACGCGGTGATCGTCGTAGGATATGTGGGTGAAGGCGGGGCCGCCTTTTACGTCGCCCAAAGCGTAGATTCCCTCCACGCTGGTCTCCAGCTTGTCGTCTACCAGAACGAAACCCCCTTCGTCCGTCCTGACGCCTGCTGCGGAGAGATTGAGCGCCTCACTGTTAGGCACCCGTCCGGCGGCCACCAGCAGGTGAGAACCTGAGATCGTGCGCTGCCCTCCAGGCATGCTGACCGTCAGTTGGATCTCCTCCCCGATCCGCTCGACGCGTTGGGCTTCGGCCTCGAGCAGCACCTCGATGCCGTCCTCGCGCAGGATCTCAGTTGCCGCCCCGGCCACGTCGGCATCTTCTCGTCTCAGGAGCTGATCGCCCTGTTGCACGATAGTGACCTCGCTGCCGTAGCGACGGAACATCTGGGCGAACTCCAGGCCCACGTAGCCACCGCCCAGGACCAGCAGGTGCTCCGGAACCTCATCCAGCTCCATGATCGAATTGGAGTTCAGTGCCGGCACACCGTCGAGTCCCTCTACGGGAGGCCTCCGGGGCCGGGCTCCTGTGTTGACAAAAATGAGGTCGGCCGTGAGCCGCAGCGTTCCACCTGTATTCAGGCGCACCTCCAGCTCTTTCAAGCCGGTGAATGAGGCCTCGCCCATAAGCAGATCGAGGTTCTCTGCACGCTCGAGACGGCCTTCGCTGCCGCCGCGAAAGCTCTCCACGATATCACGCTTTCGCTGACGTACCTTGGCCATGTCCACCGTTACAGAGCCACTGTTTACGCCATAGTCGTCCGAACGGCGGGTCATGTATGCAACCTTCGCGCTGGCGACCATGGTCTTCGTCGGGGTACAGCCGTAGTTGATGCAGGTGCCCCCCACATGCTGCCGCTCCACGATTGCGACCTTGTGCCCCGCCTTCGCGAGCGAAGTTGCGAGCGGGTTGCCGCCCTGCCCGCTCCCGATAACAACGGCGTCGTAGTGGTGAGTTTCGGTCATTGATAAGGCTCCCTTCTTTGATTTGTAGAGTGCCGTTCTGATCGACTACGGTGGCTCGCTTCATCTTACGTTCAGGATCATCTCTCCCAGCATCGGGACTGCGGCAAGGATGAAGAGGATTACCATACCGACTGTAAACGGTCTCTTCGCGCCGGATGTCTGAGTCGATGAGGCTCGGTCCCAACGGATGCGGATTCTCACGAAGGAAGATTCTCCTCCGGGGCCGGGTCGTAGGCCAGCCAGTCTAGGGCTACGGCTGCAGTCCACGACTGGTTGGCGGAGCCGAGGAGTTGGCCGGTGAAGGGGTCGAAGTACTCCCCGAAGCCCCGGACGGCGAGCTGGTCCAGGGCCGTCCGCCGTAGCTCCTCGGCCCTCTCGTGCTCGCCGACGCGAAGGAGAGACCACCAGAAGAGCCAGTTGACCACCGGCCACGTCGGTCCGCGCCAGTAGCTGCGCGGCTTGAAGCGTGGATCCTCGGGACTGGTGGAGGGCGGCAGAGGCCAGCGCAGCCCCCGGTGGCCAAGGAACGCTGTTGAATCGAAGGTCTCGAGAAGAGCGCCGAGCCGTTCCCGCCTCAGACCGCCCGCAATCAGGGGAGCGAAGCCCGCGACCGTGCGCACCCGAAGAGGCCTGCCTGCCCTCAGGTCATAGTCGAGACAGGACCCGAACTCGGCGTCCCAGCACCCCTCTAGTCCTTGCCGACCGCGAGCCATCCATTCCGCAATCAGGGCTTGCTCTTCCTCGGGTGCCCCCACCAGGTCGGCTATCTCCAACAAGGCCTCGTTCGCCGCCACCAGGATGGCACTGGTCAGGACGTCCTTGACCAGAAACGGGTGTGTCTCGTAAATGGTGGCCTCGTCGCAGCCGGCGCGCTTTATGAGGTTCACCAGCCATAGATAACGATCGTACTCGGCGTTGGTGGGTCTCTGCGAGGGGGAGCCAACGTGCTGCAAGTCGTGGCGAGGATAAGGTCCTACGTCTCCTACCTCCAGAGCTTCCAGGGGCGCGTCCCACCGCGGGGAGTTATCTGTACCGCTCCCCCACGGGTGGTAGATGGTTACGAGCCCGGACCTCTCCGGGTCCCTGTAGGTCAGGAGATACCGGTGCCAGGAGAGGAGCCTGGGGTAAATGCCCTTCAGAAAAGAATTCGCAGCGAGGATCTCATCCTCACTCCCACGCTGGGCGGCTTCCCAGATGCGAAGCGCTCCTATGGCGTGTACCGGCGGCTGGCTGAGGCAGCTAGTGTAGGGCGGCGCGGGCGGAGCGTCGGGGGAGGTCGCAGCGCAGGCCCAGTGCTCCGGCCCCGGGAAGTAGCTCTCCGGTGGGGCCTCCTCGTTAAAGACTATGTGAGGCACCTTGCCTGTCTTCCACTGGTGGGCGAAGAGCGTCTCGAGCTCTCGGGCCGCGCAGCGGGTGTCGAGATGGGCGAGACCGATGGCAATAAACGCGGAGTCCCAACTCCACTGGTGAGGATAGAGCTCCGGAGCGGCCTTGGTCCATCCTCCCATATCGTTGCGGCGCAGTACGTCGTTCGCCTTCAAGGCGAGTTTCGCCGACGCCTCGCGAGGAGCGCTGTGGGAGAGACTGTCCCTCCCCCTGTAATCGTGGCCTCTCACGTCTTCCTCCACCTAGACCAGTACCTTCCTAAACCTAGTGCCCTCGTGTTCCATCTTGCCTCCGGCACTCTGTAGGGATATCGACTATCCGCCAGGGCGATCTCTTACTTTCGTTGACGCGACACAGGTAATAAAAGTAGGCGCTGCGTAGTCGGAGTCAGTAGGAGGTGGCGCAGTCTCCCGGTGGTGTACGTCACTTACATCGGAGTTACGCCCATGCAAGATAAGTGGGTTGAATGGACGAGGAGGAGCAGGATGAGGCGCTCATCATCGGTTGTGGCGGCCCTGACCCTCCTGGCTTTCCTCGCGGGAGCTTGCGGTGCCCTCGGCGGAGACGGACGCTCTGGCGGCGCACGGTCCGCAGACCGACCCTCCGCGGCACTCGGACCAGAGGACGAGCCCCCGGAGGGGGCCGAGGCCGAGTTCGCCACCGACTTCTCCAGGCACAGCGTCCCCTGCTCCCAGGTACTCTCCGGCGGTCCGCCCAAGGACGGCATCCCCGCCATCGACGACCCCCACTTCGTCAGTGTTGAGGATGCCGACTCCTGGCTAGAGCCGAAGGAGCCGATTATCCTGTTCCAGATAGGAGACGACATCCGGGCCTATCCTATCCAGATCGTCATGTGGCACGAGATCGTCAACGACACGGTGGGCGGGGTGCCGGTGGTGGTGACGTTTTGCCCGTTGTGCAACACCGCCATCGCCTTCGAGAGAACTGTGGAGAGCAAAGAGCTCACGTTCGGCACCACGGGGAGACTGCGCTTTTCCAACTTGATCATGTACGATCGGCAGACCGAGAGCTGGTGGCAGCAGGCTACCGGAGAGGCCATTGCCGGGGAATTTACAGGCAAGAAACTGGATTTCCGCCCAGCGTCCACAATCTCCTGGGACGACTTCAAATCGGCGCATCCGAATGGGAAGGTGCTCTCGCGTGAGACCGGTTTCTCGCGGGCTTATGGTCAGAACCCGTACGCGGGCTACGACGATGTCGATAACTCACCATTCCTATACGAAGGGCCTAAGACACAAGGCACCCTGCCGCCCATGGCCCGCGTGATAACCGTTGACTCGGGAGGCGAGGCCGTCGCCTACCCTTACGATGTCCTGCGGCGGGAGCAGGTGGTCAACGAGACCGTGGGCGGGGAGCCTGTCGTGGTGCTCTGGAAGCCGGGCACTACCTCCGCATTGGACGACGACGCGGTAGCGGCGGGTCGCGACGTCGGTTCGGCTTCAGTCTTCTCCCGCACCCTTGACGGGGCATCCCTCACCTTTCGTTCCGAAGGAGGTAGGATAGTCGATGAGCAGACCGACAGCGAATGGAACGCTCTGGGGCGCGCCCTTGAGGGCGAGCTCACAGGAGAGCAGCTCGAGCGGGTTGTCAGCATCGACCACTTCTGGTTCTCCTGGGCAGCCTTCCGCCCGGATACGCGAGTCTACGAACCCCAAAGTGCGAGGTGAGAATGGCAAGATTTTCGACGTTGACGGCGCTTCTTGTAACGATGTTCATCATCGCCGCATGCGGCGGAGGCGGCCCTCAGGGATCCGAACGGGACACTCCGGCGGAGCCTCAGCAGACGCATCCTGCTCAGGAGGAGCCCGCTCCGGCGAGCGCCCCGGCGGAAAACGAGGCCGGAAAGAACACAAAGGAAAACGCGCGGCGAAGCGAAGAGTCCTCCGGCCTGAGCGTCACGACTATCGAGGGAGAGGAGGTCAAGCTGGGGGCACAGGGCGACGTCACGGCGCTGTTCTTCATGGCAGGGTGGTGACAGAGGTGTATGGAGGAGGCTCGGATGTGGTCCGAGATCCTCCCCGCCTACGAGGATCGTAGGCTAAACATGTTGATGGTATCCATAGACCCTTATGAGACGGAGCAGTCTATCGAGGCGTTTAACGCCCAGGCCGGAGTGGAGGAACCTCTGCCCACCGTTATCAAGGGCGGGGACATTGCCCGGCGATTCGGTGCGAACGCATTGGAGACTACGATAATCCTCGACCGGAACGGCGAAGAAGTCTACCGGGACGTCACCATCTCAGACGCCAAGACCTTGAGGTCGGAGCTCGAGGGCGTGCTGTGAGCGCGCTTCAAGAGCTTGTCACCGAGTGGCTCACGAGCATCAGCGCACTGCTCCCGGTGGGCTTCGCTTTCGGCGCAGGGATGGTGGCGGCAGTCAACCCCTGCGAGTTCGCGATGCTGCCCACCTACCTCTCTCTCTACCTCGGCGCTCGGGAGGAAGATTTCGCCAAGCGTCCGGCGGGTACCAAGGCGTTATGGGCGCTACTGGTGGGTTTCGCCGTCTCTTCGGGGTTCGTGCTGCTCTTCGCGGCGGCCGGCGTCGTGGTAGGGGCCGGAGGACATGCCCTCCTCGGGGTGATGCCCTGGGTAGGGCTTTCTATCGGCGTAGTGCTGAGCGTGCTGGGCCTGTGGATGCTGGCGGGGCGGAGTTTGTACGCTAGCTTCTTGCAGCGTATCGCCGGTCGGCTCGGTTCCTCTAACCTGGCGACCCCCAAGGGCTTCTTCCTCTTCGGCCTCGGATACGGGGCTGCCTCGCTCAGCTGCACCCTGCCGGTGTTCCTGCTCGTTGTGGGCAACGGGATTGCCGCTGGCGGCTTCCTGCCGGCCATGGCCCGCTTCATAGGCTACGCCTTAGGCATGTCCTCGGTTATCGTGACGCTCACGCTGGCCCTCGCATTCTTCAAAGGAGGACTCGTCGCCCGGTTCGGCAGGGCAATACCATATGTGCGACTGACCTCGGCGATCCTCCTCTTGGGTGCGGGGATGTACCTGATCCTCTACTGGTTGACGCGCCTTACCCAGGCTGCTCCATTAGGATAGGAAGATCATTTGAGAGGTTGACTGACACCCGGTTTCCGAGTGCTCTTCTCCAAGAGGCGCCTATGTGAGGGCTTGGTCGGCAGCCCCCACATCATCTCAGGATGGGGCATACCGATGCCTGACGTGGCGTTCACGACCTGGTCGGGTAAGCAAGACACAGCCAGTTCAGAGGAGCCTACGAGACGATGTTTGGTGCAGCCCTGGGTCCGCAACCCTCTTGAGAGCCTGGATGTCCTTGATGTGTATCCTGCGGCGCCTCAACTCGATGATCCCAGCCTGCTGCAGAAGGGTGAAGGCCTTGGTCACGGTCTCGCGCTTGGAGCCGATCATGGTCGCTAGCTGGCGGTGGGTGTAGCGGGTGGGTACCTTGTAGCCTTCTCTCGTCACCACCCCTTCGCTATCTATGAGCCTGAGGATGAAGCTTGCAAGGCGAGCAGGAACCTCCTTGAGGGCTATATCCTCCATCAGGTCCTCCGCGAGGGAGAGCCGTTCGCTCAGGACGCTCATCACTTTCAGGCCGACCTGGGGCTTGTCCATTACGAGCCGCTCCAGATCATCTCGCCGCATCTTGCAGATGACTACCGGCTCCATAGCTTCCGCGTAGGCGTTCTCTAGGCGCTGGGCGGTTAGCGACATCTCCCCGAAGACCGTACCCGCACCAACCACCGTGAGCGTGAACTCTCGCCCATCCGGGCCAATGCGGTAGATCCGCACCCGCCCTTTCTTGAGCATGAAGAGTGCCTCACTCTTCTCCTGCGGGGTGTAGAGAATCCGACCTCGATCCACGTAAGTGTCCGGGATGCGGCGGCTGAGCTCGTTTATCTCCTCGTGCGAGAGCGGCTCCAGGATGTCCACCATGGAGAGGAGACGTAATTTTTCCTCAGGCGGCAACACTCTTACTCCCTTTATTCGGTTCTTGCAAAGGACATACTTCGGGCGGAGCGATACGGGCACCGCAGGTTTGGTCTCTTACGTCACATGCTTGGGGGCGTTTCGTGAACTCCGTCAAACCTTACCGCTTCCCAAGCGTGTCCCCTTTTGCCCACCTCTCGACCGGATGCCCAGCATCAATCCGAGAGGGGTGCCGAAGAAGAGAGTATGAGCTATGAACTGCGCCGCGGGATCGGCCATCAAGAACCACGGAAACAGCGCCGGTGCGATGGCGCCGAAATTGGCCAGCCACAAGACAAAACCGAAGACGCTCGCGGCCCCCACCAGCGCCACATGCCCACTGCGCAGAGTACCGATCGCCCCGACGGCGGCGCCGAACAACGCGCCGTAGAACGCCGAAAGGGCGTAGTGAATGGCTAGTGCCACAGGCACCACAGCGGCGAGACCGATTGTAGAGTGCGCGGGCAGCGCACCCTCGCCTAGGATCACGGCAGCGATCATCCTGAACGGCTCGAAGGCGCTCTGACCCATGATCCCAGCCGCGATCATCTCGAAGATCAGAAACACTCCTCCCGCGGCGATGCCCATCATGGCACCGGGGAATATCCAGCTGCCCGACTCAGACCTGATCTCTACGCTCGTGATTGTTAGATATCGATGCTTCCCTAAAGCCTGTACCTTCATTCTTCCTCCTCTCCGCCTCGGCCTACCTGGGGTCTAGCCCATTCCCCTCGCTGAAGCTACCCACCTCCCCGACCCTCGCGCTAGGCGCAACAGAACGCGTCGCTGAGGTGCGCGAACTCGCGGAAGGAGGCACTGTCTCAACAGGAAGCACCTCGGAGCCGCAAGCTGGGCAGTGAAACACACCGTCGGGGAGCCGGTGCATCTCCGGATGTCCGCATTCACAGGCATGGGTACCCAGGGCATCGGGCAAGCCGACTATCTCCTGCAGGATCTCGAGTGTCGTACCATGAAGGAGGCATCCGCAGCATTCACAGCGGGCCGATTCCCGACCGAGGACACGCAACTCCCCCGCCTCGCAAATGGGACAGACACTAAGGTGGCTGTGGGAACTCGGTGCCGAAGATCTCACTTGTTCCCTCCTTTCCCTAATTGCACCGCTCACGCTCGGATGCACTCCGAGCGTGAGCTAGAGTCCGAACGATACCGAGGCCATCACCGCCATCGTCATAGAGAGCGCTCCACGTAAGAAGAGCACGCCTGGAGCCTGTGGTACCAGTCTCAGGTGTCCCTGGCGCACCTTGTAGCTCCGTCTCGATGCGACCTGTTGAATAATCTTCTAAGATCCGTCTGTCCAAGGTGGTCTGTCCCTTTGCCTGTTCGTTAGCCCTCGCTGAGACAGACTCCGCAGGCGCCCAACCTCTTACCCCTTTTTCCGTCTGTTTGGTGATGGGCATGCTTACCGTCCCCGCTGCTGACGGGGTTAGAATGGACCGCATGACAAGGGACGTCGGACTCTCGTGACGGAGCGCTCCAACGAGCAGTGGCTGGCCGAGCTTCGGGGCCCAGAACGGGACCGGGCGCTCGCCGACCTGCGCGCTGTGCTAGTGCGCGGGCTTAGGGTGGCCCTCAGAGGACGCGTGCGCCAGGGGCTCAACGAGGCGGCCGAAGACTTCGCCCAGGAGGCCCTGATCAAGATCATGGGCAGCCTGGACACATTTCGGGGCGAAAGCCGGTTCACCACTTGGGCGCAGAAGATCGCCGTGATGACCGCTTCCACCGAACTGCGCCGCAAGAGGTGGCGCGACGTCTCGCTGCAGGAGGTGCTCGACCGGTACGGAACCCATAGCGGTGAAAGCGACAGGCTCGCCGATGAGCAGCCCACGCCCGAACAGCTTACGATGCGCAGCACGATGGTGGCGACGGTGCAGCGCTTCGTGGACGATGAACTGACGGACAAGCAGCGGAAGGCCATCGTGGCGGTGATGTTCGAAGGGATGTCCCTGGAGGAGGCGGCCAGGCGTATGGGGACCAACCGTAACGCTCTCTACAAACTTATGCACGACGCCCGCAGGAGACTGAAGAAGCGGATGGAGGCCGAGGGCCTCTCAGCTCAGGACGTACTTGGGTCTATCGGCGAGGGGTAAGAACCGGCGAGTATGGACAGTCTAGAGAGCAGGAGCAGAAAGAGGAACCTAGTATGACGATGTGGAACCCGGACGACCTCGACAAGCTGGTGCGGATGGTAGCGGAGACCCGCGAGGAGGAGATCGGCTGCGACGAGTGCTTTGAGCGGCTGGACCGCTTCGTGGAGATGAGGTTCTCTGGCTTGGACGCCGCTGCAGCCATGCCGTTGGTTCAGGATCACCTCGAGAAGTGCGGTGACTGTCATGAGGAGTTTGAGATGCTGCTGGAGGCGATGAGAGTGAGCGAACGTACCCCCACCACCTGGGAACAGGTCTGGCACTTCTGGAGCTGGATTCGGCGTGCCTTCCGTCCGGGCTAAGAAGGTCCTCGGCGCTCCGAACGAGTGGCGTTACAGTAACCTGAATTGAGCCAGATCTGATGTTCGACTACAACTACGACGCCTCCGTCCCCGAGAAGTCGAACATGAGCTGGAGCATCACGACCTCAGGTATCCTCACTTACAAGTCCGACTACCTTCATCTACCGAAGTGGTGAGTCTAACTACCACTTCTCTCTCGCAAGCTCGGATGAACTGCGCACCCAGAATTCGACCACGTTACCGAACCTCGCCTGGGCCGCACAGGGCGTCCTTTGTGTGGGGAAAGAGACATTGCAGATACACGACGCCGGACAGTACCCCCCTTCATGAACTCTGTCCGGCGTCTTTAGTTGCTAGCCGCTAGTGGCCCGTTCTAAAGCCAGGCAAGACTGCTGCCCTTATCCACCGAAGTGCGTAGAAGACCGCTACGAGCTCCGGTCAGCCCGCAACTCCACTATCTGACGGTCCACCTCCTCGAAGTTGCTAGCGAGCTGCTTTGTCGGGTTCTGGCAGACGGCCCATTATGGCGCGCAGACCAAAGTCGCCCGGCAGATTCGAGGTGAAGCGCCGGACGCCTA
>Ga0126311_10000298_pt1 | contig 23969 bp, 5 predicted proteins | sample Plot61_FD_92539 | JGI IMG/M metagenome (GOLD analysis project Ga0126311, IMG submission 92539) | Serpentine soil microbial communities from UC McLaughlin Reserve, CA, USA - Plot61 | ecosystem: Environmental > Terrestrial > Soil > Grasslands | place: USA: UC McLaughlin Reserve, Lake County... | reverse complement strand
GGCCACGACGCAGACGCAGAGCGTCCGCATCCAGGGGCTCGACGGCCGCTACACGCAGCTCCTCAAGGACGGCTTCCCGGCCTTCGGCGGCTTCTCCGGCAGCCTCGGCCTGCTCGACATCCCGCCGCTCGACCTCCGGCAGGTGGAGATCATCAAGGGGCCTGCCGCAACCTTCTACGGCGGCGGGGCCATCGCCGGAGTGATTAACTTCATCAGCCGCGTGCCGGAGGAGAAACCGGTCACGAACCTGATCTTCAACGTGACCTCGGCCGGCGGGGTGGATTTCTCCGTCTTCGACGCGCGCAGGCTCGGCCGCCACGGCTACACCCTGCTCGGCTCGGTCAACTACCAGCGGGAGTACGACGTGGACTCGGACGACTTCACGGAGCTTCCGCGGGCGCGCTCCTTCAACCTCACCCCGCGGTTCTTCTTCCGGCTCGACGACAAGACCCGCCTGACGGTCGGCAACTCCACCTCCGTCCAGAAGCGCGAGGGCGGCGACGTGTTCGTCATACGCGAAGCCGCGGACGCCGTCCACCAGTATTTCGAGCGGAACGACTCGGTGCGCAACATCACTACGCTTCAGCTCGACCGCGACCTCTCCGGCGGCCGGCGGCTCGTCGCCCGCCAGAGCCTCGCCTTCTTCGGCCGCGAGATCGAGATACCCGACTACAGGTTCGAGGGCAGCCAGCTCAACTCCTACACGGACATCTCCTATTTCCACCCCTTGAAGAGCCACGCCCTCGTCTTCGGCTTCAACGCCGCCTACGACCGCTTCAAGGAAGGCCGGGACAGCGGCAGCCTCGTCCCCCGCGACGAGAGCCGCCGCACCTTCGGCGGCTACGCACAGGACAGCTTCAACGTCACCGAGAAGCTCTCGCTCGAAGCCGGCTTCCGGCTCGACCACGTCCGCGACTACGGCCCCTTCGCCCTGCCGCGCGTCTCGGCGCTCTACAAGTTCAACGACCGCCTGAGCAGCCGCTTCACCGTCGGCTTCGGCTACAAGACTCCGAGCATCTTCACCGAGGAGGCGGAGACCCTACTCTTCCGCGGCGTGCTGCCCATCGGCAACACCCTGAAGGCCGAGCGCAGCCGCGGCGGCACTTTTGACATCAACTACCGGGGCGTGTGGGGCGAGAAGTTCTCCTATTCGCTCAACCAAATGTTCTTCTACACACGCATCACCGACCCGCTCGTGTTAAGCCCTCGCGCGGGCGGCCTCTACGGCTTCGAGAACGCGGCGCGGCCCGTCACGAGCCGCGGCTTCGAGACGAACGCGCGGCTCTCCTATGACATCGTGAAGCTCTTCGCGGGCTACACCTATACGAACGCGAAGGCGGAGTACCTGACGGGAAATCAGGCCCTGGCCCGGACGCCGAAGAGTAGAATCAACTCGGCGCTGCTGTTCGAGCGGGAGGAGGACTTCAAGGTAGGGCTCGAAGCCTACTACACGTCGAGCCAGTACCTGACCGACCGCTTCAGGACGCGCCCCTTCTGGGTGGCCGGCGTCTTCGGGGAGAAGAGCTTCGGCAAGTACAGCCTCTTCTTCAACGCCGAGAACGTCACCGACACGCGCCAGGGGCGGTTCGGGACGGTCGTCTTCCCGCCGCACCAGGACCCGACCTTCGCCGAAATCTACACGCACACGGAAGGGCGAGTCTTCAACGGCGGCATCAAGGTCAGACTGTAGCAGGGGCGAGATGATAAACACGTTGACGCGTTCGGTGCTCTTCTTTCTAAGGGCGTGCGTTACAGCATTCGCAACTCTTAAGAAGCGTGTTCAAGAAGCCGACTTCCCGTAGCTGTTTAAGGTAATAATATACTTGACGAATCAAGTGCATCGTGCTATTCTCACTGCATGATGACGAAGCAAGAGACACCCAAGACGCTGCAAAAAGCGATTATCTATTTCGCAGACGCCGACAACTGCCTTAACTATATGGTCGCGCGCCGTTGGCCGAATGGTGTTGTCTGCCCGACGTGCGGGCGCAAAGACGTTAGCTTTCTGGCGAATCAGCGCAAGTGGCAATGCAAGAGCGCGCACACTCGCCGCCAGTTCACTATCAAAGCGGGCACGATTTTTGAAGACTCGCCGCTTGGCCTTGACAAGTGGCTGACTGCGATTTGGATGGTGACGAACTGCAAGAACGGCGTGAGCAGTTACGAAGTCCACCGCGCTATCGGCGTCACTCAGAAGACCGCTTGGTTTATGGTTCACCGTATCCGCGTTGCGATGCAAACGGGCTCGTTTGAGAAGAAGATGAGCGGCCAAGTGGAAGCCGACGAAACATACATCGGCGGCCTTGCTCGCAACATGCACAGGAGCGAGCATAGTCGAAAGGTTACGGGCACGGGCGGCAAAGGCAAGGTCGCCGTCATGGGCCTTCTTGAGCGCGACGGCAAGGTGCGGGCTAAGGTTATCGCGGACGCCACGCAGCTTACCCTTCACGCCGAAGTGAGAAGCAACGTAGAGGCGGGCGCGGAACTCTTCACAGACGGATGGAAGGCGTATAGCGGTCTGCATCAGGATTACGTCCATCAGGTGATAGACCACGCGGAGAAGTACGTTGACGGCCAGATTCACACCAACGGCATAGAGAACTTTTGGTCACTCCTCAAGCGCGGCCTCAAAGGAACGTACGTTTCGGTCGAACCGTTTCACCTGTTCCGCTACCTTGACGAGCAAGTTTTCCGATTCAACGAGCGCAAGGGCAAAGATGCTGATAGGTTCTTCAAAGTAACCGGACAGGTCGCGGGCAAGCGTCTCACCTATGACGAACTGACAGGCAAGCTAAACGACGACGATAAATTGCAATCGCACTAACCAACTCGCTTCTTACGGTAGAAAGAAGAAGGGACGGCGGGCGAAGAAGTAGCCCGCCTCTTATTCTTTGGGTTCTTTGATGATGCTCCGTAGTCTTTTCTTAGCGGGAGTTCTCTTGTCGGCTAGTTTCTTGTGCCTGTTCTTTAACAGGTATCCTAGCGTTTGGTGACTCAGCCCTAATATCTTCGCGGCACGCGACACACTACCCTCAACCTCCGCTAACGCCTGTTCTATTAGCCTTGCTTCGTAACCCCGCACGGCGCTGTAGAAAGAGAAATTCTTGTCGCGCAGTTCTAGCCCCGACAGCCTCTTAATGACCGTGCGGGCGCAGGCACGCAGGCGGGTTATGTCTTCGGTGTCCTGTGTTCCCTTTAAGAGTTCGTCGGCGCGGGCGTAGACCTTCACTAACTCTGATTCAGACAGTCGCGGCGTCGTGCCGTGTTCCTCTATCAGAGTCAGCGCCGCGAGACCCGCGCTGGTGAGCGCGCCTGACTCCTGCGCCACTTTAATAGCCCGCCGAAGAATGTTGACCGAGCTATCGAACGCGCCGCGCCGTACCCACACGACGCCTTGAAGCGTGAGCGCGTCCGCGAGTAAGGCCGACTCGCCGCCCGCGTCAAAAGTCTTTATCACGTCGGCGAGGATACGGTCTGCATCCTTGTACTTCTTCTCCGCTACAAGCACGCGGGCGCGCGTCTCGTCCACCTGCGCCAAGCAGCCCGTGTCTTTAAGCCTGGTGAATATCAGTTGCGCCCGGTCAAGGTGTTCGTGCGCCTCGCGGTAGCGCCCGAGCTTGTAGAGAAGCATTGCGAGGTTATTAAGGTTATTGCCGCAGTATCTTTCATGCTTCGCCTGCTCGTAATGGTAAATGGCCGCTGTGTATTCGATGATAGCGCGGTCGAAGCGGTCGGCGTTCCCCTCTGCCGTCGCCAGCTTGTCTAACACCAAAGCTCTCTGTCCGTGCCACCGGCCTTTAAGGGCATCGTTCGCGGAGCTAAAGATCGGCTCGGCTTCCTTCAATATGTTCAGTGCTTCGTGATACCTGTTTTCCCATACCTCGACTACCGTGCGCCTTATTAGAATTTTCGCCTTTAGCTCTACGTCGGCGTCCGTCAGAGGCTTTAGTGCCTCTTGCATGACTAGGCGTGACTCGTCATAAGCGCCTAGACGCCAGTAGCACATGCCTAGCTCATACTGAGCCTCTGACGCCTTCTTTAGCATCCCCTGAGAGCGGAACTTACGTTCCGCCTCTGAGAGCATATCCTTAGCCTGTTCCTGCGCGCCTGAAACGTTGCGGACGCTGCCGAGCCATCCCGTGAGCGTCCCGCATTGAAGTAGGACTTCGGCGTCCACGGCGGGCGGCAGATTGCTCACGGGCGGCCTCTGCCCGACGCCTAGCCACAACTCGCCTAGAGTCGCGCGCGCGGCCTCATATTGCCCTTTGTGGATAAGGTCTGAGGCGACGGCGCAGCGCAGTAATACGCGCTCGTCGGCGGTAAGAGAAGGGTTATCTAGTTCCTTCAGGCGCTCGTCTGCTAAAGTCATGTGAGGCAAGCCCTTCCTTGCTTATGCGGAAAATCGCGCATAAGCAGCAATGCCGCCGGAACGTAGCGATTCCGGCGGCGATATAAGCCAACCCTCATAAGCGAAAGGTGTAAGGAGATGGGTAAAGCTTTCCGAGCTTCCTTGCTAATTCTACTGATGGCCTGCTCCGCGCAGGCGGGTTATATGCCTAACGGCGCGCCCGAGCCGCCCGACACTCCGCCAGCGGCGAGCGTTGCGCAGAACGAATCGGCGGACGGCCTGACGCAGATAGTATTAGACTTGATCGCGGCCTTGCCGTCGTTGCTCTAACTCACGCGCCAACCTAGCGGGGCAAGCTGCCTTGTGGCGGCTTAATGTTCGTGTGCCTGTTGTGAGAGTCTAAACGTAGAGGCGACGCCCACACGCGGGAGATTAACCCCGCTCGGCGCAGAATGCAATAGTTTTAGTAGCGGCGGGATTTTCAGCGCTTCAAAAGTTGCAGGAGGGCGTAAGTCCTTTATTTTTCTCGCCGCTGTTGGCGAGTTGCGGGGTTAGGCGAAGGCGACCGCTTCCCCTTCTCCTTTTCCTTCTCCCGCTTTTCTTCTTCCAACTTCTTTTGAAGTTCCGAGTAAGGGACGGATAAGAGTCCGCCCATTACCTTGTCGAACTCGTCGAACTCATCTGGTTGTTTAGGTTCACTCATGGCTTAATTCTTCAGCGTCGAATCGCAGTACGGATGCGCGAGTTGCGAGTTGTCCAGTGTCCCTATTCCGCCGTCCGCTTTCCTCACAATATGGTCAAGGGAAATGGAGTTGACGTGGAGCCTGGCGTGACATATCGCGCACCGCTCGCGGGGCGCTTCCAGGGCTGCCCTTAGAAACGCAGCCGACTTAACTGAGGTCTTGAAATCTTGCCGCTCGGTTTCTTCGTCGTATGCCGGGAGGGCTTTGACGAACGCGAAGACCGGGTGCGCCCCGAGTTCGTTAAGAATCTGTGCGCCAGCCTTCCCCGCCTTAATGGCGTCGTAGACGAAGTGATAAAAGTTTTTAAGCCTATAGAACGGCTTTAAGCCGCCGCCGAAGCGCCTCACAATCTGGTTCACCATGTCTTTCTGAGCCAGCAAGAAGTCCTCAAACTTCTCCCGGTGTTGGGCGAACACCTTTAGTTGCTCGCGCCTTTCAAGTTCCATGATGAAACCGACCACGGCCAGAAACGCCGTCGGCTGATGGCGTCCCATCGTGCTGTAAAAGTAGATGGCCGGATGAAGCCCGAGCGATGAAGAATGTGTGCCCGAGATTCTTTGGACGGTAGCCCGAACCTTGGCTAGATACCGGATGGTTTTTTGCCCGTCTGGGTCTGTCAAGTCAGGCTTTGGGGTCTCCTTGGCCTTTTCTCCTTTCTTTGGGGTCTTGGCTTTTTCGGCCGGTGTGAGCGGCGTTTCGCCGTTAGCTAGGTTTACCAGATCATAGATAAGCGGTAGCGTTAGGGCCGAATAAGAGCGTCCGGCAACGGGCAAGTCCAGCGTTTTGATGGGCGTCACCAGCGGCGGCGAGAACAAAATCCTGTGAATCTCTGCCGCGAGGGTTTCAATCCCCTTCTGATATTCTTCGGTGAACTGCTCCCAATACCGATGCCCCGTCCCGGCCCGCATGATTGCGCGAGCGGCCAAAGCGTTTGGGTGTTTGCGGGAGCGCAGAATGCGAAGTTCGGTCGGGTCAATTGGCGTCGCCTCTTGGTTGATTTTGAAGAACGATTGCTCAGCCTTGTTCGCGTTGCCGTTCACCCATTGGACTATGACGGCCAACGTCCCCAAGCGCCTGGCCCGTGCTCTGACTTCCGGCCTGGATTGTTCTGGGTACTGCGTCGCTGCTAGGTGCTCCGCGAACGAGCCAACAGTCCCTTTTACTAGCTTCCGGGTTCTCTCGGCCGCCGTGAGTTGCTCTTGAGGGAGTTGGTTTTTGAAAAACGCGCGCGACGCATCACCGTCGCCGTAATCATCCCGCACCCAGGCTATTAAGGCGCTCAGGCGATGCGCCCCGTCTATGACAAAAATGCTGCCGCCGTTTTCCGGTTGCCAGAGGATAACGGCCGGGATTAAGTCGCCGCTCAGATAGCTAGTAACCAGGTCGGCTATCTTGGCGGCATTCCAGCCTGACGTTTCGCGCTGAAAGTCGGGCTTTCTAAGCGCGTTGTAGAAGAAGCCCGGATTCAGGTCGTTAATCGTAATCCTGTCACGCTGTTCAAAGCGCACGGCGTCTTCCCGAATCTCAAAGTCTTCTCTCGGAATCAGCGCGTCGAGGTTAACAAGGTTAGTGGGCACGGCATTCCCCCAGTGGCCGACTCTGAAACTTCGGCGTGGTATTGTGAGAGCCTTTGCCGGAGTCATAGCGAACCCCCGGCGTGCCCATTGTCATGCTTAGGCTCTGATTCGTCAAGTATATTATTACCCTGTTTAATGAAGCGTAAGACCCCCACACTCCGAGAACCTCTTCTCGCCTCAGGGTAATTCCTGCGACACGACCCAGGCGTATGGCGGCGAGCCGCGTCCGGGGTTTGTGATCGGGCGACGTATGAAAATGTTGACTCTTAAACTTCAGGGGCGTATCCTCCACTCGCTTCGGCCTCGCATTCCTGTTAACGCACGCCCCGCGTTCCTGCTAATGAAAGCCTTTCTTCGTTAGCCTTACTTGGACGGCAATCGGCGGACGCCGAAAGGCGCATACCCCGGAAGACTCACCGGCGAACACGGTTCGGCTTTCACTTCGACGTTTGTTACGTCAAATCAGTTAAGGACTCACGACGCCCTTTTGAAGGCGCATGCCGGCTTAACGCTTTCACAGTCGGGCCCGATTGAACGCGCGGCCCGCACCACCACAAAATCCCCGGAACTCGTCCCATAAATACCGGGCAAGGATTTCAAGCGGCAATCACCGAGGCAACCTCAACGTTAAATACCTTCGCGGGTATTTATTTCAGCCCGTTACCGAAGGGCGAGGTGCGCAAGCGTTGAAAGAGCGCGACCGTCGAAACACCCAACCGTCTGAAGCTCCCGGCCCTAAGCGCCGCGAGGCCGGGGCAGGTGCGAAGGCCGGCGGCGGCGACGAGCGACGCCCCCCCTCGATCTCGCTGCCCAAGGGCGGCGGCGCGATTAAGGGCATCGGCGAAAAGTTCGGCACCAACCCCGTCACCGGGACGGGCACGATGACCATCCCGCTGCCCACGAGTCCGGCGCGCGCGGGCTTCGGCCCTCAGCTCACACTCTCTTACGACTCCGGTTCGGGCAACGGCGTCTTCGGCTTCGGCTGGAGCCTCCCGCTGCCTGCGGTCACGCGCAAGACGGATAAAGGTCTGCCGCGATACCTTGACGCCGACGAGTCGGACGTTTTCATCCTGTCGGGCGCCGAAGATTTAGTGCCCGTCATGGTCGAAACGGCCGCGGGCTGGCAGCCGGAGGTGTTGCCGCCGCGCAGTCTCGACGGCGACGAATACAAAATTCGCCGCTACCGGCCGCGCGTCGAGGGCCTCTTCTCCCGCGTCGAGCGCTGGACGAATTTAAAGACCGGCGAAGTCCACTGGCGCTCGACCACACGCGACAACGTCACGACCCTCTACGGCGAGGACGACGCTTCCAGAATCTTCGCCCCGGCCGACGCGGACGCCGGCGAGCCGAAACGCATCTTCAGTTGGCTCATCTGCCGGAGCTACGACGACAAGGGCAACGCGGTCGTCTACGACTACGTCGCCGAAGACGACCGGAACGTAGACCGCTCGGAGGTTAACGAGCGCAACCGCGCGCGCGGCGCCAACCGCTACTTGAGAAGCATCAAATACGGCAACCGCGTCTCGCGCCTGGTCGAGCCGAATCTCGACTCGGCCGACTGGATGTTCGAGGTCGTCTTCGACTACGACGAGGGCCGCTACGAAGAACTGCCGCCCGACCCGGCGCTCCCCGAAGCCGAACAGCACCGCTTCGTGCGCGCCTCGGCGACGCCGGGCGCGCCTTGGGCGCGCCGCCCCGACCCGTTCTCGGTTCACCGCTCCGGGTTTGAGGTGCGCACCTATCGCCGCTGCCGCCGCGTGCTGATGTACCACCGCTTTCCGGAGCTGGGCGACGAACCCTGCCTGGTTCGCTCCACGGAGTTTGATTACTCCGACCTGGACTACTCGCTGCCCGTAGACGTGGGGCGGGAGTTGTCGCACCAGGGCAGCACCCGCTTCGCCTCTTTCATTCAGGGCGTCACACAGTCCGGGTTCGTGCGCGACGACGCCCGCCCCGTCGTGGAAATCGGCGGCGCGAAGTTCGTCATCTATCTCAGGAAGTCGTCGCCCCCCGTCGAGTTTGAATACAGCAAGGCCCGGATTCAAGACGAAATCCGAGAGGTGAACTCCGGCAGCGTGGAGAACTTGCCGGTCGGTCTGGACGGCGTTTCGTACCAGTGGGTTGACCTCAACGGCGAGGGCCTGTCGGGGATACTGACCGAACAGGCGCGGGCGTGGTTCTACAAGCCCAACCTCGGCGAAGGAAAGTTCGGGCCGGTCGAAGTAGTCCCGTCGAAGCCGTCGCTCGCGAATCTGGGCGGCGGCCGCCAGCAGCTAATAGACCTGGAAGGCGATGGGCGACTGGACTTGGTGACCTTCGCCGGTGTGCCCGCCGGGTTCTACGAAAGGACTGAGGACGGGGGCTGGGAGAATTTCAGGTCGTTCGTCTCTCTGCCGAGCATTCAGTGGGACGAGCCGAACCTGCGTTTCGTAGACCTCAACGGCGACGGTCACGCCGACATCCTGATTACAGAGGACGAGGTGTTCACGTGGTACCCGTCGCTCGCCGAGGGCGGGTTTGACGCCGCCGTCCGGGTGCGCAAGTCTCCGGACGAAGAGCGCGGGCCGCGTCTGGTGGTGAACGACGGCACGCAGTCGATCTACCTGGCCGACATGTGCGGCGACGGTTTGACCGACCTCGTGCGCATCCGCAACGGCGAAGTCTGCTACTGGCCCAACCTCGGTTACGGACGCTTCGGCACTAAGGTCACGATGGACAACGCGCCGCGGTTCGACAGCCCCGACCAGTTCAGCCAGCGCCGCGTGCGCGTCGCCGACATAGACGGCTCCGGCACGAGCGACATCATCTACCTCGGGCGCGACGGCGTGCGGCTCTTCTTTAACCAGGCGGGCAACCGCTGGAGCGGGCCGCGCCGGCTGGCTCAATTCCCGCACGCGGACAACCTCTCGGCGGTCACGACCGTTGACCTGCTCGGCAACGGCACGGCATGTCTGGTCTGGTCGTCGCCGCTGGCCGGGGACGCGCGGCGGCCCCTGCGCTACATAGAACTCATGGGCGGCAAGCCGCACCTGCTCGTCCGGGCGGTCAATAACCTCGGCGCCGAGACGCGCGTGCAGTACGCGCCGTCTACGAAGTTCTACCTCGCGGACAAGCAGGCCGGGAAGCCCTGGGTGACGAAAATTCCTTTCCCGGTTCACGTGGTAGACCGCGTCGAGACCTACGACCACGTCAGCGGCAACCTCTTCGTCACGCGCCACGCCTATCATCACGGCTATTTCGACGGGGTGGAGCGCGAGTTCAGAGGGTTCGGCCTTGTGGAGCAGTGGGACACCGAGGAGTTCGCCGCGCTCAACGCGAATCAGGCGCCGCCCTCGGGCACGGACGTGGACGCGCCCTCACACGTGCCGCCCGTCTTCACGCGCACGTGGTTCCACACGGGCGCGTACCTGACGCGCGAACACGTGTCCGACTTCTTCGCGGGGCTGCGCGACGACGAGGACGCCGGCGAGTACTACCGCGAACCCGGCCTCACCGACGCGCAGGCCGCGCGACTCCTACTCGAAGACACGCCCCTGCCCGGCGGATGGACGGCGGAGGATGAGCGCGAAGCCTGTCGCGCCCTCAAAGGCTCGATGCTGCGGCAGGAGATTTACGCCGAGGACGGTACGGCTAAACGGCCACACCCCTACGTCGTCACCGAACAGAACTACACCGTCGAACTCGTCCAACCCAAAGGCGCGAGCCGGCACGCAGTCTTATTCACGCACCCGAGGGAGACGCTCACCTACCACTACGAGCGGGAGCCCGCCGACCCGCGCGTGACGCACGCCCTCACACTTGAGGTGGACGAGTTCGGCGACGTGCGCAAGGAGGCCCACGTCGCCTACGGCCGGCGCGTGAACGTCACCGTCGTGAACGCGGCGGGCGACGCGGAGGTGTTGCCGAATCCGGGCCTCGCCCGGTTGAGCCCGGCCGACCAGTCGAGGCAGACGGCCGTGCACGTCACTTACGGCGAACACGACTTCACCAACCCGATAGCGGAAGACGACCACTACCGCGCGCGACTCCCGAGCGAAGCCCGCACGTATGAGCTGACCGGCCTGCCGCTGCCTGCCGGGCAGGGCCGCTTCACCCTCTCGCAAGTCCTGAACGCGTGCACGACCGCGGCGACGATAGACTACGAAGTGCCGCCCACGCCGGGCCTTCGGCAGAAGCGCCTGGTGGAGCAGATGCGAACGCTCTACCGGCGCAACGACCTGAGCGGGCCGTTACTGCTCGGCCGGCTGGAGTCGCTGGCGCTGCCGTTCGAGAGCTACAAGCTCGCGCTCACGCCCGGTCTGGTGGCGAACGTCTACGCCGGGCGCGTGACTGACGCAATGCTTCAGGACGAGGCGCGTTACGCCCACAGCGAGGGCGACGCGAGCTGGTGGATTCCGTCCGCGCGCGAGTTCTATTCGGCCGACCCGCTCGACGCCGCGCCGCAGGAACTCGCGGAGGCCCGCGCGCACTTCTTCCTGTCGCGCCGTTACCGCGACCCGTTTCACACCGACGCGCTGCCGACCGAGACCGTCCTCACCTACGACGGCAACGACCTGCTGCTGGTCGAAACCCTCGACCCGCTCGGCAACCGCGTCACCGCGGGGGAACGCGACCCGGCGAACAATCTCTCGACGGGGGGGAACGACTACCGCGTCCTTAATCCCCGGCTCGTGATGGACGCCAACCGCAACCGCTCGGCGGCGGCTTTCGACGCCCTCGGCCTGGTGGCGGGCACGGCCGTGATGGGCAAGCCCGAAGACAACCCGCAGCAGGGCGACGGCCTCGGCGCGAGTTTTCGCGCAGACCTGACACGGGCGGAGATCGATCAATTCTTCTCGAACCCGAAAGGGCCGTCGGCGACCGCGCTCCTCGGCGGCGCCACGGCCCGGATCGTTTACGACCAGACGGCCTTCCTGCGTGAGCCCGACCCGCAGAAAAAGCCGCCCGCCTTCGCCGCCACGCTCGCACGCGAAACTCACGCGAGCGACCCCGCCCCCGCAGGCGGGCTGAAAATTCAAGTCTCCTTCTCTTACTCCGACGGGTTCGGGCGCGAGATACAGAAGAAGATACCGGCCGAAGCCGGCCGCGTGCCGCAGCGCGACGCGGGCGGAAAGATAATCGCGGGCGCGGACGGTCAACCGCTCCTGACGCCGGACGAAGTTTCCACGCGCTGGGTGGGCAGCGGCTGGACGGTCTTCGACAACAAGGGCGCGCCCGTCAGGCAGTACGAACCTTACTTCACCGACACGCACCGTTTCGAGTTCGACGTTCGCATAGGCGTCAGCCCGATAATTTTCCACGACCCCACGGGGCGCGTGGTAGCGACCGCGCACCCGAATCACACCTGGGACAAGGTCGTCTTCGACTCCTGGCAACAGGCGACCTGGGACGTGAGCGACACCGTCTCGGCCGCCGACCCGAAGCTCGACGCCGATGTCGGCGACCTTTTCCGCCGCCTGCCCGACGCCGAATACCTGCCCACGTGGTTCGCGCAAAGAGCGGGCGGCGCCCTCGGGCCGCATGAACAACTGGCCGCGCGGAAGGCTGCCGTGCACGGCGACACGCCCTCGGTCTCCCACTTCGACGCGCTGGGCCGCGCATTTCTCGCCGTGGCGCATAACAAGTTCAAATACAGTGACGCGCCCGCGGGCGACCCGCCCGCCGAAGAGTTCTATCCCGCCCGCGTCGTCTTCGACATCGAGGGCAACCAGCGCGAGCTGCGCGACGCGGTCGTCCAGAACGGCGACGCGCAGGGGCGCGCCGTCATTCGTTACGAATACGACGTGCTGGGCGTGCGCATCCACCAGGCCGGCATGGAGTGCGGCGAGCGCTGGATGTTGAACGACGTGTCGGGCGAGCCCCTCTACGCGTGGGATAGTCGAGGCCGGCGGTTCCGTGCGGGCTACGACCGGTTGCGCCGCCCTACGGATTCGATCCTGAGGATAGGCGTCGGGCCCGAGCTGTTCGTCACGCGGACGGTCTACGGCGAGTCCTTCCCCGACCCGGAACTCAATAACCTGCGCGGGAAGGCGGTTCAGCTCCTCGACCAGGCGGGCGTCGTCACCAACGACCGTTACGACTTCAAAGGCAACCTACTGAGCAGCCGACGGCAGTTGGCCGTCGAGTACAGGGCAACAATCGACTGGTCTGCCGCCGTGCCGCTTGAGGCCGAAGTCCACCCCAGCCAAACGACCTACGACGCGCTCAACCGGCCCACGACGCTGACCTCGCCCGACGAGACCGTCATCCTGCCGAGCTACAACGAGGCGAACCTGCTCGAACGCGTCGAGGTGAACTTGCGCGGCGCGCCGTTCTCCACCCCTTTCGTCACCGACATCGACTACGACGCCAAGGGGCAGCGCACCCTCATCGACTACGGCAACGGCGCGCGGACGATTTATGAACGCGACCCTTTGACGTTCCGCCTCGTCCGCCTGCTGACGCGGCGCAACGCGAACGACTTCCCCGACGACTGCCCGCAGCCGCCGCCCGCCGACTGGCCCGGCTGCCGGGTTCAGGACTTACACTACACGTACGACCCCGTCGGCAACGTCACGCACATTCACGACGACGCGCAGCAGCGCGTCTATTTCCGCAACAAGCGTGTCGAGCCGGGCGGCGATTACACCTACGACGCGGTCTACAGGTTGATCGAGGCCACCGGCCGCGAACACCTGGGACAGGTGGGCGCCAATCCCGCGCCCGGCTCTTACGACGACAAGCCGCGCGTCGGCATTCTCCTGTCGGCCGCCGACGGTAACGCCGTGAGCCGCTACCTTCAGCGTTACCTGTACGACGCGGTCGGGAATTTCACGGAGATGGTTCACCAGGGCAGCGACCTCGTGAACCCCGGCTGGACGCGCTCTTACTCCTACGCGGAGGCCAGCCTGCTTGAGCCGACGAAGCGGAGCAACCGCCTGACTGCGTGCGCCGTCGGCGGCAGCACGGAGGCGTACAGCGTCGGCGGCGACGGCTACGACGCCCACGGAAACATGCTGCGCATGCCACAACTTCAGGTCATGCAGTGGGACTACAAAGACCACATGCAAATGACACAGCGGCAGGCGGTGAACGCCGCGGACGACGAAGGCTTGCAGCGGCAGGGCGAGCGCACTTGGTACGTGTACGACAGCGAGGGGCAGCGCGTGCGCAAGGTGACCGACCGGCAGGCCGTCGCGGGGCAGACGCCGGCGCGCATGAAGGAGCGCACATACCTTGGCAACTTCGAGCTGTACCGCGAGTACGAGAACGACGGCGCCACGGTCAGACTTGAGCGCGAGACGCTGCACGTGATGGACGACAAGCAGCACGTGGCCATGGTCGAAACGCGCACCGCGGGCGTCGAGCCCGGCGTCCCGCCGCAACTCATACGCTACCAGCTCGGCAACCACCTCGGCTCCGTCAGCCTGGAATTAGACCGCCAGGCGCAGATCATCTCCTACGAGGAGTATTACCCGTACGGCGGCACGAGTTATCAGGCGGTGCGCAGCCAGACCGAGACGCCGAAGCGGTACCGCTACACGGGCAAGGAGCGGGACGACGAGACCGGCCTGTACTACCACGGGGCACGATACTTCGCGCCGTGGCTCGGGCGCTGGACGAGTTGCGACCCGCTGCCGCCGCGCAACGGCGGCAACCTCTACGCCTACGGCGCGTCGAACCCGCTGCGCTTCGTAGACCCCGACGGCAGGGACGAGAAGAACCTCGTCACCGACCTGCTCTCGAAGGCGCAGGCGTCTTACAAGGCCGTGAGGGTCAGGACGATGGCGGAGCTGGGCGACGTGGCGAAATACTACCAGCAGGGCGCGTCGCGTTACGTAGATCAGGCTAAGCGTCTGGGCCGGCTCACGGAGGCCGAGCACCCTCTGGCCGGCGCGGCGCTGAGGCGGCTCAACCCGGCGTTCAGGTACAGGAGCGCGACGACGGTCGTCATCCCCCGCGCGGTCGCGTTGGCGAAGACGGCCGGCGACCTCAGACTCATCGACAAAGTTAAGAGCGGCGCGATGGGCGCGGCCGAGTTCGCGAAACTCTCCAAGGCGAACTTCGTGAAGGCGGTCGCCACGCGTTGGGCGCAGACCGGGAGTACCTCCGTCGCAGAGGTGGTCAAGGACGTTAACGCGGCGGCGAAGATCGCCGAACAGTCCGCCAGGGAGACGTTGCCTTCCCTGTCGCAAGTCTCCAGGAGTGCGGCCAGCAGGGCCGGCCAGCGGGGGTTCGTGGAAGTGGGCCTGCTGAAGGGCATCGCCGGCACGACCTTCGCGGTGGCTACCGGCGCACTCTCCTACAAGGAACTCAAACAAGACCTCAAGAACAAGGACTACGGCGCCGCGTTATCAAGCGGCTCGGGCGTCGCCGCGTCCGCGACCTCAATCGCCGCCAAGGGGGTGGGACTGTTCACGGGAGTCAGTAGCGTCCCGCTGACCGCCTCCGTCGGCTCGATGGGCGGCGCCGAACTGGCCGCCGCCGCGCCCCACGTGGTCGCGGCGTTCGCCGTCGGGGCCGCGATCGGGGTCGGGCTTGAGAAGGGGCTTGACGTGAGTTCGGTCAGTTCCGCCATCGGCATGAAGGCCGACTCGGCCGTGGCCAAGCTCGGCGGCGGCGAGACGCTAAGGACTGCCGCAGGCGTCACCGCCACCATCCTTTCAACGCCGAGCGCGCTCGGCATCGCGGCGATTGACAAGGTGGCCGGCGGCCGATTCACCAAGTTCCTCGGTCTGAAATAACGCTCGTTCGGCCCGCGCCCGGAGAGCCCTTCATGCGCCCGCAGTAAAAATTTCCCACGCAGCGAAAGGCGGAGAATTCCCCATGGCTAAGAAAGACGACCTCAAAATTCGTGGCCGCGTCATCGACGGCACGACCGGAAGCCCGCTCGCCGACCTGCGCGTGGAGGCGTGGGACAAAGACCTTCTCCAGAACGACCTGGTCGGCAGTTGCGTCTCCAACGCGGAGGGGGCGTTCGGGATCGACTTCGACGAAGGCTACTTCAAGGAGCTGTTCGCCGACAGGCGGCCCGACCTCTTCTTCAGGGTGTTTAAAAACGGCGAGCTGCTTCGCAGCACGGAGGACTCCGTACTGTGGAACCACGAGTCTAATTCGGACGAGATAGTCATCGAGGTTCAAAAGGCGGGGGGGCGCGCCTTCGAGGTCGGGGGCGTTGTCCGTTTCGCCGACGGCTTCCCCGTCCGCAACCTAATGGTCGCGGCCTTCGACCGCGACCTGCGCAGCGAGCAGAAGCTCGGCACCGCGCGGACGAATAGGGAGGGCCTCTACCGCATCCAGTACTCGGCCTCACAGTTTCAGACGCCGGAGGCGGGGAGCGCCGATCTGTTCATCAAGGCGCTCTCCGCCGAAGGCAAGGTCTTAGCCGCCTCGCCCGTGTTGTTCAACGCGCCGTCGCCCGCGCAACTGGATTTGACCATCCCCGCCGCGGCGCTCGAACCGCCGTCGCTGTTCGAGCGGATAGCCCTCGCGCTTGAGCCCGCCCTTTCGGGCTGGAAGCTGGAGGAGCTGGAGGAGAACGAAGAGCACCAGGATTTGAGCTTCCTCGCCGGCGAGACCGGCTTCGAGAGGGCCGCGCTCGCGCGCTTCGTGCTGGCCCACAAGCTCGCGCAGAAGGGCCTCGAACCCGTCTTCTGGTTCGCGCTGCTCGGCGGCGCGGCCTTCGAGTTTCAGCCGGACTCAAGTCTCGACGAGCAGTTGCAAACGTCCCTCGACACGCTGACTTCGCTCAACGCCGACGCCGTCCGCAAGACGCTCCTGCGCGGCATCTCGAAGCAAGAGATCGCCGCCTCCTTCCGCGACAGGGTGCCCGGATGGATCGAGGCTTTCGCGCAGTTCGCCGCAAGCCGTCTCGTCGGCCCGGAGGCGAGTCCCGGCCTCGTGAAGCTCGCGCTCGAAGACGCCGGCATCACCGACGCGCGGCGGCGGGAGACCTTCGCGCACCTCTTCGGCGAGCACAAGGCCCCGACGACGGAACTCTTTAAGGAGTTGGAAAAAGACCAGTCCTTCCGGCCGCAGGAGGTCGCAGACCTTCACACGTCGTTCGCCCTGGCCGACCTGACACAGGCGGACTTCTCCGTCGTCAAGGCCATCAAAGAACGGTTCGACGTGCGGCAGCCCGAACGCATTCGCGCGCTCGCCCGAAACAGCGAGAGCGACTGGGTCGAGTTGGTGCAGACGAAGCACGCCGCCGGCGAAATAAAACTCCCGCTCGAATTCCGTGCGCCGGACGACGAAGCGAAGCCGCCGGCCGCGGAACTCTACGGCAAGCTGCTGAACAGACAGTTCCGCGAAGCCTTCCCGACCACGGCCTTCGCGGGCGGGCTGGACAGGGCGCTCAACAACGGCGGCTCGCGCGGGCTGCGCCACGCCGAAAAACTGAGCGCCTTCTTAAACCGCCACGAAGACTTCGAGTTGCTCAAGACGCCCGTGGACGATTACTTCCGGCGGGGCGCGAGTACGGACGCGGGCGGCGCAGCGGAGGACGAAGACTTCAGGGCGGAGGTCAAAGCGGCGCAGCGGGTGTTCAAACTCGCGCCCACGTTCGAGGCCACGGACGCGCTGCTGGCCGACAACGTTCATTCGGCCCAACAGGTCTATCGCACGGGCAGGACGGAGTTCGTCCGGCGCTACGAAAACGCGCCCGGCTTCACCGCCGAGAGCGCCCACGTCGCGTGGAATCGCGCGGCCGATACGCACGCGGCGGCGCTGACCATCGTCGGCGACCTCAAGTCGCTCGAAGGCAACTCGCTCCCGCAAGTGCTGCTCAACGGCAACGCCGCGCTTGAGACCTTCCCCGACTGGAACAACCTCTTCCAGAGCGGCGACCTCTGCGAGTGCGAGCAGTGCCGCTCCGTGCTCAGCCCCGCCGCCTACTTCGCAGACCTGCTGATGTTTCTGAAGGATCGCAAGGCCGCCAACCCGGCGCAGACGGTCAAAGACATCCTCTTCAAGCGTCGGCCCGACCTGGGCTACCTTGAGCTTAACTGCGATAACGCGCTGACCACCCTGCCTTACGTCGATGTGGTCTGCGAGGTGCTCGAAAGCGTCGTCGCCGACGGCGAAAACGATGTCGAGCTGGCCGGGCTGACGAACGTCCCCGACGACGGCGCGGCCGGCAGGGCGGCGGTGGCGAATGCGCTCGCGGCGCAGGGCCTTGCGCTGAGCGCGGATTTTTCACTCTCGCAAGTTGACCCCGCGAACCCGAACCTTTGGGTCGCACACGGCGACGACATCACCTACCTGCTCAAGAAAAAAGCCACGCCCAACTTCTTCGCCGAGATACTGCGCAACACGAAGACGACCGCCGACGAGTTGCGCGCCTACCCGCAGTACGTGAACCCGAAGGCGTACGCCAAACTGCGGCAGGCGCGTTTCCCCTCCGCCCTGCCGTTCGACCTCTACGCCGAAGAGGTCAGGGCCGCGATGCGGAAGAGCAACCTGCAACGCTGGGACTTGATGGGCACTTTCCGCGGGGCCGCCGCGCCCAACAACCCGACGGACGGCGAAATCGCGGCCGAGTATTTCAACATCAGCGCGGACGCCGCCGCGCCCTTCGACGAGAAGCGGCTCATCCTTTCGGCGGACGCGACCACCGGCGGCCAGCAACTCGTGTGGGGCGAGGACGGCAACGCCGCCTGGCTCACGGACGTGAGCAACGTCAAGAATTTCCTCTCGAAGACGGGCCTTGAGTACAACGACCTGCTCACCCTCCTCGACCTCAAGTTCATCAACCCGGACGGCGACATAATCGTCAACCACCAAAACGCCTCGTGCGACACGGATAAGAAAGACCTGCAAGTTCTGGACGAGCCCAAGCTCGACCGCATCCACCGCTTCCTGCGACTCCTGCGCAAGCTGGACGGCTGGAAGATGTGGGAGCTTGACCTCGTCATCCGCCACCCGGCCGTCGGCGCGGGCCTCCTCGACGAGACTTTTCTGATTAACCTGATGCACTTCGCCGAGTTGAAAAAGAGGCTCGGCCCCAAGAGCACGGTCGAGCAGGTCGCGGCGCTGTTCGGTGACCTGAACACGGAGACGTATTTTACAGAGCTTTACAAGAAGCGCGCGGACGCGCTCTATCAAACGCTCTTCCTGAACCGCAGGCTCATCAACCCGCTCGACCCGGCCTTTGAAATCGACCCCGCGACCGACGACCTGAGCGCGGGGCAGACCCTCACGGCGCACCTGCCCGTCGTGCTGTCGGCGCTCGGCGTTCGTGAAGCCGACCTGCTACTGTTCGAGGGCCTGACGAAAGCCTCGGGCGGGACGCCTTACATAACGGACGACCTGACGCTCGCAAACCTTTCGTTCCTGCGCCGTCACTCCTGGCTGAGCAAGCTGCTCAAATTCAAAGCGGAGGACTGGCGCATCCTGCTCGGCCTGCTCGCACAACAAGTCCCGCCCTTCGCCAACCTCGCCGCGCAACAGAATTTTCTGGAGCAGAACTACTACATCCGGGCCGCCGGTCTCACGCAGGCGCAGGCCGACGCGCTGCTCGCGCGGGTCTTTCATCAAGACGTGTCCGCGTTCGCGAGTCCGAAATCGGCGCTCGAATTTTTGGCGAAGGTTGACCGGCTGAAGGAGACGGGATTCGCGGCCGACGAGCTGGGCTGGCTGCTGGCGGCCGACCGCACCGCCAGGGCGGCGCTGAAAGAGGCCGACGCCGCCCGCTTCCTCGCGGCGCTGCGCAAAGAGCTACAGCAGATTAAAGCCGACAACGACCCTGCGCAGTATGACTTCCTCAACGCCGTGCCGCCGGTCGACACGGCGCAGTTGTCCGGCCTGCTGACCTCGCTCCTGCAACGGCTGAACCGCGCCGAGGCGGAGGTGACTCTCTTCCTGCAAACCCTTTCGGGGGGCGTGCGTCTTGAGACGAGCGCGCAGGGGCTGCCGCCCGGCTTCGCCTTCCCGGCGTCCGTCACCGGCGCGCCCAACAACATCCCCATCAGCTATGACGAGCCGGGCCGCACGCTCGGCTTTCAGGGCATGATGACCGACGCGCAGCGCGCGACGCTGCTGGCCGACGCTTCGCTGGTCGCCGTCTCGGGTGATTCCGCCTACCGCAACGCGATTGAAGAGCTATTCCAACTCTCGCAAGCCGCGCCGACGAACTTCGCGTCTCTGGAAGTAGACGTGGCGATACCGGGCGGCATCACCCTGCCGCCGACTCAGCCCTCTCTCCCCATCCGCTACAACCCGCTCACGCAGAAGTTGAGCTTCACGGGCGTGATGACCGACGCGGAAAGGCTGGCGCTGATTGCCGTCCTCGGCAACCCCGCGCCCGCCATACAGGAGCTTTTCGACCTGCCGCGCATGGCGGTGAAATTCTTCGAGCCGAACTTCGAGACGCCGCTGGCGGCGCTGCCGGAAGCGGTCAACTTCAAGACACAACTGCCCGCCGAGCTTGCGGCCAGGATTGACTACGACGCCGAGCGGCGGCGGCTGCGCTTCGCGGGCGTCATGAAGTCGAGTGAACGGGCGGCGCTCGACGCCCTCGCGCCAAACGTGCTGCCCGAGGAGGTCGCCTATCACAACGCCGTCGGCGACTTGGCCGCACAGCCGCAAGCCGTCGCCCCGCCCGACGCGCACGTCTGGCTGACCGACGCCGACCTGGACGCCGCGTTGCCGGCCAACGACACGCTCGCCAAGCGTTTGGCGAACGCCGCCGTGAAGGCGCTCGGCTATCTCTCAAGGACTCTGGCGGACAAAGAGGTCGTCACCCAAAGCAGCACCCAGTTGGGGCTGACCGAAGCTTTGACCGACAGGCTTTTGACTCAGTACGCCGTGCTGCCGATAGCGCCCGCCCCGCCCGGCACGACCTTGCTGACCTACTTCACGGGCGACTTCGCCGCGGCCAGCGGCGTCATCGATTACGCCACGCTCAAGGACGCGTTCGACGGCTGGTTCTGGGCGAACCGCGTCGCGGCCGTCTGGAAGAAGTGGAAGCTGACGCTCGAAGAGTGGGAGCGCCTGCGCGCCGTCACGCCCGGCGCGCAGATTCTGGACTTCCTTTCGCTGCCGTTGGACGGCGCCGGAGCGCCCGTGCCTACCGACCGGTTTTTGCGGCTGAGCCGGCTGCTGCGACTGCGCGACACGCTGCCGGAGACCGGCATCACACTGTTGGAAGTTTTGGAGAAGTTGGCCGCAGGCATTTACGCCGGCCCGGCCGACTTTGCCGCCGACGTGGAACTGCTTAACGAAGAGTGGCCGGCGGCGGACGTGGCCGCACTCGTGGCCGCTCTTGACCTCGCGTTCCCGGCCGACTACCTGCTCGCGGAGAGTTGGGAGCGCGTGCGGCGCGCGTTCTACTTCGCGGACAACCTCGGCGCCGCGCCCGGCTCCGTCAAGGACTTCGCCGCCGCCGCGATGGGGCCCGCCGAGGCGAAGACGGTCAAGGAGTTGTTCCGGGCGAAGTTCGGCACGGAGACGTGGCTCGAATTAAGCGCCGAGATACAGGACGCGCTCCGCGAGCGCAAGCGGGACGCCCTCGCCGCCTACCTGCTCACGCAGCCCGAGCCGGCCGACGCCCCGAGCGGCAAGTGGGAAAACGAGAACGACCTGTACGCCTATTACCTGCTCGACGTGGAGATGTGCTCCTGCATGTTGACCAGCCGCCTGGTGCAGGCTTCGGGGTCGTTACAACTCTTCGTGCAGCGTTGCTTCATGGGCCTTGAGCCGAAGGTCGAGGTCGTCGCCGACGGCGACCACGGCGACAGCGCCTGGCGCTGGTGGCAGTGGATGAGCAAGTACCGCGTCTGGGAGGCCAACCGCAAAGTGTTCCTCTGGCCCGAAAACTGGATCGAGCCGGAGTTGCGCAAAGACAAGTCGCAGTTCTTCAAAGACCTGGAAGACGAGCTGCTGCAAAACGACATTACGCAGTACACGTCCGAGACCGCCATCCAGAATTACCTTGAGAAACTCGACGGCGTCGCGCGGCTTGAGGTCGCCGGCTTTTATCACGAAGACGACGGCGACAACGCCATCGTCCACGTCTTCGGGCGCACGAAAGGCACGGAGCCGCACCTCTACTACTACCGGCGCTACGACTACCGGCAGTGGACGCCCTGGGAGAAGGTCGAGTTGGACATCGAAGGCGACTACCTCATCCCCGCCGTGGTGAACCGCAGGCTGTTCCTCTTCTGGCCGATCTTTAAAGAGGTCGCGGACGACAGCGGGGACGGGACGGTCAGGGTGCCGCAAGTCAGTCTCGACGCCGAGTCGAGCTTCACCGTCGACAAGACGCGGAAAGTGCTGACGATGAAGATGGCCGTCAGCGACTACCGGCAGGGCAAGTGGTCGCCGAAGAAGGTCTCCAGGCAGGCGGCCCCGAGCGCCTCGTACAGCGTTGAGATAGTGCGCAAGCACTACATGTTCTTCCCCGTAGACCGCGGCGACCTCGACGGGCGTTTCGGCATAAGGTTCGAGGGCGCGAGCCTCGGCAGCGACGAGTATAAGACGGCGGCGATGAGCGGCGCCTTCGAGATCGCCGGCTGCGACGGCGCGCCCGAACTGGTGAACGACCTCAAGGGGTATTTCATCCCGGTCGTCAGGCCGGAGACGGCTTCGACCGGCGACGACACGGTCTTCATGGACTGGCAGGAACTCGGCCTTGAGTTGCCGCCGCAGGCGCGCGGCGACGCGCCGGATAACGACTTCACGTTGCAGACCTACAGCGCGACGGAGCGCGGCTCTCTGGCACAGGTGCTCGTGCAGACGCCCTGGTTCTTCCAGATGACGCCGCCCTGGCACCTCTCCTATTTCGACAAGTTGCTGATGAACGGGTTGTCGCTGCTGTTCGCGGACTCCGGGCGGCTGCCGATCTTCGTAGGGAGTTGGCTGCCCTACTTCTACAACGACAAGAAGCGCACCTTCTTCGTGCTGCCCTCGTTGATGGGGTACAGGGATAGTAAAACCAAAAAGGAAGACGAGCTGCCCCGCTACTACTACCCCGACATCAAGCAGCGCGTGCGCAAGCTGGAAGACTTCTTCGAGGGCCAACTGCGGACGGCGGCCGAGGCCGGCGTCCCGGCGATGAGCGCGGCGGACAGGCTGCTGTGGGGGAACTTCTTACAGACGCAGCTCGGCCTGACCGTGTACCCGCCTTACACCGACGAGCAACTGGAAGACTACTTCGTGCGTTACTTCATGCGCTTCTTCCAGTGGTTCCTGGGCGCGGCCTCGATGTTCCTCTACCAGTTCCGGCAGTTCCACTTCAAGAACTTCTACCACCCGTTCGTCTGCGACTTCGCCAAAAAGGTCTACGACCCGCTGCTGGGCATCCCCGCCATGATGGGCCGGGAGACGCAGCTACTCGACTCCGGCTTCAGCTTCGGCCAGAGCTACCAGCCGACCTTCTGGGTGGTGGAGCCGACGACCGAAGAGTTCTACCCGCGGGAGGTCGTGGACTTCACGCCGGACGGCGCCTACTCGCCTTACAACTGGGAGCTGTTCTTCCACGCGCCCCTGCTCATCGCCAACTCGCTCAGCAAGAACCAGCGCTTCGAGGAGGCGCGGGACTGGTATCACTTCATCTTCAACCCCGTGGGCGTCGAGGGCCCCACGCCCGGCGGCTCTCCCATGAGCAAGTTCTGGATCACCAAGCCGTTCTTCGAGACCACCGACCCGCAGTACGTCCAGCAGCGCATCGACAACATCATGCTCATGCTGGCCGGCGACGCCGGCGTGCCCGGCTTCTCGGCGGAGGCCAGGAAGGCCCTCGAAGACCAGGTGCTCGACTGGCGCACCTACCCGTTCGAGCCGCACCGCATAGCCAACTACCGCACCGTCGCCTACCAGAAGACGACGGTGATGAAGTACATCGACAACCTCGTCGCGTGGGGCGACTACCTGTTCCGGCAGGACAGCATGGAGAGCATCAACGAGGCGACACAGCTCTACGTGCTCGCGGCCGAAATCCTCGGCCCGCGCCCGAAGAAAGTCCCGCCCCAGGCCAAACCGCCCCTTGAGAGCTTCAACGAGTTGGAGAAGCAGTTCGACAAGTTCTCCAACGCCCTGATACAGGTGGAGAACGTCGTGCCGCCGCTGCCCGGCAACGACCCCGGCCCCGACCCCGCGCCGCTGCCGACGCTCTACTTCTGCATCCCGCAGAACGACAAGATGCTCGGCTACTGGGACACGGTCGCCGACCGCCTCTACAAGATACGCCACTGCATGAACATCGAGGGCGTCGTGCGGCAGCTCTCTTTGTTCGAGCCGCCCATCGACCCGGCCGCGCTGGTCAAGGCCGTCGCCGGCGGCCTCGACATCGGCAGCGCGCTCGCAGACCTGAACGCGCCGCTC